>Ga0210384_10000219_pt1 | contig 89407 bp, 77 predicted proteins | sample IncBWH2MmetaG_FD_160574 | JGI IMG/M metagenome (GOLD analysis project Ga0210384, IMG submission 160574) | Forest soil microbial communities from Barre Woods Harvard Forest LTER site, Petersham, Massachusetts, United States - Inc-BW-H-2-M | ecosystem: Environmental > Terrestrial > Soil >... | reverse complement strand
GCTGGGAATCGACGTCCAGCAAACGGTTCACCGTCGCGTCCATAAAGCCGCACACGACCTTGGCTGGCAGCCCCAGCGCAGTGGCGACGGCCAACAAGTTCGCGAGCAGCGTGCCGTTGTCCCAGCCGAAGTGGCGGTAGGTGCGGGCTTGATACTTCCAGGCATTCCGCCAGTAAGTGCAGGTGCAGACGATGGTCAGCGGCGCGTGAGCGATGGAGGTCTCGCCGCCAGTGGCTTCGAGTAGAACGCCGCGGTAGTCTCCCGCGCGCAGTTGGCGCAGGCCGAATTCGGCAGGGGCGAAGTGATAGACGCCGGCCGGAAGGTCGGCGAGATCGCCAGAAACCAGATAGAGCTCGACCTCGTAGAGCGCTCCCGTGCAAGCGGCCGCGCGAAAATATATCTCGCCTCCCGAATATTTTCGCTGGCGGGTTATGCCGGCGGAAAGATAGAGGAGTTGCGCCACCGCCTTCAAGTCCGGGGACGCAGTGGTCTCGACGGCGATGCTCCCGGCAACGGCGGAGAGCGCAGCTACGCCAGTCTGGCGCATCTCGCCCGGCAAGCGCGACGGATCGAGCGAGGGGTAGATCTTAAACGGCAAAGGCTGGTTGGCAAAGTCCAAAAAGTGCGGGTGCGCGCGTACGCTGGCGTAGGAGTGCTTGGTAGCGTTGTGATACGCGAGAGCGGCTTCCGTGTTGTGGTTGTCAGGCATGGCCGGTCTTTTCCTCAACCGGAAGCGCATCCAGTTCAGTGCGAAGCATAATGGTCGGGCCGGGACCATTCTTGAGGATGGCGACAATTCCGGTGCCCCCGACGTGTTCGGTTACGTCGTAGCCAAGACTACGAAGACGGCTCGCCAGTTTCGCGGCCGTTTGGGTTTCATGGGAAGAGAGTTCCGGATTCTGGTGCAAATCAAGGTACAGAGCATGCGCCTCTGGATAGGCAGGGTCCACTTGCTGCGACAACGAAGGGATCTGCGCGAAACCCGACGCAGTCAGGGCCGCCAGGAGGAGAAGCCTTATCCACGTCATGGTGCACGGATGATATTCGCAATCGTGGACTGGCCGCAAATCACCACAAATCTAAAGCGGAGGCCAGGCCATTTCGCGCTGGCTTTCCGTTATTATTCGGATGTGCCAGCACTGAACGGGCTCTATGGCGCCAGTGCACGGCGATCTGACGTCGGAGCGAATAGGAAATGAGGTTGTCCGGTAGATCAATAATCGGATTCCAGGCGGGCGCGGTCACGAACCAGGTCTTCCGCGCCACGAATCCCAAGAGCGGGGACCATCTCAAGCCCAGCTTCTTCGCCGCAACGCAAGACGAAATTGAGAGAGCTGCAAGCCTGGCGCACCAGGCCTTCGAGACTTACAGCAGGGTTTCCGGCCGGGACCGGGGCGCTTTTCTACGCAAGATTGCCGCCAACATCGAGTCTATTGCCGAGGAACTGGTCGAACGCGCCGAACTGGAAACCGCTCTGCCAAAGGCACGTTTGCAAGGAGAGACCGCGCGCACTTGCGGGCAGCTGCGCTTGTTCGCAGGGGTGGTGGAGGAGGGTTCGTGGGTTGCGGCCCGGATCGATAGCGCGGATCAAGAACGCAAGCCTTCTCCCAAGCCTGACATTCGCTCGATGCTGCGTCCGCTGGGACCAGTCGTTGTGTTTGGCGCCAGCAACTTTCCGTTGGCATTTTCGGTGGCGGGCGGGGATACGGCGTCCGCGCTGGCTGCGGGGAATCCTGTCATGGTCAAAGGGCACTCGGCGCACCCCGGTACCAGCGAATTAGTGGGGCAAGCGGTGGTGGAGGCTGTTCGCCAATGCAAGTTGCCGGAAGGAGTCTTTTCACTTCTGTTCGGCAGCGGAAACCAAGTTGGTACCGCCTTGATGAGGCATCATTTTGTAAAGGCGGCAGGATTTACCGGATCGCGGACCGCTGGACGGATACTGATGGACGTGGCCGCCGCTCGTCCTGAGCCAATCCCGTTTTATGCGGAGATGAGCAGCACGAACCCCATTTTTATTCTACCGGGCGCCCTGCGAGAGCGGGTGGACAGCATCGCTACCGGACTGCACGCCTCGTTCACTCTGGGAGCCGGCCAGTTTTGCACCAAGCCCGGAATGGTGTTCCTGCCCGCAACTGCGCAGGCTTCGGAGTTCATCGGTAAGCTGCAACAGTTGGTAAGTGCATCCGCGCCATTCCATCTGCTCACTGGGGGGATACGGTCTGCTTACAGCGCCGCCATTACCGACCGCAAGACGAAAACGAACGTAAAGCTTATCGCCGAAATGTTGCCCTCCAGCAATGGAGGAGAATGCAGTGTGGGCGCTGCCCTTTTCGAAACTGACGCTGAATCTTTCCTGAAGGACGAAAATCTCTCGTCTGAGATCTTTGGTCCGGCAACTTTGTTAATCCGTCATTCGAATCGGGATGAGGCGTTGGAAGCCGCGCGGAATTTGGAAGGGCACCTGACGGCAACCATCCATGGCACGGAGCAAGACTTGCGGGAGTTCAGTGACTTGATCACGATTCTCGAGCGCAAGGTGGGCCGGCTCGTCTTCAATGGCTTTCCGACGGGAGTTGAGGTTTGTCATGCAATGGTGCACGGTGGACCGTACCCTGCGACGTCCGACGGCCGCTCGACATCGGTTGGCAGTCAAGCAATCTTTCGGTTTAGCCGTCCAGTTTGCTATCAGGGATTTCCCCAGGCAGCACTTCCCGACGAATTGAAGGATGCCAATCCTTTGCACATCTGGCGAATGGTCGACGGGGATATGACGACAGAACCAATAGCCACTTAGAGGCGGAGTTGTCGCATCGGGGCGAGAAACGTGGTCCGGCCTACCACCGTTCGCCTTCGGCCGAACCCAGGACAGAGGAAACGGTGAAAACCTGTGCCGTCCTCACCCCGAGACTTGGTCAAAGGTTAGTCCCGGCCACCATGCTTGTGCAAGCCCCTCGATCCAGTAGTTAACGTCCACCGAAGCTGTAGCCGAGCGAGACGCTATACCGGGTTGCATACGAGGAGCTGAATTCGACGTTGTTGTTGATCAGGTAGAGACGCACCTCGGGACGGATGAAGGCGTTACGCCAGAAATAGGCGCGAATGCCACCTCCGAAGTCTCCCATGAAGTGATTGCTGCTGACGTAATTGGTACATCCGGTCACGTAACTGCAACTCAAGTACGGGGTATAGAAGCGAAGATTTTCGCCGCCAATACCGGCCAGCAACTCAGCCGTGATGGGCTTGGCAAGCTTGGGAGCCCAGATTGCGTTGAAGGCGTAAAGAATCGGGCGATAGGGCTGGTAGCCTCCGTATAAATTCTGAGATGCCCTCCAGGCCACCTCTCCTTCGATTCCCAAGCGATGGGTCAGCAGGAAATCCGCACTGAAGCTGGGGTACCCGCCACCACCCATAGTAGGGAAGAAGAGTCCATTCGAGGTCTTGCCTGCGCCAGATGTGATCGTGCCGAAGCCAAAAGCTGCATCGATCTGCTGTCCATGGGCGATTGTTTGGAAAAAGCAAATTACAAAGACGACGGCAATCAGAGATAGCTTTTTCAAGTTTTTCTTCTCCAAAGATTTCCTAAGACTTGGATGTGGCCGCGTCCGGCTGAGTTGGATTCGGCGGAACGTTCCCCGCTCCGAAATCTCCGCCTGCGACATCGCAAAACTTCGGAAGTCCAGTGCTTATTGAAGCATCAGTTAGCGTGACCCCGTGTAAAGAAGGTCAAGGATTGTAACGAACAAGGATCGCCAACTATGTGTATAAACCCCTGACTAGTTATGAAAGTTGCGTAAGGATTAGTGATAGGCTGGTTACTTTGGTAATCCCGAACTCCTTGGTTCTTTCGCCAAATTGACTTACTGTGGTCTCGAGTCTCCTTATTATTAGTAATTGCTTATGACGCTTCTTGAGAAGATCCCTACCGTCGTGACGGTCGCTGTGCTGGTTGGCATTTTCCTGGCGCTGAAGCGGCACAGCCACTCTGCGCGTTTGCAACTGTGGATGGTGGCGTGGTTCCTCATCTTTACCCACTTCGTGGCACAGATGCTGGAGCCCGCGACGGGGGATGTCAGCCCGTACCTTCTGGCAGTCGATCTGGGTTCCCTGCAAGCCGCCGCCGTGGCATTTGTCGTCTCTGTGTCAGCGGTCGTGGAGGATAAGACCAAGCGGACATGGATGCTTCTGATAACCGGCATACCCTCGGTCGGCTATACGATTCTGGCCAGCTACGATGTGCATGCGCGATGGCCCTACCTCTTCTGCTTGTTGACCTGTTTTATCGGAGGAATTGTTTTCCTCTTTCGGGTGCGGAAGTTCTCAGGGTTTGCTCTTGCGCTTGCGTTGGTGAGTTCGGCGGCAGCAGTTTGGGCTATCCGGGCGGCATTGCATGGCTCCTTTGATGAAGGTTTGACCGTCCTGCTGGGGCTCGGTTTTGCCCTGCCGGGGGTTTTTCTGTGCCGCAACTATTGGCGCGCTTCGCCCGGCATTCTTACGGCTGCGGGAGGATTTTTCTGTTGGGGTGCCGTATTTCCAGTCGGGATGCTGCTGGATCACGTCGCGCCTCACGCGAACATCCCGGCGGAACTTTGGAATACTCCCAAACTGTTTGTGGCGTTCGGGATGATTCTGGCAATCGTCGAAGACAAGTCCGAGTCGATTGAGACTATGCAGCGCAAGGAACGTGCGCTTAATCATCAACTGGAACGCTTCTCGACCATCACCTCACAATTACTGAGCGGCGCCACGGTGGACTTGCTGTGCAACGAGATCGCTTCTGCTATCACTGAAGTGAGCAATTTCCGTCTTGCTGTGATCCAACTGGGTAGCGGAGGTCATGGTTTGCGAGTGGCCGGCGCCAGCGGACTGTCTTCCGCTGCATTGTCTGCGTTGCGGGAGAAGGCCCGACGTTGGACCGCCGATGACATCAAAGATTTCTGCGCCCGCGGCCGCCAGATCGGTCAGAATTCGTTTCTGCTCTCAGCGGCAGAGGCTGCGAAATACGACCCCCTGAAGAGTTCGCTTCACTTTGCCCCGAACCCTTACTGGAACACGGGAGATGAACTCCTGATTCCCTTGTGTTCCGCGCGCGGCGGCTACCTGGGCTGTATCGCGCTCGATGACCCGCGGAATGTAGAAGCGGTGACTGCCCCGGAGTTGGCGCGAATCGAGCTTTTGGCGGCTGATCTTGCGGTCGCTCTTGAGCTGAAGTCGTTGCAGAGCCAATTGATCCGCTCGGAAAAACTCGCGGCATTAGGACAGTTGGTGGCCGGGGTTGCCCATGAGCTTAATAACCCACTCACTGCAGTAATGGGCTACGGTGATTTACTCAGCGACGATGTGCCTGCGGGGCCTGCACGGGACAAACTGGATAAGTTGGTCAACGAGAGCCGTCGTATGAAGAAAATTGTCGAAAACCTGCTACGGTTCTCGCGGCAAAGTACCATGGATCGGCAGTCGGTTGACCTGGCTCCAGTTGTGAAAGACGTACTTACCTTGCGCGAGTATTATGCGCATACCCGAGGGCTGGAAATTCTGTCAGACATCCGGTCCAACCTTCCGCGGGTAGCAGTGGACGAAGACCAGTTCAAACAGATTCTGCTGAACCTGCTGAATAATTCGATCGACGCAGTCGAAAATATGGAGGGTGTGAAGCGAATCACCGTGCGCGCTTTTGCTCGTGGGAACCGTGCTGTCGTCGAGGTGGAAGACACTGGTCCCGGATTCAGCGACTTAAACCGCGCACTGGATCCGTTTTACACAACCAAGCCCGTGGGCAAGGGTACCGGGCTGGGACTGAGCATTTGCTACGGAATTATCAAAGAGCATGATGGCGAGATTCGGCTGGCGAATTTGCAGCCTCGTGGCTCGCGAGTGACCGTGGAGTTGCCGCTAGGGGATTCTAAAGAGCAGAGTGGTGCGGCAAAAACGGCCGAGATAGGCCGGTAAAACACTCGGCCGGTGCCGGTTGAACGCGGGACGACTACTGGCGACCGCATCTCGATCAATCCATCTCTCGAACTCCGGCTCCAGTCGATTTCGCGGAGGTATCCTCTTGCTGGTTTTCCCAATCCGCCTCGGTGAGCACCGAAATCGTGGCAAGCTTCTTTTTCTGCAGACCAGCATTGATTCCAGGTAGTTCTTTGTCCATCAGCTTGCGGAAGTCGGCGATAACGTCCTCCAGTTCATGCCCAAGGGACTCCGCGCGAGTGACCTGGTAATCGGTGGGCCGGCCCTCATAGGTGTTCACGTCCCCATACAAATCGCCGAGATGTTCGCGGATACGCTCTTCGCCGGTAATTGCGCCGCCTTCTTTGGTGGCCACGATCTTCGAGCGGAGACTACCCGAGTCAGAAGAAAGTTGCTGGAGTCGGCCGCGAAGAGCATCCTTCTCGCCGAGCTTGGCAGCGCGAGCCGCAGCAGTGTCGCGCACTCCTTCGATGGCACTCACAGCATAACTCATGTGCCCGAGCATTTTGTCTAACTTCATGACAAGGTCGAACTGTACTCTTCGATCCTCGACCGTGTACTTGGCGCGGGGATCAAGAACCACTCTCAACTGCTCTGTATAGACTTGACCGCCTTTGGTCATCTTGATCGTGTACGTGCCTGGCAGAACACGCGGACCCTGTGTTGCGCCGAACAATGCGCTGGCGGCCGGGGGAACGATCGGGGGCTTGAGCCGCATCGACCACTTCGCCCGGTTGACCCCGCGATGTTTGCTGCCCGGGATCGTATCCAACAGCTTGCCATCCTGATCAAGGATTTCGATGTTCAGGTCGCCGAAGATATGACGCTGCTTCTGGTAGTAATCGATGAACGCGTCGGTGGGCCGGCTGGGCCCGTTGAAACTTGCGTCACCTTCGGGCCAGCCTCCGTTGGCGTTGAAGTATTGAATCGCGGGCGGACCCGGAATCAGAGTTGCCTCCTTATTCATGAGATCAGAAGTGAGCGCGCGCAAAGGAGAGATGTCGTCGATGATCCAAATACCCCGGCCGTGGGTCGCGAGCACGAGATCGGACTCACGCGGATGCACCACAAGATCGCGCACCGCCACGGATGGAAAACTGCTTCCCTTGTACTGCGCCCAATGCTGGCCGCCGTCCACGGAGATCCAAAGACCGAGTTCTGTCCCCAGGAAGAGCAGGTGTGGATCGACCGTGTCTTCCTTAATGACGTGAGCGTAGCCGACGGCGCCGTTCTCCTGGACGCTAAGCGAAGTCCAGGTTTTGCCATAGTCCGTAGTTTTGTAAGCGTAGGGCTTCATGTCGCCAAATGTATGGCGATCAAACGTGGCGTAGGCAGTCCCTTCATCAAAGCGGCTGGCTTCGATGGTAGAAACCCAGGAGTACTTGGCGAGGCCGGGAACGTTAGCCACCACGTTGGTCCACGTCTTGGCGCCATCCCGTGTGATCTGCAGGTTACCATCGTCGGTTCCAACCCAGATGATCTGCCCGTTTTTCGGCGATTCGGAAATGGAGTAGATGGACGTGTGCATCTCGGCAGAAGAATTATCGACGGTAACTCCGCCAGACTCCTCCTGCTTCTGTTTTTCGGGATCGTTGGTTGTAAGGTCGGGAGAAATGCGTTCCCATGACTGTCCATGATCGCGAGAACGGAACAGAAACTGCGCGCCGATGTAGATCGTGCCTTTCTCGTTGGGACTCATGTGAATCGGCGTGTTCCAGTTGAAACGGAGTTTCTTTTCGTTGTAGTTGGGAAGTGGCTGGATGGGCCTGACTTCGAGCGAATCGCGATTGACTCGGCCAATCGTACCCCCTTGATATTCGGCGTAAATGTAATCGGGGTCGGAGGTGTCTTCGAAGACCCAGAAGCCGTCGCCGTTGTAGATATTTTCCCAACGCGAGTTGGTGACGCCGCCAGGGTACGACGAATCGCCGATCCAACTGCTGTTATCCTGCAGGCCGCCGTACACATGGTACGGATTCGCATTGTCGACACTCACGTGGTAAAACTGCGAAACCGGCAGGTTAGCCTGGTGCATCCATCGAGTTCCTCCGTCTTGACTTCGCCACAGGCCGCCGTCATCGCCCGTATAGACTACGTTCGGATTGCCGGGATCGATCCACACGTCGTGGAAATCGCCGTGGGCACCGCCGCCAACCGAACTAAAACTCTGTCCGCCGTTTACGCTGAGCAATAGCGGCCCATCCGGTTTGAAGACTTTGTTCTCATCCTTGGGATCGACGATCAAATTGGCGAAATAGAAAGGACGCCAGATCATGAAGCGGCTGGCATCCAGACGATTCCAGGTCTTGCCGCCGTCGTTGGAGCGAAACAGCGCGCTCTTCTTCGATTCGATCATGGCGTAGACGACCTGGGGCTTGGAGGGCGCCACCGCCAGGGCGATACGTCCCCAAGGTTTCTCCGGCAGACCTCTGCTGTTGTTGTCGTTGAGTTCGGTCCAATGTTCACCGCCGTCTGCGGACTGGTAAATCCCACTGCCGGGGCCGCCGGAACGGAATGTCCAACCTTGGCGGCGGAAGTCCCACATCGACGCAAAAATAGTCTTCGGTTCCTGGGGGCTCCTAGCGAGCATGCCGCAACCGGTGGAACCGTTGGCTCCGGGTAGAACTTTTCTCCAGGTCTTCCCGCCGTCCGAGGTCTTGTATACGCCCCGCTCCTCGTTGTCATTCCAAATGTGGCCGGTGGCGCAGGCAAGGACGGTGTTGCCGTCCTTGGGATCGACCAGAATCTTTGCGATGTGTTCGGAGTCCCCCAGCCCCATGTTGGTCCAGTTCTCGCCGCCATCGGTGGACTTGTAAATGCCATCGCCGATAGAAACGCTGTTCCTGGTCCATGCTTCTCCCGAACCCACCCAAACAATCTTTGAATTGGAAGGATCGATGGCGATGGCGCCGATCGATTGCACGGACTGACGGTCGAACACCGCCTTGAACGTCGTTCCGCCATTGACTGACTTCCACACTCCGCCGCTGGCCGCCCCGACAAACAAGGTTAGGCGGCCGTTCTCGTTTACGGCAGCGACCGCTGCGATACGTCCGCTCATTGTGGCAGAACCGATGTTACGAGCGGGCAATCCTGAGATGGTGGCTGCATCGAACTTAGCTGCCGGCTGGGCGAAAGCTGTCAGAGACGGGAAGTAAAATCCGAGGCTTAGTAACCACAAGCACGATTGGAGCAGGCGATAGGAGCTGGCGCGAACTGTCATCGGTAAGAGTCCTCTTCGAGACGCGAATGTCATGTCCTGCAAATGCATCGGGAACACAGGAAGCCGGTGCGATTGGTCGGCGCTCACTGCTTTTTCGGCGCTTCTTTCTGGAGAGACGCTGGCAATGCGAACTCGGAAGCATCTAACGGTATGTTTACTTCGATCTTCTCGACAGTGACTGTCTGCCACGAACTGGGATCGTTCTTAGGCCCGGAGGCGATAGAAAACGGATACATCACACCTGCAATGGGCTTGTAGGAGCCGAGATCGAAAACGTTCTCCCGCACCGAGCCGCGAATGAATTCCTGGGTTTCCTTACGAATCTCCAGGTAGGTGTCGGGGTCGAGGTAGAAGTAGATGAGGTCCCCATTTTTCAGGGTGACCTTAATCCGGAGGGCATCGTCGCCGTCGACCACGTCGTGGCCCAGATATTCGATTGCATTCCCCTTGGATTTGTAATCCACCAGAGGTCCATCGAAGTCGGAGTCCATGAGGAGATCTCGCATATCGTCTTCCCCCATCAGTTCGGGGTCTTTTCTGCCCCCGAAAGGCTGGATCTGCCATCCCGTAGAGCCATCGTAGGCCTGCACCGCAGTCATGCCCTGGAGCGCAAAAGTCTCGCGAACCAGGTTGGGACGCATGTTTTCTTGACCGGTTGTGGCAGTGATGCCGCCGCCGACAAGTTTGCCAGTCATGCGCCAGGTCTTGATTGCTTTGATCTTCTCCATCCCTCCTTTGGCCTCAATATTCTTGTTGACTAACTCTTCGGCGGTCTGGGAAGAAGCAGAAAGGCTGAAGCAGAGAACTGCAAGCAAGTGAACCAGCCATTGACGCATGCAACGTGCTCCTATGTGGCGGAAACAGCAAAATTTTGGAAGAAACGATACTCTACGCCGCTTTAGACGTGTTTGCCAAGTACTTGGGAAGCAAGCGTGCTGGACAAGGATGTCCGATGGACGTGTTTGGTCAGCAAAAGCCAACTGGACAGGCAAACCTAGGATTAGACCATTCTGGGCGGGAAACGCGAGCTCGAACACTCGAGATGAGAGGAAGGGATGGAAAACCAGAAGAAGAAACTTGTGAGGAGATCTGTTGTGGAAGAAGAACGGGCCTAACGAGTCCAGGACTCGGATCAGGACTCTAATCTTGTCCGGCGCTGGCCGCGAATACGCTTGGCATTCCCATCATGGAAGAAGAAACATTCTGGGCCAGGTCGGGCGGCACCGGGACAGGCTCGGTTTGGTAGGAGTACTCGGGAATAATTTCTTTAACCTTTTCGCGAATTGACATCTCGGTCCCAGACTTTGTCAACGCGACCAGATCCTCAAGATGGGCCCGGAGTGCCGGCCAGGGAATGATCTCGCACTGGGTTCGCTTGACCTTGCGGTTGCTCGTCGAATACTTCCTTTCCCGGGGATAAAAAAGGTCCTCGTACAGCTTTTCCCCAGGGCGGAGACCGATGAATTCAATCTTTATCTCGCTTGGGGATTTCCCACACTGGCGGATCAAGGAATGAGCCAGGTCGAGGATGCGGACAGGATTGCCCATATCCAGAACTAAAATGTCGCTGTGCTCACCCAGAGTAAATGCCTGCAAAACCAGTGACACAGCCTCCGGAATGGTCATGAAGAACCGGGTAATTTCCGGGTGTGTGATCGTGATGCGCCCCTCTTTCTCAATCTGCTCCTTAAACACCGGAATAACGCTTCCCTGCGAGCCCAGAACATTGCCAAATCTCACGGACACGCAGCGCATGTTCTTCTTTGGCCGGGCGGCCAACAGAAGTTCCCCCAGCCTCTTGGTGGCACCCATGAAACTGGTGGGCTCCACAGCCTTGTCAGATGAAATCAGGACGAATGCTTCACACCCGCATTCCTCCGCCACATCCAGCAAAGGGGCCAATGCGAGCACGTTGTTATTCAGCGCCGCCCGAATGTTCAGCTCCACCAGCGGAACGTGTTTGTAGGCCGCAGCGTGGAAAACGATGTCCACCGCGCCCTCAGAAAGTATCCGATGCATGCGTGAAGTGTCGGTGACGTCCGCGACAGCATAGATGACGCGATCACCGGCTGGCTGTTTTGTGAGCTGCAGCTGCAAGTAGAACATGGGCGTTTCAGCATGATCGAGCGCGATCAATTTAGCCGGAGCGTGACGAAGAATCTGCCGGCATAATTCGGAACCAATCGATCCCGCGGCTCCGGTCACGAGAACAACCTTTCCGACGATCTGCTTTTGCACCACGTCATTGTCAAGCCGAACGGAATCGCGGCCCAGCAAATCTTCCACGTTCACTTCGCGCAGCTGTGACACGGAGACGCGGCCGAGCAGCAAGTCCTCGAGTTTGGGCACGGTGCGATACCGCAAGCCGGTTTGTTCGCACAACTTGCTGATGCGCTGCATTTGAAGGCCGGTTGCAGATGGAATGGCGACAAATAGTTCATGTGCGCGATAGGCTGAGGCCACGACCGAGAGCCGATCGATGGTGTTTACAACCGGCACACCGTGAATCTTCGTGCCGCGTTTATATGCGTCATCATCCACGCACGCGACGGGAATGTATTCGGAGCGTTGGATCTGCCTGATCAGGGATTCAGCGGCGTCTCCGGCGCCTACGACAATTACCCGGTGACTCTTGTGCTCCCGTCGCCGGAGAGACTTGTTCTTGAACGCCAGAGCAGACAGGCGCACTCCCGCCAGCGCCGCGGCTGTGGTCATAGCCTCGATCAGGTAGATAGAAAACGGAAAAGCGTGGTTTCCGATGACGAGTTGAATGGAGATGATGAAGGCGAAACTTCCTAACGTCACAGCTTTAATGATGTCGACAACATCGGTAACGCCGCTATGGTTCCAATATCCGTGCACCAGTTTGAAGATGATGAGGGCCCCAAGCCTGGACAGAACCAACAAAGGCAGGCAGGCAAGCATGAGCCTGGGGAAGGCGAACCCAAAATCGAATCGGAGAAGCCACGCAAACAGAAATGACGCAGCCACAAGAAGGATGTGGAACAGGGCGATGACCCAAGATCTTTGTCTGAGTAACATAAGGCTAACTCTCACTCGCTCTCGAACGTTATCGTTTCAAGACGTCTCTGCCATTTACTGCTCAGGCATCCGAACATAGTCACTGGGCAAGAGTTCGGAGGATTGAATGCATGCTTGCAGGGTTGCCAGGATCAGTGACAGGTCATTACGAAAAGAACGACGACTGATGTATTCCTTCTCCAGCCTCAGCTTGTCCGGGAGAAGCACGCGAACGTAGTAGTCCATCGGATCTTCGACTCGGCCCAGAATCTCTGCCTCATCACGGTACTTGAGAGAGGCCGCGCTGGTGATGCCGGGTCTGACGGTTAGTACTTGGGCATAGTCGTCTTGAAAAATCCGAGTATAACGCGGCACTTCAGGTCGCGGTCCGACGAAGCTCATGTCCCCACGCAAAACGTTCCACAGTTGCGGCAACTCGTCGATTTTGAGGTCGCGGAGTATTTTCCCAACGCGTGTGATCCGCGGATCGGTGCCACACGTAATAGCGATGTCGCTATTGTTTACGCACATGGTCCGGATCTTGAACAACCGGAACTTTCGAAAGTGTCTGCCTACGCGATCTTGTCCGAAGAGCACCGGTCCAGGCGAGTCGCACTTGACCAAAATGGCAGCCAGGGTCAACACCGGCGACAGGACCACCAGACCGATCGTGGACAGAACGATATCGAAAGCCCGTTTTAGCATTGGTAAATTACTCCGCTTGCTCCATGACCGCCGGAGTTGAGCTGTGGGAGTGTCCTAGTTGCTCGAGGTTTGACTTGACGGCGACCAAGGTTGCGGCCGGCCGGATGTAGCGGTTCATGAGGCGGCGCTCCTGGCGCTCAACGCGGCTGTCCAGCGAAAACCCACATTTGACGTAGAAATGGTTTACCCGGTCGTTCCTCCCGCTATCAGTGAGAAGATAAACCCACCGTGAGCCTCGCGAGGCGGCTTCCAGGCAGAAACGATCTACCAGCAGCGCTCCGAATCCACGGCCGCCGAAAGCCGGTGCGACGCCGATGCTACTCAGGAGGGCCGCGCCGTCCCGCCCCGGTGGCGTCTCGCCGCGGTAGACCAGAGCGAACAGGAACCGTTTGGCCACCCTTGACGGGTTTCTTAGAAGCGCCGTGAACCCCGCGCACAAGAACGCAGACCAACGGCGAACCAGCAGCCGCTTGAAGAAACCGCGTGGCTCCGTCGTCCCTAACACTATTCCAACCTGTTGGCCTTTCTCCTCCGCCACCAGATAGATCGAAGACTCGTCGCGTAAGAACCCGAGATACAACTCGTAGAGGAACTGGTCACCTAAAAGAGTCAGGAAGGAAGCTGGGAGTGCGAGTTTGTGTACCTCCACCGTCAGTGACAGGTCACTATACCCCCCGGGACGAACAATGATTTCTCCTGCCACGAATCGTGGGTTGAGGGCCGCGCTTTCTATGACTCGCATGATTTCCAGCCTATTTGCGATTGCATTGTGCAATCTGACACACACTGTCGATCACGTGATCGAGTTGCACATCGGTCATGTCGGGAAATAGCGGGAGCGAGAGGTAGCGCTCGAACTCGCGGGCTGCTACGGGCAAATCGTTTGGCTTATATCCATAAGTATCGCGGTAATACGGATGGAAATGCAGGGGAATGAAATGAACGCTGGCGCCGATCTCACGTTCTTTCAGTTCGCGGATGAACTCGTTCCGGCTGATCTTCAACTGCTCCGTATTCAGTCGCAAGACGTACAAATGCATCGCCGACTCGCGGTCTTTGCGCAGGGTTGGCGTTTCTAACATCTCGACCTTGCTGAATGCCTCGTCGTATCGCCTGGCGATTGCGCTCCGCCGGGCATGCATGTCATCGCACTTGGTGAGCTGAACTAGTCCGACCGCGGCCTGGACGTCGTTCATGTTGTACTTGTAACCCGGGGCTAGGACTTCGTAATACCACGAACCTTCGGCGGTGTAACGTTTCCAGGCATCGCGTCCAATGCCATGCAGACGCATGGTTCGGACGCGATCGGCGATGGCATCATGGTCGGTCGTAAACATGCCGCCCTCTCCGGTGGTCAACGTCTTCGTCGCATAGAAACTGAAACAGGTTGCCTCACTCACGGACCCAATCGGGCGTCCGCGATACGAAGCTGGCACGGCATGCGCAGCATCTTCGATGACACTAAGGTTGTGCCGCCTCGCCAGATCGCAAATCTCGTCCATGTCGCAGGGTTGCCCAGCGAAGTGAACCGGGATGATGGCTTTGGTTTTCTGTGTGATTTTGCGCTCGGCGTCGGCGGTTGAAAAGTTAAGGGTCGCGGGGTCAACGTCCACGAGTACCGGACGGGCGCCCATATAGGCGACAACCTCAGCTGTGGCAGTGAAGGTCACCGTCGGCACGAGCACTTCGTCCGCCGCCTTCACGCCTATCGCTTCCAAAGCCAGATGCAATGCAGCTGTACACGAACTAACCGCGAGCGCGTGTTTCGCGCCAACGTACCTCGCGAAATTCTTTTCAAACTCGATGGTATGGGGGCCCATCGTGAGCCATCCCGAACGGACTACCTCGGCTGCAGCCTGCGCTTCCGCTTCGCCCACCGCTGCCTTATGGAAGGGAACTGTAACGACACGACTTTTGGTTATCATTGGATCAGTTACCTTGTAGAAAAGTATTGCGAATGTAAAGAAGAGAACTATTGAGAGCTTGTGGCCGCAACCGTTCTGCCCATCACTTGCTTTGGCTTTCCGGCTGCCTCGAGGACACGAATCACTTTTGGCAGATTTGATTCCCGGCAGAGATTGTCGTGCGCAAAGGCTTTGCCGGATTTGCCGAGCGACTGCAATTCTTGCGACGGAAGGGAAGCGATCTTTCGGATCTCCGCCGCCACAGCATTCGGGTTGTCGGGAGGAACGATCCAACCTGCCCGGGCTTTCCTGATAATGTCAGCAGTTTCCGATGCGGGCAAAACCATCGATACCACCGGTCGACCGGACAAGAGATACGAGATCAATTTCGAAGGTACTGAGGCCAGCGATTGGCTTCCGATGGTTGGCAGCAGAAGCAAGTCTGCGGCGCCCAAAACCAGCTCTGTCTCTTCGTGTCGCCAAGGCGAATGGAAAACTACCCTTTCCAGACCTAACGCTCGTGCGCGCGCCATACACGCGGTCAGATTGCTGCCGGATCCCGCGATGAGTAAATATGCATTGCGCAGATCCCTCAATTTTTCAAATGCCTCGACTAATGTTTCCGTGCCAGCTGCCGGCCCCACATTGCCGGCATACACCGCGAGCAGTGCGTTCTGAGGGATTCCCTTGGTGTCACGGAAGTGTGCGCTTGCCGCGCGACTGTCGTTGACGGTAGTGCGGTCGCCCCAGTTGTGCACAACGTGGATTTTCCCGGCGGGCACAGCGCGGGTGTTTTGGTAGATTTCACGGAAGCGCTGGGAAATCACGATCAAGGCCTCGGACGACTGAGCTATCGAGCCATCGATGTGGCGCATCACACGAAACATGAAGCTCTCTCGACGACTCCGGCCTTGAGCCACCAGAGACTCAGGGTAGACATCCTGCACCGACACAACCACGGGCACGCCACGAAGCCTGGCGACGCTGACGATGATCGAGGTGGAGAACACCGGCCACGCATTGGAATAGATCACATCCGGGCGTTCGCCAAACAGCAGGCGGAGCCCCGCGGTGACTCCAAACGAAACGTTCTCCAGAAGCCGGGAAAGCATCAGCGACTTCGGCGCGAGTGTCCCGAAGCAATGAACAAGTTTGTAGCCTTCTGGCGCTTCGTGACTGGCATACAACCGCCGACTGTAGCCTGGGAACAGCTTTCCTGCGGGTTTGTTCGGAAACGGCGCTAACACTGTAACCTGGTGTCCTCGAGCAGTTAGCTCTTCGGCGATGCTGGCGCTCGTCGTAGCAGAAAAGGTGAATTCCGGCGGAAAGACACAGCTAATCACCATGCAGCGGAGTGGTCCCGATCCTGAACCCTGAGGCAAGGAAACGTCGAGCTCTGGCACTCGGAAGTGGGAATCTTGGGAGTTCGTGCCCATATCCATGTTTGAACACAGCAACAAAAGCAACGTTTCCTCGATGAAATTATTTCTTCTTCGTCTTAACTTGTTGCTCGATCCAGGTGTACGTATGCGCCATGCCTTGTTCGAGCGTGATCTGCGGTTCCCATTGGAGAACTTCACGTAGACGACTGTTATCGGAGTTGCGGCCGCGAACGCCTTGTGGCCCCTTGACATGCTTTTTTGTAATCGTAATTCCAGCGCACTTGGCGGCCATGTTGGCGAGTTCGTTGATATCAATCAGGCGATCCTGGCCCAGATTGATCGGCTTCGTATAGCCCGACTGCATCAGCTTGTAGATACCGACAACACAGTCATCGATGTAGCAGAACGAGCGCGTCTGCTCGCCGTCACCCCAGATGTCGATCGTGTGGTCGCCTGTCAATTTGGCCACGGCAGCCTTACGGCACATTGCCGCTGGTGCCTTCTCGCGCCCGCCCTCCCACGTGCCAAACGGGCCGAAAATGTTGTGAAAGCGCACGATGCGGACATCCATTCCATAGTCCTGGTGGTAGTGAGTTACAAGGTGCTCAGTCACCAATTTTTCCCAGCCGTAGGCATCCTGCGGCATCGCAGGATACGCGTCCTCTTCTTTCAGTGGCGTGACGTTGACCTCTGTTTGCTTGTATTCGGGATAGATGCAAGCCGACGAAGTATACAGGTAACGTTTCACTTGATTTTGCCGCGCCGCTTCCAGGGTATGAATGTTGATCAACGAATTGTTGTGCAGGATCTCCGCGTGGTGGCAGGAGATAAAGCCCATGCCGCCCATATCCGCGGCGAGGGCGTACACATCGTGGATCCTCTCGGTCGCTTTAAGACAGTCCTCCCACCTGCGCAAGTCGAGAGTCAGGAATTCATCCGCGTCCGTGCAGCTGAACTCCGGTTGCTTGAGATCAACGCCGCGAACCCAATAGCCTTGTTTCTTGAGGTAGGTGACCAGATGGCTGCCAATAAAGCCGCCAGCGCCGGTCACCAGAACACGAGAGTTGGACACAACTGTAGTCTCCTATCTGTGAAGTGTTTAAGCCGGCGGACAAACCAGCGATGGAGCGTCAGTATCGTGAATAATGTTTTTTCTGCGGAGTCCTGCTTCGTGAAACTCGATCTCTTGCGAGGAGAATCGCTGCCTCAGATTTGTGAGGGACGCGAGGTAACAATGCTCCCCACGTGGTCTCCCAAGCGTACGGATTTGTGAGGAGACCAGAACATAGCGGAGCACTGCACATGAACGTTCTTGCCGTACACCACCCAGGGGTAGCGCAACTTGAACATCAGGGCGTTTCGGATGTGATTTAGCACTTTACGCGAGGTTTTGCTCGGGGACAGGAGAGCCCGCGATGGCGGCGTTCACGGTTTTCAATGCTTCGCGGTCCCGGTCTTTCGACGCCGCACCGATACCAAATTGCTCGCTCCACGCGGCCAGCGAATACAGCCGCCAGCGGTTGCGCAGTGTCATGCTGGAGAAACCGTCTTCAAGCTTGGAGCCGTGGCTGATCGAACGCACCAGCTCAGAATCCATAACGGTGCGGCGCAGATGCGCCTCCTCAGCTTCCATCCATGTCGCGTCGGGAGCCTCAAAACCGATCTTGTCCTTTCGCCAGACAATTGCTTCGGGGACTATTCCTGTCATGCAACGCCGAAGGATCCATTTAGTCCAGCCGTCGCGGATCTTAAAGTCCATGGACAGCCCCACGCACAGTTCGACCAGACGATAATCGAGGAACGGCAGGCGCGTCTCCACCCCGAACGCCATCGAGTTGCGGTCTTCATAACGCAGTAGGGGCGGCAACGTGTTAGCGGATATTTCCTGCGACTGGAAACTACGTAAGCCACCAACCGAAGCCGCTTGATCGCAGAGTATCTGCGGCAAGGGCGGCGCAGAATGAAGATGGGCTGCCGCAAGCCGGTCCCGTATGTAGCGCAGTTGAGGAGTCGCGATACCGAGGATGTATTTCAGAGCTGAGCCATACGACAGTCGAGTATTCTGCGCGACCGCACTGCGCAAGGCACGCAGCCCAGCGAAGGCTCCGCTCTCACGGCACACGCTTCGAAGGTACATGCCGAAGTAGTATTGATATCCGAGCAGCGTTTCGTCAGCACCCTGCCCGTCGAGCAGGACGGTAACGCCATTCTCCCGAGCCGCGCGCATCACGAAATACTGCATCACAGGCGAGGGCGAAAGTATCGGCTCGTCCTGATGATAAGCGATGTCTGGCATGGCCTTGACGAAATCGCCCGGCGTAGGCGTAACGCTCAACCAGTGCAATCCTGCGCGCTCTACTATTTGTTGTGCGTAGCGTGACTCATCGTTTTCGGGGTCGGTGCTGATCGCGGTAATGGCGCAGAACGGTTGACCGCTAGGGCTATTGTGCCTCGGTGCAGCTAGCATCGCGATCGCTGAACTATCCAGCCCACCGCTCAGGCAGACTCCTACCGGCACATCGGAACGCAAACGGAATTCGATGCTGCTCCCGAACAGTTCAAGGAAGCGCTGCTCAATCTCCTCCAGAGTGGCGCCGTGTAGATCCGTGGCTTGGACCCGATAGTATTGCCGGCATTCAACGGCACCGCTTTGCAAGTCAACCAGCAGGTTGTGCCCGGGTAGGAGCTTGCGGACATTCTGGAAAAAAGTGTCCGCCGAGTAGTCAGTCAGACCTGAAATCAGGAACGTGTGCAAGACCTCGATGTTTGCAGCCCGCTCCGGCAGCAATTCCACGAGTTGCTTGATCTCGGACCCAAAAGCGAAGATCCGGTCGTTATCGATGTAATAAAAAGGCTTTACGCCGAAGCGGTCGCGCGAACAGAAGACCAGTTGACGCTGGCGGTCATGAATGGCAAACGCCCACATTCCGTTGAACTGCTGCACGCAATCGGTGCCCCACTCGGCATAGGCGGCGAGAACGACTTCAGTATCGGAACCGGTGCCAAAGTGGTGGCCCCGGCGGCGCAACTCGTCGCGGATTTCAAGGTAGTTGTAGATCTCGCCGTTGAACGTGATGGTGAGGCGGCCGTCACTTGAATGCATGGGTTGGCTGCCACGGTCGGTCAAATCGATGATGGCCAGACGGCGATGCCCGAGTCCGACGTTTCCGGCGAAATGATAGCCCACGCCGTCTGGACCGCGATGGCGGGCCCGTTCCGTCATTCGCTGCAAGAGTTCTCGGTCCACGGGCGCGCCGTTTTTATTGATGATTCCTGCTATTCCGCACATAAGAGGTAAGAGTGTTCTGCTTAGCGAACTGGGTTAGGCACACAAGCGGGTAAGAATGGCTTTGGTTGCTGCGGGTTCTGCGGCACCTTGGCCGGCAGCAACAGACGATTCAGGTGTTTGATCGTAGGCCGCTCGACCTTGACATGTAGAACGACCGAGACAACTGCACAGATCACCATGCTGAACACACATCCAAAAGCAAACTCTGGCGCCAGCCAGGGCGATCGGTGGACGGCGAGGCGGTGAAGGGATGCCTCGATGTAAGGATGAACCAGATACAAAAGGTAGCTCGCATCGCCTAGCATGACAACCGCTCGAATGCGGATGTCCCATCCAATTTTCGACAGAGAGGTTGCGCTCAAAACCATTACAAAGGCGAGAGTACCCATCGCGAACGCTAACGGGGCCGGCAATTGCAGGTTGGTCCCCTGGATGTAAATCATCCCGGATAGACTGGCCACAATAACTGCCACTAGAGCCAAACGGACGTGAATAGCGGGTGACCACGGCACCCGGCTGGACAGAAGGTAACAGGCAATGCCAGCTACAAACTCGAAGATCAGGCCACGGGAGTAAAACCACGCGACATCGCCTGTTCCGAACAGCTGGCACGCGATTACAATCGCAGTCAGAACTCCACAACTGAGCAGCCACGCATAACGGCGGGTTACGAGCAGTGACAGTCCGACGACCACATAAAAGAACATTTCATAATTCAGCGTCCAGCCTAGAAACAGGACTGGCTCCATGATGCCGCTGCTCTTGGTAAAAGGAATAAAGAGCAAGCTCTTGAGTAGCTCAACGCCGTCTGGACGCGTGGTTTTGAGCAAGACCGGATACCTGAGAGCGACCGCGAACAACAGCAACGTAAACGCCCAGTACGGTGGAACAATGCGGATGAGTCGTCTGCGAAGAAACGTCTCCGGCTGCTTATCACACAGCATAGCCATCAAGTAGCCGCTGATCACAAAAAAGATAGCAACACCAAAGCTACCGAAGGGCTGCAGTCCGGGGAAAACAAATCCCGAATGAAAGAACACGACAGCCATGGCAGCGATGGCGCGCAGCCCTTGGATGTTGTTGATGCGATTGCCAACTCGTACGCCGGGGCACACGTTCTTAGGCTGGAACGAACTGATGGGCGTCAGGGCAGGTGCGTTAGTACTCATTGTTCAACTCGCAGTTGTGGAGGGAATTGCCACCGGCGGAAGCGATCCCTGTGAATGGTGAGGTGCGACGGCGGCGGACCTTAGCGGGTCTAGCGAGCGGCAGCGGTCCAAAGTAGAAGAGGAGAATCAGAATGCCAAGGCCCTGCGACGAAACCGAGGTCAATAGAGAGACATTGCTAATAGCCAGCGCCCAAAATGTGAGGGTTGCAGCTCCAAATGCCGTGCCGTACTTAACCAGGAGGCTGTCGACGATCCAGAAGGTAAATCCACACAACACGGAAGCAATGAAGATGCCGCCGATTCCCGCACTTGCGATGCCGTCCGATGCCCAGAAATGTGCGTTCGACTGAACGTCCTCCCGGCCGTTGTAGTACTTGCCCAATTCATAACCGATTTCGCGGCCATATGGATACGAAAGCAGACCTTGGAAGGGAGTGTATTGGGAGAACCAAGTGTGTGGGCTCCGCGAAAAGAAGTCCTGGTATTGCGCGGTGAGCAATCCTGGGAGCTCAAGCGTGCGATAGATGACGACAATGCCCGTCCACCGCAAGACGACGCTAGAAGGATAGAGTTGCAAGGCAAGAGTAAGGACAAGCAGCAGGACGACCGCGCCCAGCACGAATTTGAGAAGCAGTTGCCGAGGTTTCCTCCGGAAGCAAGCAGCGAGCACCGGGATAAATAAGATCGATACCAGTGCCGCCTTATGCGCTGCCGCGGCGTATATCAATGCCTGGCCAGCGGCGCCTAAGAAGATACGAGGCTTGTTGTCCTCAAAGACGCCTGAAGCTATCAAGTACGGGTTCAAAGCTCCGGATGACCAGAACATGACGTAACCGAGAGCACCGGCGCCCTCCAGCAGGTGAGTTGCGGCGCTGCGAACCGCATAGACGTCTTCGAACCCAACAAAATGAAGTGAACCGCCAAATGCGACGACAATCCAGACGTCAACCGCCAGAACGACTCCGTAGAGAAGGGTCCAGAACAGCCCGCGTTCTAGTGCCGATTGGCCGATCCTCAATGTCGGAACTTTATGGCTACTTCCAACGATGGCCAGCCCGGCGCACAACGCAACCGACATCGCGAGAGTGTCATGCGGGTCCTGCAATCCGACGAACGTGGGAACAAACACGGAGGGCACGTAGACCGTAAGGTAAAGGATCAGGTAAACGAATTGCGTCGGTCGCTGCAGGTCGATGGGCAGCCAAAATGAGGGCAGAACTGCGAGAATGTAGAGGGCAAGCAGCGCCTCCACTGCGGGAGGCGAGTAAGTTAGTCCCGTCCCGGCGTAGATCGGAACGGCCCACGAAACATAAGCCCAATGAAACGCTGCTGCATAAGCCAGCGCCCCCCCGATTATTACGGGCCGCCAGGCCGAGAAGCCCAATGGCTGCGTTTTGCCTTTGTATAACATGTGGTTTTTGGGGCTATCGCGTATGCGCGAAGTCGTGATTATTCGGAACTATCGCTCTTCCTTAGTTGGAATCCGGTTTTGAGTGTGCTCCTGTCGCCCTCGCGAATGGTGTTGTCAACAACTTCGAAGACGTTCGCTGGGGCCGACGGGAGAGAAATAGCGAGCGTTACCCCGCGCACGATATTGCCTCGGATGCGGACGTCTTGATTGACTCCTCGAGCCTGCACACCGTACTTCACGTGCCCGATTACATTGTCGGTTATCGTGGCCGCGTGGCCTCCTGCCAACGCGATTCCATTCTGGATACTGCCATCAATATAGTTGTCTCTCACGATCACGCGCATCGGGCTCATTAAGGCAATGCCGCCTTCCGGGAGCGATGTGTCCTGCATCAGTTGGCCGAATGCGGTTATGACATTCCCTTCGACGACCGAGTCGGTGTATGCCTGCAAGTAAATTCCCGAACCTGCTGTGTTTGTCACCGTGTTCATTGCCACTCGTGCCGATGAAAAAGATGGGTTCACGACACCACTGCCTCCACGGTCGTCGGGTCCTTCCTGGGCGAACGTCAAGGTTGTCGGTGTCGGAGTAGAAGTCACGCTAAAATCGCCGTTGAAATCCGTCCCGCCGGTCGAAGTAGCCTGGTTTATAACGATGTGCTGTCCGACCGAGAAGCTGTGGGGAGTCTTGGTTGTCATGGCGACAACATTCACGGAGCGGACCAGACCAGAAGGCCCAGGGGCAATCAGTCGCTGGCCAGCGCCGTAAAGCACGATACCGTAACCCTGACCTGTGCCCTCAGCCAACGAGTGATCGAATGCGTCACTCTGGTCGATGAAATTATTTTCGACCGTTGCATCTTCAACGTTGAAGAGTGCGATGCAAATCATCGAATTACTACCATGAATGCGATTCCGCTCGACAGACACCCGCCGCGATGCTCCTCCGTCGCTCAACACGTCGTACCCAGCAGCGTTGCCGGCCGCTGGTCCGGTTCCGCTGATGTCATTGTCTCGGAGCACGAGGTCGGTGACGTTCAGGAATCGTATCGCCGCAGGCAGCCCAGCTTGCGGGGATGCCGTCCCCGCCCCGAAAATGGTTAGGTCATGCAGATAAATATGGGACACATTTCCCATGGACACGCCGCGGCACAGTACTCCGGGCGCAGCGCTGATGGTCAGGTGATCGAGTTCGACATTCGACGCCGTGATGGCAATGGCGTATTCGAGGCGTGTACCCACGAAATTCAGAACTGTGCAAGGCCCGGCACCGGCAATGTGGCGATTTCCAATCCTTATCATCAAACTGCTGGTGAGAACGGTAACGCCACAGGGAAGCTTCAGGTCGGTTCCCTCATCAATCGCAGCCTGCAAATTGAGATCACGAGGAACGTGCGGAGATGCTTGGGGCTGAGATTGTCCCCAAACAGCAATAGTGAGAACGACCAGAAGAGAACTGGCCGTGGCGCCTAAAGAAGCACTTCGAATACGGGACATGTTAAATCGATTCCTAACTCGTCAGCACCGGGACGGCCTGGAGGTTTTCTTCGAGTCTGACACTTCTTCGCTCGCAATGGGCAATGGCGCGATAGCACAAAGCGATGTGTACCGCGTAGGCAGTGGCGCTGACCCCAGCAAAGGCGCTCAACAAACTGGTGCTCCCCAGTCCTGCCGAAGCCCCCAGTACTACGGTCAATCCAACCACGATCAAACGGGACGTGTCCCACGCCAACTGCCAGTGCTGGCGCTCCAGCATGTTCAATGTCATGCCGGTGCAAGCATGGATGAAGGATAAGTAGTATACCGGGGCAAGCACGCGAGCGTATGTACCGGCCATGCGCCAGGATTCCCCGAAAACAATCGCGAATAGCGCGGGCGCTACAGCACAGAGTAGTAGCAGCGGCACGATCCCGTAAAGCAGAGAACGGGTTACGATCTCCGTGAACAATTTGCGGAGTGTGCGCGGAGCGCTCGTTCCTAACTGCGCCGCTTTTACCATATAGACTTGCGACACTGCCTGCCCAACGAGAACGCTGGGAACCTGCATCGTCCGGTCGGTTACGGCATACAAGCCGACCATCTCCGGGGCATAAAAGGCGCTTAGCAGCAGCGGCACGATCTGTAACCCCGCAGAGTTGATCAGACCCGATCCGGCCAGTACGAGAGGGAAGTTGCGGTAACGTTTGGCTGCTTGCCACATTGTCCCTGGCCGAACCCGGCGCAGCCGCTGCCAATCCCGCCTGAATGTGACCTTTGCAATCCTGAGGCTGCCGCTCACACGGCCGCAAGCATCGCCAATGATCAAACCACCCATGGAGCCGTGAGTCGCGAAACCGATTCCCACTTGGATGGCGACTTGTGCTCCAATCTGACTGAACTTGCTCAGAGCGACATCCTTGTAAGCATGGTGACGCAATCCCCAGGTGTTGAGCAGTTGGTAGACGCCGACCCCGAATGCGCCTACGGGCAAGAGCCATAGATATCCGCCCAATTCGGCCGCGCGACGCCAGAGTCGGTGGTAATGGAGGGCAAAGAATACCGCTGTCGCGATCATCGCCGTAACCAGCAGTATGGCCGTGAAGGACACCGCGACCAGGTTCGCAGCTACGTCGTCATCCTCAGGCAGCACCACAGAGAGTTCGTAACGCAGCGCAGCGAAGACTATTATGAACGCCATCAGAGAGGTGTAAATCTGCACGTGCCCGAACGCGGCGGTAGTATAGATCCGGGTCAGTAGCGGCGCGGCCGCCAGGTTCAACGCGTATGCCCCGGCGGTGGCGCCCGCCAGCAGAGAAACCTTCTGCGTGAACTCGCCCTTGCGCAGCCCGTTCCAGGTCGCGATAAGCTTGGCTTTGACCAACGAGACCAATTTCAATGCTCGTACTCCGGCGGAGATAAGCGTTGGGGTCCAGAAGCGAGCAGCACCCGCTCATAAAACCTCTGAATGATGTCGGTCTGGCTTTCCCAGCTATACCGATTCACAAAAGCCCGTTGGCCGTTTTGCCCTAGTTCACGGGCATAGACCCGATCGGCTGCGAGCTCGCAAATCGCACTAACAAAGCTATCTGGGTCTTCGGGCTGCGCCAGCAAGCCGGCGTTCGATCCGCTCACGATGGCCATGGCTTGGGGCAGATCGCTGGTGACGATCGGCAATCCTGCTGCCATGTACTCGAACAACTTCGCCGGCAAGGCACGCACTTGTTTTGGAACACGAAGGTTCGGTGCAACCGCTATCGTGCAGCGGTTCAAATATTCCATGATTAGATCTGGCTTCAGCCTAGGCAGTAGCACGTAGGTATTCTGCAGACCACGGTGGGCCACATCCGCCATCAATGTACGTTTGTAGTCAGGGCTGGCAAATCGGTCAATCGCATATACCTTGGCTTCGGGTAGCCGACGCCGTAGGCGGTCCGCAATTTCGATAAGCAAGCCGCTGCCGTTGTTCTCATACTGCGATCCGATAAAAACAATCCCGAGCGGACGTGTCATGTAGTCTGATTTGACCTGTTTCCGCAGGTCTAATGCCGCATAGTTGGCTACGAGGGTCTTGCGCAGTGTGGGCCCGAATAAGTCTTCGTTCTGAGCTTCCGTCACCAGGACGACGTTGCGGATTATGGCGGCGCACGCAAGCTGCATCCAGCGGACGCAGAACTTTAGCAAATACCGCGTCGGTTTCGGGATCCACTCGCGAACCAGCATCTCTTCGGGATAGTTCTCGTGCACGTCGTAGATGACTGGCTTAATAAGTGCAATCCAGGTCATCCACGGCAGGATATCGATATCGTGAAAATGTACAACGTCCACTTTCGGCAGCAGCGGAAGTAAGACTTGACCCAATCGCCATGGAACCTGAAAAGAGCGTGCCCGACGACCGACAACCCGCTTGAAGGGATGGAAAACAACTCCTTCGATCTCTCCCTCTTTCACTGCCCATGGACAGACCATGTGTACCTCATGACCGAGGCGGCGTAAGAGCGTAGCGTATTTCCACAACCGCGCATCGAAGTCCAGGTGGATTGAAGTAACGATGGCGATGCGGAAGCGATGTTCTACAGCCCGCACTGGCGGTAACTCTGGAGAAGGTTGAACGTCCGTTCTGTGATCGAGGATTTCGGCGTTTCTCAAGGGAGACCCAGACAACTTGGAGAGATGAAAGTTCAACGGGCAGCAGCGGCCGCGGGTTTCAGTGCCGTGGCTGCAATCAAAGCATCCGCCACCGATTGCTGTTCCGCCGCAGTGAGATAAGGATGCATGGGCAAGCTGATCACACACTCGGCTGCACTCTCCGAGATCGGAAAATCGCCCTGCTTGTATCCGAGTGTTGCGAATGCCGGCTGCAGGTGGAGCGGCACGGGATAGTGTACGGCGGTAGGAATCCCACTTTTCTTCAGTTCCGATTGAACAATCTCGCGGTCATCCACTTGAACCGTGTACTGCGCATACACGGATGTGTTTGCTGGCTCGATGTAGGGCGTGGTCACGGCTCCAGCCAGAAGCTGATTATAGCGCGCGCCGACCTCGCCTCGTGCTTCGACCTCCTGCTCGAACGAGTCGAACTTCGCCAACAGCACGGCAGCTTGCAAGGTATCGATGCGGCCGTTGATGCCAATAATTGGATGGTGATAGCGCCGGTCTTGACCGTGTACGCGAATCTGCTTCATCTTGGCGGCAAGATCGGCTTCACTGGTAAAGCACGCTCCGCCGTCTCCGTAACAGCCCAGCGGTTTCGACGGGAAGAAACTAGTACAGCCAATCGTCGACAGATTGCATGAGCGGCGGCCCTTGTAGGTGGCTCCAAAACTCTGCGCCGCGTCTTCAATCACGGTCACTGAATGCCGCGCCGCAATTGCTTCAACAGCATCGAGATCCGCGCATTGACCATAGAGTGAGACTGCAATGACGGCCTTCGTCTTCGGAGTAATGGCCTCCTCCAGGCGGGCTGGATCAAGATTGTAAGTACGCGGATCGATGTCAATGAATACCGGTGTGGCCCGAAGCAGCGAAATCACTTCGGCCGTGGCGATGAAGCTGAAGGGAGTCGTGATGACTTCGTCGTCCGGCCCAACGCCAAGAGCCATTAGAGCGATGAGCAGGGCATCCGTGCCACTGGCGCAAGCAATGGCATGCCGCGAACCGGTGTACGCGGTGAGTTTCTCTTCCAGTTCCTTGACCTCCGGGCCCAAGATGAACTGACCATGGTCCAGTACCGTCTGAATACGGCCATCGATTGCACCCTTCATCAATCTGTACTGTTGCTTAAGATCTATGAATTCCACGCTTGCTCTCCTTGGGTGTTTGTTCTTTACTCAATTTGCGCCGACACCGTTTGCTCACGAAGAAGTTTTGCGGCTTCCTAATCGGCGCTCGCGGCTACCGCTTGCATCTCAGGCATGCAGACGCCGTCTTCGATGAGATAGCTGCGGTCGCAGGTTTCGCACCTGACGTGGCCGCCAGCGGGTAAACGGACGCCGCAGTAACACATGAATCCAACCTGACGGGCAGGTACACCCATGACCAGCGCATAGTCGGGCACATCGCGGCTCACGACTGCCCCGGCAGCGACGAACGCATACGAGCCGATTGTGGTCCCGCAAACTATCGTGCAGTTTGCGCCCAGAGTCGCACCTTGCTTGACGACGGTCTTGCGATATTCATTCTTGCGAACAATATGGCTTCGCGGGTTGATGACGTTGGTGAAGACCATCGAGGGGCCGCAGAACACGTCGTCCTCTAACTCCACTCCGGTGTAGAGGGCGACATTGTTTTGCACCTTGACGTTATTGCCTAAGCGCACCTGCGGGGAGACGAGCACGTTTTGTCCCAGATTGCAGTGCTCGCCAATCTTGCAGCCGGCCATGATGTGCGAGAAATGCCAGATCTTGGTGTCCTTGCCAATCTCGCAAGGCTGATCCACGACGGCACTTGGGTGGACGTAGTAAGCGGGTGTGCGCTCCGTGGTTTCTACCGCACCGCCTCTGTGCAATAGAGATTGCTCGCAACTATCGAGCACTTTGAGGACCCTTAGCCCGCTCTCGCCGTCGGTCAGCGGCGCCTTGCGCTCGCCGACGCACTCAAGGAAGTGTTTACATTCTTCCTTAAGAGGTTCGGCTTTGGCAATGGGCACCACTTCGCCGCCGTCCTTCTTCGCCACAGGTACGCGGTCGCGCCATTCGATCTCGTGGTGATAGAAAACCAGCTTTCTTTCCGTTTCAATGTCGTCAAAAACCGCCATGCCCTGGTCTCCAACCACACACAGTCGCTGCTCTTTGAAGGGATGCAGCCAGCTCACAAAAACATGCGCCATCGCGCCACTGCCAAACTCGCACGTAGTCAGCGTCGTGTCAGCAACGCGGGAACTGACAAAGCACCCGCCCTGTGCAGCCACCCGAGTCGGAAATTCGTTCAGGATCGACAGGATCACCGCGATATCGTGCGGCGCGAAGCTCCATAGAATGTTCTCTTCCGTGCGCAGCTTACCGATGTTGAGACGGGAAGAGTACATGTATTGGATTTTGCCGAGTTGTCCCTCCCGCACCAGGCGTTTCAACTCAGAAACCGCGGGATGGTATTCAAGAATGTGGCCAACCATCAGGATGCGGCCATGCCGGCGGGCGATCTTGACCAATTCTTCACCATCCGCAACCCGCAGCGCCAACGGCTTCTCCACGAATACGTCTTTGCCATGCTCGAGGGCCGCTTTGGAGAGCACGTAATGTTGACTCGCTGGCGCAGCCACCACCACGGCCTGTAAGTCGTCGGCCGAAAATATGTCCTCAACTTCCGAGGTTACCCTTACTCCGGGATAGGTTTTGGAAATCGACTCGCGCGCGCCTGGGTTTACATCACAAACTGCCGCCAGGGCGCCGAGCTCATGAAAAACCCGCACCAGATTTTTGCCCCAGTACCCGCACCCGATTACACCGACTTTCGGAATCATGTCTTTGATTGCTCCAGTGAATGAAATGTTGAAGTGATTGTGCGTATGAAAATAGCGAAAGCGTCTGTGCAGTTCGAAATCGGGGAACGTTGAATGTCAAGTTGCGAGGGTTTTCGCTTCTGACGAGACTACGGTATGTGATAAATGCTCGCGGCTGCTGCTGCTGGTAAAGCCGCTTCAATGTCCCGCATGGTGCTCTTGGCGACACTGCTGGGCACGAACAGGATGTCATTGTCCTGCATTGACAGGTCGGTGGCCTTGGCAGTCAGAATCTTCTTCAAGTCCACTGGAATTTCCTGGCGTCCCTGTGGTGTGGTGCGGATGAGCTTGGCCGACCCCTTGGCCGCCGTGGAATTCGTGCCCTGGGCGAGCGCGAGCGCCTGCAGAATGGTAAGTTCTCCGTCGTGATCCATGGGAAAACCGCCCGGGCGGGCCACGTCGCCAACCACGTAGACGATTCCGGTTCTCTCCACAAAGACGGTGTCGCCCGGCAGAATCTCAGGATTGTTTTCCGGTTGAGGAGCCGCCCCGGCCGTCATCTTCACACGCTGCGGTTGGTCGGGGTGACCACTGTGAGTGATGACGATGGCAGTGCCCGCCAAGGGTGTGAGTCCTTCCGCCAGAGAGAGGTAATCGAGCAGACGGTGTGCGCCGAAAGCAGGATACACTCCGGGCTTGTGCACCTCACCAACAACCGAAACGTTTTGGGTCGCGTACTCGGAGATGAAGACGGTAATCTGCGGGTCCTTGAGGAAGCCCCCGGCAATGAACTTCTGCCGAATCAGATTCTGAGCCTCCCCTGCCGTCAGGCCTTGCAAGTGCATCGTTCCTACCAGCGGCAGAATGACGTCTCCCGTGTTGCTTACACGTAACTTCCCACTGAGCTCCGGGGTGTCGAAGACGCTCATCTCGACAAGATCACCAGCGCCGATCGGGCCAGCCGCACCGCTGCCGAAGCCGGTAGCCCCTCCGAAGCCGCCGCCGAGCGCGGACGCGACGTGATCCTGCGCAGACGCAATTCCGGTTGCAAGCGCTAACAAAACGAACAGAGCAGCCCAGCTAACGTAATTCTTTCGTTGCTGCATGCGAGTCCCCTTGAGCGGATAAATGAGCGCCATTTCCATTTCCGTTGCCGTTCCCGTTCCCATTGCCATTGCTTTTGCCGTGGTCGCGGTCGCTGTAGTAATACTGATAATCGGAGCCGTAATGGCCGTAATAGTGGCGATACTCGACTGAGTTGAAGGAGAGGTCGTTCACGACGACTCCCGCGATGTTTGCCCTGACTTTCCGCAGGAGATCCCGCGTACGCAATAAAGACTGCCGACCGGTCTTCTCGGACCGAGCGATTAGAACGACTACATCAGCATTCCGGGCACAGACCACAGCGTCGGTGACCGCAAGCACTGGAGGTGTGTCAATTACGATGTAGCGAAATTCTTCGCGCCAGTGCTGCAAAAGTTGAGGCATGGCATCGGAGGCCAGCATTTCTGACGGGTAGGGTGGCATGTGTCCAGCGGGAACAACATACAGGCCGGGTATTTCCTCGATCTTCACTGCCATGGATTCGGGGCTCTCAGTGCCTGCCAGGCATGCGCTCAGGCCTTTGTTGCCCGAGATCCCCAGGTACTTGTGAATGGTGGGACGACGCATGTCCGCATCCAAAAGCAGCACCTTCTGACCGGTCTGGGCCAACACCACCGCCAGGTTGAGAGCCGTAAAACTCTTTCCCTCCTGCATCATGGCGCTGGTTACCATGATCACCTGCGGAGGTGCGCCCGGAGAGCAGAGCAAGAGCGAAGTCCGAAGAGCCCGGAAAGCTTCTGCGCTGCTGGAATTGCGATGCTCCATCGTGACCGGCTGAATGAATTGCCGCGTAGCGGTACGGCCAATCACCTTGTGCGCGTTCTTACCGTCCACGATGACGCTCGGTATAACCCCCAGCGAGGGCAGCGAGCAGTAAACTTCAATGTCCTCCGGCGTGCGAATGGAATTGTCAACATTCTCCACGACGAAGGCCAACGCCATGCCGAATAAGAGACCGCCCATGCAACCGAGCGCGATATTCAGAGGAATCTTTGGTTCGACCGGCTCGATGGGGATGCTCGCCGGGTCAACGATGTTGATATTGCTGGATTTCAGTCCCGCCAGAATGCCTGCCTCTTTGAGCTTCTTCAGCAGTCCTTCGTAGAGGTCGCGGCTTGATTCAACGTCACGCCGCATGATTGCGTACTGAATGGCGTCTTCATTCAGTTTGTAGGCTTCCTGTTTCTGTTTGCCGAATGACGCCTCCAGCATCTCTTCCGATTTCAGCGCCGCTTTGTACTCAGCGTGGACTGCATCTCCCACCTTCCTTATCTCTTTGTTGATGCTGGCATCGAGTTCGTCCATCTGCGATTGCAACTGGACCACGCGGGGATACGAAGCTCCATACTTGGCAGCCACTTGTGCATATTGCGATCGAACCTCAGCACGGTCTTTGTAGAGTGCTCCGAGAACGCTCTCCGGAGCGATGTTCGCTATGAGTTCCGGATTCTCCGTCATGGCGATGCGATACTTCGCCTCTTTCACGATGCGGTCGGCCTCGGCGGCGGAGAGTTGTTTGTTAAGTTCCTCCAACTTGTCGGTAATGATGTTGTGAGTTTCGTCCGTTCCCAGAATGCCTGCCTTCTTCTGGTAGGCGATGAGGGCCTCTTGCGACGTTTCGGCACGTTTTTTCAGATCATCCAGTTGCCTGGTCAGCCAGTCAGAAGTTTGTATCGTGGCTTTATATTTGGTCTGAAAGTTGTGCTCGATGTAGGTGTTGGCGACAGAGTTCGCCACATCCGCCGCAAGATTGGGATCTTTACTGCGAAAGTGAATGTCGATGATCTGCGTCTTGGGGACCAGTTGCACATTGAGTGACTTGTGGAATTGTTTGAGCAGCTTGGCGCGTCTCTCGAGGTCCAGAGCGTCAAAGTCAGCTCCGGCCGAGACCAGGTCCCCAGCGAATCCTTTGTTTCGATGAAGCCCGATCTGTTTGATCACGCTGGTTGCGATGGTGTCACTCTCCACGATCCTTATCTGAGTTTCCAGTTTCGTGTTCATATCGATGCCCATCGGCATCACCATCTGTTCGAGGCCCAGGTCGCCGGGTCCCTCCAGGTCGAGCAGCAGCCGCGAAGAGGCCTCATAGCGTTTGGGAAGGAACAGCGAGACGACAGTCACGAGCAGCACTACGGCGGCCAGGCTACCGAGAACCAGCCAGCGACGCTTCTGGAGCACCCGCCAGAATTGGACAATGGAAATCTGGTCATCATGAGAATCGATGATCGCGTGCTGAGGGTCAGAGAAACTGAATTTCTCCAGTTCGATCTTCTTGCTGACGGTTATGGAATTGTCGGTCATAGCGTCCTTTTTCGGCGCGTGGAGTCCTGTGCGGCTTATCTGCTTTCTGACAGGGGAGATTCGGGCAACATCGCTTTCATCCAAAAGTCTGAATAAGTGGCAATCGCGTCGTCTGTGCTCGCGCAGGAGCCGTTGTCCTCGGCCAACACCGATTGCAACCCCTGGTGGGCAGCGATCAATGCAGCCAGCCCGAGAGCTGTAATACCGGGCTCGCAATCGCGGATCAAGCCTTTGGACACGCAACGCGCAAGATACTCGCGAAGCGGTTGAAAGAGTGGGATTAAGTGCTTCCGCAAAATGCGATCGGCTCCATGGTCGAGCTCAAACAGGCTGAGATAGAGCAAGCGAATCGTCTCCGGCTGGTGATGCAAAGTCTCAACCAGGACCGCGACAATTCCGGGCAGAGCGGTTCGGGGGTTCTCGTCACCTTCGAGCCGTCCTCGTAGTTCCTTGCTGATTCGCAGGCGCCGCAGCCGGGATTCGGTCGCGACCCAGAACAGGTCCCGTTTTCGGGGAAAATGACGGAAGACCGTAACTTCGCTGACCCCAGCCAGTCGGGCGATCTCGTGCGTACTGCTGGCGGCGAAACCCTGGCGCGAAAATAACTGTACAGCCGCCTCAACGATGCGGTTCGCGGTGCCGTTCGTGTTTTGGACTTTAGGAACGGGCATTGGGTTCAGTCTTGGTTTGGGCGGCGAATGAAGACACGAGAATCGAAGGGTTGCTAATTGAGAAGAATGAGTAATTTGAAGTCGGAGGGGATGGGAATCACCGAACCAGTTCAATTACAGCATTGCTAAATTGCGGCATTACTCAATTTCTAGTGTACGACGCTAGAACGCTTCCACGGCGTCGGCATCCAACTCCACAGCGACACTCTGCTGAATGAGGTCCACGGTAATCACGACCCGCAAAGCTTTGTCTTTGCGAAGCAACGTACCTTCGAGCCCCTGCAACGGTCCCGCACTGATCCGCACTCTCTGGCCGATCGCGAGGCCGCGATAAGGCTCAAATTTCTGCAGGTGCAAACCGGAACGCAGAGTCTCGATCTCCGCATCACCGAGCGCGGCGGGTTCGCCCTTGGGCCCAACAAACGATAGAACCCCCGGCACATCCAGGACTCGCACCCGTTCACTCCGCGGAATGTTCACGAACAGGTAGCCAGGAAACAACGGAAGTTCGACCTGGGCTTTGCAACCATTGTTCCAGCGATGAATGCTCCGGAATAGCGGAAGAAAGCATTCCACACGACGGTGGACCAGATGCTCGCGAACTCGCTTCTCATGTCTCGGGCTTGTATAGACGGCGTACCAGTGGCGAGGGCGCTCGGACGCTTGAAGTGACGGAGGCAACCAGTTCGTATCTGTCGCTGAAGTTCCAATGTTGATCGCTTGAGACAAGGCTTCGCCCCCGTCGCTTAGAAAGCGTTGTTTTCGCGTAGAGAAGTTTATTGGTACTCGCGGCCGATGGAGACCGCTGGGCTTAACCGCGAGTTTTTACTGCCGCGGTGTAAGTAGGCGACTACACGCTTCGCCCAGCCCTGCTTATGCATGGCGGATGCCAATTCGGAACATTTCCTAACTCGCTTGTTTTTCATCGTTTAGCGGTACCAAATCGGGAACAGCGCAGGCACCGTGTCTCAAAAGGAGAGAAAGTTCGGGAAACAAATTCGAGCCCGTCTCATCTCAGGGAAAATCGAGTTCGGACCTGCTGCCACAATCTGATGCGAAGCCTGGTTGGCCTTGAGCGGCAAGGATGATCAGAAGCCGCAGGTGGGTACGACGACGGAACCAAGGGCGAAGGTATTTGGTCGGCACAGACGGTCGAAGACACCACGATCGCATCGTCTCAAAGCGAGAGAAACTCTGGTCGTCTTAATCTCATCAGTCTCATTCGCGACAAGCGAATGACGCCCGGCACCGGTTCGAGGATCGGTCTGCGGTTCACAGAAAATTCTCCTTCATGGCGAGACACAAAAAAGCGCAGGGCATCTAAATGTCGATCACTACAGGTTTTATCTCCACAGCCTGCGGTACGGAAGCCAATCCAAAGTACTACTTCCTCAGCTACTAGTGTCGCGTGGCGCCTTCGAGTTAGTCTCGGCGATTAAAGTGCTCTAATGCGGCGGGGCTCTGCGTGTGACTTCGGCTCGCCCCGGGTTCCTTAACTGGGAAGACTAGCCGTTCGCGAAACTGAAGCTTGAGTACCGGGAGGAAAGGGTGCGTAACCGTTATAGAAGGTCTTATATCTGTATCGCCTTTGTACTGACGTCGGCGCTTTCACTGCTGGCGCAGTCCGATCGGACTGGCATCCAGCGCGACGACGACCTGCAGCCCACGGCGGACGATGCCAGCCAGCGATTGCTTGCCGCGAACCTGGTTGAACCTCCGGTGGTCGTTGGTGTCAGCGATGACTCTGACTTGCCCGATGCACCCAGCACCACAAAACCCGACCCATCGACCGCGGACCCAGCAGCCGCGCCGGCGATCAAGAGAGACTCCCCTCACGGGGCGCCGCCGGCTGGCGTCGGTGGGCCAATGGGAGTTGATCGCGGGGTTGCGGACAGGAATTACCTGGCGATTACTGGCGCGATGTTTTCTGCCAGCATTTTTGACGCGGAATTGACCATGCGCTGCCTGGAGCAAAAAACCTGCCTCTACATTCCAAGCTCGCTACGCAGCCGGACCGCCTTATATGGAATCGGGATTCCCGCAGACTTTGGGATTTCGTATTTGAGCTACTACATGAAGAAGAAACACAGCCGCATCTGGTTCGTGCCCGAAGCTTTGGTAACTGTCGCCAACATCTACGTCGGCATTCACGCTTACCACAGGACGCAGGAATAAAGAAGCCGTTCTTGTCTCTCGCACTCTGGTTCGTTGGACGGTGCGCTACCAGCGCCGACCTTCGCGTGCCCTCCTGCGTCTTCGTGCCTCCTTCATCTTTCCGTTCAACCGAGCGCATTGCATGGGAGCAGGTTCTCTCCCATGCAGTCTGCGTACTTAGTCACCGCTGATATACCGCTAGGCAGGGATATCTTCGAAAACCACTTTCGATCCGTACAGATGGTTGAATTCAGGTATACCGGATCGGGAAGCGAAGGAGTTGTCACTTGTTTGTTGAACGATTGTCGGGAAGTTCGCACATTCTGGCCAGAAGAATTGGTCGTGCGAGAAAGTCCAACCGATTGCGGACGGCTTAACGGGCATGCGAGGCGTCAGTTCCTTCGCATGCCCGTCTTTTTTCGAGTTAGTTCCGGCCTCGTCAACCCAAGAATTCGAAGTTGGTGCAGGCCAGTTCCCACCGTTTCTTATCGAGCCGGCTCGCCGGTATTCGGATCGAGGAACAGGCGGCCATCATCCTTTCGCTTGTGGTGGAAGTCGAACATTTGCGCGATCGAGCTCGCAATCCCGTCATAGGATCCCTGACCGATGCGCTGCCCGCCCAGCCAGTTATCCTCGATGAACCGGATGATAGAAGTTTGATCGGTTACCGTGTGATCGACGAAGTTCTCTTGCGACCACGGTGAGATGACCATCAAGGGCAACCTTGGGCCGTAACCGCAACGGCCGAGGGCGTGTGTGTTGCTTGGGTTAATGCCGGGAAGAGAATTCGCGGCCGTACCACAAGCGTTAGGTCCAGTAAGCGCATCGGCTGGTCCGGTGGAAGTGTTAAGGATCGGACCCATTTGGTGGTCGTACCATCCGTCCGAGTCGTCGTACATGATAACCACGGCGGTGCTGTCCCAGTCTTTCTGTTCCTGCAGGAAGTTGATCAGTTTGACGATGAAGTGCTGTTCATCGATCGGGTCCGAGTAACCGGCATGGCCGTCCTGATAAGCGGGCGCCTTCAAGAAATTGACGGCGGGGAAATTGCCATGTCGGACCGCGGCGAAAAAGTCATCGATATCGTACTGATGGTTGGCTGGACCGTTGTTTCCAATCTCCGCGATGGAGGCTGGACGCGTGTGATTCGGGTTGCCGGTGGAAGCATAGTAGCCGAAGAGTGAATGGTGCGGCACGTAATCGTTGGTTGTGCCGGCAAGTCCGGTCGAACTTCTTGCGCAACCTGTAGTTCCGTTTGGGTTGACAATGGACAGATTGAAGCCGCCCATGAATCCTCCCCACGTGATACCCGCAGCAGTCAGCAGATCGCCAATGTTCCTTCCACCCATTTGGCCCTGGTCGCGAGTCGGGTTGGAGCAAACATCCCCGATCGGATCCGCGTCGCCGATCATGGTGAGCGAACCATCGCTCCCGCCGTTCACTTCGTCGCTGGTACCGTTCAAGGTGCTGGTGACACCGTTGGTCTGGCCCGAAACCAGGTTAAGCACGCCGGGAGTCGAAGGACCAAAGGTCGTACCGAAGGAATTGTCGCTCATCGAGTAAGCCTGCGCATAGTTCCACAGGGAAGTCGTCGTGTTGCCATCGAAATAACCCATGGGCTCACTGTTGTTGCCCCCGGTAAAGGTGGGGAACAGATCCATAAGTCCGGCGTCGAAAGCTTGCTGCTCAGCCGTGTAGTCGTGGTCCTGATCGCTGGTCACGGCTTGTGAGCGATCGAGGCGGAACGGGTTGGAGGCTGCACTTCCATTGGCCGGATTCAAGTTGGGATTAAACGACAGCAAGCCATTGCTCAGGCCGTTCACCGTCGGCGTTCCAGGTTTAGCGTGGAACTGCGGCTCTCCCTTGGGGTTTAACGCGGTTGGGTAGGTCCCAAAATAGTGGTCAAACGAAATATTCTCGTTGAATAGCACCACGATGTGCTGGATGGGCATTTTATTCGATGCGGGCTGCGAAGCGGCAAATGCGGGCGCAACACTCGGTCCCAGGGCTGTGGTTAATGCTGTCACCAAGGCCAGCACTTTCCTGGGGGCGGTTGATGGTCTGACTCGATTGAACATATTCCTCTCCATCCTTCGGCCAACTATCACCGCTGCTGTAAAAGAGTCGTTGCCGAGGAATGGAAAGGCTAGATGATCGGCATTTCGTCATCATGACACGACTGTTAAAGGTACGTGAATTTGAGAACAGCAAGGCCCGCAGAAGCTCCCAAAAGTCTTACCGGTCGCGTTTCGGAACCAAAGCTTCTTCGTCTGGGTTTCGCCCATAACCTGTAACGTGTGTCCGTCGGCGGCCAGGGATCGAAAATTAGGTCAGAAGCGCCGCAAGCAAGGCTTGTTCGGTTTTCGTAACATCGACGCGATCGGGAGTCCGAGCCACTCCCGATGTGTTAACAAGAGGTTGCAACGAAAGGAGAAAAACCGTGGGCATGCTCGCAGCCAGTTCTGCTTCCAGAGCCATCTCAGTCTTCTCCCGAGGAACCAGGACGCTGAGGGACAGGATATTGGTGGTTGAAGAGGAGAAAGAGACCCGTGGAGTATTGCGTGACTATCTCGAGGACAAGGGGTACGAAGTTTCGACCGCAGGAACCTGCGCTCTTGCAGAACAACTGTGGCGTACATCCCGACCCGATGTCACGATCCTCGATTACAGTCTGTCCGACGGGGATGCGCTAGGGCTCATACCGCGGCTGAAGGCCATTGATGCCTCGATCCCCATCATTGTTCTGACCGGATACGGTTCGATTGATTTAGCGGTCGAATCGGTCAGACTGGGAGCAGAGTTCTTCTTGCCTAAACCTGCAGACGTGTCCACGCTCTATGTCCTGATCCAACGCAGCCTGGAAAATCAACGAAACCATCGTCAGCATTTGGCGGAAAACACCGCCAGCAGTCGCGGTTTCTTGCACCCCTTCCTGGGTCGCAGTGACTGTATAAGAAGGCTTGCTGACTTGGCGCACAACGCGGTGTTGAGTGATGCCCCGGTATTAATCCAGGGAGAGGTTGGCACGAGAAAGGGAACGCTGGCGCGGTGGTTACATCACAACGGCGCCAGAACTGCCGAGCTTTTTGTAGAACTAAACTGTGGCGAACTATCAGGCGATCTGCTAGAGGCCGAGCTTTTCGGAGATGAACACAATCCTCTTGGCGAGACTTTGCCGACGGAAACTGGTCTGATCGACATTGCCCACAAGGGGACCGTTTTTCTAGACGAGATTGAAAATGTGGACTTCCAGATCCAGCCAAGACTAGTGAAAGTTCTGGATGACAAACAGTTTCGCAGGCTCGGGGACGTTTGTGATCGAAGAGTCGACATTCGCCTGATTGCCGCCACTCAGCAAGTCATGGCGCCGCCCGCACTCCGCAAACCATTTCGAGGAGATCTGTTCTCTCGCGTGAACTGGATCCCGCTTTCCCTTCCACCTCTGCGTGAGCGACTCGAAGACATACCCGTTCTGAGCGCCCATATCCTCCGCGAGTTGACGGCGGGCCTCGGAACTGGAAGCGTGGAACTCGGCGGTGTCGCGGTACGGGCACTGCAACGATATTCCTGGCCAGGGAACCTTCGGGAACTCAGAAATGTTTTGGAACGCGTCGTGCTCGTCACCGGGAAGGAGGTTTTGGCGGATAACGACTTGCATTTCGATTTGGAAGTCGAACAGTACCTGCTAGGGATTGGTCAGCTCCGAACTTTGGAAGAAATGGAGCGTAATTACATCCAGCAGGTGCTGCGCAAGGAAGGTGGCCGAGTCCAATCTGCCGCGAAAAGACTGGGACTCCCGCGCAGTTCCCTTTACCACAAACTGAAGCAGTACCGGACCGACCCATCCGGACCACAGCCGGTGTCCTGATGCCGACAGCGGATACTCCGCTGGCTCCAGATTTCCCGCTAAGTGGTTAGATGAATTGGACAGAAGATATCGCAACGGCGGCTGCTGAGGCAATCAGCCGACAACTCTCCTCCGATCAACTTATCCCCCGATCGAGCTCGCCACTGACGAGAACACGTTGTTCGAGCTGCCGCCGATGAGCCGTATGGTTCCGACCACCAGAACCAGAATCACTGCCAACATCACAGCGTACTCTGCGATATCCTGACCCTGCTCTTCACACCATAGCCTTTTCATCAACTTAGCCATTCTTCCCTCCGCTGTTATTGTTGTGGCGTGCGATTAATCATGCCCGGACGCGGCGTGCTTGTCAATTCAAAGTTGTATCCACTTCAGCAATTCTTGAGTACCGGCCAGCGTTTATCATGCAAGCCATTTAGAATAAACGACGATGCCTTTCGTGCTCGAGTTCGACAATGTCACGAAAGAGTATCGCAGCTTTGCCAGTAAGCGTCGCCTCCTTGCTCTCGACGGCTTCAGCCTCAGCGTGGAGGCTGGAGAAATCTTCGGTTTCCTGGGACCAAACGGTGCCGGCAAGAGTACCGCGATTCACCTCGCCATGGGGTTCATGCGCCCCACGAGCGGCAGTGGTCGTTTGCTCGGAGAGCGCTTTGGCCATCCGGGCACCCGCCGCCGGGTTGGCTTTCTCGCCGAAAGCGTTGCCCTCTATCACCGCCGCGCCCAACGGTTGGTTCAGTTTTACGGCGCGCTCAACGGTATGAGGGGAACTGATCTCGGGAAGCGGGCACGAGAGGTCCTGGAAATCGTTGGGCTCCAGGATCATGCAAACCGCAACGCCGGCAAGTTTTCTCGTGGCATGCTGCAGCGGGTGGGATTGGCCCAGGCCATCGTCAACAATCCCGACTTGCTGATCCTGGACGAGCCCACGTCAGCCCTCGATCCGTTGTCGCGAGTCATGGTTCGTGAGTTGTTGTTGGCCGCCCGCAACGCTGGTAAAACTGTCTTTCTTAGTTCCCATTTGCTTTCTGAAGTGGAATTGATTTGCGATCGCGTCGCCGTTCTCCATCGGGGCCGACTGGCTCGCCTGGGGAGGACCGCGGATCTCCTCCGTGCCGGTGAGCAAGCCGAAATCATAGTTCGCGCGGTTGCCGCCGGCCACTTCGAAGGCGCCATGGCCCGGGACGGCGTTGTCCGCTTCTGCGTGCCCGCTCACACCCAACGGGCGGCATTGGAAAAGGTCTGGAAGCTGGGAGGCGAAGTGGTAAGCGTAAATCCGTTGCGGCGCTCGCTGGAGGAGATTTTCCTCGAAGTCACAGCTGATCCACTATCCGCCGCTCCGAAAGGCGGTCAGTGAAGCCGGTTCTTCTGATCGCAATCAATTTCGCGCGCGAGCAGCGTTGGCCCATCCTTACTCTTCTGCTCTGGGTCTTGTTGCTTGCATTTCTCGGGCTGGTTACTGATATTCCCCGCCAGCGGGAGGATCTGCTCTTCGTCTTCAAACAGGACGCCGTTTACGTCCTGGCGTTCAGTGTCTTCTTCGGCGGATCGGCCATCTACAACGAGCGTAGATCCCGAAGGATTCTCGGCGTGCTTTCCAAGGCAGTGGGACGCCAGCAATACCTCTCGGGTCTCGTGCTCGGCGTAACCCTTGCTTGCGCCGTCTATTGCTTTGCCCTCGGCATGACTGGAAGCTGGACTCTAGGGGAAGCTGGGTTTCCCGTCTCGCGAGTCTGGTTCCTCATGATTTGCCTGGTTGCCGCCTGCGCGTTAGCCGGTACCGTAGCCCTGATGTTTTCCACATTCCTGAACCCTTTCTTCGCGGCTGGCGCCACGGCGATGGTCTTGGGTCTTCCAGCTCTTGCCGGGCAGTTCCTGGGGTCGCAGTGGGGGTACGTGATACCGGTGTGGGAACTGGGAGCCACGGTGGTTAATTCTTCTTTCAGCTCTCCCGGAACCGCTTCCTGGTTTCCGGTTGCGCTCGCGGCGGCAGAAACGCTGGCGTTTTGGCTTCTGTCCGCTCGCATTTTTGCGTACGTGGATATCGCAGTCGCGGTGGAGTGAAGAGCAATCTGGCTAGCGTGCCCACTCGACTGCAGTTTGGGCGGCATAGTCGAGCACGCGCCCGGGAAGCACCCCAAGATAGATTGTTACCGCCAAACTGATCGCCAGGGCCGCTCCGAGGCCGACCGGAATGGGTGAAACAGGCACTTCCACTCGCGCTTCGCGCATATACATGACAACGATCAGCCGCAGGTAGTAGTACGAAGCCACCGCGCTGTTGAGCACTCCGATTATCACCAACCCGACCAGATTAGCCTGCAGCGCCGCGCTGAATACGTAGAACTTGGCGAAAAAACCACCGGTAATGGGGATGCCGATCAACGACAAAAGAAAAATCGTTAGCGTCGCCGCCAGCAGCGGATTGCGGCGTCCCAATCCCTCGTAATCTTCCAGTGTGACATAACGCTCCCCTTCTCCGCCGATGTGGCTGATCACGGCAAACGCCCCGAGGTTCATTGCGGCGTACGAAGCCGTGTAAAACATCGCAGCCGGAATGCCGTTGTTCGGCAGCGCCGCGAAAGCAACCAGCAAATATCCGGCGTGAGCGATGGAAGAATATGCCAGTAACCGCTTCACGTTGTCCTGCACCAGGGCACCAATGTTGCCCAAGGTCATCGAAAGCGCGGCTACAACCCAGATCAACCAGACGCGCCCGGGAGCGTCGGCCTCGAACACGATCCGCAGCAGAACGGCGAACGTCGCCGCCTTCGGTGCGGTGGACATAAATCCCACCACCGGCGAGGGTGCGCCTTCATAGACGTCGGGCGTCCAGACGTGGAACGGTGCCGCTGCCACTTTAAAGCCCAGCCCCACGAACATGAATGCTACGCCGACGTAGGCCAGCATCGGGATTCGGCCCGAGCGAAGCGCATCGCCGATTATGCTTATGCTCGTCGAACCCGTAGCCCCGAACATCAGCGCGACGCCATAGAGAAAAAACGCAGTCGCGAACGAGCCGAGCAGGAAATACTTGACCGACGATTCGCTGCTGATTGCGGAGTTCCGACGAAATCCCGCCAGAATGTAAGTGGAAATCGAAGAAATTTCCAGTGCAACAAAGATAAGCACCAGTTCCACCGCTGAGGACATCAAGCTCATACCAAGTGCACCAAACAAGACCAACGCATAGTATTCGCCGGCGCGGATCCGCTGCACCGCCATGTACTCGTAAGAAGCCAGAATCACAACCGCGGTTATCGCCGCGACCAGAAAATGGAAGAACACGCTGAAGCTGTCCACGCGCACCATGTCCCAGAAACCCTGGCCGGGATATTGCGACTGGAATAACGTTGCGACCAGTGCCGCCAGCGCTCCAACCAGCGCGATGACTCCGAGCGTCTGCTGGCTACGACGCTCGTCCATCAGGGGATCGAGCACCATAACGATCATGCCGAAGACCGCCAGCACGATTTCCGGCAAAATGCGTACGTAGTCCGCCGCCTGCGGAATCACTTGAGCGATGTCATTGGGGCCGCTCATCGTTTCACCATCTTGCTGGCAAGTTGCGCGAAAGGCGCCAAGACATTTTGTACGGCAGGATCGATCGCGTTCAGCCAGAGCAGCGGCGCCACGCCCATTACCAGGGCGGCGACTGCCGCGGGCCACAGCGCGGCACGTTCACGGCCGCTCAGATCGGGCAATGACAGATTGACCGGATGCGTGACTTTGCCGTAGAAAACCCGCTGGTACATCCAGAGCAAGTAGCAGGCGCTCCAGATCACGCCCGTTGCCCCTATGATGCCGTAAACCGCGCGATCGCGGAACGCGCCGCTCAGCACCAGGAACTCTCCGATAAAGCCGTTGAGCAAGGGCAATCCCACGGACGCAAGCACGATGAACAGAAAAAACGTCGCGTATACCGGCATTGGAGTGGCAAGCCCGCCAAACTCAGCGATTTCGTAGGTATGGCGTCGCTCGTAAAGAATCCCGGCCAGCATGAACAGAGCACCCGTGGAAACTCCGTGTGCCAGCATCACGTAGGTCGCGCCGTCCAACCCTGCCTGGGTAAAGCTGAAAATTCCCAGCACAACGAACCCGAGGTGGCTGATCGAGGAGTACGCGATCAGCTTCTTCATATTGGGCTGTACCATCGCGACCAGCGCGCCGTAGACGATGCCGATCAGCGCCAGCACCATAATCCACGAAGCGTTGCTCCGCGACTGCTCGGGAAACAGACCGAGATTAAAGCGCAACATGCCGTAGGTGCCCATCTTGAGCAGAACCCCGGCCAGCAGAACCGAACCGGCCGTAGGCGCTTCCACGTGCGCATCGGGCAACCAGGTATGGAACGGGAACACTGGAACTTTTACCGCAAACGCAACAAAGAACCCGAGAAAAAGCCAGAGCGCAGCGCCAGAAAAATTCTCCACCCGGCCGTTGTGGATTGCCGTCTGGATGCTAACGAAATCGAACGTCCCCGTTTTCGCGTAAAGCCACAGGATTGCCGCCAGCATGAACATCGAAGCAACCATCGTGTATAAAAAGAACTTCACTGCCGCGTAAATACGCCTTCCGTGGCCGTAAATGCCGATGAGCAAAGCCATCGGAATGAGCGTAGCTTCCCAGAAGAAGTAAAAGAGGAACAAATCGAGCGCGACAAAGACGCCGATCAGCGCTGTTTGCAGAACCAATAGCAGAATGAAAAACTCTTTCACCCGCTCGTGGATTGACTTCCAGGAGATGAGCACGCACAGCGGCGTCAAAAACGTAGTGAGCACCACCAGCCACATGGAAACACCGTCCACCCCCATGTGGTAATGGATGTTCGGATTCGTAACCCAGAGGTTGTTCACCTCGTACTGAAATCCCGCCTGCCCACGCTGGAAATGTACCGGCAGGTGCAGAGAAAGCACAAAGTCGAGCAGTGATATCACTAGCGCGAACAGACGAATATCGCGGTCACGCCGAGGAAACAGCAGCAACAAAATCGCACCAGCCAGCGGAATAAACGTGACCAGTGTGAGCATCGAGTTGTCCAGGGCGGTGCTCATCGCGTCCCCATCCAGATCATGTAAGCGATCACCACGGCCGCTCCCGCGGCGATCCACCCGGCATAAGAGCGAAGGTTGCCGGACTGCATGTGACGCATGGCATCGGAAACCTCTCGCGCACCCTCTGCACTGTTATCCAGCGTTGCATCAATCACGTCTCGGTCAACGCCATGCCAAAGAATCCGTGTCGAACCATCGATGAGCGGCTTCACGAAAACAGCCGCATAAATCTCATCCACGTAATATTTGTGGACAACCGCCTCGTAGAAACCGCCTAACGCATGAGCAATTTCCTGCGGCAACTGTGGCCGCTTCTGGTACAAGAGCCAAGCCAAAAAGAGTCCTGAGGCAGCGGCAAGAACCGAAATGCTCTCGAGGAGCATCTCCAAACCGTGTTGTTCTTTCTGCTCCGACGCGGGAGTCGTAGCGTCCGCTTCCCCCGCTGAATTCGCAGTCACGCCGGCGTGAAGCACCGGCGAAAGGAACTTGTCGAAGCGCTTCGCTCCCGCCGAACCCCCACAAATCGAAAGCACAGCCAGAATCACCAGTGGGATAAGCATGATCTTCGGGCTTTCGTGAATACCGCCATGTCCATGCCCGCTTGGCGCGGGCACGGCATTTTGCAACTTACTCGCCGAATGCACATGCTCGTCGCTATGATTGGCGGCCTCACCACGGTACTCGCCGAAGAAGGTCAGGAACCAAAGCCGGAACATATAAAACGAGGTCAAGAACGCTGTGAAAACACCAAGCAGCCAAAAAACCCAGCTTCCATAAGGACTCGAGTACACCCGCCAAAGAATCTCCCCCTTGCTGTAGAAGCCGGCAAAGAACGGAACCCCCGTGATAGCAAAAGTTGCCGCCGTCATCGTCCAGAACGTCCACGGAATGTGGTGCCGCAACCCGCCCATCCGGCGCATGTCCTGCTCGCCCCCTATGGCATGGATCACCGAACCCGCCGCCAGGAACAGCAGCCCTTTGAAGAACGCGTGAGTCATCAGGTGAAAGATTCCCGCCGAATACGCGGCCACGCCGCAAGCCATAAACATGTAGCCCAGCTGCGAGATCGTAGAGTAGGCAAGGACTTTCTTGATGTCCGTTTGGCAAACGCCAATGGTTGCGGCAAACAAAGACGTCAATGTCCCAATAATCGCAACCACCATCAAGGCCTGCGGTGCGCGGTCGAAAATGACATTCGACCGCACCACCATGTACACCCCTGCCGTCACCATGGTCGCCGCATGAATCAGTGCGGAAACGGGCGTCGGGCCCTCCATCGCGTCTGGCAACCAGACATACAGCGGAAGCTGGGCCGATTTTCCGGCAGCCCCCACCATCAACAGCAATCCGATCGCGGTCAGTAAACCGGTTCCGGCGGTTTCAACTGGCATGCCCGATACAATGCGAAACACTTGTTCGAAATTCAGTGAGCCGAAATGCTTGATCATCAGGAACAGCGCGATCAAAAATCCGAAGTCGCCAATGCGATTAACAATGAATGCCTTCTTGCCCGCAGATGCGGCTGAATCCTTTGTGAACCAGAATCCGATCAGAAGATAAGACGCCAGCCCCACGCCCTCCCAGCCGATAAACATCAGCAGGTAGTTACTGGCCAAAACCAACGTGAGCATGAAAAACATGAACAGATTAAGATATGCAAAAAATCGATAGAACCCGCCCTCTTCCCACATGTAGCCAACGGAATAAATGTGAATCAGAAATCCGACGCCAGTCACGACCAGCAGCATCACCAACGAGAGTTGATCGAGGTAAAACGCGAAATCGACCTGAAAATCACCGGCTCGTATCCATGACGCCAGTTTCTCCACATGAGGCAGAGTCAAAGAAGAGAACTGGGCCGCAATCCACAGCGCCATGACAAACGCCGCACCGCAAAATCCCAACGCAATGGCCGATACCGTTTGCCGGGAAAATCGTTTTCCTGACAGGCCATTGATGGCAGCGCCAACCAGCGGCAACACCGGAATCAGCCAGAGATAAAGGTTCGGCGTCATAGTTTGAGGAGGCTCACTCGATCCACATTGAGGGTCTCTCGCGTCCGGTACACGGCAATGATGATGGCCAGTCCCACCGCCGCTTCCGCCGCTGCCACGACCATTACGAAGAACACAAAAACTTGGCCGCTGAGCGCATGCCACTGAGCCGCAAACGCGACGAACGACAAATTCACTCCATTGAGCATCAGCTCAATCGACATAAAGATGGTGATGATGTTTCGCTTGATCAGAAATCCGGTCACGCCGCAAGCAAACAGAATGCCGCTCAGCACCAGGTAGTAGGAAAGTGGAACCATCAGCGCTTCCTCTTGTCCGGCTGCGCCAACCCTTGCTGCGCTGACCCCGGATGACTGGCCAAAACCACGGCGCCTATGATCGCGATCAACACCAGTACGGATGTCACTTCAAAGGGCAGCAGGAAATCATGAAAGAGCAACCATCCAATCACTTTCGGAGCACCAGGAAGCGCACCGGTCGCCACGTTTCCCGTTCCTGAGTGTTCGAGCAAAACCCAGGCCACGAGCACGCTTCCAATCAGCATGCCGGGGATGCCAAATACCATCGCCACCCGGCTTCCTTTGGTTCGCTCTTCTTCCCCTGCGTTTAACAACATGATGACGAATACGAACAGCACCATGATCGCTCCGGCATAGACGATTACCTGCACCGCCGCCACAAACTCCGCGCCCAAAAGCAAATATTCCACGGCCAGCGAACCCATCACCACGACGAGCGACAGCGCGCTGTTAATCGGATGCCGCTGCACCAGGAGATTGACCGCCCCCGCAACGCACACCAACCCAAACGTCGAAAATACGATCAGATGAAGCATGATTTCTTGCACTACGCTCTCAAAGCCACGATAAACGCTGTGATTACTAAATTCGCAATGGCCAGCGGCAGCAGAAACTTCCAGCCGAACGCCATCAACTGGTCATAGCGAAAACGCGGCAACGTGCCACGAACCCATATATAAAGAAACAGAAACGCGAATATCTTGGCGACAAACCAGAAGATCGGAAGGATCGCTTGCAAAATGGGCGGTCCAAAGCGATGCGGCCCGTGCCATCCGCCCAGAAACAACAAAGTTGCCAGGCACGCCACCGTGATCATGTTGGCGTATTCCGCCATGAAAAACATGGCAAACTTCATGGCGCTGTACTCGGTGTGGTACCCGGCTACCAGTTCGGTTTCCGCCTCCGGCAAGTCAAACGGAATGCGATTGGTCTCCGCGTACGCCGCCATCAGATAAATAAAAAATGCCACGATCTGCCCCTGGAAGATGTTCCACCGTGGAATGAACCCCCAAAAAGTTCCGCTCTGCGCATCGACGATTTCTCGAAGATTGAAACTGCCGGCCATAATCAGTACACCTACCAGCGAAAGGCCGAGAGAGATTTCATAACTCACCATCTGTGCGCTGGCGCGCAATCCACCCAACAGAGAATACTTGCTGTTCGACGACCAACCGGCGAGCGCAACGCCGTACACGCCCAGCGAAGTGACCCCCAATACGATGAGCAATCCGATATTGACGTCGGTGATCTCGAGCGGCGTGTGGATTCCGAACACGGTAATCCAGTTGCCGATGGGAATGACCGAGATCGAGGTTAGCGCGAAAATCAGCGCGATCATCGGCGCAGCAATGTATAGCGGTTTGTACACGTGCGGTGGGATCAGATCCTCTTTGAAGATAAACTTCATTCCGTCCGCCAGCGGTTGCAATAGGCCAAACGGGCCGACCCGCGTGGGTCCCCAGCGATTCTGAATGTGGCCCACCACCTTGCGCTCCAGCCACACGGTATAGGCCACCGCCGTAAGCAGCACAATAAGTGCGATCACGATCTTGATGACAGAAACGAGAATAAATTCGCCAAGACTCAACGAGGTAGTTTTCCTTGACTCTTTATATAGAGCCGTCGTCGCCGCGGCTGCTCAAATGCGAGCCAAACCACTCAGAGCGCGCGGGCCAACAAAAATCTAGTCGGAGGCGACCTCCACCTCCGCTGGTTGTTTGTCACGGTTCTCAATTACTGAATTCAAAGTACGGGAATAACGGCCCAACGTGCCCGAACTGAAAAGACTATCCTTGGCGGGTACGATCAACTCCGGATTGTGCAAAGCTCCCGGCCCACTTCCGGATAACGTCGTATGCTGATCGTTGCCGGCCAGGATATTCATCCGGGAAACGCCGTAGCCGGGCACCAACCGCTGGATCTCATCTAGAATCGCCATGGGATCGAAGGGGCTCATTTTGGGTTCGAGTCCGTTGGCCTCAAGCCATACCGCGTGCCGGTCCGCTTCGCCCGATTGTGCGCCGCGTGATTGTCCCATGTCCGTGCCGACTCCACGGCCAAACGGGACCAACCGCTGGATGTCGAAATCCATTGCACCGGCAATGCGCACAATCATCTCAAAATCTGATTTCGTGCCGGTCACCTCGCCCGCCTTTTTCACCAGTTGCAGATCGCCGCAAGTGTTGGTAAAGGTCCCGGATTTTTCGTACGCATTCGCGGCAGGTAACACCACATCCGCAATGACCGCTGTTTCCGTTAAGAACATGTCCTGCACTACCACGAAACCGTTTGAAAAAGCGAAGGGGTCGATGGCGAACTGATCAATGGGATTTGCACCCACTACATAAAACGCTTTCAGATTGCCACTCTTTGCACTTTCCACCATCTCATGCACCGTCAGGCCGGGCATTTGCGGCATGCCGCCCCACTCTTCGTGAAACTTGCTCGCGTCAGAAACAGATTGGTAGCCGGGGAGCAGGTCCGGGTAGAGTCCCATGTCCGCGGCACCGCGCGAGTTGGCGTAATCGCTGAGACAAACAAGTTTGGCACCCGGAATTCCGGAGCCAAACTTCGCCACCGAAGCGATGTCCTTGCCCCGAATCTCAGACCCAAAAATAATCACGAGATTCGGTTCGCCGCGCAGCTTGTCACGCAAAGCCGCCCAAGCCTTGCGCCCGGTTCCTTCGCTGGCAATTGCGTCGACGACCGCGTCATCGCCTTCCAGAAACTCCGCCACCTTTCCTTCCGATCCCGCGGGAATCTGGACGAAAGTGGCCGCTTGCCGGCGCAATTTAATAGGCTGCGAATTGATCACGTATAACCGCGCCCGGTGCAGCCGGACATTGTTGCGAATCTGCCAGGCCAGCAACGGATGCTGCTCCGTGGGATCATTTCCGATCAGCAAAGTCGCAGGCGCATTGAACACGTCCCGCATGCTCGCAGTCGCTTCCGGCTTGCCGGCCGAAGCCGCCGCCAAGGCAGGGAAGTCGGCGGTGCGGTGATGGTCGATATTGTTGGTCTGCAGCACCACGCGAGCAAACTTCTGCAATAGATAATTTTCTTCGTTGGTGGTGCGGTTGGAGCCGAAAACCCCAATCGCCTGTCCACCATTCTGGTCGCGCACTTCGGCGAAGCGCTTTCCGATCAGATCAAAGGCCTCTTCCCACATCGACGGAGTAAGGCGCCCGTTTTTGCGAATCAGCGGTTGCGTCAGCCGGTCTTCGTGCTGCGCGAAATCGAAAGCATAGCGTCCTTTGATGCAAAGAAAATCGCCATTGATGCCGCTCTTGTCGCGATTGTCTCCGCGCACAATCTCCATGCCGGTATCGGATCGGCGCACCCCCAGCGTTGTCTTGCAGCCGTCGGCGCAGTGGGTGCACGTCGTGCCCACATGCTTCATCTCCCAGGGACGTGTCTTGTAGCGATAGGCGCCGGAAGTTAGCGCCCCTACCGGGCATATGTCAATGCACATGCCACACTCTTCGCATTCCAAATGGTCGCCCTGATTAGGCGCAATGATCGAGCTGACTCCGCGGTTCTGGACGCCGAGAGCCCAAACATCCATACCTTCGCCACATACCCGCACGCAGCGATAGCAAAGAATGCACCGCGGACGATCAAAGAACACCACCGGCGACCACTGCTGCTCTTCCTTATGATTCTTAGCGTCGATGTACTTGGATTCGGCAGCGCCGTAGGAAAAAGTCATGTCCTGCAGTTCGCATTCGCCGCCTGCATCGCAGACCGGACAGTCGAGCGGGTGATTGCCTAACAGCAACTCCACCATGCTTTTGCGGGCCTGCCGGATCTCGTCGCCCTCGGTCGTCACCGCCATGCCTTCGCTGATCACCGTCGTGCACGCAGTTTGCAGCTTGGGCATCTTCTCGATTTTGACCAGGCACATCCGGCAAGCGCCCTGCAACGACAGATTTGGGTAGTAGCAGAATGAGGGCACCTCGATGCCTACGCTCTTGCAGGCCTCGATGAGAAGCGTCCCGGCCGGAGCCGCGACTTTCTTGCCGTCCACCGTAATGTTTACGTTAGCCATAAAAATCATCGTTCCTCGTTGGCAAAATCGCCGGAGTCGACTTTCTTAGCCAACGACCGACGGCGAACGACCAACGACCAGCTTTAAGCCAACACCGCCACAGGCTCAACCGCCTTTTCGAACAGGCACGGCCGGCCTTCCAAATGATCTTCAAATTCCTTACGGAATTTCTTCACGATGGAAATCGTCGGCATAGCCGCTGCGTCGCCTAGCGGACAGAACGTGCGTCCCAGCATGTTCTCCGAAAGGTACTGGATGTTATCGATATCCTTCTTCACCCCGCCGCCAGCGTGAAATCGAGTCAGCGTTTTCTTCAACCAGTCCGTGCCTTCGCGGCAGGGGATGCACCACCCACAACTTTCGTGCTGATAAAACTTCATAATCCGCAAAGCAAATTTCACCATGCACGTGGTGTCATCGACAACCACCACGCCTCCTGATCCCAGCATCGACCCCGCTTTCATCATCGCATCAAAATCCATCGAGACATCGATTTCGCCCGCCGTCAAAATCGGACAGCTCGATCCCCCCGGAACCACGGCCTTCAGCGCGCGCCCATCCGGAATGCCGCCGCCCACCTCGTAAATCATCTTCTTGAGGTTGTAGCCCATAGGAAGCTCATAAACCCCGGGACGATTCAAGTGTCCGCTCAGGCAGAACAAGCGGGTCCCGCCATTTTTAGGTGGTCCCAGCTTGGCGAACCACTCCGCCCCGCCCAGCAGGATATGCGGCACGCTGGCCAGCGTCTCCGCATTATTAATAACCGTCGGTCCGCCCCACAGCCCGACCACGGCCGGGAAAGGGGGCCGGATTCGCGGAATCCCGCGCTTGCCCTCAAGCGATTCCATCAGCGCCGACTCCTCGCCCACTTCATAAGCGCCCGCTCCGCCATGCCAGTAAACGTCGAAGTCGTATCCGCTGCCGAAAATGTTCTTGCCCAAAAATCCTCGCGCGTAGGCGTCCTTGATGGCCTTCTGCATGATTTCCAGCAAGTATCGGTACTCGCCGCGAACGTAGATGTATCCGGCGTGCGATCCCGTAGCAATTCCCGCGATCACGACTCCTTCAATGACCGCATGCGGATCGTGCTCGAAAATCAGCCGGTCTTTGCAAGTGCCCGGCTCGCTCTCATCCCCGTTACATAAAATGTATTTCGGTTTCGAGGATTGCTTGGGCACGAACGACCATTTCATCCCGGTGTTGAATCCAGCCCCACCGCGCCCGCGCAGGCCGGAGTCCTTGACCAGATTGACGATGGCATCCGGCTGCATTCCGAGCGCTTTTTGAACAGCCTTGTAGCCGTCGAGCTCAAGGTAGCGATCAATATCAGTCGCACCCTTGCCAAAGCGTTTGGAGACGACTTTTACTTCGTCGGGATGTGAAACCAGGGACGCCATTTTAGTGAGTCAATGACTCAATTCTTTCTATATGTGTCCAAGACCTTGTCCATCTTTTCCACGGTCAAGTTCTCGTGGAAGTCGTAATTCACCTGCACAGCCGGAGCCCAGCTGCACGCCCCGATGCACTCCACTTCTTCAAGCGAAAACGTCCCGTCTGGCGTGGTTCCTTTGTGCCCAATGTCCAGCTTCTTTTTGCAGTGTTCGAGAAGCTCTTCGCCTCCACGCAGCAGGCACGCAATGTTGGTGCAAACCTGCACATTGAATTTGCCGCGAGGCTTGGTGGTGAGCATGGAGTAGTAGCTGATTACGTTGCTCACCTCGAGGTCGGTCAAATCCAGCCGCTGCGCAATCTCATGAATGACGTCATGGTTCAAATACCCGACTTCATCCTGCGCATAAAGAAGCGTCGGCACGAGCACCGACCGCTTCGTCGGATAGTGTGTCAGCATCTCCGCGAAGCGTGCCTCGAATTGGTCCGAAAACTTCACCAGCAGATTTCCTTCGTGAACCTTCGCGTCCTATGTAGTTAACGCTTTTCCTTAATCCGCGATCAACACGTAGGCCGCTACCGGTCAATTTCCCCCAGCACAATATCGATCGACCCAATCGCCGCCACCACGTCGGCCAGCAATCGCCCTTCGCACATTTTCGGCAATAGCTGCAGATTGGCCAGGCAAGCTGCGCGCATATGCACGCGATACGGCTTGGCCGTTCCGTCACTAACGATGTAGTACCCCATCTCCCCGCGCGGCGACTCCACCGCCTGATAAACCTCGCCCGCTGGAACCGCAAAGCCTTCGGTAATGATCTTGAAGTGATAGATGAGCGCTTCCATCTGCGTCTTCATCTTTTCCCGGTCCGGCAACACAACTTTCGGCGCATCCGCCTTGATCGGGCCCTCCGGCATCCCGTCTAGTGCCTGCTGCACGATTGCAATCGATTCGCGCAACTCCTGAACTCTGCAAATGTATCGCGCAAACACATCACCTTCCTGCGCCACTGGCACTTTGAACCTGAAATTGTCGTAGCCTGAGTAAGGCATATCCCGACGCAGATCGAAGTCGACGCCACTGCCTCGCAGCGTGGGTCCGCTCGCGCCTAATGCGATCGCATCTTCCGCGGTAATCCGCGCCACGCCTTTCGTCCGCATCACCCAGATCGGATTCCCCGTGAGCAGGTTCTCATACTCATCGACTTTGGAAGGGAAGCGGTTGGCGAAATCCCGCACCCGGTCGAAGAATCCAAGCGGCGGTTCCAGTGCTACGCCGCCGATGCGGAAATAAGAAGTCATCATGCGCTGTCCGCTCACCGCCTCGAACAAACGCAAAACGTCCTCGCGCTCGCGGAAGCAGTAAAGAAAAACGGTGAGCGCCCCAATGTCCATGGCGTGCGTTCCCAACCACACCAGATGCGAGTTGATCCGCGTCAACTCATTCATCATCACACGCAGCCATTGCGCCTTGGGAGGAATCTCCAGCCCAAGCAGTTTCTCCACCGCCAGCGCGTAGCAAAGATTGTTGGTCATCGGGCAGAGGTAGTCGATGCGGTCGGTGAGCGGCACTACCTGCTGGTAAAACTTGGCTTCGCAAGTCTTCTCGATTCCGGTATGCAGATACCCGATATCGGGCATAAGCCGCACCACGGTTTCGCCGTCGATTTCGAGAATCAGTCGCAACACTCCGTGCGTGGACGGGTGCTGCGGGCCCATATTCAGGATCATGGTCCGATCCTGGCCGGGTTCGAGCACGGGCGTGGAGGTCATGTGAGCCATAGCGAAGTCTAGCGATAGCCCTCCACCGGATAATCCTTGCGCAGCGGATGGCCTTCCCAATCCTCCGGCATCTGAATACGCCGTAAATAAGGATGCCCGGTAAACCTAATTCCGAAGAGGTCGAAAACTTCACGCTCGAAGTAATTCGCTGACGGCCAAACCGAGGTCACCGATTCCACTGCCGGACTATCGTTGTCCAGGCGCACCTTCAGCCGTACCCGTTCCTTCTTGGGAATCGACAGTAACTCGTACACCACTTCAAACCGGGGCTGCGAAGGATGCCAATCCACGCAAGTCACATCGGAAAGATAATTAAAAGGACAGTCAGGATTGTCCCGCAGTATGACGCAAGCTTCCCGAATCGACGACCGCTCGATATAGATCGTCATCTCGTCGCGGTCATACTTCGCCCCTTCGACCGCCGCCGAGTTCCACGACCGCAGCCTCGCCACCGCAGGGTGATCTTTCAGCGCCTCGAGATCGGTAATGGCTGGGACCAAGGGCATCAAACTTCGCCCCTTCGCGTCGACGGCGTGCCCCAGTCGAGCACACCCTTTTTCCAGATATAGAAGAAGCCCACCAGAACGATGCCGATATAGACCAGCATCTCCCAGAAACCAAACATCTTAAGCTCCCGTAGGATCACCGCCCAGGGGTACAGGAAAACCGCCTCTACGTCGAACAGAATGAAGAGCATGGCCACCAGGTAGAACTTGACCGAGAAGCGCTCGCGTGCGTCCCCGACCGGGGTCATGCCGCATTCATAGGGAGAGAGTTTGGCCCGCGTCGGCCGCCGGTAACCAATAAACCAGGAAAGCAACACGATGGCGGAAGCCAGCGCACCTGCTACGATGAGGTGCATCAGTAGAGGCAGGTAGCGAGCGAAGTAATTGTCGGGCATAGAAGAGCTATATATAATTCGCAGCCAAGCATTAACTAAACATTCTAGAGTAGATTTCGCGGCTGGGAGTGTCAAGCGACCGGGCCGTTTTGTGACCAGCTTTTAACATGCGCGCCGATTTATGCCGATGGTTATGTAGGATTAGATTAATTAGAACGCCATGATTTTTGGCTTCAATACCGACGTCAAGCACGAAGGCACGGTTTACCACGTGCAAAGCGAAGCGCGTGAAAACGAACTGCTCCTGCAGACTCAGGTCTTTGTTCGCGGACGCTGCATCGGCAAGCGGGCTACCTCCTATGCGGACAAAGCCGCCGAATCCGGTTTCACCGACCAGCAGAAAGAGCACATCCTGCGCGAGCAGCATCGCCTGGTCCTCGACTCCATCCGCGACGGGAGGTTGGACGGCGCTCTCGACAAACGCTTCACAGCCGAGTCGCTGGCGGCAATCAAGGAACTCGATGTACTGTGGCTCAACGCCGGCTCCGTGCACTCGGATCGCAATCTCGTCCTGCGCCTGCGCGTCACCGAGGGCGGCGCGGGAATTGGGGGGGCGCGGTTGACGGTGCGTTTTGCGCGTCCGGACGCAGCCCCGTTTTACACCCAGGTGGTTACCGGCTCCGATGGCGACGCAGAGCTGAAGATCGATGTTGATGAAGCTTCTCTTCCCGACGCCGCCGTGCTCGTGCAAGCCAACTACTCCGGCCGCACCGCCACCCGCAAATTCCAGCTGCGCAAAGTAGAAGCCTGAGCCGATTGCGATGAACCTCGTCATCAATGGAGAGGCTAGGGATTTCAATCCTCCGCTCACCCTTGCTGGCCTCGTCGACCAACTCGGAATGAAAGCCGATCGCGTAGCTATCGAGCTGAACCGAAGCATAGTCGCCCGCGATCAGTGGGCAAAAACCACCCTGGCCGAAGGCGATCGCTTGGAGATCGTCCACTTCGTAGGCGGAGGCTAGCATCGCCACGAAGAGCCGCGATTCCTATCCGGTCCCGAAATCTTGTCAAGCCCCGCGAGGGCCAGATTCCGCTCAACCTGCTCATTCCATTGCGAAAATAATCTTGTAAACTATGGCACATTCACCCTGCGCAACCTGTCATACTGGTATCAGGATATTTACTTGACGATCCCGAGAACCGGGAACTGGAAGTCTGAGAAGCAGGTCCTCTGGAAGGTATCCCCATTTGTAAGTCCTTTAGAAGGGATATTTTACGAGGGTATCTCGAAATTAGGCCCTTTGTTTTCATAGATCTGCGAGGAAAACGCGTTTTTTTGGGTATATATCCTTTATTAAGCAGTAAACACAATATCCAAGCTATTACTAACTAGTAATATCGGTCGCAAACCCAGACATCGAACCTCTGAACCCAACGGGACCCTCGTTGCAAGGGAACTCGTCTAGTCACCCCTCGCGGGAGAAATCCACAGTTGACACCTTCTTCGCCGCGCCTAGAATGTTTCAAACATTTAGCTCGGTAATTGTTTAAAACATTTTCGGACTGCGGATGCAGCAACCATTCACATCTCGCGACGTAGTCTCACTCACCGGGATTACCCTGCGGCAACTGCAATGGTGGGACGAGCGCCGCATCGTGGTGCCGGCGCGCGAAGGGCGCCGCCGGTTGTATTCGATGGAAGACCTGGCGGAGGTTGCCGTGATCTGCGAGTTGCGGCGCCGGGGATTCTCTTTGCAGCGGGTGCGCAAGGTCATGCGCTTTTTGCAGCGGGAGTTCGGCAAACGGTTGGCGGAGACGGTCAGCGGCGCTTCTGAATACCATCTGCTGACCGACGGCAAGACTCTGTACCTCGAAACTTCGCCGCGGCAGATTGTGGACATCCTGAAAAATGCGCGCCAGCCGATGCTGACGATTTGCCTTCGCGACACGGTACGCCGGGTGCGTGCCGAGATACGGGCCGAGATACGAGCAAAGAAAAGCAGCACCGGTATGTTTCACCCATCACGCAAAGCAAAGGTAAGACAGGCTTCATAAGGGAAGTTTGGTTCCACATAGTGGCCCCACGTGCTTGGTTTTCAGTGAACAAGGAGGCGACATGGTTGCAGAACTCGACGTCCTGAGCAAATGGATCCCGGAACAGATGCTGCCCGGCACCATCTTCGTGCTGGAGAACGCAGGCCGCGTCGGAGAAAAAGACGATCCCTATTGGGCGGTGCTCTCCTGTCCAGAATGCGGCACTCTGGGCCTGATTACGCGCAAACAGCTCGCCGGCCTGCTCCCGGTAATCTGCGGCTCCAATCAGTGCCCGGCCCAGTTTTTCATCAACGATAGCCAGGTCGTAAGTAGAAAGCCGTTCTAGCAGTGTTCTTGTGGCGCGGTCGCCTTTGCCCGCGTGCCTAGACGGCTGTGAAAGAGGCGTGCCTACCGAATCCTGCAAGACTCAGACCGTGACGTTTTTGAAAGGGCGCGGCTTCAAGCCGCGCCGGCGAACTCTGTGAAGTCAGGATGACTGTGAAGTTTTGGGACACGGGATTACGAGTGCAATTTCAAGAATGAGTTTTCACCCGGTCCAGCAGCACCGGTACCTGCTCGACGATCTCGATGTCGAATCCTTCGAGCGCGGGGACTTTTCGGGGATGGTTCGTGAGCAAGCGAATCCTCCGCAGATTTAAATCCGAAAGAATCTGCGCTCCGATGCCGATCTCGCGCTGGGTCTTGCGCTCGCTCTCGGGTAACGACGGGAGACGCTTGTCGCGGTGGAAGGTGAGCATCTTGCGCTCTCCGATGCTCTCTACCGAAAAGCCTTTCGACGTTTGATGCAAATAGATGAGCGCGCCGCGGCCTTCGCGGGCGATAGTTTTCATCGAGCCTTCGATGGTTGCGTGACAATCGCAAGCCGTCGATCCGAATACGTCGCCCATCACGCAATGGGAGTGCATGCGGACGAGCACCGGCTCACTGTTGCTTTCAATATCACCACGCACCAGCGCGACGTGGGATTCGCCGCCGTCCACTTCGCTCTCATAGGCAATGAGGCGGAACTCGCCGTGACGAGTGCCAATCAGCGCTTCGCCCACGCGATGCACGTAGCGCTCGTGCTGCATGCGGTAGCGGATGAGTTCGGCGACCGTCAGCATCTTCATGCTGTGGGTCTTGCAGAATTCGATAAGGTCGGGAACACGCGCCATGGTTCCGTCGTCGCGCATGATCTCGCAGATCACTCCCGCGGGAATCAGTCCGGCCATGCGGGCGAGATCGACCGAGGCTTCGGTTTGGCCGGCTCGCACCAGCACGCCACCTTTGCGAGCCTGCAGCGGGAAAACGTGTCCGGGACGCGCCAGATCCGCAGGGCGGGTGGCGGGATCGATCGCAACCTTGATGGTGCGGGCGCGATCGTAGGCTGAAATTCCCGTGGTGACGCCATCGCGGGCATCAATGGCTTCGCAAAACGCGGTGCCATAGTTCGACGTGTTCTCCGCAGTCATGGGGCCGATGCGCAGGTGGTCGAGGCGCTCGTCGGTCATGGCGAGGCAGATCAAGCCGCGTCCGTATTTGGCCATGAAGTTGATCAGTTCGGGAGTGACTTTCTCGGCGGCGAGGGTGAGGTCGCCTTCGTTCTCGCGATCCTCGTCGTCGACCACGACGACCATGCGGCCGGAGCGGATTTCCTCGACGGCAGTGGGGACATCGGTGAATGCCGATTGCGGCGTCATAGCAAGTCGATTGTAACAAACGCGCTTCCGGGGGATTGTCAGAGAATTGTCATCTTGGGCTGCCTCGTCAGCGCTACTTCGCCAGTTGGTGCTCGGCTCCGCGGAAGAGGGCTCGAAGCGAGCGGACGACCCAGCGGGTCAGCATCACGATGACGACCAGCAACAGCCCGACGATGGCGATGGCGGCATACGGATGCTGGGTGGCAAACCAGGTCAGGAAGATGGCGAGGCCATCTTCTCCCAAGCTTAACGTTATGTTCGACAGGGGTTCGGGGGAGGGAGTGACAGCGGCCCGCACAGCCGTCTTGCCTCCGTGGGCAGCGAGAGCGATGGCGCCGCCGGCGACCGTGGCCGTAAGTTGCTCCCAGGGAGAGAGCGTCGCGGTGGCTCCGTAGGCAAGGAGGGCGGCGACGGGGACACGGATAAAAGTATGCAGCGCGTTCCAGACCAGGTCGAAGGCGGGAATCTTATCGGCGAAGAATTCGATGGCGAACATAGCGCCGCTGGCTGCAATTACGTACCAACTGGACAGGAGTTGCAGGGCTGGCGGCAGCGGCAGCACTCCCGCGTGGGCCAGCACTCCGAGCGTGGCCACGGTCGCGTAAACGTTGAGTCCGGCAGCGAAACTGGTGGCGACCAGCAAAGCCACAAGTTCACTTGCCGGGATGCTCGGAATAGTCGGGGCCGACACGGTTCGAAGTGGCTCCTGGGAAGTGGTGAGGGCAAAAACAAAGGGCCGCCACTCGGGCGACCCTCAATTTGTTATGCCATGTTTCGTTAGAGAGTGGATTCGATCTCGAATCCCCATGCTTCGAGCAGGGGCTCCGGGATGTACTTCGAATTCTTGTTGCGCCGAGCCCATTCCCGCAGGCGGGTGGAGCGCAGGTACTGATCCGGGGAAAGTTTGTATTCGCGGACTACTTGCTCGAATTCGGTGATGGTGGGAGTAATGGGCCCAATGGGCTCCGGTTTTCCCCAGTTAGGATTTCCGCGTCGTTTAGCCATAAATATAATGCCTCGTGCGTGAGATAAACTTACATCGGTAGAAAGTTAGATTCATTCTGTGCGGAGAGGGTTCACACCCCCACCGGCGTTTCGCAGATAGCACCAAAGCCTGTACGACTGACCCGTTCGGCTAACCGGAAGACTTTGATTCTAAGGGCGTTTTGAGTAAAAGTCAACAGAAATCGCATCCCCAGGTTGAACCCTATCGATGTAAATGGATGACAATTAAGGATATCGGCGTCGCAGGACGAGATTGGGGGATTACGTCCCGCATGTGCAGGTCTATTCCCTCCGCGACAGGCCGGGTCAACAGATTACTGCCGTAACCCGGTCCGGGCGCGGGTTCGTTGACCGGCCCCACGCCACAACCTACATTGAATTAAGGAGGCTGTATCGTGAAGGATATCTATGAGGTACTGCGAAAGAAGCAAGCCGAGCAGGCCCAACTGGGCAAGCAGATCGAGGCCCTGCAGACCGCCGCGGAGCAGCTTCGCAGCGTAGCTCACTTACTCAACGAAGAGGAAGCTCACGGGGAAGGAGCCGCCATTGGCGGCTGACCGTGTTTAACGGGGTTAGTTCGAGATGAGTCTGCAGGCGTTGGTTCTGTGTTCTGACGACAAGATCATACGGGTGCTGCGGCGCGTCCTCAGTGACCTGGAAATTGACGTTGAGCTTTGCACCGATGCCGATTCGGCCGTCCGCAAGTTGACCCGCCGGAGATTTGAGGCCGTGGTCGTTGACTGTAACGACGAGGACATGGCTGCCCAGGCCCTAAAGAGTGTCCGCTCCGCTCCGTGTAACAAGCGTTCCATCGCGGTGGCAATGATCGATGGGCAGAAGGCCGTGCGCAGCGCATTTGCATTGGGGGCTCATTTCGTTCTTTACAAACCCATCTTGGCGGAGCGCGCCCGGACTAGTTTTCGTGCGGCCCGCGCTTTGATGAAATGCGAACGCCGCCACAACATGCGCGTCGCTATTAAGATTCCCGTGGCTCTGACCAGCGGAAAGGGCGCGGGTCAGACTAAGGCTGTGACTTCGGACATCAGTCAAGGGGGTATGTCGCTTAAACTCTCGCGTCGGATGATGAACTCCGGACCCATGCGTATTAAGTTCACCCTCCCGGGAACCGACGACTTCGTCGAATGCGCGACAGAAGTGGCGTGGGAAGGCGGCGGCGCCCATGCGGGCCTTCGCTTTGTGAATCTGTCACCAGAAAAGAGGAACCAACTCAAGGCATGGTTAGCGCTGCATTCTCCAGAGATGGAGCCAGAGGACCCGCCGGCTCCTTGCAAGCTTACCGACCTGAGTTCAGGCGGTTGTTATCTGAAGATGGCTGCGCCGTTTCCCATGAATACGCGAGTCATCCTGACTATGCGGCTCGCCAAACTAGAGAGCCGGGCGGAAGGCGTGGTGCGGGTGATGCACCCGGAGATCGGCATGGGAGTGGAATTCACGCGGACCACCCCACAGCAGCGCACGCAGTTGGAAAGATTCATCGCCGCGCTCAAGGAGAACCGCGGGGCGCAACCAGAACTAGTGGTTGAACCCGAGGGCATGAATGATGCCGAGCCGGTCAGCCTCAAGCCATCGATTTTGGACGAGATCGAAGACCCCTTGCTCGAACTTTTTCAGAAGAACGCTGAATTCACGGCCGAAAGCTTCCTGGGCGAACTGCGCAAGCAGAGAAATCCCCATCCCGGACCAGTCGAAACTGTTTCGGTCTAGACCGCACCTGCTGGATAGAAGTCAGCTGCTCATGCCGCGCAGGTAGCTCAACCTTATCATCCCTGGTGTGCAAGACCTTTCACATTGACACTGCTTCGGACTGCTGGGAACTCCTTTGTGTCCGGGGCGATTGATTCGTTGTACAACTCACCACCATGCAAGGAATCGAGCATCGCGCGATACGTCCAAAGCAACGCTTTATAAAGGAAACTCGATGCCGCGTAGAATTCTTCCGTCCATTTTTTTCACTGCGTTGATCTGCGACGAGCCATCGGGGCGGCTTACACACCCATCGCGGTAGGACGTGACGGAAAAATCTACACCGAGAACGACGGCGACGTGTTTGTGGAAGGGAAATGAATGGGCGCTTTTCGCCCGTCTGATCACCTGCCCTTTCCGGCACTCAGCGGCCGCTGTCGGCTCCACTGTCGCTGGAAATATGCCCTAATGCATTGCAGCCCCGCGCGGTGACAAGAAAGTGACCGAATTTTGACCCACCCGTGACAACCTCGAACTCCTCACTTTTTTATCTTTGAATTGTCACCGCAGCAGCAGGTTTGGAGTTAACTGCGGTTAATGTGGCCTGCGTCGACGCTGTGTATTCAACGCTGGCGGCAGGGACAGTGTGCGCAAAAAGCCAAGGAGAGAACATGGGAATTGTGTCGGTAAATAAAATGGGCACGCATCTGTTGTTTGCGATGGTGCTGCTGACGGCGACCCGCCCTGCGCATGCGATTCCCGCTTTCGCGCGCAAATACGGTCTTCCGTGTTCCGCGTGTCATGAGGCGTGGCCCATGCTAAACAATTTCGGCCAAACTTTCAAAGACAACGGATACCAGTTGGGCAACGATCGGGATTCTCCCATTTACCAACAGCCTGCTTACTGGCCAATCATGTTTCGCGTTTCACCAACCTGGCACCGGGAGAGCAATAACCGCGTGCCGGTGGACAAGGTTCCGGGGAACAGCACCAGCGGTTTGGTGGAGTCTACAGTCACCGCATCCGGATTCGACGTTGGCGCTATTGACATCGTGACAGCAGGCACACTGTCCAGGAACATCTCATTCTTCGTGCAACCGTTCATTGGAAGCAACAGCGCTGCTCTAGAACAAGCATGGGTACGCTTCGACAATCTTGTCGGGTCGCGCTGGCTAAACTTCAAAATGGGAAAGTTCGAACTGGATGAGCCGATTTCACAAGAGCGCGCTTTGCCGCTCAGTAATACCGGGGGCATTTACTACAACTATTTCTTCACTCCGCCTGGCGACAGAAACTTCTTCACCGGCATTGGCAACTTCCAGCTTGGCGCTGAGGTATCGGGACACTCTGACAACGACTACACTCGCTACTCCGTCGCCGTGGTCAGCAACAACAATGGTGCGACCGGCCTGCAGGCAAGCCAAGCCTACAACCTGTATACAAATTTCAATCAAGCCTTCGAAGTGCCGGGATTGGGTTTACAACGGATTGGCGTCTACAGTTATATTGGCAGATCCCCCACCTTCTTTCAGACTAGTGGAGGCCAGCCGATCCCCGGGACGGGCATGGGAGACCGCGGATTTTATCGCGTGGGCGCCTATGGGCAGTGGTACCTGGGAAAGTTCGATTTTGAAACGTTTTACGAGCACGGATACGACAACGTTTTTCTTGGCAATTCGGTGCCGGCCAATCAACCCTCAAAGCTGCCCGCCGGAGCTGTCGGGCCATCCTGGAATGGGGGATTCGTCGAGGGCCATTACGACTACAATCCCCGACTCATCTTGATCGGAAAATACGAATTGATCCGAATGTCACAGCAGGCGAACCCCAGTAATCGCGGCAACGCCGGGAATCTCGACACGTGGACGGTCGGCTATCGTTGGTATCCGATCATGAATCCTCGGGCGGGCCTTGCCTGGGTGCAGGAGTATTCACGCATTGTCAATGCGGGAACGGCACCGCTTTCCGGCAAAGACGACATTAACAACAGCTTCCTGATGGGATTCGATTTTGATTTTTGAGGAGAGAGGAGAACGATTCATGCGGATCAAAGTCAGTTTAGCCGGCAGCGCGGTCTTCTTTTTCCTCCTGTCGAGTCTAACCAGCGTCGCGCAGCAGACCCGCGTCGGCAATCTGATAGGGAATGCCTCGCGCGGCAAAGCGCTGTACCAGCGCTACTGCATTTTTTGCCACGGTGAGTATGGCGACGGAAGGGGAGAGAGCGCACCTTATCTCGATCCCAAGCCTCGCGATTTCACCAAGGCCGCATTCAAATGCCGATCCACGGCGAGCGGGAGCCTGCCCTTGGACACCGACTTGTATGACACGATCAGCCGTGGCGTTCACGCCAGCGGAATGCCTTCCTGGAAGCCTCTGCTGCGGCAAGAGCGGGTCGACCTGGTCGCGTACATCAAAACTTTCTCTCCGCGATTCCGGGAGGAGAAACCGGCGGATCCGCTGGTAATACCTCCTGAGCCGCCTACTTCGCCGGAGAGCGTACAGCGCGGCGCAGAACTTTTCCAGAGTATGAACTGCTGGCTTTGCCATGGCAAGGAAGGCCGGGGAAACGGCCCGTCTGCTTCTTCGCTCACTGACAGTAAGGGCTATCCGATAACGCCGTTCGACTTGAGCAGCGGAGCGCACTTAAAGTGCGGGGAATCCGACGATGGAATCTTCCGCGACTTAATGACGGGACTCGATGGCACTCCCATGCCCTCGTTTGCCGATGCTCTAAAGCCGGATCAAACATGGGACATCGTGCACTACATCCATACCCTTCGCACTAATAAGGGTCAACCCATGCAAACGCCACCCAGTCCATCGCCACCATCCGAGCCTAAGGCGGAGTAACGCATTTTGCGCTAATCCTCGCGATCAATCGGAAAGAAAGAAAGGTGATATATGCAGAAGGCAAAGTACATCCTGTGTGTGTTATGTGCCTCACTTGTATTGTCATTGGCTTCTTATGTCCCACTCGGAGCGGCGGGTCCCGCAGATGCGGCTGGCTCCGGATCGTTGAAGGGGACTGCGAAGTTCGAGGGCTCGGCACTCAAACCTACTCGCATCGACATGTCATCCGACCCGAACTGTGCAAAGGCGCATCCCACGCCCGCCACAACCGAGGACTTAGTAATTGGCGCCAACGGGGGGCTGGAAAACGTGGTTGTTTACGTTTCCGACGGGTTGGGGGATCGAACCTTTGAACCGCCGCAACAGCCCGCGGTCATTGAGCAGAAAGGCTGCCAATACAAGCCGCACGTATTGGCTCTGCAAACCAACCAGAAGCTTGATGTGGTCAACGATGACGCAACCACGCACAACATTCATCCGATGCCAAACAACAATCGGGAATGGAATAAGACGCAGCCTCACGGAATGCCCGTCGAGGAAACGTTCCCCCGAGAGGAGATCGCGATCCCGGTGAAGTGCAACGTGCATCCGTGGATGCGAGGCTACATCGCGGTATTCAAACATCCCTATTTCGCGGTCACGGATAAGGATGGGAACTTCGACTTGAAGGATCTACCTCCGGGCACCTACACAATCAAAGCGTGGCAGGAGAAGCTGGGTACCCAGAGCCAGAAAATTACAGTGGGCGCGAATGAGAGTAAGACGCTTGAATTCGTGTTCAAGTCGGGGTCTTAGGTTTCCCGGCTCAGTCTTCGCTGCGGGGAATGTGCAGCGAGCAAACGCATCGCCGGCAGACTGGGTTCGTCGCAACATCGAGGCCGGCTCGAAACTTCAGCGCTTCGGGGCCATTCACGATCTCGCGCAGCGTGTGATTGTGAATATTCCCGAACGAAGGGTGGAAAAAGCAAGGGCGGACCTCGCCCGATGCTTCGATCACGGCTGAGACCCACGGCGCGTTGCACCTGGGTGCGACGTGCTGTGCCTGGCCGAGATGAGCACGGAAGTGTAGCGCAATTCGGCGCAATTTGCTGGGTGATTCAACTACAAATCCAGCAGCCAAGTCGCCTAAATGTTCTCTGATCATGCGCTCAAGCTCTGCCTCCAATGCTTCCACTTCTTCAACATTCAGTGCAACCCTGTCTTGCCGTTCGGGCAACCAGCCGAGTGGGCGATTAAAGGCGTCCGACGTGAGATCAGCGGCGAGAAAGGAAATCGAGTTCAAGCCGATTTCCTTCGCGGATCGGATGACTTCGCAAAGCACGCGGTGATTCGCTTTCTGGACGGTGCAGCGCGCTCGCACCAGCAGGCTGGGACGGAACTTTCGCAACGCCTTGATCCCTGCGGCGATTTGTTCAAAAGCATGGGGCACGCGCCGTATTTGGTCGTGTACTGCGGGTGGGCCGTCCAGGGAGACTATGACGTCGTCGATGGTTGCGGCGATCGATTCCGCGTGAGCTTCCAACAGGAGCCCCGCCGTAAGCATGGTGACACGGATTCCTTGGGCACGAATTATTTGTGCCAGAGAACTTAACTGAGCGTTCATCTGCGGTTCGCCGCCGGTAAACACGATCCAACGAACACCAAAGTCGCGGAATGATGCCATTTGCCGCTCGACATCTGCAGGAGTGATTTGGTTTGGGTCACGAATCCGCCAGATATCGCACATCACGCAACGGCAGTTGCACTGATTGTGCGGGGAGATGACCACGACCGGCATGTTGCGGACCCGGTGCGCGGCGAGATCAGCGGCGTTGCTGCCCGATTCGGAAGGGACCGAGATGGATACGAGAGAGCTCATCAGCTTTGGCCGCTCAAACGCGTGGGGCTTCGCGCCGGAATTCCAGCAAAATATGATCGGCAAGCGCGCGAATACCGGGACAGCGCCACAGGAACGAGTCGGCTCGGACGCTCAAGTCGAAGGAACGCGGAAACCGATTGGCCCACGCTTCGAGATAGCTAGGCGGCACCGTAATGCCGATGCCTTTTATTGACCTGAGCCGAAATTCAGGGGCGAAAGACCCTGCGAGCAACCGTACCGACGGGTAACATACGTGGACCTCCGCTCCCTCGGCCAGTCGCGCGGTTACGCCTCCGCGCCGGAATCGCCGGAACGCCTTGCCGGGATTTCCCTGAGCGAGGTACCACGCGATTTCCCACAGGCAGCACGAGCCCATCCAACATAGCAAGGCTGTGGTTCCGGGCTTCACCAGGATTGCCAAGTCTCTGGCGAACCGCCGAAGGTCCTGAACACAGTTGAGCGCCCCGAAATTTGAAAACGCTCCATCGAACGGGCCAGCGTTTTGCAGGCTGGCTATGTCCTCTGTAGCCAGCAAGTGCGGGTGAACAAAACTGAGTTTTCCGCCTTCGGTAGCCCTACGAGTCGCCACCGCGATCATCCTCGGCGAGTTGTCACAGGCAACGACTCTTACCCCGCGATCCGCCAGGAAACATGCATCGACTCCCGTGCCGCAACCGAGATCGAGAACACGATCGCCGGGGCGAAAGGCCTCCTCAAGTTTCCTCCACACAGCCGCGCGTTGAGCTCGGCCGATCTTTGAGGTGGTAAAAGTCTCGTCGTAGCGTTCGGCAATGGCGTCGAACGGGGCTGCATAGATCTGGGTGTGAGCGGCCGCCATGAGCTCAGGCCTCCATCTCATGCGCCGTCGCAATCAAGCTGGCGCGGAAATCAGAAACTTTGGTCTGCAACTCTGAGATGGCGGATCCGTTAACCACCGGATCGTTCCGGAGATGTTCCAGCTCAACTTCACCGCGAAGCAACTTATCGGCAAAACTGTAGAACTGACGCGAGTGGCGGTTGCGAATTCGAACCTCGCGGTCGGAGCCGACGCGCCACGGCTTGAGGTTCTCAACGCGGGCTGCGACTTCAGCGAAGTACGGAGTTCCTTTGATTGGATAGGCAACAGTGGTGAAGAAAATATCGGGATCGGTTTTCTTGACGTGCTCGATCGTCGCCTCGATATCGCCGAGCTCCTCGCCCTCATATCCCCACATCAGAAACATTCCGGTCTTGATGCCATGCGATCTACACATGGCGACGGCGGATCGCACTTCTTCAGCGGTGACGCCTCGTTCCATGGCATCCAAGATCCGCTGCGAACCGCTCTCGGAGCCAATCCACACGCGAAAGCATCCCATTTCGGCGAGTGTTGCGACCACTTGCGGGCTTAACCGGTCGGCGCGCGAAATGCACTCGAACGGCAATCTCAGGCCGCGCCGCTTCAGTTCAGCCGCGTACTGAAAAAGCCAACCGTGGTGAATGGTGAAGACGTCATCGGCCATCCACGCCATTTCCGGTTGATATCGACTGATTAGCCACTCAAGTTCATCGGCGACCGACGCAGGCTTTCTACGGCGGTGGGTCTTGCCAAACACTTCGTGGCTGCACCAGCGGCAATGATAAGGGCAACCGCGAGCTGTGATGAGCGACACGGATCCCATCCCGTGGTGCTCGCGCCATACCGCGAGGTACTGTGCTAAATCGATTGACTCGCGTGCGGGCCAGGGTTGAGCGTCGATGTCCCGGATCTGCTCGCGCGGAGGAGTGCGAACGACGGTCCCTTCCGGTGTCTGGAAGGCAATGCCCTTGACTTCGCCTAAAGCTTCGGCGGAATGCGAGCGCAGCGCTGGTACCAGTTCCTCCAGCGTGACCTCTCCTTCACCGATGACGATGACGTCTGCTCCGGCATCGAGGTACTCATCGATGTAAGCACTGGGCTCCGGTCCGCCCACAACCGTTTTCCATCCGGCATCCTTTGCGACGCGTAGAATCTCGACCACGTTAGGCCGAGTCATCAGATTTGCGTAGATGCCCAACACGGCGGGCGGACCCTGCCGAAGGAGTTCAAACAGTTGCTGGCGCGACGAGAACGTGGAATCGAACACTTCTACACTCAGACCCTTGCTTCGCAGATGCGCGCAAATGTAGAGGATCCCCAACGGCGGGTAGGGCTTCATGATCTGAAGCTCTTTGGGATCCTCGTAGAGGAAATAGCCGTGAGTGAGGAGTATATCCATGTCGTGGTTGTGATTCAGATCGCGAATCTAGTCATCGCCGCAGGTCATGCCAGGTCCAGTTTGTAATTGCACCAGGGTTTGGCTGGCGAGACTCGGCAGAACGATGGGGCGAGAGTTGCGACACGACTTCTCAAGTTGCATAACCCGCTTCCAGAGTTGGTCCGCCTCCTCCCCTTCGGGACCCTTTCTCGTGATCTGCGCTTCGCCTGAGCTCCAGGAGTCTACTTTCGCGTGCAAAGCGTCGTGCAAAGCGCGATAGAACTCATCGGTGTACGCGCCCTGGAACATCATGGAGAGATCTTCGCTATCCGACCAGTTGGTCTTGTCGCCAAGTTGCGCCTGTACTCGCTCGAAGAACTTTGTTCCCGGGAGGGGGTACGATACAGAGACTCCGATATCGTCGGGCCGGGTGTCTTGAACCAGCTTCGCGGTTTTTTGAATGTCCTCCCAAGTCTCGCCCTGGTATCCGAATTGAAGGAAGTAGCATGCGCGGATGCCTTCGTTTCGCAGGTTCGCCCGCGCTTTTGCGATTTGTTCGACCCGAGTTCCCTTGTCCATTGCATCCAGAATCTTTTGTGATCCAGATTCGACGCCTAACCAGACTTCGGCGCAACCAGCTCGTCGCAACGCTCGCGCAGTGTCGACCGTCATCAAATCCACCCGGGACTGCATCTTGAAAGGCGTGGCGGCGTCCAGTTTCTCTACTTCGGCTGCAAGATCGCGAACCCACTTCGCCCGGAGGCCGAAAATGTCATCGGCGAACCACAGGTGGTCGGCGCCGAAATCATATTTCAGCCGCCGCATCTCTTCCGCGACGCTCCATGCTGACCGCACGGCATACGAGTCGCCATAAATAGGCTTTGCGCACCAATTACAGCGATAGGGGCAGCCGCGGCTGGCAACGATATTCAGCGAGAAATATCCGTGAGCCGTTTTCCACGCCGTGCGGTACTGATCGGCATCGATCAGATCGCGAGCTGGAAATGATAAGAGATCGAGATCGCGCATGAGTGGTCGATGCGGCGTGCGCGTGAGCTTTCCCGTTGCGGCGTCCAAATATGCCAGCCCCGAAATCTGGGTGAGTCGCTGGTCATTTCCGTTCAGGAGATGCTGAACCGCTGCCATCAGGGTCCATTCCGCTTCCCCAAGCAACACGCAACGGAACCCTTCCTTCAGATAATCGAGGGCATGATCGGAAGCATCGGAGCCATTCACCAGAACCACGGCTCCGGTTTTTCGCGAGCGCTCAAGAATGTGATATGCGACTTCCCGCATCCGGGTCAGGCACATTTTTGTAAGAAAGTTGAAATTGTCCTCGTAAACCACGACCACCCGTGGTCGATGCTCCTCAAGCGCCGATTGAAAACCTTGTTCTGGGTCGTTGAGCATGGTGTCGAACAAGGCGACGGATATACCCGCGCTGCGAAGCAGACCCGCAGCGTAAAGGGTGCCGAGCGGGGGATAAGGCTGCATCTTCCGCGTCTGCTTGCGGTCGTAGTAAAGATGATAGGAATGGGTTAGAAGAACATCAGCCACGCCAGTATCGCCTCGCGAGTCGGTAGTAAGAACACGACAGCAAACTTCCGAGCATTCCTTGCTCAACTACCCGCATCGACGCAGCTATGCAGGAATAACCAAATCTAGGACAGAGGGGACAGGTGGTTTGTCAGCATATTGTCAAATTTGTGTCACTTCTTGATTGCACCGAGAGATGGAAACTGCGGATGGAAGGCGAGTGACGGGGAAATTGCAGAAAGTTGACAAATTAGAGACAAATGATTGATCTGAGATTGGTACCTTAACTGCGACTAACTAGCCTCCCGTCGAAATGTCAGGTGGCCTACAAAGCGCTGTGCACAGGCAATCCCGGGCGTAGATCCAGCATGATCCTCTTTTACAACCCGAAAGCGACGAAGCCCCGCAATCGGCGACTGCCGTTGTCGATATTGGCGATCGCAGCCGTTTTAGACGGTAAAGAAGAGTACGCCATCGTGGATGGCAATATCGATCCGCACCCTACCGAATCTCTGATTGCGTTGATCGAAGCGCAGCCGGTGGAACTCTTGGCGGTTACCGTCATGCCCGGACCGCAGACGGTTGGGGCGGTCGCGAGCTGCCGCGAGGTTCGAGCACGATTTCCGCACATACCGATCGTTTGGGGTGGGTACTTCGCCACTAACTATACGGCTGCGACTCTGAATGCCGGCTATGTGGATTACGCTGTTCGCGGCCAGGGCGAACAGACTTTTCTCGACTTGCTGCAGGCAATCCGCGGACATCGTGATTTGAAGAATATCAGCGGGCTCTCTTACAAAGACGCGGACGGAACTCTGCGCCACAATCCTGAGCGCCCCATGCGAAGTCTCGATGATTTTCCGTGGTACCCATACCACCGCATTCCGACGGAACGATATCTGTTACCGACATTTCTCGGCCGCCGAACCGCGGTTCATCAGGCCAGCATCGGATGCCCTTACCGCTGCAACTTCTGTGGCGTGGTCAACTTTTCCGGCAGCCGCGAGAAAATGGAATCGCCGGCTCGAACCGAAGGCATTCTACGGCATCTCGCCGACAATTTCGGTGTGGATGCCATTCAGTTTTACGACAACAATTTTTTCCTGCGTGAAGACCACACTCGTGAGCTCGCGGACCGGATGGCTCCGCTCAAGATGCGATGGTGGTGCGAGGGTCGCGCCGACATCATGATGAAATACTCGGACGCTACCTTTGAAGCCATCCGCCGCGCCGGCTGCACTATGATTTTCTTCGGAGCCGAATCGGGATCGAACGAAAATTTGAAGGAGATGAACAAGGACCTATGCGCCGAAGACACGATTGCTTTGGCTTCTCGAATACGGCGCTTCGACATCATCCCTGAATTCTCAATCATCTTCGGGAATCCGAAAGATCCAGACGCCGATACCCGCGAGTGCATCAAATTCATCCGGCAACTGAAGCGGCTGAACCCGGATTCAGAGATCATCGTCGAGCACTACACCCCGGTTCCGCAGCGGGCGCGCATGTACGGCGATATCAAGGACACATTTCAGTTTCCCACAACTCCGGATGAGTGGGCGACGGATTCCTGGCAACGCTTCGCCACCCAGAAGGATCCCCAAACCCCCTGGCTGCGGCCTCGCACCAAGCGCTTGATCGACAACTTCGAACTGGTGGTCTCCTCGAGGTGGCCGACTGTTCAAGATATCCGGCTGCCCAACTGGGGACGCCTCGCACTCAAGGCTTTGAGCAGTTGGAGATATCGACTGGGCTTTTACGCCGCGCCGCTGGAGCTGAAGTGGACACAGCAGTTTATCGACCTGCGGAAACCGAAAGCAGAGAGCCTGTGAATCAGATTCACACTGTGCCGGAATCAGAGGCTGTGGCATTATCGAAGTACACTGCCGTTTCATTGCCTGCCCCGGCTTATGTTTCAGTTGAGGAAGGCTACGAGCGTTGGGCGCCAACCTATGACCACGCTCCTAACCCCTTGCTCCATCTCGAGGAACGCAAGCTCGAACCTCTGCTTCCCGACTTGAGCGGCAAACACATTCTTGACCTCGCGTGCGGTACCGGCCGCTGGCTCCATAAGCTTTCCGCCCAAGGTTCCGCCCGGGGAGTTGGGGTTGACCTCTCCGCGGCCATGCTTCAAGTCGCGGATAAGAAAGCTGCGATTACTGGACGGCTCGCCAGAGCCGACTGCCGAAGTCTTCCATTTCAAGATTCGGTTTTCGATCTGGTTGTGTGTTCATTTGCCCTTGGCCACGTTCATGATCTGGACGCGATGGTGCATGAATTGGCGCGGGTGACGAAGTCTGAGGCAGACGTTTTTTTCAGTGATCTCCACCCCGAGGCATACGCGCGAGGATGGCGAACTGGCTTCCGCGATTCGCGCAGCGCCGTCCAGATAGAAATGTCGCCTCGCACGGCTGAAGAGATTATCCGAGTTTTTTATACCGGAGGATTCGAGTGCCTCACGCATGTTCCCCTATGCCTGGGAGAACCGGAGAAGCCCATGTTCGTCCAAGCTGGGAAGGAAAACTTCTTTGAGGCTGCCTGCCGAATACCGGCCATCCTGGTCTGCCACTTCAGGGGCGCCGCAGCGAAGACAGAATACCAAAAGGACGCTTGCATAGAATCAACCGCGGTGCGTCCGTGAACCGGGCCTTGGCAGAAGCGATCGTTGGCTGCCTGAGCTTTTCAGGCCAGGCCGAAGGTGATATTGGCGCACTTAAGAGGGTCAGCGAGCACGAGTGGGAGCATGCCCTTTCGTGGTTGTACGATGCGGGGCTAGCCCTCTACCTACTACAAAAACTCCAGGACATCAACGCAACCGACGTACTGCCCAAACCGACTTTGACGCGCCTCGAGGACAACCTAACTGCCAACCGGCGACGTGTCGCCCACATGGCGCGTCAATTTGATTTTCTGAACCAGAAATTCAATGATGCCGGCGTGAGATATGCAGCCGTGAAGGGGTTTTCCCTTGTCCCTCAGTTCTGCCCTGATGCATCTCTACGGCACCAGGGCGACTTTGACTACCTGATTGATAATCAATCGTTGCCGGTAGCGCGACGCGTGCTGGAAGACGCTGGATACGCTCTGGACAAGCACAAGACGAATGAACTCATATTCTTGATGCCATCAGTGGGGGTGCCACTGCCGGCCGACGAGCAGTTCGAGGCACATGCCCCACACGCGGTCGAACTGCGTCGTGCCTTCTGGGACAGCGACTTTCATAGCGTGCTTTTGGTGGAACCCAAGTTCTCTGTGGACAATACAAGAACTCATCGATGGCAGGAATTGGTTTTTCGCACATTGCCCGAGGAGGACGCATTCCTGCTGCAAGTCATGCACGCGTTCAATCACATTTTGACCGGCTGGATTCGAATGTGCTGGTTGTATGAGATTGGGTACTTCCTCAATCAGCGGTCAAGAGACACTTTGCTGTGGGAACGCATCGAACGACGTATCGGAGCCGATCCACTGCTGCACGAGATAGTTGTCGTGGTTACCGGGCTAGCCGCTCATTTTTTCAAGGCATCTCTTCCACCGACGTCCAGCAGGTGGGAACAAGAACTTCGCCCCGCAATTCGAATCTGGATTCAAAATTATGCGTGGGCGTGGGTATGTGCGAAAAATCGAGTTGATCAACTCGGCCTGTTCTCAGCCGCCAAGCTTGTTCTGTTACTTCACCAGCAATACCTTCCCGACATGAGGGCCAGGAGACGCCTGATCCGGATCCGGCTATTGCCCTGGGAGCAGTTCCGCCGGAGAACCCACTCGATAACGACCAAGTCGTCGACAAACTCCGGAGGGCGCGGGCAACGACTTAAGCGCATGTTCATCCGATTCGTTTTCCATTTGACTGGAGGGCTGCGATACCTCTGGGAAATACCGCGCTGGCGCCGATTGAAGAAAGCGACCGCACATTTGGCCCTCTCAACCACGGGTGGTTCGACGGCGAAAGATCCCGTCAATGCTCAGAGTTCAGGGTCGACGATTTAGTTGTGACCAGGGCAGCGCTTCTTCGGAACAACGTACTGGAGCGGGGCGAGTTGACGTCAGCAGACTTCCTGCATTCGGTCACTCAGTTTCTGGCCGGTTAGGAGGGATCTTCTGGTCGTGACCCGCTCGACAGCGCGGGAAACCCAGAGTTCCCAAGGGAAAGAGTAGCGGTTCTTATTGATGCGCCAGCGTACAGGCGCGCCGAGAGCTCGGCGAAACCCCTGCCGCAACCAAGCACGTTTCCTTGTCGCCTTGCGGATCTGGTTGTTCAGGAGGAAGTACTCAAGACTGCGTCGCAGCCGCCGGAGTTCTTCCCCGCGAAGCCACGGAAGGGCACTTACACCGAGCGCGAACTTCTGCCACTCCTCGAGGGACTGCGGCTCACGCACCCCAAGTTCTTTCAACTGCGGCCAGATTGGAAGTCCAGGGTAGGGAGTGAAAATATTCGGCGAGAAACTGACGTCCCAGTATTCTCTGGCGATATCGCTCATGACTCGAAAGGTCTTCTGGCGGTCCGCTTCAGTTTCTCCGGGGTAGCCAAGAATAATGTTGAACACCACATGCATACCAGCGCGATGGGTTTTGCGTGCAGTCTCCACCATCTGTTCCAGATTCTGGAACCGCTTGTTCATCAGATTGAGAACTTCCTGGGAAGCGGACTCGGTGCCGAAACCGATGTGCCAAACACCACTTTCAGCCAGCAGCGCGACCTCGTCGTCCGTCATCTTGGCAACGAAATCGGTCGAAGCCTGAAAATCCCACCGGAACCTGACTCCGCTGTCGATGATTCCGCGTGCAATAGCAAGTGCGCGCTTCCGATCAACCAGGAAATTGGAGTCAAAAAGCGGTACGTCCTCAATGTTGTAACGGGAAACCAATTCGGTCAGATCGCCGACCACCCGTTCAGCACGATAGGCGTTGAAACGTCGCTTATAAAAAACCTGGTCAGTGCAGTAGTTGCATTGGTACGGGCATCCAACGCTGGTGGTGTACGACAGCTGGCGAATGCCCGAAACCGCCGCATAGATTCCATGGTCTACCAGATGATAAGCCGGGGTAGGCAGGTCGTTAATGTTTGCTACCGGCCTCTCCGGCTCGTGAACGATCTCTCCCCCATCCTTGAAAGACAGTCCTCGGACGCCATGCCAGTCCTGTTCGTCGGCAATCCGTCGTACCAGTTCAAGAAATGTCAGCTCACCCTGGCCGCGCACAATGGCGTCCACGAAATCTTCACGTAGGGTTTGATCCACCGCAAGGCTGGGGTGCCAACCACCAAACACGATCGGCAGGTTCGGACGAAGCTTCTTTACCGCTCGCGACACACGCACCGCCACACCAATCATTGGGCCGGTGAACATGGAAATACCGAGACAAAGCGCGTCCTCGGTTTCGCGCAGGATCACATTCTCGAAGTCGGGTGAGATCAGATTGTCTACCAGCTTGACTTCGAATCCAGACTCAAGCAGAGGGGAGGCAAGCGCCAATAGACACAGCGGCGCCCCCAACGGAGGTCCGTCATAGGGCGGATAAAACAGTACTACTTTCTTGTTCCGAGGCATTTCGCTCAATGCAGTCGCATGTGCGCTGGAATACCCAAGCTAGGATCGAGGTGAACGATATTTGTCATGCAATTGTCAAAAAGCTGTCATTTTCTTTGGGGTACTGAGAGATCCAATTGCACCAGTACGGGAGGGGTCACCGGGATTTTGCAGAATATTGACAATTTGGAGACAACCCTCGCGAGGGCGGTTGATACCGTTTGACTACTCGAGTCCTAGGCCATACGCCCAGCGCGCGCAATCCGGACCCGCATAGTTGCACACGCCGCACAACGCCGATTGTGGTGGATCGAAGCCATTTGGGGTAGAAAGCAGCGCCTAGGGTCAAGAGGAAATATCGAAAGGTACTCGCGTGAAATCATCGAAAAAGATTGTATTTTTTGTCGCTTCTTTTTCAAGCATCGAGGCGACTGCTCCGTTGGGTATCCTTGCCATCTCAACTCCCTTATTGAACGCGGGGTATGATGTTCGAATCATCGACTCCACCATCACGCCCGACTACAGGAAGCGGATCATGGAAGAAGTGAAAGACGCGCTCTGCCTCGGTATCTCTGTCGTGACCGGGCCGATGATCCGCGAGACGGTGGATGTTGCTAAGGCAATCAAGAAGTGGGCCCCTGACTTCCCAATAATTCTGGGAGGGTGGCACCCGTCCCTGCTGCCCGGACAGACGCTTGAGGCTCCCTACGTGGACATCATCGTTCGCGCACAGGGCGAAGAGAGCATGCTCGAGGTTGCGGACCGCCTGCGCGACGACGCGCCTCTCGACGACGTCCTGGGCATCGGGTTCAAGCGCGATGGCAAGTTGCATCTCACGCCTGAACGTCCGCTGAAAACGCTGGACAAGATGCCTGCCAAGGCCTATCACCTTGCAGACTTCGACGCGTATGAGAAGGTCTGTGGACGTCGCTGGACTATGTATGTTTCGAGCCTTGCTTGTCCCTTTAACTGCTTTTACTGCACTAATGCCGGAGTTTACGGACGCAAGTGGAATTCACTTCCGGTCGAGCAGGTTGTCGAAGAAACCACTGAGCTTGCTAGGCGTTATAGGCTCGAGTTGCTGTGGATGGCTGACGATAATTTCCTGGTCGACCTTGACCGGTCCTTGAAAATCGCGGAAGGGTTGGTTCGTGCCGGCAGCACTTTCAAGTGGAGTGTTCAAGCCACAACAAATCTGACCGCGCGACTTAGCATCGATGAGTTGACTCTGCTTCGCCGCTCCGGGCTTCACCAAATCTGCCAGGGCATCGAAACCGCATCTCCGACTGTAATGAAGTTGATGAACAAAGATTTTCAGATCCTGGGCGACATCTACCAATCAACGGAGCGTTGCATAAAAGCCGGAGTCATCCCGTCTTTCAACATCATTTTTGGCTTTCCGGGGGAGGGCCCGAAAGAACGTCGCGAGACTGTCAACTTCATGATGGATATCTGCCAAAAATTTCCCGGCGCGGAGTTCTGGACCAACATTTTCACGCCCTATCCCGGCTCTCCAATTTTTCACCAGGCGGCCAAGCTTGGCATCGAAATTCCTAAATCCTTTGAGGCGTGGGTGGACTATTTTCCCCGTTATACGGTTCTTCCCTGGCTCCGGGGCAAAGATCATCAGCGCGTTCAAACCATGCGCGATTACCTGCGCATCGCCTTTGATCGTGCGCCCATCGCTACCACCGGCCACGGTCGCGTTGCGAAGGCGATTCAACATCTCACGGCCTACCCGGCTCGCGTGCGCCTGAACCACGACTTCTACAGCTTCCCGATTGAACTGTGGATCAATCGCCAGTTGAAGAACATCGTGAAACTGCCAAAGCCGAGCGTGGACGCGAAAAGGCTGCAGCCGGAGACGGCGCCAAGCTGCACTTGAGGCACGATATCCTCGCGCACCGTACGCGGAGAGTTCGAAGCGAGACTCTCATCGCGGCGCCTAATAGGCGCTGGTTCCGTCATCTATTTCGCTCCCAGATCGTAGTGCCATTAGCGAAGGTTCCCGCGACGCGGTAATGGCTCTCTAGGTAGCCACGCAGCGGAGCCAGATAGTTTCCTTGCACATGGGCCAGATCGTCCAGGCCTTGGTACCAGCCTACGAATCGCACCTGGTGCTGCTCGATCGCCTGCACGACGTTCCGCACTTCTTCCGGCCTGGTGAAGGCGTACGGAGTGACAAAAGCTACTCGGGTTGGATTCCGCAACCTCAGGTCGAAGCAAAGAAGTTGATCACCGAAAAAATAATCGGAGGAATGGGTTCGCTCCAGCACCCACTTCGTTTCTTCATACACCCCAGGGTCGAAAAAAACTGTGCGTCCAGTGGGAAGGTCCAGAAAAGCCTTCCAGCGTGTTTGTGTTACGACGGGCCGGGCGATCGCCAGGACCAAAACCGTCGCCCACAGGATTCGTAGCAAAGCTCGCTCCAGCTTAAACGGGGAATTCAAGAACCAAACAAGCATGATTAGTGCAGGCAGGGACACGGTGTACAACCTGTTCCAAGCGGGGGCGGACGCGATCGATAGAAACAAACTCAGGCCGGTAATGTTGACAAGCATCAACCTTTCCCATGGCTCATCCGGACGTAGCCTTCCCTCACGCCAATAACGCACGAAAAACAAAATGTAAACCAACGGTATGAGAAAATGAATCAGGGGCCACGTTATCAAGTCCGGCCAGTTAGCCCATTCATGAACCGAGGGGTGTCCGACCATGTAGGTTCTCCAGGTATTGGTCCCATACGCGGAAAAATACTTGGCAACGAATGTCACAGTGTAATAAAGGAACGGCTTCAGCCCGACCCGCCATACGAAATAAGCACTGAAGGCTGCGACGGTAGCCGCGTAGCTCGCAAGCAAATAACCCTCCTTCTTCAGCAGCGCTGGCCACGCTTCCTTCTTTCGATGATGCTCCCACATGAGGAACAGCCCAAACGCCACTGGCCCTAACACTAACGATTGGGCGAAGCATGTTCCCAACCCCCAAAGCACTCCCGCCCACACCAGCCGAGCCGCAGTTCTCTCTTCGATCACGAGCGCGAGTGCGGACATAGCGGCAAGCACGTTGTACAAATGGTGGGTGGCATCGAGATAGCTGGCGAACGGTAAGGTCAGAAACAAGAAGCCCGGAAGAAAAACGGCTCGTCCGTTCATCAGTTTGATGGTGATCTTGATGCTAAGCCAAGCCGAGACAACCCCTGCAAGGAGCAACATCATCTGGGGAATCCACGCCCGAACCCCAAACAACTTGAACAGAACAAAATAAAGCACATCGGTGCCAGGCAGCGTGAAGTAGTCATAATCCCTGTAGATCAGTTGACCTTCGTACATGCGTGTTGCGTTGTGCAAGTAAATGGACTGGTCACCGATTGCCACACGGGGCGTTGCAGGAAGGGCGAACAGCTGCAGATACACAAAAACGCCGCAAGCCAGCAGAATGAACGGAACGAGCCAACGATTGGACGGAGCCTTCGAGAACTCGGGCCTTGGGTATCGAACGGGGACAGCAAATTGAGTAGAGGTCTTCAAGTTCTGGTTCCCTCATGCTAACGAACGGCTTATCGAAACAAGCTCAACCTTGCCAGGGCCGTGAATCCGAGGCCACGGCCGCAATCCGTTGCGTAAATGAGCTCTTTGGAATCAAGCATCCAGACGGGGCTAACGGAATTGCAGTCAGAGTTCGTGAGCTGGATCTCTTCCCTGGTGCGCAGGTTCATCGCGCGAATTTGCCATGTCCCCCCGTGTTCACAGCTGAAAGCGATCCATCCCCCGTCCGGCGAAATCGCGGGATAGCGTGCTGAGCAAGCCGGAACACTCATCTCTTCGATAGCCTCAGAGACGGGAGTAACTTCATACAACCTGAAACGTCCCTCGCGCCTCGAGCTAAACACTATTCGATGGTCTGGAAAGAAGGCAGCTTCTCGGAGATCGTATTGAGAGCCTACGACTTGGTGCTCTTCCACGGTACGTTCCCCGCCCAGGTGTGGTCCTGTCTGACGAATCCATAGACTATTTTTCCCTTTCACCTCGCGAATAAACGCGAGCAACACTCCGTCGGACGACACGACGGGCTGTTCCGCGTTTTCGGTTTCGACAGTGGTGTCAGCTGGTGAGCTTACCCGAACAGCGGAAGAAAAGCGGACTATTCGCGAACCAGCGTCCGTGGCCACTTCTGCCCAGCCGGTATCAGGGTCCTTCCCCGCCGCAGGGTGGAACCAATCGCCGCCCAAAGCAAAGGATGTGACTGAACCAGCTTTTAGTTCGTGAACGGCATATGTGTCCGGAACCTGAGGAAGAAACTTTGGGACCAAGGCAGTAAAGAACACTTTCCCCGGCGTAACCACGGGATCTGCGGCCATGCTGGAGCCAGGCACTGTGAGCAAGCGTGACCTGTAGTTGTCAAACTGTCCCCGGAAATGTCGCAAGTTTCCTCCGAAAGCAATGGCAAATATTGAGAGGAATATACTGCCGGCGAGCAGGGAGGATCGCGATCGGAGTCGGTACCTGGCGGGCTCCTCCGCCGACGAAACTAAAACTCGGAGCAATAAGCCGCCGAACAGAAGCATGAACAGCAGTCGCGGGAAACATAGCGTAATCCTCCAGCCGGATGGGTCCGCGGGACACAGCCACTGATACGATCCGCAAGCCAGGGCATACAGGCCGATTAGCATTCCAGCTCTGGTCCATTGACCACGCTCCACCAAATAGTCTGTGATCAGCACCGCCGGCAATACGAGGGAAACGAAGTGATAGGGGGCCGGTTGTGAGGACACGAGCAAGAGCAGAAATAGATAGCTTGCCCAGTCCAATTTTATGCGGCTTTGATCCTTGGTGCTTCCCCAGCGGAGCGCCCAGACGAATGAGGCAAGAATGAAAGCAACAACCAGGGAATACAGCAGTGCGTACAGCCAAGGCATGTGAGCAGCGGGCGATGGATTCAGTTCCGGCTCATAGATAAGGCACCGCGCCAGCAGCGCGCTCAGTGAACCCCACGTGACATCGTAGGGATCCACAATCTGTCCGCGCAGGGCAAAGGGCAAGACTTCTCTAGCATAGACCCGGCAGGCATCCAATCCGAATAGGTGGATTGAAAGCTGGACCGCAGCCCCTATCCCAATGACTAGGCCGGACGCTGCCCACCATTTTTTCTTGAGTAAGAAAAATATAAGGAATAAGCCAGGGTAGATCTTCAAAGCTGTCGCGAGCGCGAGCACCAAACCGGACGTGAAGGGCCGATCCTCGAAGTACAACCAGGCCGCGGTGGTGAGCAATAGCAACACGAGGACGTGCATTTGCCCGAGCAGGAAATTGCTGCACAGGGGAACCAGCGCCAGAAACATTACTAGCGCAGTCCGCTGGAGCCCTAATCTTGTACTCCGAATCAGCAGGACCAACGTTAGTCCCATGAACACCAGATTCGCGAGCAACCACCAGCGTTTTGCTTGCAAAGGAGGAAGCGACGACAAGGGAGAGACGACCAATGCCGAGGGCAGAGTCAGCGGAATGTAGCTCACTAGCCTTCGGCCGATTCCCAATTGGTCCGCGTGCCTCTGGAACCACACCCATTCGTACACTCTCTCCAGCGGATATCCCTCACGATACAGACGGGCAACCGCGTAGTAATTAGGAAAATCTGAATTGAGGTGTCGCCATGCCGGGACGAATCCCCAGCGTACGAATGACAAGATCAATACGATCAGGAGAATTCGCTCCCCCGGCCTTCTCCACCAGCGGCGAAACGACTCTTGAATGACTCGTACGTAATTCGGCCTTCGCAGGAGAGCAGTAGATGTATCTGTGCCACGCGCATCTATCAAGCTTATCTCCCAGTGCTCGATGAGCCAGCGGCAGGATCACACTTCTTCAGCAACACAATGAAGTGTAGATGTGCGCCAAACACCCAATCCACCGGCCCCGGATAGAGACCGAGACGGGTAGCAAGACTTTCTTGTCGAAGACCGATTTCTTGCCAAGTCGTACGCCACTGCCTCTCGGCCCAGTAGTTGTACTCAAGTGCAACCCCGAACCTCGCATTGCCGACCCAGTCCATGAAGCGCAGGCGCGCGGCTGCTGCGAAGCCCCTCCGGTAATGGTCCTTAATAATGACGCATTGGCTTGCGACCCTGCGTGCTTCCCGCTGCAGGGTCATCGGGTTATTTGTGTGATGTAAAACATCGGAAAACAGGACGACGTCGAAGGCCCCGCTCTCGAACGGAATATGGATGCCGTCGAAAACCTCAACTGCAACCCGGGCGCGACCGCGGGCCAGCACGTCAATTCCGTGGACTTCAACATCCGGCCTTTTGGAGTGCAGAAGCGCCGCGATCAGGCCATCTCCGCAACCGACGTCGAGCACACGGGCTTCTCTTGGGATCAGCTGGGCGTACCAATTCGACAGCACGCCAGCTCGACGATTGAATACCAGCTTTTCGTGCAAAATTCCGACGGCGCCTGTTGATAGAGAGTTCAAGAGAAAAGCCAGACAACGATATGGTTCGAAAATGCGCGACGCCAAGTATTATTGCCGATCTTGCTGCCTCATTCCCAGTACGCTTAGAAAGAAGCTGGAAAGTATGACTTGGAAACCTAGTGTGAGGCACACAATTCCGGGAATCACAATTCGCAGTACTGTCGCGGGGTTGAGTGGCCCGAAATGCATGCTGCTCGAGTAGCGCAATCCGGCAATCCAAATTCCACCGCCAACCAGTAAAAGCGCCATGCCGCCCAACAAACCGGTTTCGAGCTTCAGATGTCGAAAAACCTTCGACAAGAAGTCTTGCGGCAACAAGCCCCGCGTCACTGCGAACACCTCAGTGAATACCGCGAAGTTATAACCGTGCTTCTCGATCGAGGCCACGCGCGCTCCAAGAGCGCCGGCAATTTCCTGCGACCCATCAGTGCTGCCGTTATCGCCCACGATTACCTTGCGCAAAGATTAAGGCGTTCCATGTTTGCAGCGCTTTTGTGACGCATGCTCCAATTGTAGCGCTCTCATTCAGGCAAGGCATGACCACTGACACGTCAAGGGTTTCCAAGACACCCGCAGCACCCGGATGTACGATTGTCTCCTCGGATAAACCCACCGCTCTCATGCCGACGTCTCCCTTAATGGCGCAAGTCGCGACTTAGGGTCCGATTCCGCCCGAGATGTCAATGCCCCGGCAATATCGTGATCTGTCAGCATTTGTCCCACACAATGCGCTGCCATCGCCGGGTCGCTGCCGTAGGCCAGGTCGTGAGCGGGAAGTTTTGCGAGAAAATGAAGAATCGTCGACGTTTGTTGTTGAAAGCGATCGTCATCTTTGAAAAGGATACTCTCCGCCAATCGGTGTGTAAGGTCGGACGACAGGATTGGCGCCAGGTGTGTTTCGCAACGACTCGCTCGATGGAGAAATACCGAACAAATTGGACTGACCGGTTGCGCTTTGCTGGGTTGAAACGCGCGCTTTGGCAAGTAATGAACCGTCAGGCCCGGGTACGAGAATCGACGAGTCGTGGTCCGAAGCTCAGGAAGAAACTGCAGCGATTCCGGGCGGAAGATTGCCGGTAAAAAATCACCCCAAACCCGCAACTCGCCCGCTTCAACCTCCAAGAACACCGCTTGGTCGGCGTGAAACTCAAGCCCGTTAATTGCGGCGAGGTAGCTCGCGGTGGTCTTGCCACTATTGGGCGGGCCGAATAGGAGGATTCCCTTTTCCCCCAGGCCAACGCATGCCGCCGAGAGCGGCACCATGCCCAGGCTTCCCGCGCTCATGCAGAATAGGGTGTCGAAAAAAGGCCGGCAGTTCAGCTTGGGTTCGGACTCGACTAATCTTTCAGTCACAAAACCGATTCCCTCGCGCGCCTCCAGATCAACCGCCAGGAAATTCCGCTGCCCAATATTGACGAATCGAAGACCATGATCGGAGAAGGCCGACAGCGCCACGCCCGCCTGGTCCGTCTGAGAATCATCTTCCTGGCTCACGATTCGCCAAAAAAACTCCGGATCACCCAGCGGCCCCCCCTGGTGTCGCGCAAAGAATTCCAGCGCACACTCGACCACCGTAAGGCTGTTGCTTTCCAACCGGACGGTCTTTGCCATAATGAGCAAATCCACGACATAGGGTGTTGGCGTAAAGCGGCGTAGCAAGTCCTTGCGACCCTTTCCGGCGGAAGTTTTACAGCGGATCGACGCGCGGTTCTTGATTAGCGCTTCCATTGGTTTGATACGACGCCCGCCGTTCCCGCTTCCCTACGATAGTTAGAGTTGTTCAAAATGGGTAGCTAGTTCTTTGGCCACATTGTGAGGCCGTCCACCGTACCGCAGTAGGCGACATGGCAGTTCGGCTAACTTCCTGACAACTTCCATCTGCTGGGCAGCCGCATCGGATACTTCCGCCATGAGATCTGCCTCAAGGCGAGAAGCGGCTTCTGCGGACGACATCGAAGTCAGGCAAAATGACGGCCTCTCACTACGTTCGAGAAAGATGAGCAACCGGGGGCTGCAACTTCTCAGGCGTTCGAGGCCTAGCCCAAGCTCCGGTTCGAGCCGAAAGCCCCGTTCCCCATTCTGCAGATGCGTTGGTTCTTTATCCTTGAGCCCTTCGAAATAAAATCCGGCCTCAAGGCGCAGCTTGAGGGTTGTTGCCAGGCCCCACGCCAATAGCTTGCCCTCTCGCCAGGAACACAAGGTCCGGTCGTCCGAAAGAAATCCGAAACCGTCTTGTGCGAGAGCGACTGCCAGAGTCGATTTTCCGCTTCGACCCGGACCAACTAGAAGAAGTCCGTTCTGCTGTTTCGCGACGCATGAGCAGTGCAGCTCTGCAACTCCGATCGATGCGCCTACAACAGTGAGCAGGATCGGGAAAATCACGGCTTTCCAGTAGGCGCGATCAGCAGCGATGCCAGGCGAAAAGCGTCCAATCACTCGGTGAGTGCGGAGATCGGCCAGCATCGAACTGCCGGGATCAAATCCCGCGAAGACGAGGTGGTCGAGGCCTCTAACGTAGGGTTTCGGCCAAGGTGCTCGCGCGGAGTTGACGTGATCCACCCAGAATCGGACGGAGAAGTCCACAGAAACCGACGGGGTTTCGACCGGAAGGAAGCTCTCTCTTGCTGCTTCCAGGAGAGGCTCGTAGTTCGTCGAAAAACTGCAAACGGCGCCGGCTGCTGTGTAGTGCTCACACAGGGGAGTCGCGGCGTCTTTGCATAGAAAATCTCCAGCGCTCATCGCAGCGTAAACTCGTTTAGCAGATTAGGACCCATGGGGCACTGGTCGGTTTGACGAAGCCACAATCGGACCAGACAATCCTCGCCAATGAGGACCAAAACTTTGTCACTTTTTTGTCAACAAGTTGTAAAGATTTCTACCGTGAAGATGGCAACAGCTGTCGAGCAGGCCCGCTTGACGTTTCGCTCAGTCACCCAGCAAAACGCAGCCACAGCCAAGATATTGCACATGGGTTAGTAATCTCTACTTGGAGTTGATCACCGACCTTCGTCATGATGAAGAGCGCTCGCCGGTGATTCAGCTTCGGGCAACATGGGCGTGTTCTTAGTAACCAAGCTCGTCAAGCCAACCAAGGTTTTCTGCTCCCGGACGCCGCACGAGACGGGTTTCAGTTGTCTGCGGTTTCCCGAGGCAAAGCCCGATGTAAGGGCAGCTGCAACAGGGGTTTTGGGGGAAGCGAACCCCGCTGTGGGGCAAGAAGTGGGCGGACTCGATCCGCCTAATCGTATCGTCCGCCAACTGGCCGAACTCGCGACGCTGTTCATCGGTGATTGTGGTGCGTAAGTATTGAATTTCAACCAGTCGCTTGCGGACGAAGACGACCTGAGCGACTTGAGAGATCCCGGTCATCCAGGAATAACAAACGAGTTGAGGGTCCAGAGCCAACAACCCGTCCGGCTCCTCCGAGTAGCGGCTCGAGGTGGTTTTCCACTCGATCAGGCAGCCCTCATCGAGCTTTCCGATGGCGTCGACATAGGCGACGAAGTCGTTTGTTGCAGAAACCGGTCTCGTAAACTTGATCTGCAGTTCGCTGCGCGGTCGCCGAATACGAATGCGATCGTCCTGGCAGAATCGGTCGAGGAGCTGAATTCCTTGTTGGAGCAGCCGATCCCAGGTGTCTCCCTTCGAGTAGTGCAAGCCTTGATTCTGGCAGCGGGACCATTCGCGGAATAGGATGCTGCTGCGTCCTCGTGCAGAAAGTAGGCGGACAAAGCTTGTTCGAATGCGCGCCCAAAAAGCATCGCTGCTCGAGTATCTTTTTCTTGCCAGCCATCGAGGTAACGGTAGCGATATCGCTGCGGGCAGGTTAGGTACTGGCTGATCTGGGTGTAGCTGTAGGTCACTTGGATGCCTCCCATACAGCGAGGCTCGCGGGCGACGAACTCGAGACTTGTTCCCATTCACTAGCGGGCGCGAAACCGTCCAGGTTGAGCAGGGAAGTGCCGTTCACGACCGTGTGGCTGAACTTGATGACACCGCGGAGGCCGACTAGGTTCTTGTCGTCGATCTCATCCCGGCCGAGCAGTTCGATTTCGTAATCGAAGTCGCGCAAAAACCAGTTGAGCTTCCACAACGCCCTGGGAGTGCAGTAGAGGCGGCCGGAAACCGAATGTCCGGTGAGTTCTTTGGGCTCGAGGATTGAAAAGCGAAGAAGATAGAAAGGTTTTCGTGCATCCCAGCGATGATGCGCTCGCTCGACGCGAACGAAGAGCAGACGGTCGCGAACTTGAGATGCGGCAGAAAGATCGGCTTCGTGCAAGCCTTGAATCCGGCGTCTCACGCAGCACCTCTCGCTCCGAGATAGCTGTTGAGCTGGCACAGTAGGGCATCGCGGTCTTTGCTTGCCCAATCGGCCAAGTGCGCGACAAAGCTTTCGACCTGCTCGCGAGGTGTCTCACTAAGAGTTTTGACTCCGCAGAAGTCAGTTGCGTACGACTTGACCAAGGTGGCGTCGAGTTGATGCTGGCGAATGATTTGGCAGGGAGCCTCATACTGTTTACGGGCAAGCTTCAACCTAAGGTCGCCGCCGGTCGTGCATCCCTTCTGAATTTGCGCCGCGAGCGATTGAGATGACGGCTGAAGTCGCAAACTTGGAAAAGCTGTTGGCTTGAGATGCCTACAGCGATGCCGCGCCTGTGACCGACTGGAAAGATTAGCGACGATGCTGGAGTGGAGAACAGGATCCGGTTATTGTGCGTCGAGTGTTTGACCCTGTTCCCCAGCCATAGCCTGTTTATCTGATCTTCAACAACTTTTACTTGAAGTTGATTACGCCGAACAGGCCATTGGTGTATCCGTTCGGGCCGGCGGTAAAGAACAGCTGATTGGGATTGCCGTTGCTCTTGCCGCCTTGTCCGAAAGCCAGCGCCCAGAGGCCGCTGATGCTGATAACTTTTCCCGATGTATTTTTGAGTGGCCCGATTAACTTCCCAGTCTTGGCGTTGAACGCGTTGATCCAGCCATTGCCGACGTTGCCGATCAGCAGGGCCTTGCTCGCAGGACCGAAGTTCTTGGGTGCCACGGCCAAGCCCCAGGGACCCACGAGAGCTTTGCTTTTGGTGAGAGTCTTAATTAGTTTGCCAGCAGTATCAAAGATATCCACGGCGCCCTTTGTTCCTGGAATACCATCTGTGAAGGTGACGAACAGTTGGCCGTTAATGTTCTGAACATTGTAAACCTTGAGGCCGGTGAGCTTGCTATCCGTGAAGGAACCAACCATGTTGAACTTGCCGTCGTAGATGTCAACCTTATTGTTCAGATTATCGGCGCCAAAAAGGAAGTTCGCGCCGTTGTTCACGCCCATGGCCAGGCCGGTATACCAGGCACTTGCGTTTACCACTACCACGGCGGCGTTCGGATTCACGTTCGGGTTCCAGCCACTGATCGTGCCCGGCTCGAAGCTGGCGAAGATGAACGCGGCGGGTCCGGAGTTTCCCCCTTGCGACACGATGAAATCACTGGTGCTGTTGGCGACCTGCCCGGTGACCGTCGAGGGGACGGTTATTCCACTCACTTTTATACCTTTTCCGGTGTAGAACGTTGACATGGCAGTGCCATTGTCGCTGATCCAGAAGGGGCCACCCGGGAAGAAGGACATTCCCCACGCATTTACCAGAGATGTGTCCTGATGTTTGGCCTTCCCTTTCTGATTTGACACCAGATTAGTGATAGCGTATTGAGCGGCCGCGGGGCTTGGAATCAACCCCAACATGACCACGAGTGAAGCGAGAAATGCGAGCGTGCGGCGTGACCAATTTTGAGACACCATGATTCTTCTCCTTAAAGTTATCGAAGTTGACGGGAGTGGCTGCTGCGCCGGTATGCGGTGCTGGAGTGGACCAAAACGAGATCTTCCACTCACCCCGAATCAGAGGCATTCTCGGCGATCGGGCCGCCTATTGTGTCAAGGGAGTGTCTCTGAATTGTAAAAACTTTCACCAGTTGCGGTCGCAAATAAGGTTCATAAGCCTAATTGATCTGCGAGGATCCGCGTGCGATGCATACGGGGAAGTTCAAACCTGAATGCCAAATCGAGTCAGCAATTCGCGTCGCCCACGACTTGTCACGCCCAGGGCTCTGCCGTCGAGATCCTGGACCAGCCATCTTTTGGTCAGCGCGACGTTGAGTAGAGCTGCTCCGAGTGCTCCGCCGATATGAGGCCGCCGCTCACTCCAGTCGAGGCACGCGCAGGCGAATCGGCGTCGCAGCCTCCGAATTGCCTCCAGGTCAATACCAAGGGCCTGAAGCGCTTTCGTTCCATCCCGGGTGAGGTCATAGGTGTTGTCGCTTCCCTGCAGATTCGTCGACAACCACCCGAGGGAGTTGAACCGGTCATGCAGCAAAACGCCCAGTGTACCGGCGATATGGTCGTAGCAAGTCCGTGCTGCGCGCAGCCGATTGGGCGTGTTCGGCACAAATATTTCGCGGGCAACGCCGGCGAGCACGCTCAAGGCCTCAAGCGCGATCGCCACGTTGGCCCCCTCCAGACTGTAGTAGCGATACTTTCCCTGGGCGAACACGTTTACTAACCGCTCTGCCTTCAGCCGCTGGAGGTGCACGCTTGCGGTCGATGGGGTAACGTCCGCGATCGCGGCAAGTTCGGTGCTGGTTCGTGCGCGGCCGTCCATCAGGCAGTAGAGCATGCGGGCGCGTGCTGGCTCGCCGATGGCTGCCGCGATGCTGGAGACCGCGGCGTCAGTCTGCCGGTCAACATCCATAGTTTGATGGTAAACGAAGTATTCATGTTGGGCAACTGGCATATTACTGAATATTCGCTGGGACGACGACTGTAATCGAGCGGTAGGACTGTCGCGAAGCAATCGGGTAAGTATGTGCGCGCCAGCGGTGCTGTATTCGAAAGAGGAACGCGCGCAATCGTAATCTCAGAGATCAAGGAAATGAAGGAGGTACACTTGACCACCGATGCGAAGTGAGCTCCCGACCGATAGAGAAGTGAACGTATCTTGCTCGACCGTCGATGAACGCCACGGGCCCATGACACGCCGCGAAGCCATTGGCTTGATGGTGGCGACGGGTGCGGCATTGACTCTTGGTGCTGGCGGTACGCTTGGCAGTCCGACCCCAAGGAGAACACCTATGACCATCACCTGCGTAATCCGCTACCAGATCGATCCGTTCCAGCGTGACGAGTTTAAGAAATACGCCGAGAATTGGGGCCGCATCATTCCTCGATGCGGCGGCCACCTGGTCGGGTATTTTCTTCCTTACGAGGGCACGAATGATGTGGCCTGGGGCCTGATTGCTTTCGATAGTCTCGCCTCCTATGAAGCGTACAAAACAAGCTTGAAGTCAGATCCAGAAGCGCGCGAGAATTTCACCATGGCACAGACGAAGCGCCTTATTCTTCGCGAAGAGAGAAACTTCGTCGAAGTAGTCGAAGGCACGTTCGAGCTTCCCTCGACAATCCCACGATCAAGGTGATTGCATGTTGACGCAGGCCGAAAAGGGGCTGGCATTTCGCGCGCTCCATGAGCGCGACCGCGCATTCATCATTCCTAACCCGTGGGACGTTGGTACGGCGCGGCTGCTGGCCCACCTGGGCTTTGAGGCGCTGGCCACAACCAGCGCCGGATATGCCTTTTCTGTCGGGAGGCGCGATAACACGATCGACCGCGACGAGATGATCGGGCATGCGTCCGCGATCGCTTCGGCGACGGATCTGCCGGTCAGCGCCGATCTCGAAAATGGTTACGGCGATAGTCCTGAAATGGTCGCGGAAACCATCCGGATGGCAGCTGCCGCAGGACTGGCTGGCTGCTCGATCGAAGACATGTCTCCGAAACCGGGGCATGCCATCTATGAGCAAGCGCACGCCGTCGACCGAGTCCGGGCAGCTGCGGAGGTGGTCCGTGGTTTTCCCTTTACTTTCACGCTGACGGCGCGCGCCGAGAACTACCTGGTTGGTAAGCCCGACCTCCGAGACACCATCCAGCGGCTGCAGGCCTATCAAGAGGCG
>Ga0210384_10000216_pt1 | contig 90230 bp, 80 predicted proteins | sample IncBWH2MmetaG_FD_160574 | JGI IMG/M metagenome (GOLD analysis project Ga0210384, IMG submission 160574) | Forest soil microbial communities from Barre Woods Harvard Forest LTER site, Petersham, Massachusetts, United States - Inc-BW-H-2-M | ecosystem: Environmental > Terrestrial > Soil >... | reverse complement strand
GGCTCCAGCCGCCGCGATAGCGTTTCCAGGTGCGGAACTCTTGCGAAGTTTCGAGGTAGGCGATTTTTGTGCCGTCCGGAGAGAAGGAGGTGAGCTCGCCGCGGGGCACGGGGAGGGGATGGGCGGTGCCACCTTGTGGAGAGACGAGGTAGAGGCGCGTGGCGCGGCCTAAAGACGTACTAAAGCGGTCGGAACGGAAGAGGATGTTCTTGCCGTCGGGCGTCCAGCCGAGAACGATGTCGTTCGAAGGGTGAAAAGTGAGGCGTTTAGGCTCGCCACCTTCGGCGGAGATGACGTAGACGTCCGGATTGCCATCGTACTCGCCGGTGAAAGCGACCCATTTACCGTCGGGCGAAAATTTCGGGTAGAGCTCGTCGCCGACGTGGGACGTTAGCCGCCTGGCAGCGCCCCCTTCGCGAGAGGCGATCCATAGGTCGCCAGCGTATGCGAAGACCACGCGGTCCTTGGAGATGTCCGCGAATCGGAGAAGGCGGGTCGGGCCCGAAGGCACTTGATCCGCCGCGCCGGAAGACTGCGCATGCGCGGACGGTGCCGACACCGCAGCCAGGAAGGCCATCGCGGCGACAGCCAGCCGCAGAAATACGTTAAGACGAGGAGCGATCCGATTCATTATTGTCATCCTTGAGGACAGAGATTTCGCAGTGTATCCGACTTCTTAGATGGACGTGCGCGGCCGAGAATTGTTTCGCGGGGCTGCGGGTATTTTCCGTAAATTTTGGCCTGACCCGGCAACAGATTTTCAAATGAATACAACACACGAGGTCCGCTGCACTCCGAGCCCCGGTTTGCAGCCGTGATATCATCATCCAGCAAGCCAGTGTCCGCCAAGCAAAATTTGTGTTCGCCGCGCTCGCGCGGCCGCGCGATTCTCTGCCAGCTGCTCCCATTTGTACTTTTTTTTGCTTTGGTTTTTTTGCCGCGCCCCGCCAGCGCTGATACTTTGGAGGAATCTGCTCGCCTGCTAGCTAGAAAAGCTTGGGCCTCCATCCATGGATCTTCGGTGAGGTTGGAATTTCGGAATCTTTCTTCGCTTCGAAGCGCGGAGTTTGCGAGTGTATCGGCAGCGTTCCAGGAAGAGTTGCAGAGGCGAGGGGTAAAGATTTTGGCAGAGGACGCGGCAGCCACCCTAGTGGTGAGCGTCACGCAAAATCCCACGGAATATATTGGCGTTGTTCAAGTTCAGCGCAAAGAAACTATAGAGACCGTCATGGACACAATCGGACTGGTGAAAGGCCCTGGCGTTCCTGAACCGGCGTTTAGCCTAGTGCTGCATAGAGAACTTCTCTTTTCGCAAGACACGCCGATTTTGGACGTTGTGTTAAATAACGACGGCAAACGTGGTTACGCACTCGGGCTTCAAGAGATCAGTTCCTACGAATGGCAAGGCGGTCAGTGGGCGCCGACGGGAGTCGAACACCTGCCTATTCATCGCTCGCCGGAGCGCGCCGAGCAGGGTTTGTATTCCGGCGTAGTGGTTGACGCAGCGGCAGTGTACTTGCCGGGGGAACTTTGCCGGATTTCTTTTGTGGATGGAAAAGGGTGGAACTGCGAGAGAACCACCGAGCACATCCCGGTGAGGACGGTGTCTCCCGCGGCGATGGCAGGAAAGAAGCTGGGAGCGTGGATTTCGGCAGGACAATTTGAGACTGAGGGAAAAACAAAGGTTGTCGTGACGGGACAGGATGGACTGGCGCGCTTGTATGAGGACGGTGCCGACCCCGTTGCCGTTTTCTCGAATTGGGGCAGCGAGATTGCTAGCGTGTATAGCGGGTGCGGAAGCGGCTGGCAGGTGCTGGTGACGGGCAAGGGAGACTGGACCACGCCGGATGCGATCCAAGCCTTTGATTTGAAAGACCGCCGAGCCCGATCCGTTTCTGCTGCAATGGAATTCCCTGGACCGATCGTTGCCTTGCACACTCCAGAGACGAGAACCGCCGATAATGCGGCAGCGAACGCGAGAGCGGTCGCCGTCGCCCGGAATCTTCAGACAGGTCGGTATGAGGCCTATCAACTTTCGATTACTTGTTCTAAGTAGCGCTTTGCTCGTGAGTGCCGCAATCGCCCGCGCGGCGGAGAACCCGCGCTATGGCGGGACGCTTCGTGTCGAACTACCAGTTGCGAGCGTGTCGCTCGATCCGCGCGAATGGCGAGTAGGATCGCCAGAGTCGGCCACGAGCGAAAAACTTGCGGCCCTGGTGTTCGAACGGCTTGTGGCGCTCGATAGCTACGGGCGGTTTCAGCCTGTGCTCGCGGTGGAGTGGTCACACGATGTCTCGAGCAAACGCTGGCAGTTTACGATTCGCCCGGGGATTAAGTTTTCCGACGGGGCACCGCTAACTGCCGCGGAAATTGTGGCCGCGCTTCAGCTGCTGCTTCCGGGGACTGAACAAATCTCCGCGTCCGGCAACACGGTGGTGATTCAGTCGACGGCGCCAGTGCCGGACTTGTTGGAGCAACTTGCTTCCGGCCGCTATTTTGTTTATCGCGTGCAGGCGAACGGCAGCCTCGCAGGGACTGGACCTTTTGTCTTAAGAGAATCGCCCGCGGGTGGCACAACTTCGCGGGCCGCGAGCTCGCATCTCTATTTCCGCGCAAATGAGGAAGCCTGGTCCGGCCGTCCGTTTGTCGACGGCATCGATGTCTCGTTAGGCGTAGCGCCGTTGCGAGCGATGTTTGATCTGCAACTCGGCAAGGCAGATCTGATTGAACTTGCCCCCGATCTTGTGCCCCGCGCAAAGCAAGCCAATCTGCGCGTTTGGACGTCGGAGCCCGTCACGCTTTACGGTTTGCGATTTGACGACGCGCAAGGCGCCGCATCAGACGTGCGCCTGCGGGAGGCCCTTTCCCTTTCGCTCGACCGCGGCACCATGGCCAACGTGTTGCTGCAGAAGCAAGCCGAACCTGCAGCAGCCCTTTTGCCGCAGTGGCTCTCAGGATATGCTTTCCTCTTCAACGTGGACACCAACCTGGAACGCGCGAAAGAATTGCGCCGCGGGCTTCCCGCAAATGAAGCCGCGGGCGCAGAGCCGCTGCGCCTGCGCGTCGATCCCGCGGGTGATCTGGCCAAACTTCTTGGTGAGCGTGTGGCGGTGAACGCGCGACAAGCTGCAATTCTCGTGCAGGTCACCGTCAGGCCAGCCCCACGAGCTGGTGCCGCGTCGCCAGCCACGTCTGACCCTCCTTCGGGAGTGCGTCTCTTTGCGTGGCACTATTCGTCACTTTCTCCGCGTGCTGAGCTCGATTCCTTGTTTGCGGCATATAATCTGAATGAGCCTCCGGAGGTTAATGCCACGGGCACGGATCACGAGCAACTCTATGCGCGCGAGCGCAAGGTTCTGGAAGACCGGCGGGTACTGCCGCTCGTCGTGCAAGCGGAATCCGTGGGACTTGGCGCAACCGTGCGCGACTGGATGCCTGCGCGCTGGGGCGAATGGCATCTCGCCGACATTTGGTTGGAGCTTCCTGAGCCTGCTGCGCCGGACTCCTTGAATACTGGAAACACTTCGGCACCCTCTTCCCCGCAGCCGCAGGCGAATGCCCCCGGAGCAAAGCCATGAGCTTTCGCACAAAATTATTTCTGATTTTCTCGATCACCGTGCTTGCTTCGGTTTCCCTGGTGGCTTATGGCGTAACGCACTATACGCAGGCGGCGTTCGAAGAATCGGACGCGCAGCGCAGCGAGGCGCTCGTCTTGCAGTTCAACAAAGAATACGCGCAGCGTGGCGACGAGATCGCCCGGCAGGTGAAAAACATCACCGATGCCGAGATCACCTTAAAAGTAGCGATCGATTTGGCGGGGGCCCGGCCGGACCAGTCGCTCTACGTCCACGACGCAGCGGGAGCGGCGCAGGACCACGGGCTGGATTTTGTGGAATTTGTAAATTGGGACGGGACCCTGATCTCTTCCGCGCAATATCCTGCGCGGGTCGGCTACAAAAATGATTGGGTGACGACCAACAAAAACTGGAATGATTCCGCGCCTTTCTTGCGCAAGGAAGAATTGCCTGACGGAGTTGCGCTTTCGCTGACCGTGGTCCGGACGCTTTCCGGTGGAAACGACAAGAACATGTACATCATTGGCGGGCGGCGGCTGGACCAGAATTTTCTTGCCTCCCTGGTTCCCCCTGCGGGGACGCGCGTGCTCCTCTACCGCAATCTCGAACCAGGCTTCGTGGCGTCTGCGCTTACCGACGTAAACGGTTCGTTCGAACAGGCCGACCGGCTGCAGCCGCTGATTGAACAGATTCAAACGCAGCCGAAACCGCTCGTGCGAACGATCGATTGGACTGCGAACGCCGCGGACGCGGAATCGTTTCATGCTATTCCGAAAATGGGGAGAAATAACGAACTTCTTGCCGTGTTGCTTCTAGGGAGTTCGCGTAGAGAACTCGTGCTGCTGACGCGCCATATTTTACAAATAGCGGCGGCCGTCGCCGGGGCGGCGCTTTTGATCGGTCTGCTCATCAGCTTGTGGGTTTCGGCAAGAATCACGCGGCCGCTCGAGGAGCTGGCCGAGGGCGCGCGAGAGGTGGCCTCTGGCCGATGGGACACAGTCATTGATCTCCGTGGGCGAGACGAGATTGGGAAGCTCGCATCGGCATTCAATGAAATGACGCAGACCCTGGCGGCGCAGCGGGATCAGCTTGTTCAGACCGAGCGAGTGGCGGCATGGCGCGAGTTGGCGCGGCGCCTGGCGCACGAACTGCGAAACCCGCTCTTCCCTCTGCAAATCACGGTGGAAAATTTACAGAAGGCGCGGCAGCTGGACGCGAAACAATTTTTGGAAGTTTTTAACGAATCGACGGCCACGCTGAGAGCGGAACTCGCAAATCTCAACACAATTGTCGGGCGTTTCAGCGATTTTTCGAAAATGCCGGCGCCGCATTTTGCGCGCGTCAACGTGAATGAAGCTCTGCGCAATGCAGTGCGCCTGTTCGAGCCGCAATTCAACGCCGTCGGCAAGCCGCCGGTCATTCCGGAATATTTTCTCACCGAGCCGCTTCCGGAAATAGACGCGGACGCCGACCTGCTGCATCGCGCGTTTCAGAACCTTGTGTTGAACGCGCTGGACGCCATGCCCGCGGGCGGCACACTGACGATGCGCACCACGGAGCATGAAGGCAACGTTCGAATCGAAGTGGCGGATACCGGGAAAGGCCTCACTCCGGAAGAATGCTCGCGGCTGTTCACGCCATACTACACGACGAAAGTTCTGGGCACAGGCCTCGGTCTCGCGATTATTCAGTCAGTGATCAGCGATCATCACGGGACCATTTCCGTTTCGAGCGACGAGGGGCACGGAACGACGTTTCGCATCGAGCTGCCGCAGCGCCAGTCCGCACATCCGCCAGCTCCGACAGAAGAAGCGGCACCCGAGAAGAAACCGCCACAGAGTTTCACAGTGGCCGCTTCCGACTAACGCGAGCCAGCCGCAAAGGACGCCATTTGCCACGCAAAGCTCACCTTCTCCTCGTCGACGACGATCCCAACACACTCGCTTCGCTATCGCGCGCTTTTCGGCTCGCCGGTCATGAAGCCACTGTTTGCGACAACGCGCCTCGGGCTCTCGAATTATTGCGCACGGAATCTTTTGACCTGATTCTTTCCGACGTAGTCATGCCCGGCAAGAGCGGCATCGAGCTGCTTGAGGACTTGAGACACGCCGGCTTGAAGACGCCGATTGTTCTTATTTCCGGCCAGGCAAATGTGGAGATGGCGGTCAAGGCGACGAAACTGGGCGCTCTGGATTTCTTGGAGAAGCCGCTGACGACCGAAAAATTGCTGGTCACGGTGGAAAATGCGCTACGGCTTTCGCGCCTCGAAGATGAAAACCGCGAGCTTCGCCATCGGCTGGGAAAACACGAGCTGGTTGGATCTGGCCCAGCGATGAAAAAACTGCTTGCCCAAATCGATCGTGTCGCCGCTAGCGAAACGCGAGTTTGTATTCTTGGCGAAACTGGAACTGGCAAAGAGTTGGTCGCGCGCGCGATTCACGAAAAGTCGCAACGCCGTGAAAATGCATTCATCACGCTAAATTGCGCTGCGGTTCCCGCAGAGCTGATCGAATCGGAACTCTTCGGCCATGAAAAGGGAGCATTCACCGGAGCGGCAGCAAAGCACGTTGGCAAATTCGAACAGGCCGAAGGCGGCACGCTGTTTCTCGACGAAATTGGGGACATGCCCGTCTCCATGCAGGCGAAATTGCTGCGCGTGCTCGAAGAGGGCGAGGTCGAGCGCGTCGGCGGCGACAAGCCGATTCGGGTGAATGTGCGCGTTCTTGTAGCCACGCACCGGAATCTCGAGGATTTGGTGAAGCAGAACGCCTTTCGCCGCGACCTCTTTCATCGGATTTACGTTTTTCCATTGGTGCTGCCGCCGCTTCGCGAAAGGCCTGAAGATTTTGCGGAACTTGTGGCCCACTTCGCAAGACAAGTGGCCGCGCAAAACGGCTGGAAAGAGAAGCTCTTTGGAGCGGATGCGATCTCGGAGCTTCACCGCTACTCATGGCCGGGAAACGTGCGCGAGCTGCGCAATGTGGTGGAGCGGCTGGTGCTTCTGTCCGTGGAAGATTCCGTTACGGCCTCCGATGTGCGGCTCGTGCTTCCGGGAGAAGACTCCGTCGCCGGTTCCGCGGCTTCAGGCGCTGTGGCGACGGGAACACTCGCGGAACGCACGGAAGCTTTCGAAAAAGAGGTGCTGCTCGGAGAAATTAAGCGCCACAATTTTCACATGACGAACGTGGCACGCGCGCTCGGTTTAGAGCGCAGCCATCTTTATAAGAAGTGCCAGCAATTGGGAATCGATCTGCAATCGCTGCGTAAACCTGACTGATCTAGCAGTTGCAGGCCACTTCGTCCCAATCCCAGCGAACCTTCGCTTGCGCTCAGGATAAGGCTACGCCCCTAGTCGTTCACCCTATTGTTGACCGAATACCACGTAAATCGTTGAAAACAGGATGAATATAGCTATTGACATAAATAGCGAAAAGTAATACGTTATTTGCAGATTGCAATAAGTGAGTTCTTCGATGACTCTCGGCAACAAACTCCGTTCTCTCCGCTCCGTAGAAGGTTCCTTGCGTGGCCTGGGCCGTCCGATGACGCAACAGGAATTGGCGAAGGCCATGAAGAGGGAAGTGGGCCGCGGTCTTAGCCAGGCGTACCTCTCGCAAATCGAGAGTGGCACGCGGCCGCACCTGACACACGGCACGCGTACGTTGCTGGCACGTTTCTTCCGCGTCTATCCAGGATTTCTAGTGGACGATCCGGAAGGCTACACACCGGAGCTGCAGTCCGCGCTGCGCGCCGTCGACGCCAAGATCGACTCCTGGCTCTACGCTGGCGCGGAACAATTTGCCGCTGATCCGGAGCTGCGCCGCGGTCTTTTGGCCATCGCAGAACACGAAGATTCGCGCCGCGCGCTCTTGCTGCTCGCGGAAATTCTTCGCACGCCGGGTCTGGCGGAACGTCTCGGAGAAGTTTTGCATGCAGGCAAGCAACAAGGCGGTGGACATCCACCGCCTGTGAGTTCACTGAACAACTGACCCGTAGGGGTCGCGTCTCGAATTCCCAGTCTGCGCAGCGGGGTGCTGCGTTTCGAGGTGTCTTATGACCTGGTCTGACTTCTATCTGTTTTGCTTCCTTGTAGGATTCGCCTTGGTGACGATGTCGTTTCTCGCCGGTGCAGTCCACATCCATTTGCCCTTCAAAATGCACGTTCCCTTTGCCAGCGGGCATCACGGCGGAAGTGTGGGAGTACGGGGAGGAGGGCCCATCTCCCGGTTTAACGCGCTATCAGCGCTGATGTTTCTAGCGTGGTTTGGCGGGACGGGGTACCTCCTGACGCGCCATTCGCACATGGTTGCGCTGCTATCGCTGGGGATCTCGACCGTTGCGGGACTGTTAGCGGCGTGGGTGATTTTTCGATTCATGGTGAAGCTAATGCAGACGACCGACACGCCGATGAAGAGCGAAGACTACCGCATTGAAGGTTCGGTGGGCACCCTGAGCATGCCCATCCGCGAAAATGGCACGGGAGAAATTATTTTTGCACTTGCAGGAGCTCGCAGGTGCGCGGGTGCGCGTACGGAGGATGGCAAGCCTATAGAGAAAGGCGCCGAAGTGGTGATCGAACGCTATGACAAGGGGATTGCCTACGTGAAAAAGTGGGAAGAGTTCACGAAGTGAAAAGTTTAGCGGACTGATGAACGATTCCAACAGTCCGGCCAGATGCAGGAAAGGGAGGTCTTTATGTTCGGGTTGCCAATGGACGTAGTTGTCGGCGCAGGGTTACTCGTTCTCTTGGTCATTTTTGCGATGACGGTCATCGCCAGAATGTATCGAAAGGCGGGTCCGAATGAGGCCCTGATTGTGTACGGGATGGGCGGCACGCACGTGTATAGCGGAAGGGGCGCGATCATTTTTCCGATGGTGCAGACCTGCCGGGATCTTTCGCTGGAGTTGATGTCGTTTGACGTGGCTCCGCAGCAGAGCCTTTACACCAACCAAGGCGTCGCCGTTACCGTGGAAGCCGTGGCGCAGATCAAGGTGAAGTCGGACAAGGAATCCATCCTAACAGCGGCCGAGCAGTTTTTGAGCAAGCGGCCGGAACAGCGTGAATCACTGATTCGGCTGGTGATGGAAGGCCATCTCCGGGGAATCATCGGGCAGCTTACGGTTGAGCAGATCGTCAAAGAACCGGAAATGGTTGGCGACCGGATGCGCTCGACGTGTGCGGATGACATGAGCAAGATGGGGCTCGAAGTCGTGAGCTTCACGATTAAAGAAGTGCGCGACAAGAACGAGTACATCACCAACATGGGGCGGCCGGACATCGCGCGCATCAAGCGCGATGCCGAAGTGGCCGCTGCCGAAGCCGACCGCGACATCGCCATCAAGCGCGCCGAAGCGACACGAGCCGCGGCCGTTGCGAAAGCACAAGCTGATCAGGAACGCGTGGCTGCAGAGACTGCGTCGATGGCCAAACAGTCCGAAGCCCAGCGCGACTTGGACATCAAGAAAGCCAGCTACCTAGAGATGACCAAGAAAGCGCAGGCCACCGCCGATAAAGCGTACGAGATCGAGACCAACGTTATGCAGCAGCGCGTCGTGGAGGAAGCCGTCCGCGTTCAGCAGGTCGAACGCGAAGCGCAGGTCAAGGTGCAAGAAGCGGAGATCGCGCGCCGCGAACGCGAACTGATCGCCACCGTGCTGAAAGGCGCGGAGATCGAGCGCCAACGCATCGAAACGCTCGCCAACGCCGAACGTCAGCGCTTGATGAGCGAAGCCGAAGGCCGCGCCTCTGCCATTCGTGCGCAGGGCGAAGCCGAAGCCGAAATCATCTTCAAGAAAGGCGAAGCGGAAGCCAAAGCCATGAACGTCAAGGCGGAAGCTTTCCAGGAGTACAACCAGGCCGCCGTGGTGGACAAACTCATCAGCAGCTTGCCGGAAGTGGTGCGCGCTCTTGCCGAGCCGCTCAGCAAAGTGGATAAAGTCACCATCGTCTCGACGGGCAATGGCGACGCGGCTGGCGCTTACAAGCTGACCGGCGACATCACGAAGATTGCCGCGCAAGTGCCGGCGCTCTTCGAAGCGCTCTCCGGCATGCAGATGTCGGAGCTGCTCAGCAAAGTGCGCATGATCGGCGATAAGGCGCCGAAGCCGGAGAAACCAGCAGCACCCGCGCCCAAAGCGTAACGTTTGCTTCCGTCATCGGTGGGCTCGAAGGAGCCCACCGGGACGCTCGATGGCAGTTGGGGGACGGCCATGACGTGGAAAGATGAACTCCTGATGTTGTGGATCTTTTGCGCCGTAGTGATTACCTTCGCCGCCCGCCATTTTTTTGGAGGCGCGGTTTACCTGGTGGAGCAATTGGCGGCCTTCAGCCTTGCTTATATGCCTGGCCTCTCGCGCGTGCTGATTGGGCACTTGCGTTAAACGGGTTTTGCTCCGCACCGAGCTTTGCTGGGCAGGATGTAGTTTTGATTTTTATTTCGTTGTTGGCAGCAAGAATTTTCGGCCGTTTGAAAGGAGAAATGTCATGGGACTTTTAGAAAGAGTGAGCACGTTAATCCGGGCCAATCTGAACGACATGATCGATCGTGCGGAAGACCCGGAGAAAATGATCAAGCAGGTGATGATGGACATGGAGAATCAGTACCTCCAGGTCAAAACGCAGGTGGCGGTCTCGATCGCCGATCAGCACATGCTCGAAAAGAAGCTTCGTGAAAACGAAGATTCGGGGAAGGACTGGATGCGCAAAGCGGAAATTGCCGTCGACAAGGGGCAGGACGATCTGGCTCGCGCCGCGCTGGACCGCTTCCACACCTCGCAGCGGCTGACACTAAGCTACCACGAACAGGTGGACGACCAGAGAGCGCAGGTCGAGGCGCTGAAGAGCGCGCTGCGAAAGCTCGAGCAGAAGCTCGACGAAGCGAAATCCAAACGTGATTTGCTATTGGCACGCCATCGCCGCAGCGTGGCTCTTGGCAAAGCGGCGCGCGCGGGTACAGCTCTCGGCGACAACTCGAAGAACGCCACGTTTGGCCGCTTGAAGGATCGCGTGCACCAGACCGAAGCGGTAGCGACGGCAGAGGTCGAGCTGATTACCGACGACATGGGTGAGAAGTTGGTGCGCCTCGACCGCGACAACGAAGTCGAGCGTTTGCTGAATGACCTAAAGTCGCGCCGCGGCCTCCCGGGGTAAGGCGAATTTGCGAACCGCGATGATCTCTACAGCGATTACCGCAGTCCCGATTTGCTTACATGGTAGGTTAATCCGAAGAAGAGAAAATTAATTACACCAGGAATCAGGTATGCGGGGAGTCGCGGGAGCCGATTGACCTTCTCCAGAACCCTGCCGACAATAGCGCTCCATGCAGCTGCAACCGCAAAAACACCAAGGTCCGGGATGAGTACGAGGCAGCTTACGAACCCGGCTAACAACGAAGGGCGCATTACGCCGAGGAGTGTTCCCTTGCCGTCGAAGACTACTTTCGCGAGGATATGACAAAGACTGAGCTGGCCGACTACGATCAATCCCAGATAGACCCAGCTGAAGATAAATCCCAGCAGTATTCCCAATGCAACTGTTTCCAGGGATGCTGCCGGACGTCTCAGCATGGATGGGAGCGCGCTCATCAGGAATATTGTGGCTGCGCTAATTCCACAAAACACAGCTCCGTAAGCGATAGCATTTGGATCGCATGCCGCGCGCCGAATCGCAACGCCCTTTAATAGTGCAATTTCGAAACCCATGCGCACATAGTGTCCAGGTGCAAACCCACCGGTGTTAGGCCATGCCTCTTCGCGCGCTGGCTCCGATGCCACTCCGTAGCACTTATGCGACAGGTCGTATTCTATCCCGCACAATGGGCATTGCATCGAAGCTCCAAATCCAGAATGTGTTTGCAGACTTTATTATGCCTCCCGCGTCTACATCTTCAGGAAACATCTGCTCCCGTAGGTTCGTATAGGTGATGTGTGTCCTAAAGTGCGAGAATGTTGCCAATGAATCCCTGGATGATTGCTGCTCCAACTACTCTGGCCGCCGCGGCCACCGGCCTGGTTGCCTACGGAGCGGTCTATCCTCGTTCGCAGCTCTTTGGCGCGACGGTTTGCCGCACGAATTCGCCGCGCAAGCTGGCTCTCACGTTTGACGACGGGCCTAATCCCGCCATCACGCCGAAGCTGCTCGATCTGCTGGATCGCTTTAAGGCGCGCGCGACTTTTTTTGTAATCGGAAAGCACGCGCGCGAATGCCCGGACCTTCTTAAGGAGACGGCCGCGCGGGGCCACGTCATCGGCAATCATACGGACGCGCATCCCAATCTTTTCTGGCTCAAGCCGGATCAGATCACGATCGAGATTCGTTGCTGCAATTTTTCCATAGTCGCGGCCACGGGCGCTCCCCCGCGCTGGTTCCGGCCACCATTTGGATTTCGCAATCCGTGGGTGGTTCCCACTGCACGTGAATTAAAGCAGCGCCTCGTCATGTGGACACTGATTCCCGGCGACTGGCGCGCTACGTCTTCGGAATGGCTTATTCCGCGCATGGAGCCAATCGCCGCTCGTGCGAAGCGCAATTTTAATGCAGCGGGCCCCGTAGAGGGAGCGGCCAACACAGGCGACATTCTCTGTCTGCACGATGGTTCGCATCGTCAACTAAACGCCGACCGCTTGCCGACGCTCGCGGCTCTCGAACATTGGCTGCCACGTTGGCGTGACCTCGGCCTGGAATTTGTTACAATCGATGACGCGGTGAGTGCACCCGCCACTTAGCCATGGATGAACGCGCCTTTTACACAGAAAAAGAAGAAACCAGGAAAATCAAGCTCGTCTGCCCGAGCTGTCGCGGCGAATTCGAATTTCCCGTGCGCTGGAAGGTCTCGCGGAAGAAAAGGGAATTGCCACGCGGCGCGGGCGAGGAAGACCGCAGAAAGTTTGCCAAGGCTACTTCCTTTATGGTCAGGCTCGACGATCTCGTAGCTTGTTACAAATGCCGCAAGCGCTTTGAGCTTACGGGGCAATCCACGGTGCTGATCAACGATAATCTCGGCGATCCCAACGCCGATCCTGAGAATTTCGGCAACCGCTGATTTTCTTCATAAACCCCAAATACGAAGTTTCGATTTCTATGCACTAAATCTCCGGGTAAAGATCAAAAAACGCGGCGACTGATTCGTGGAACGTCGCTTCGATCTCCTCTTTGCTGCCTGAAATCAAGTGCATGGAGATGCGCGCCGTCCGGCCATTTTTCAGAACAACCGTTGCGTCTTTCACTTCGCCCAGCTCTTCCTCGGGCAGCAACCGCATTCCATAAATCAACGCCAGCTTCGCCATTCGTAGCTCCTTTTTCGTTGCCGCGTGCCAAGAGCCTACTCACTCCGTTGTGACTCGTCAAATTTGTCGGCGACATGCGCCACGTGTAGCTTCTTTCTTGCGGCATCTAATGGAAGGACTCCAGTTGCGTTGACTGGTTTTGCGCGCGGTCTCGGATTTAGAAGCCCCAAGTACTTTTGAATCCACGGTTTCCCGGAGGCGAGGACTCCTAACGCTCCCGTCAGGATTGGCCATACTTTTGCCTCCAGTTGATGAACTAGAGATCGAAGGTCCTTGAGGGAGGTTCTCATGTACCGAGAATTTGGATTCTTCCTAGCGCTTGTCCTCATCGCGATTCTTATCGCGGCACTTCCGATAGCGAGTGCCGCCGAGCAATCTACGGAATCGGGCTCCTTGCCGCTAGGTGCGGCAAGCATCGATGATGTGCCCTTGCTGCCTCTGGATTCCATTCGCGATCTCGTCCCGCTCTACCCCGCCGTGCCGAAGCAGGCATCGCCCAGCCAGAGTTACCCTACGCTGCCCTGCAATTGCGAACAATTACAGAGAAACAGAGTACGAGTGAGACAGTCCCAGCAGCTTCGGGAATCTCTGCTCCTTCTCCAGGCAGACAAGAAACACGGTATTCGCATTTATATGTTGGACCGATCTCAGAAAAAGGGCCGTGTCATTTCCGTTGGTGAAGATTCGTTTACCGTAATGGTTGCAAAGGGCAAATCGGAAATCACCATCCCGTATAAAGATGTTTCTTGGGTAGCGAAGGAACCAACTGGCGGAGAGAAATTCGGCCGCGGCTTGGGGCTGGGCATTGCCCTTGTAGTCTTAGCGCCCTTCTGGCTGCCCTTGATGCTTCTCTGGGCAGCATCCGGGGCGGATTGATTGCTTGATTGGGAGAGTTGTTCATTGCATGAACCGGGGTGGGTGAAGGCAGATTGAGGATATACTCAGACATCCAGTACCAAGCTTGGCGCATCGGACCAAGCGTAACGGAGGGATGTCATGAGCGGAGTTTCCCGCCGAAGTTTTTCTCACTACAGGGTTTTTGCTGCCGCCAGCCTGTTTTTGCTTCCGCAGCTGGGCCGCGCGCAACAACCGCCTGGCCCGCAGACTGCCCCGCCACTGCCTGTAGCTCTTGCGGCGCCGGCTGCTCAGCAAGTGCCGACGTCCTCAGATAAAATCAGGGTTCCCGCGGGCACGCATGTCGCTGTCGTTCTCGAGAACGGCATCTCCACGGGCAGTGCGAAGGCCGGCGATTCCGTTTATTTCCACACGTCTTTTCCTATTACGCAGAACAATCACATTATTATCCCCGTCGGTTCGTATCTTCGAGGCGAACTGATCGAATCTAAACGGCCCGGCAAGGTCAAGGGGCGCGGTGAATTTCGCATGCGCTTGGACACGTTGATTTTTCCAAATGGCTACACCGTGGATTTGAATGCGACTCCCCGAAGCGCGGATACCGGCGGAAAAGAGACCATGGACTCCGAAGGGAAAATCACCAGCGCGGGTGGCAAAGGGCAGGACGTAAAGACGGTCGCAGAAACGACCGCGACGGGCGCGGGGATTGGCGCCATTGCCGACGGGCCCAAAGGCCTCGGCATCGGCGCGGGCATAGGCGCTGCCGCGGGACTCGGCGCGGTCCTTTTGACGCGAGGTCCGGACGCACATCTTCCACGCGGCTCGGCACTCGACGTTGTACTCGAACACGAGTTGACCTTGGATAAGAGTCAGATTCAATACACGGACAGTGGGCGAGCCATGCCCATCACGCCGCCTCCCGCGACGCAGCAATAACACGCGTTCTGCAGCCGAACCTCAAAACACACTCAACGATTGCGAAGCGCGCTCGTTTCTTATGGCTAGCCATGGGTCAATCCATTTTCAACAATTCTAAGCGGGAGCTCGGTGCGCGGAAGCGGATTGAAACCGCAGCGGGCTGAAGCGGTCCCAATCCACGCTGACGCGTTGTTGCGTCACCCACTCGCACACAAGCCGCGCCGTGATAGGTGTTAGCAGGATCCCGCCGCGAAAGTGGCCTGTTGCGATGAGCAACCTGTCGATGTCAGTAGGTCCGAGGATGGGCAAGTGGTCCGGCGAGTCGGGTCGGAGGCCGGCCCAGGTTTCTTCCACGCGCGCGGCTGCGACGCCGGGCGATAACTCGATCGCGCCGGAGAAAATTTTCTGCAGGCCCCCAGCCGTCAGGCCCTTTTCGAAACCCGTGTACTCGACCGTCGCTCCAGCGAGGATTCTGCCGTCATTTCGCGGAACAAGATAAATGTTCTCCGACCAAAGAACCCTTTCGATTCTAAGGTCGTCCGCGCGCAGCGCAATCATTTGGCCTTTCGCTGGCCGTACCGGTGCATAGGCGGCGACTCCTTCAATGCCTGCGGAAAAGCATCCAGCCGCGATGACGGTCCACAGCGCTTCGATCTTTTCGTTTTTCAGATGCAGACCAAGGCATCGTGCACCTTCGCGCCAGATTGCTTCCGCGCCACGCCCGGGAAAAAACTCCACGCCGCTTCGCCCCGCCGCTTCCAGTACGGCTTGAGTCATGGCTCGATTGTCGACGGATGCTTCGTCTGGCCGCAGCACGGCAGCTTCGAGCTCTTCACTGAGACAAGGCTCAAGTTCGCGAGCGTCCTCCGCACGGAGCGGCTCCGCCTTCAGCCCTAGCCCGTGATGTAGCGCAATCACTGTGCTGAGCTCTTCCCGCGCGTCGCGCGAAAATAGAGCTTGCAAAGTCCCCTTGGGGCGGTAGCCTGCGCTTTGGCCGGAGATTTCCTCGACCATTCCCACGAATTCCGGATAGATCGCCATGCTCGCTTTGCCCAACGGCACGAGCGAAACCATGGCCGCACTCTCCGGCGCCGGCGAGAGAATCCCCGCGCCAGCCCACGATGCTTCCTGTCCAGGTTCCTGACGGTCGAACAACCCAACGCGCAGACCGGCTCGCGCAAGCTCAAGTGCGATCGATCCACCGATCAATCCGCCGCCCGCAACGACGACATCAAACTTTGTCATGCGGCCATCTTAACGCAACTGTGTGCCAGGTTCATGTTGGGCCAAGCGACGTATTTAGCTTCCACCACGGCTCGCTGATTTGACTTGGCACCTTCCGCATCGAGTCGCGCCCGTTCTGCAAGAAACGAAGTTACAAGTTTGATGAGAATTACAGCGACCCAACGAGCTCTTCTGACAAGACCTGCGCCTTTTTTGCCAAATCGCGAGCCCGTGTCCAATCGCCCGCCCGGCCCGATTCTCGCGCGTCAGAAATGAAGATGCGCACTTTCGAAGCAAGGTCGGATTGTGTGGCGTTCAAGGATTTTCCGGTCGTGGCAGCAAGGTTGCGTTCGGCGGCGGCCAAACTCTGATTCGTCTCCCGTTGCAATGAGGCTGATTCTTGCGTCGATAGTTCGGGAACAATTTGCGGGGCTTCGGGCTTTCCTGACAGTGCAGCTGGATTCGCCGAGGGAGCAACCCCGCGTGGCCTTACGGGAGCGGGAGTTCGCGTGACCAGCGACGTAGGAGGCTGCGGGATTTCGAGCCCAATGTCCGGCACAGGAACTTCGTCAACTTCCGCTGGGGAAGGACGTTGAGGTGCGATTGGCCGTACAAGCACAGCCGTGTTCCAGGGAATGGTTGGATTTTTTCGCGCGGCGCACCCGCTTGCCAAGATCGCCACGGAACCTAGCAGGCCAAATAAAATCCGGGCACGATCTCGCATCAGGGCAAGCTGGGATTGGGCCGAGGTTTCCGTCATATGCAATGGGGACTGCAAAGCAATTCGCATCATGCCGCGAGCGGCAGTTCGATTCGAAACGTCGTTCCTTTGCCAACCTCTGTCGTAAAGTCTATCGAACCGTTGAGAAGCTGCACAATGCGAAAGGTGCTGGCCAGCCCGATGCCGCTTCCTCCCGGGCGTGTCGTAAAAAAAAGCTGAAAAATTTTCTGGCGGTGCTCGGGTGGGATTCCTTTCCCGGTGTCGCCCACGCTGATCTCCGCCATTTCGCCGCGGCGGCTCAGCACCAGCCGCAATTGTCCGCCGCTGGGCATGGATTCCCCGGCGTTCAGCACCAGATTGAGCACGGCCTGCTTCAACAAATCGCGATCGACATAAACTTCCGGTACGTCGATTGGCAAGAGCCGCGCAACTTGAATGTTGGCTTTTTGCATCTGCGGCTGGGCTATCTCGAGAACCTCTCCCAGCAATTGCGCAAGCTGGGTCGGTTCGAGCCGTACATCCATCGGCCGTGTGAAATCGAGGAACCGTTTCACGACGGCATCCAGCCGGTCGATCTCCTTGTCGAGCACTTGCACGGCTTGCTTCGCGCCACTGTCGGATTCTTCCGGCAAGGACTCCTTCAAATTTTCGAGCCACAGTCGCATCGAGTTGAGCGGATTCTTGACTTCGTGCGCAACTCCCGCGGTGATGCGTCCCAGTGCGGCCAGCCGCTCGCTCACTTGCAATTGCGTGTTGATGCTCTCGATGGAATCGAGATCGCGCAGCGTCAGAAGCGCACCCATCCGTTCGCCATCCTCTTGAATCCCTTGCACGGTCACGCTGACGCGCCTTTCTCCTTCTGTCGTTTTTAGCTCGATTTCTGCGGCGACCTCCCTCAATTCGTCGCCTTCGAGGTGCAGCGCATCCCGTAGTGGATGCCCGATCGGAAATATATCGGTCACACGCCTGCCGAGGAATTGGCCCGCGGGCGCGCCGAGAAATTTCTCCGCGGCCGGGCTGACCATGACGGCGCGCGCGTCCCGCGTAAACAGCAGTAAGCCATCTTCGAGACCAGCCATCACGGAGTTCATGTTTTCACGCATGGTGCTGAAGATTTCGTGCACTCCGCGCAGTTGCTGGCCAACCTGCGAAATCTTTCGGCTCACTTGGCCGAGTTCGTCGCCGCTTCCCGCGAAGCCTTTCACCTCCGGTACGGGCATATCGTACTGGCCAGCGGAAATGCGGTCCAATTGCTCTGAAATGCGCGCCAGGGGCGCCAGCGCCGCCCGGCTGACGACTGCGGCGAGAACGGTAGAAATCACCAGGGCCAGCAGCACAATCGTGCCGAGTTTCCTAACAATCGGCAGGATCTCGTTGGTGAGTAAAAGCCCCGATGAGACCGCGACGTGCGCTTCGCAGGGCTCGCCGCCAATGCTGAATGGATATTGGTATTCGTAAATTCCCGGTGGTCCGGCTAGAACCTTAATCTGGTGCAAAATCCCGCGCTGTGTGAGCTGCGTAAGCGGCGGCCGTCGCATCGCGAATTTTCCTACCAAGGACTTATCGGTCGAGGCTAGCAATCTCCCTTCGTGATCCGTAATCGAGACTTCATATATTGAGGATGCGACCACGGCTGTCTGTAGCTGAGCCTGCAACCCTTGGCTTGCACCCAATGCATAGGCTACATAGTCGCGGATGTCTTCAGGAGCGTTGGATTCGGGCCGCCAGCCTTGAGCCTCGGCATCGCGCAGCGCACGCCTTACTTGGTCGAAGGTACTGGTGGCAATATCCTGCGCTCTTTTCTGGCTTTGATCCAACACCTGCTGAAGGAGTAGCGCAAAATACACAAGGGACACCGCCGCCACTACCAGCAGCACTAGTCCTGACATCACCAGCGTGAGTTTTGTTCGCAGCCGTAGCTGCATCGCGGGTTCCTACTCTGCCTCGGCGCGTTCGCCGCCGTATTCTTTCAGCTTATTGTGGAGCGTCTTGAGGCTAATGGCTAGCAGTTCGGCCGCGCGCGTTTTGTTGTTTCCCGTGGCGTTCAGCGTCTGCAAGATGAGTTCACGCTCCATAGCGTCAACTGTTGTTCCAACAGGAAACTTGATCGATGACAGATCACCGGGGCTCTTCGGTGACGCCTTGCCAAACTCTCCGGGCAAGCACGCCCGTGTGATCAGCTCTTTGTCGCACATGATCGCCGCACGCTCGAGGATGTTCCGCAATTCGCGTATGTTGCCTGGCCAGGTGTGGCTCATAAAAATATCCATCACTTCGGCACCGATGCCTCGCACGTGCTTCCCGTGTTTGGCGTTAACGTCGCGCAAAATGTGTTCCACCAGGAGAGGAATATCATCTTTGTGCTCGCGCAGCGGAGGAAGATTGATGTGAAAGACGTTTAACCGAAAATACAGGTCTTGACGCAGCTCCCCGCCGGACACGGCTTTTTCCGGATCTTTGTTTGTCGCCGCGAGGACGCGCACATCTACGGGTGTCTCGCTTTTGCTTCCCAGCCGCCGTACTTTGCGGTCTTCCAGCACGCGCAGCAGTTTCGCTTGTGTTGGCGCGGGCATCTCGCCGATCTCGTCCAGCAGGAGCGTGCCGGCATCTGCGAGTTCAAAGCAGCCAATGCGCCGTTCGGCCGCGCCAGTAAACGCGCCGCGTTCGTGGCCGAAAATTTCGCTTTCCATCAGTGATTCGGGAATCGCGGAGCAGTTAATGGGCACAAAAGGACCGTTCGCTCGCGGAGATAGTTTGTGGATTGTCCGCGCGACAATCTCTTTTCCAGAACCGGTCTCTCCGGTGATCAGCACGGATGCCGAGCTCGGCGCAGCCATCTCCACGATGCGCATCACTTCCTGCATCGGCTTTGACGCGCCCACCAGTTCGCCTAGCCGTCCCGCCTCGCGCAACTGGCGCTGTAGCACAACGAGCTGGCGCGCGTCGCGTGCCTTGCTCAAAGCACGGTCAAGCAAAGCTCTAAGCACGGGTCCCTTTAGCGGCTTTTCGATGTACCAGAACGCGCCGGACTCGATGGCCGCCACCGCGCGCTCTTCGCTTCCTTTTCCTGTGATGATTACGGCGGGAACGTCCAGCAGCTCCGGCCCGAGCTGTTTGAGCAAATCCAGCCCGTTCATTCCGGGCAGCTCGACGTCCGCGATTAGTGTATCGGGCTGATAGCTGGCAAATTTCGCCAGCGCCTCTTCCGCGGTCGCCACGCCAAGCACATCAAAGCCCCAGCGTTGCAGCAGTTGCTCGTAGCCTTTGCGCGCGTTATCTTCGTCCTCGACAATCAGCACGCGGTCCTTGCGCTCGAGCGGCTCCATCGCGCGCACCACACTTCTCGACTCATCCCCCATGCAGTCACGCCTCTCCCACGCGGAATGTCTTATTTTCGCAGATTCTGGTGCAGGCTGGACATCTCGACTGTAACAAGCTCACGCCACGCTTGCCAAGCTTATGCTGTTGTCACGGTGGAGCTGGAGCGCATCAAATCTTTAGAAAGATAGCAATACGAAAACGTTGAACCGGCGCAGCCTCCGCGCTGCGCCGGTTCATCCCCGGCGTCAACAAATCCATGATTTAGTTCTAGCTCGAATTTCAGCCTTGTCCTCTGACATCCCGCGCTTAGGTATTCACCATCGGTGCCCGCTTAGCTCTACTCTTTAACCAAGTACAGCGCCCGCTCCAGCTCCAATTCCAGTTTCACGCCTTTCGGCAGCTCCAACTCACGACCCCGCCCTGACTCTACGAGATACGCCGTGATCGCTCCCAGCGCCGCGCCTTCCGCGGCTTCCTTTTTGTCCTTGTCTTTCACACCCTTCACCGCGCCGAGCGCCGCGCCTGCCGCAGCTGCTTGCGCTGCATCTTCCTGCGTGCTGCTTCTTCCCTCGATCAAGCCTTCCTGGCCGGGCTTGTTCTTTACGCTATGTTCGCCAGGAACGCTCACGACTTCCGCGACGATGGGCAAGCGCCCGAATTTCGTGCGAATTTCATCAAAGGTCAGCCATATTCTCGCGCGCCCCGTCGTGCCCGCCGATTCCACATGACTCACGTGGCCCTCGATTTCCGCCCCGGACGGCAAGTAAATCCCGCTGCCCGCTTCCAGCGGCTCCAGCGTTTTCACTTTAAACTTTGCTCTTTCTGCCGTGCCCTTGGTGCCCAGATTATCTTCCAGTGACACCAGAAATTTTGTCCCGGGCGCAACGCCATAAGTCTCGAGCGGCAATCCGTGGCGCTTGCCGTCCGCAGCTTTCGCCGCCTGGTCCTCGGGCGCTCCGATCTTGTCAGCAGAAACTATCGGTCTTTCTTGTGACGGCTGCGGAACCTGATCCCGCGAAGATTCCTGTGCCGCGCACGCCATGCCGAACCCTAGTGCCACTGTCAGCGCTGCTGCCGATGTTGCGTATCGTCTCCAATTTATTGTCCACATGATTGCCTCCAAGCTTCAACATCTGCCAATCCAAAATGCATGTCGTTCGCCATTGCCATTTTCCACAGCACCGGTAAGTGGCTGAAAAAGCAGCCAGTTGAGAGTCAGGCAGGGCAGACACTGCAGGAAATCGGAAGCCTGTCAGGAATTTGCGTCACCGCACTGCCTGCCAACGCCGACAGTGCAGGGATAAGCATTGGCACGCAGAAGCCGCCATTGGGAAACTTATTTGGAGAGGAACCGGCGAATACGCCGCAACACTTGCGAGTACATGGCAGGTGTCACTCGTCCTGTCTGAGTGTTTTGCTGGCTCGGATGGTACACGCCGAAAAGCCGCGGGCCTCTGCCCGGTAGTTCCGTTTCAGCGCCGTGCGCGAAGTGAAACGCTGCTCTTGATGTAATCAAGCCGCGCTGCTTCAATATTTCGAGGTAAGCGTCCCACGCGATTTTTCCGAGGGCCAGCACCGCGCGGGGCTGTAAGATTTCCAGCTCACGCACCAAGTAGCTTCTGCAATTTATGATTTCCGATGGAAGAGGCTTGTTTGCTGGAGGTGCGCAACGTATTGTCGCCGCGATGTAAGCATTTTTCACGCGCAACCCGTCGTCGCGCCGCAGCGAAGTGGGCTGGTTGGCAAAGTCAGCCTTGTAGAGCGCCGCGTAAAGAAAATCTCCCGAGCGGTCTCCGGTAAAGACGCGGCCCGTTCGATTTGCCCCGTGGGCGGCAGGTGCAAGCCCTAAAATCAGAAGTTGTGCCTCCGGATCGCCGAATCCCGGGACGGGCTTGCCCCAGTACGTCCACTCGCGAAACGCCCGCCGCTTTTCTCGCGCTACTTTTTCGCGGTATTCGACCAGGCGCGGGCACTTCCGGCACGCCACAATTTCATCATCCAGAACTTTCAGCAGCGCAGTTTTCTCGGGCATGGTTGATAGTAAATAGTTGAACGAAAGTTTCTAGGAGAGTTTGTGCGCCATCATGTGATTCAACTCATTATATGGAACAGTCACCTGGTGCAGCGAATCATAGGACCCGTGCGCCAGCCAGTCTTTCGCGACTCGTTGAAACGCACCCATAGCTGCCCGCATCGCTGATGATCCCGCGCTTACCCTAGCCACTCCTATTTTTTCAAGCTCGTCGAGAGATGGGCTGCCCTGCGATGCCAGAATGTTTAGTGGTGCGTCGAGAGCCTTCACCAATTTTGCGATGATCTCGCGATCGCACAGACCCGGCACGAACAAGCAATCCGCGCCAGCCTCACGGTATGCGCGCAACCGTTCGACGGTCCTCTCAAATCGTGTTGCTTCCGGACCAATCGGCATCAAATATATATCTGTCCGCGCGTTGATCACGATTGGCACGCCCATCGCCGCCGCCGTCTGTCGAATCGCGCGAATATTCTTCACCTGGAGCCCCAGCTCCACGTGCGTGCTTTCGTCATCGCCTGTCACGTCCTCGAAATTGAGGCCCACCGCCCCCGACGCCACCACTGCTTTCGTGAAATCAGCAATCTCTTCTGGTGTTTTACCGTAACCAGACTCCAAGTCGGCAGTGACAGGAACGCGCACCGCCCGCGTAATTCTCGCAACAGCATCCAGCATTTCACCACGAGAAATGCGCTGCCCATCGGGATACCCGAGCGAAAACGCCACCGCCGCGCTGCTCGTGGCAATCGCCGGATGGCCGACCTCCTCCAGAATTCGCGCGCTGACCACGTCCCAAGCGTTCGGCAGCGCCAAAATCCGCCGCCCATGATGCAGCTTCCTAAGTCTCTCTGCCTTTTCAGCTTGTGCTCTAACTTCCATTGGAATTCCCTCGATTAACACCTTGCAAAGCAACGCATGGTCTTTCTTTCGCAGCTAAGACTAGGTATTCGCCGCCTGAGACGAAACATCCAATTTGGAGAGCTATTTGCCAGGTCGAAGAATTCCGTGGCTGGGGGCGCCGAAAGATCCGCTTTACTTTGCGTTCAGGGCATTCGCCAGCACCACGGCTTCGTTGTGCTCCTCATCCTTAGCCCCAAAGAGCAAGGTGACCGTTCCGTGCTCCTTCGCCATTTTCTTCAGTTCCTCGACCAGTCCTCTCTTTTTCGCCAACTCACGGCGGTATTTCTCCTGGAATTCGCTCCACTTTTCCGGCTTATGCCCAAACCGTTTTCGCAGCGTATCGCTCGGAGCCACGTCCTTCATCCACGCGTCCAAGCGCGCGGCTTCTTTTGTTACCCGCTGCGGCCGCAATCGATCCACGAGCACGCGCCAGCCATCTTCTTTCGCCGGTTTTTCATAAACACGCTTGATCTTGATCATCGACGGCCCCCACGTGGCCCACTGCCATCAATCAGTTTCCTCAAACGCCCGATAACTCTGTCTCGCCCTCGACTCACTGCAAGAGTGCGAGCACGTCGTCATGTATTTTCCCGTTCGTGCTCAGCATATTTCCATTGTAGATGGAGCGATTTCCGTTTACATCTGTCGCCCGACCGCCTGCCTCTTCCACAATCAATCCCAGCGGAGCCAAGTCCCACGCCTTCGAATGCATATCCAGCGCCGCCTCTATCGCTCCTTCGGCTACCAGCATGTGCTGCCAGAATCCGCCGAGAGAGCGCCCGTGCCGCGCCGCGTCCAAGAGCCGCCGCATCTTTTCGACCTTCTCTTTATTTTTGTTCTGCCCCGTCCCGCCTGTGAACGCCATTCCCGCATTCAACCGTTCAACGTTCGAAACGTGGATTCTTTTTCCATTCCGATACGCGCCTTCGCCGCGATATGCCCACCAGCGCATGCCCAATGCCGGTGCGCTCGCCATCCCCGCGACAATCTCGCCATCGCGCTCGATCGCCAGCAGCGTCCCAAAGGTCGCAATCCCGCGCGAAAACTCTTCCGTACCGTCGATGGGATCAATGATCAATCGAGCCCGCCCCGTTGTGGCCGGCCCTTTCGCATTCTCGCCTCCCATCTCTTCGCCCAAAACATCCATCACCAACCCGCTCGCGGCCACTTTGGCCCGTGCCATCTCTTCCACGCCGCGGTCTGCCTGAGTCACAGCCGAGCCGTCGTCCTTTCTGTCGATGCGAATTTCGTCTGTGCGGAAATATCGGATCGCGATCGCATCGGCCTCCCTCGCAAGCTCTTCCAGCAGCAAGCCATATTCTTCTCTGTATCCCATTCCTTCTCCCGTAGACCGATATCTCCAAGGAAGCGAATTTCGGCTAGCCCCCAAATTCCAAGTTTCAACGTTCAAATCTGAAATTTCAGCTTCCTTTGCTCTCCCAATTGACACTACTACCTTCCGCCTCTAGCATACAAAGCAATGGCTATAAGCGCCCAAGCTGACAGCGGCACCGTCCTCGACCGCATTCTGTGCGCACGCCGTCTTGAGGTGGACCACCGCAAGCGCGTTCTTCCGGAAGCGGCTCTGCGCTATGGCGTCAATGCCGCAACTCCGCTGCGCGATTTTCCCGCCGCGCTCACACAAGACTCTCTGAATATTATCGCAGAGCTGAAGCCCGCCTCCCCCTCGAAAGGAATTCTGCGCGATCCTTTTCATCCTGTCGAGTTAGCGCAGTCTTTGGAAGCTGCGGGCGCCGTCGTTCTCTCCGTTCTCACCGAAGGCGAATTCTTTCGCGGCTCACTGAAAAACCTACGCGATGCTCGGAAGGCAGTGAAGCTCCCTGCCTTTCGCAAGGATTTCATCTTCGATACCTGGCAGGTCTGGGAGACACGCGCGAACGACGCCGACAGCTTCCTGCTGATTGTCGCTGCTCTTCAAGATGAACTTCTTCGCGACCTCATCGCTCTCGGCCGCGAGATTGGCATGGAGCCCCTCGTCGAGGTTCACACCGCCGCGGAGCTCGACCGCGCCCTCGCCGCCGGAGCCCGCATCATCGGCGTCAACAATCGCGATCTGAAAACTCTGGAGCTCCGCGTCGAGACCTCCTTCGAGCTGATCGAGCGCATCCCCGACGCCTGCATTGCCGTCAGCGAGTCCGGCCTCCGCACTCACGACGATCTCACCAAACTCCGAAGCGCCGGCTTCGACGCTTTTCTTATCGGCGAAAGTCTCATGCTTTCGCCGGATCCGGCGGCCGCCCTGGGAGCTTTTCTCGGCGGGTCCGCGCAGCCGGTTTAACCAAGCCATGATCCTCGTCAAGATCTGCGGCATCACCAATTGGCCGGACGCCAAGGCCGCCTGCGATGCTGGTGCTGACATGCTCGGCTTCAATTTCTACGAAAAGAGCCTTCGCCGCGTTTCCACGGTCGAAGCCGCCACGATGCGCGGGAAGCTTCCTTCGCGTGTACAGGCCGTCGGACTTTTCGTGAACGCCAAGCCCTCCGAAATCAATTCGCTCCACGCGTTTGTCCGCTTCAGCGCCGCCCAACTCCATGGCGACGAGACCCCCTCCATCGTCTCCGAAGTTTCGCGCACCGTTCCGGTCATCAAGGCCTTTCGCGTGGCCGCGGATTTTCCGCTCTCGACGCTTGACAAATATCACGACGCGTTTGCTTTCTTGATCGATGGCTCTCGCACCGGCCAATTTGGCGGCACGGGCGTCAACGCGGATTGGAACGTTGCCCGGCGCGCCGTTGCGGCTCACCGTATTATGTTGGCAGGTGGTCTCACGCCCGAAAATGTCGGTGCCGCGATTCGCACCGTGCGTCCTTACGCAGTTGACGTCGCCAGCGGCGTCGAATCCAAGCCCGGCAAAAAAGACCACGCCAGGGTGAAGGAATTTATTGACGAAGTCCGCCGCACGGAAACACATCTGAACGCGCCAGAAACGGGACAATCTGCGCCATGAGCTCGACGATTCACTCGGCAACATTCGCACCTGGACGTTTTGGCCCCTACGGTGGACGCTACGTTCCCGAAACGTTGATGGTCCCGCTCTTCGAGCTCGAGCGCGCCTACGAAGCCGCGAAAACTGACGCGCGCTTCCAAGCCGAATTCGCCGATCTACTAAAGAATTTCGCTGGCCGCCCTACGCCTCTGCAATTTGCTTCGCGCCTCACTTCGCATCTCGGCGGCCCGCGCATCTACCTCAAACGCGAGGATTTGCTCCACACCGGCGCGCACAAAATCAACAACGCCATTGGACAGGGTTTGCTCGCGGTGAGAATGGGCAAGCCGCGCATCATTGCGGAAACCGGCGCCGGGCAGCACGGTGTCGCCTCCGCCACTGTCGCCGCGCATCTCGGCCTCGAATGCGTCGTTTATATGGGCACGCAAGACATGGCCCGCCAGGCGCTCAACGTCTCGCGCATGCGCATGCTTGGCGCGCAAGTGGTCGGTGTCGATTCCGGCAGCCGCACGTTGAAAGATGCCATCAACGAAGCCATGCGCGATTGGGTCACCAACGTGCGCAACACGTATTATTTGCTCGGCTCCGTTCTCGGCGCGCATCCCTACCCGACCATGGTGCGCGACTTTCAGTCCGTCATCGGCCGCGAAGCGCGCGAGCAAATTCTCGCTGCGGAAAAACGCCTGCCAACACATCTTTTCGCGTGTGTCGGCGGCGGTTCGAACGCCATCGGCCTCTTCCACCAATTCTTGCGCGATACTTCCGTAAAAATGGTTGGCATTGAAGCCGGCGGCCGCGGCGGCCAGCTTGGCGAACACGCTGCGCGACTGGCGGCGCATCAAGGTTTCACCGGCGCGCGCCCCGGTGTTCTGCAAGGCACTTACACTTACATTTTGCAAACCGAAGACGGCCAGATTGCCACAACGCATTCCATTTCCGCCGGCCTCGACTATCCCGCCATCGGCCCCGAGCACGCCTGGCTCGCCGACGAAGGCCGCGCGGAGTACGCTGCCGTCGCCGACTCGGCCGCGCTAGAAGCCGCGCGTCTCCTCTCGCGCACCGAAGGCATCATCCCCGCTCTCGAATCCGCCCACGCCATTGCCGGCCTGATCGAGCGCCTCCCGCGCCTTACCGCCGACGACCTCGTCATCCTCAACCTCTCCGGCCGCGGCGACAAAGACATGGACACCTATTCCCGCCTGCTCTAATCTTTCTTGCAAAAACAATGGCCTCGGCAACCTCCAACTTGACTCGCATCTCCAAAAAATTCGCCGAGCTGCGCGAGTCCGGCGAACTCGGAATCGTCGCCTACATCACCGCTGGCGATCCGTCGCTCGACGCCACGCACAAATTCGTTCTGGCACTCGCCAATGCAGGCGCCGACGTCATCGAACTTGGCATCCCCTTCAGCGATCCTCTTGCTGACGGCCCAACGATTCAGCGCGCTTCCGAGCGCGCGCTGCGAGCACATACGACGCTCGCTCAAGTCATCGATCTGGTCAGCGAAATCCGCAAGTCCAGTGAAGTCCCTATCGTCCTCTTCAGCTATTACAATCCTGTCCTGCAAATGGGCTTAGAAAAATTCGCAAACGCTGCCGCAAGCGCCGGCGCCGACGGCGTCCTAATCACCGATCTCACTCCCGAAGAATCCGACGACTATCGCCAAATTCTAGCCGCGCATCATCTCGACACGATTTTCCTCGGCGCTCCCACGTCCACCGACGAGCGCCTCGCCAAAATCGCTGCCGTCTCGTCTGGTTTTCTCTATCTTATCTCCCGCACCGGCGTAACCGGCGCGAAAGACGCTCTTCCCGACGACCTCCCGGCCCTTCTGCGCCGAGCCCGCAAAGTCACGCAACTTCCCATCGCCGTCGGCTTCGGCATTTCGCTCCCCGGCCACGTATCTGTTCTAGGTGGCCTCGCCGACGCCGCCGTCGTCGGCTCCGCGCTTGTCGCCGAAATCGAAAAAGCCACCGCCGCAAATCCCACCTCCGCCAACATCGATGCCGCGGCCGCCGCGCTTGCCACACGCATTCGTTTGCTCAAAGAAGCCGCGCGTCACAGCCTTTCCCGCCGCGAGGTCGCCCCATGATTCTCGATCACCGCTGGCGACCATCCTCAGGTTTGTCATTCCGAGCGAAGCGAGAACTCTTCTCCATCGCGCGTTTTTTGCGCGATGAAATCTGCTTTTTCTTCTTGGGCGAGGCCACGCCATGAACCTTAGCGACTGGCGCCGCCGCATCGATGAAATCGACAAAAAGCTCGTCGAACTCTTGAACGAGCGCTCGCACTGCGCCCTCGAAATCGGCAAACTGAAACAAGCGGCCAACATCCCGCTCTACCAACCCGACCGCGAAAACGAAGTCCTTGCGAACGCCGAACGCGCCAATCCTGGCCCGCTGACGGACGCCGCGATCCGCCGCCTCTTCGAGCGCATCATTGACGAGGCCCGCGCCGCCGAGCGCAACGCCATGCACTCCGACGGCAAGCCTAACAAAGGTGGAAATGAATGATAGGTTTACTCGGTCTTAACAGGGACAGTAGTCGTAGCGCCGGGCTTCAACCCGGCATCTTTGCCGCGTAGAATTCGCTGCAATCGAAAGGGAATCGGGACTAACCATGGTCATCGTAATGCAAGAAGGCGCCAGCGACGCGCAAATCCAGCACGTCATCGATCGCCTCGTTGCTTCAGGGTTCAACGTTCACCGCTCCACCGGCGAATCTCACACTGTTCTCGGCGCCGTCGGTGTCCATCGCGATTTCGATCATCGCGATTTCGAGCTTCTCGAAGGCGTGCGCGAAGTCATGCGCATCACGCAGCCGTTCAAGCTGGCCAGCCGCCAGTTCAAACCCGAAGGCACCATCGTCGATCTTGGGCGAGGTGTGAAAATCGGCGGCAATGAAGTCGTCGTCGCCGCCGGTCCCTGCTCTGTCGAATCGCGCGAACAAATTCTCTCCATCGCCGAAAGCGTCGCCAAAGCAGGCGCAAAAATTCTTCGTGCCGGTGCTTTCAAGCCCCGCACTTCGCCCTACGCCTTCCAAGGCATGGGCGAAGCCGGCCTCAAACTCATGCGCGAAGCCGCCGACAAATTCGGCCTCTTCACCATCAGCGAAGTCATGGACGCCTCACAAATCCGGATGATGCTCGGCTACGTCGACATTTTTCAGGTTGGCGCGCGAAATATGCAGAACTACTTTCTCCTTCGCGCCCTCGGCGAAGTCCGCAAACCCGTTCTCCTCAAGCGCGGCATGTCCGCCACCATGGAAGAGCTCCTCATGAGCGCCGAATACATCCTCGCCGGTGGCAATTACAACGTGATTCTCTGCGAACGTGGCATCCGCACGTTTGAAACCTACACGCGCAACACGCTCGACATCGCCGCCATTCCGGTGATCAAAAAACTTTCGCACCTCCCTATGCTCGCCGATCCATCTCACGGCACCGGTCGCCGCGACAAAGTTCCTCCCATGGCCCGCGCCGCCGTCGCCGCGGGAGCAGATGGCCTTCTCATCGAAGTCCACAACGACCCCGACCACGCCCTCTCTGACGGCGCGCAATCGCTCCATCCAGACTCCTTCACCCAACTCATGGCCGAACTTCGCATCATCGCCCCTGCCATCGGCCGCCGCATGGCTTGATTCATGCCCTCAGCCCACCTCATCAACCGTGTGACCATCCTCGGCACCGGCCTAATCGGCGGCTCCTTCGCACTAGCCTTGCGCAAATACACGACCGATATTCACATCACTGGCTGGGACCGCCCCGAAGTCGTCCGCGAAGCCCAATCCAGCGGCGCGTTTGATGTCTCTGCTTCGGGTGAGCTCGCTCCCGCGCTCGAAAACGCGGATCTTGTTTACATTGCCCTACCCATCGGCGCCACTCTCGATCTTCTCCCCGAAATCGCGCGCCACGCCGCGCCCAACGCTCTCGTCACCGACGCCTGCAGCACCAAAGTCCGCATCACCGAAGACGCCGCCGATCTTTTTCCCGCCGACGCCACAAAACTTTTCCTCGGAGGCCACCCAATGGCCGGCAGGGAACAATCCGGGATTGCCCACGCCGACGCCGACCTCTTCCGCAACAACACATACGCCCTAATCGGCGCTTCTTCCGATTCACCCGACGCCCGCATCTCTGCCTTCGTAAAAATCCTGGAAAAAATCGGCGCTCGCCCTCTTTGGCTAGGCGCACAACAACACGACTACGCCGTGGGCCTGGCCTCTCATCTTCCGCAACTAGCCGCCGTAGCCCTCGGCTCTTTCCTTTACGATCATCTAGACGAAAACGGGCTGCCCATCACGCTAGCCGGCCCCGGTCTCCGCGACTCCCTTCGCCTGGCCGGTAGCCCCTACTCCACCTGGCGAGACATCGTCCTAACCAACAAAGAAGTCCTCTCCGCCGCCCTCGACCTCTTCGCACGCCGTCTCGACGACCTCCGCGAACGCCTAGCCTCCCGCGACCTCAGAGCCGACTTCGACGCCGCCAACGAACTCTACAAACTCCTCCGCGGCTTGTAGGGGCACGGCACGCCGTGCCCTTCTCGCGCGCGTTCCCTCTACCAAGCCCCTTCCTTCCGCCCCACCCACCAAACAATCCCGACGCCAAGAGTTTGCTGTTCCTTGCTCAACACACCCGTCTTATCCGTAAAAAATGATGGCTGGTTCGAAAAATCCCGCCGCCATTCGTACCGCATCAAGAATCCATCGGAGAGTTTGTAATCGAAGCTCAGGGTAGTTTCCTTCAAAGCCTGGGTGATCCCGCTGAAAAGCCCGCCACGATCCGACAGATATTCCGCTCGCCCTGCCACCGCAAACTTTGGCGAGAATTGATACTTCGCATAGCCCGCTCCACCAATAACGTGCGAAGGGGCCGACGACTGCCCCAGTGCTGTAACCGTATTTGCCCACTCCCGCTCGATCACGTAATCACCCTCCAGCGCAAACGTCAGCTTCGGCTTGGCCTGCCAGTTCACGTAGCTGTCAAAAATGTGCAGCTTCCCGTTCGGTGCTGGCGTAATTGCCTGAAACGTCAGCCCCGGCTGCACCGGTATTGGCCCGCTCGAAGACACCTCAACGCGGTCGGGATGTTCCTGCCCGATGTAGTAATTAACATTCCAAGTAATGTTTTTATTTGGCGTAGCTGTGAACCCAAACAACTCATCCTTATACCCGTTGGTGGCTTCCGCCTGGTTCGTGCCATTGACCAGCCAATAGTTCAATGTCAGCTTATCGTTTACTTTGAAGGCGGCCCGCAAGCCCATGTGGTAGAACGGCAGATAATCGAACCAATAGGATCGCGAATAATTCATCTGGTCTTTGGTGTAGTTTCCTTCGATTCCGATCGAGCTGCCAAATTTGCCGACGTCCACGGTTAGCCCATTGCCGATCGGCAGCACATACGTTCCATAAGCCTGATAAATGTTTTGATAGATCGGCGGCCGTGGCTCGTTCGTGGGATTTCCTTGCAGAGTGTCGGTGGCCTGGCCGTATTGCAGGTCCAGGCGGAGTCCAAACGGACGTCCCGCGTTAACATCGGGAGCGCGCTCGAACACCAAATCCGCCTGATTCAAACTGATGTTGTTGCTGAGAACGTCGTACGCTCGCAGCGCGTTCACGCGCCCAACGGGGTCGTTGAAGTTGTACTCATAATATTCGTCCACCGCGAAATTCAGCGTAGCGCCGTGCAGATAGTCAAGAATCCCGCGATCCACGGCGCTTATCTGTTCCTTAGGAGCTTCCAGAGCTGCGCTTTGCGGTGGCGCTATCACCGTTGAAGGTGTTGCTGCCCCCGCGCTGGTGAAGGACGCGACTGCCGGCGAAGGTGTCGCTGCAAACGTGCTAGCCGCTGGCACAGCGCCGGCAACGAACGCGCTTCTCACGACTCTTTCGGGGGATGCAGGCTGTCGTTGTTTCAGCGCGCTTTCTAATTCCGTCACGCGCGCGACCAAGCTCTTCACTGCCTCGCGCAACTCTTTGACCTCCTCCGCCGATGCAGGCGCCGCATTGGTCTCCTGCGCACGCCCCGCAGGACACCACGCCAGCAGCGCGAGACACACCCCTATCGCGTAGCATCGCGAAATATCGCCAATCGAGGTTCTCCGGATCGAGGTGTTTGGAAGCGGCGTACTACCGTTGTCCGAGGCATGCTTGCACATGAGGAGGCTTCTTTCCCGGTTGGCTCCAGCCAACTCCAACCGCGTTGCTGCCTCCGGGTTTTAGCACGGATTGCCTTAGTTTTTCGTTAAACCCTGTGCCGCCTTAGAAGCGCACACCAAGTCTCAGTAACTTTTCGCCATCGGCCCGCGTAACCATCCTTAAGCCAGCACCTTCCAATCCTTGGTGCTGCCCGATGGAGCGTAGCCATGTCTGAGCTTCAAAGCACCCACCCAACCCCGCTAACAAATCTCCGCGGTGCGCAGCTGGCAACCAACCGATTGCCTTGGTGGCTACAAATGATCGTGCTGCTCGGCGCTCTTCTCATGGCCGCAGGTGCGGCCATCGCTATTCTTAATCCCGCGATGCTCGTCTCTCCCCACGACGAGATCAATGCCGCGGTTTACGTCTATGCGGGCTACCTCTTCTCGCGCAACGCAGCGCTAGCCATTTTGCTGGTAGCCTCGATGCTCTGCCGATCCAAAGGCACTTTAAACACTCTGATTTTGCTAACAGCTTTCATTCAACTGTTGGACGCCATCGTCGACTGCATGGAGGGCCGTTGGGCTATTGTGCCTGGGGTTGTTTTCTTTGGTCTGCTGTTCTTGTGGGCGTCCGCCCGCCTCTCGGGGCATCCGTTCTGGCGAAAGGAAGCTTGGAGCCCAGCCCATAGCGCGATGTAGACCACAGTGTGCGGGCACACCACGGCGCAGCTACTCCCTTCATTTCATTTTTTCTTTGCTATTTCAGATCAGCCTTCGCGTTCAGCGGCAATTCTTGAGACGATCCGCCCACCATAAACGTGTAGCCGCCAGGCACCAATTTCCACCCGCCCGCGGACTCATCGTAAACCGACAAGTATTTCGCATCCACGCTCACGCTCACTTCCTTGCTCTCGCCCGCTTTCAACCACACCTTGCTCCATCCCACCAATCGCTTCGGCGGCTCGTCCGCGCTGGCGGGCAGCGCTGCATACACTTCCGCGATCTCCGCTCCGTCACGCTTTCCCGTGTTCTTCACAGTGAAGTTCACCACCGTTTCTTTCCCCGGCGCAACCTTCAACCCGGAATAAGCAAAGGTTGTGTACGACAACCCATGCCCGAACGGAAACAGCACCGCCTTTTTCTCGGCGTCATACCATTTGTAGCCAACCTTCAATCCCTCGTCGTAGTGCATCGTAAACGTCGGCATTGCCTCACCTGTCTTCATCACCGCCGCTTCACCTGTCTGTCCAGGTCCCGGCTGCGTCAGTTTCGGGTGCGGCAAATCCGCTTCGCTCTTCGGAAAAGTCATTGGCAACTTCGCGCTCGGATTCACGTCGCCGCTCAAAATGTTCACGACGGCCTCCGCGCCCCTGCTGCCCGCATACCACGCTTCCAAAACGGCTCCCACTTTATCAATCCACGGCATCGTCACAGCCGTTCCCGTCTCCAGCACCACGATCGTTTTCGGATTCGCCGCCGCCACGGCCTCGATGATTTCGTCTTGCTTCATTGACAGCGACAAATTCGGCAAATCCATCCCTTCGCTTTCCCATTGGTACGCGAACACAATCGCCACATCCGAATTCTTTGCCAAGGCTGCGGCGCTCGCCGGATCCGCGCCCGAATCAAACTGCACCTTCGCCCCCGGGAATTTTGCTTGCAACACCTTTATGGGCGACGGCGGGAACCACACTTGCGCCTGCCATCCTGCCGACGGCCTCCCCGGCGCGTCCACTTGCGCCGACCCGCCACCCGACATCATACCCTCATTCGCGTGAGGCCCAATCACTGCCATCGAGCGCACGGCTCCCGCACTCAGCGGCAACAACCCTTTGTTCTTCAGCAGCACAGCGCTCTGTTCTTCAACCTTTTGCGCTGCCGCTAAATTCCCTTCGATATCCGGTACGCCCTTCTGCATCGGAAAATCCACAATTCCGGTCGCGAACTCCGCCCGTAACACGCGCCGCACGTGCTCGTCCAACTCCGCCATCGAAACCTTGCCAGCCTCTACGGCCGCTTTCAGCTTCGCTCCAAAAAACTCATCGAGCGGCTCCTCGTTGTCCAAACCAGCCGCGGACGCCTTCACCGTGCTGTGCGTACCGCCCCAATCCGAAACCACGAACCCCTTGAATCCCCACTCCTTCTTCAAAACATCCGTCAACAAATACTTGTTCTCGCAACCAAAAACTCCGTTCACAGCGTTGTATGAGCACATCACCGCGCCGGGGTCGGCAATCCCCACGCCGATCTCAAACGCCAGCAAATCGCTCTCTCGCATCGCGCGCTTGCTGATGATCGAGTCCACTTCATTCCGCCCGCTTTCCTGATCGTTCACCGCGTAGTGCTTGATGTCGCCAATCACGTGCTGCGCTTGCTCGCACTTCATCAAATTTCCGACTAGCGTTCCTGCCAGGATGGGATCCTCGCCCAAATACTCGAACGTTCTGCCGTTTCTCGGCTCGCGCGTGATGTTTACGCCACCGCCCAGCGTCATGTTGTATCCCTGCGCGCGCAGATCCTTGCCGATCACTGTGCCGAACGCGCATGCCGCCTCCGGATCCCAGCTTGCCGCTGCACCGAGGTTGGAAGGCATGGCCGTCGAATATCTACCATTCTCCGCGCTGCTCCGTACGCCGTACGCCGCGTCGCTCATTTGAATAAACGGAATCCCCAGCCGCGGCACTCCCAGCACAAATCCTGCGCCGCCGTTTCCAAGCTCGGGCTCGGGGTGCTGGACTTCCCTTGGCCAGCCGGGCATCCCCATTCCGTGCAACAAATCGATCTTCTCGTCCAGCGTCAATTCCTTCAGAACCATGGCCGCGCGCTCATCGGGCGAAAGGCTGGCGTTCATCCATGGGTGGTTCCGATCTTCTTTTACCGGCTGCCCAGGCATTCGGTGCTGGGCATAAAGAGTTGTAGCCAATCCCAAAATCGCCGCCACGCATGCGGCGAACACACCAAACCCAATCGCTGCGGAAGCTCTGCTCCGCAAACGCCACAACTCATTCATTTTCATCAGGACCATCCCTCGACCATGAATTAAATCCCACTATAATATCGATATTTCTGATTAAAGCCACAACCAAACCACTCCCCCGTCCCATCCCGCCCCGGCTTCGACGACGCTCTGCTGTGTGTTCGATGCCTTGACAAGGAACTCCTAGGTGCTATCCTGTTTTCAGGAAATTTTCCGATTTGACTCATGCGGCGGCCTACCAGCCGCCATTTTCATTTTGGGCAGATGCCTGGGTAACACGGCCATACTCCCGCCTGCGCTCTACTCGTTTAACGAAAGGGAAGAAGGGGAACGGCCCAGAGGGGCACCGGGTAGGTAGCGGTCAGCCAGGCTTGGGGTGTTCTCATCGCGAATAAAGCCCGGCCACTGCCTCCGCGCCTCGGACAGACACTTTGCCTGGAAAGTTATGTTTACCTGCATAAAAACTAAGTCCTTTAGAAGCAACGTTTACAAAAAACCGGGGGGGGATCCAGCTCTTGTTACCGAGCCTCTAGAATGTGATCGTGCCTCCACGATTCGCTACGTCGCTACTTCTTTACGTCGTTTGTTCCATCTTGCAGTACACTGCCGAGTTCGCCCCAGGAGCTCTCTTGGACAAGCGCATCTCGTCCGCCGACGCCGCGATTGCCACTCTTACCGATGGCGCCACTATCCTGATGGGCGGCTTCGGCCTCTGCGGCATCCCAGAAAGCCTGATCGCCGCCGTCCGCCGCAAAGGCACAAGAGACCTCACCATCGTTAGCAACAACGCTGGCGTCGACGACTTCGGCATCGGCGTCCTCCTGCAAAATCGTCAAGTTAAAAAAATGGTTTCCACGTACGTCGGCGAAAATAAACTCTTCGAGCAACTCGTTCTCAGCCGGGAACTGCAAGTTGAGCTGAATCCGCAAGGCACACTAGCGGAGCGCCTTCGCGCCGGAGGTGCGGGCATTCCGGCGTTCTACACGCCAACAGGTGTCGGCACGATGGTCGCGGAAGGAAAAGAGACCCGCGATTTCGACGGCCGCCAGTACGTCCTCGAACGCGCCATCCGCGGCAACTTCGCCTTCATCAAAGCCTGGAAGGGTGACCGCTGGGGCAATCTCATCTACCGCAAAACCGCGCGCAACTTCAATCCCATGATGGCCACCGCCGCGGACCACGTAGTCGCCGAAGTCGAAGAACTCGTCGATCTCGGCCAGCTCCCGCCGGATCAAATCCACACCCCCGGCATCTTCGTAGACGCCATCCTCCAAGGCTCCGCCTACGAAAAACGCATCGAGCGCCGCACCGTTCGTAAGTCATGACGTCGCGCGGCGCACAGCGGATTTTCCCGGTTCTCATTGAAGCGGCTTTTTTGTTGGCGTTGACATTAAACCTTCAGGCAAGTTCAGTCGCCACATTTGATGGTGCACGAGCTTACGAGCACGTGAGGCATCTGGTGGAAATTGGGCCGAGGCCGCCTGCGTCGGACGGAATTCATCGCGCCCAGGCCTACATCATCGGCCAGCTGAAGAGCTATGGATGCCCGGTCGAGGAGCACGATTTTCACGCCTCAACGGTGCTTGGCAATCTCGCGATGAAAAATATTCTTGTCAAGCTTCCCGGCACCAGTCCCGGCATCGTCCTCTACACCACGCACTACGACACTGTGCGTATGCCCAACTTTGTCGGCGCCGACGACGGCGGCTCCGGCACCGGAACTATGCTTGAGCTCGCGCGCTTGTTCTGTTCACGGAAAAATTCGCTCAACGTCTGGATCGTTTTCTTCGACGGCGAAGAGGCACAGGGCAACTGGACCGATAAAGCCAGCGTTCGATGGAACAACGACACCAGCAACAACACTTACGGCAGCCGCGAACTGGCCGCGCAAATGGCCCTTTCCGGCGAACTCAAGCGCACCAAAGCCATGATCCTGGCTGACATGATTGGTCCCTCCAATGTGAGAATCACCCGCGACACGGGCTCCACTCCCTGGCTCACCGATTTCATCTGGGACACCGCCGCTCAACTCGGCTACAAGAACAATTTCGTCAACGAGGACTATGGCGTTGGCGGTGACGACCATTTCTCCTTCATTCGCCGCGGTGTCGCCGGCTGCGACCTCATCGACTTTTCCGTCCGAGACACCTACTGGCACACGCCCCAAGACACGCTGGACAAGGTCGATCCAAAGAGCCTGGCCATCGTCGGCCAGGTACTGGCCGCGACCTTGCCAAGGTTCGAGAAGAAATTTCGGTAAGCCCTTGTAGGTGCCGGGCTTAGCCAGGCGCATTTGTTTTGAGTTTTGGCCTTTAATTGTAAACTGTCGACTGTGAACTGCCCATGCCTCTAACCGACGACCAAAAACGCGAACGCATCGCGCGCCGCATCGCCCTCGAACTGCGCGACGGCTACTACGTCAATCTCGGCATCGGCGTACCCACGCTCGTCGCCAACTTTGTCCCGAATGGCATGGAGGTAATTCTCCAATCGGAAAATGGCATGCTTGGCGTCGGCCCTTATCCAACAGAATCCGAAGTCGATCCCGACCTTATCAACGCTGGCAAAGAAACCGTCACCGAATTGCCGGGCACATCTTATTTTTCATCCGCAGATTCCTTCGCCATGATTCGTGGCGGCCACGTTGACTTAACGGTTCTTGGCGCGCTGCAAGTCGATGAGAAGGGAACTCTCGCTAATTGGGCCATCCCTGGCAAAATGCTCAAAGGCATGGGCGGCGCGATGGATCTAGTCGCGGGCGCCAAGCGCGTCTTTATCGCCATGGAGCACGCCACGCGCGATAACAAGCCGAAAATCCTGAAAAAATGCACGCTCCCGCTGACGGGCGTGGAAGTCGTCGATCACATCGTCACCGAGCTCGCTTTCATCGACGTCACTCCCGAAGGCCTAGTCCTTCGCGAGCTCGCTCCAGACGCCACCGTAAAACAAGTCCAATCCCTGACGGAGCCGAAATTGTGGATTCCCGCAGCCGGCCCCAAACCAATGCCGGTCTGATCGAAAGCAGATGTTCTTCTCTGTGCCCTCTGTGTTCTCTGAGAACTCTGTGTAAATGTTTTTTCTTATGAAGAAGAACTGCTGAGGTGCCGCGCCGTGCTGAACGAATAATGAAGCGCGGAAAAGATACTGAAAAAGGTCACGCCATAAACGAGAAGGTGGATGATCTTTCTGAGATGAAAGTCTGGATAAGCAGCGGAAAAGACGACCGTGAACACCAGGATGATCTGGAAAGCGGTAGTCATTTTGCCGTAGATGCTGGGCGGAAATGGCCGGTAACCGGAAATGAGCAGAATCACCACGGCCACCACAAGAATCAGTGTGTCGCGGCTGAACACGATGATCGTCAGCCACCACGCGATCTGCTTTTTGAATGCGAGAATGATGAAGGAAGACGAAAGCAGCAGCTTATCGGCGATGGGGTCGAGATAAGCACCAAGAGAGGAGCGTTGATTTAAGCTGCGCGCGAGCAGGCCGTCGATTCCGTCCGAAAGCCCCGCGACAACGAGCACCAGCAAAGCCCATTTATACCGCTCATAGGAAATAAGAATAAGAAAGAACGGCAGGAAGCCGAGGCGCAGCAAAGTAATTTGATTGGGAACCGTCCAGATGCGGCCTTTCATTGCAATTCAGGATAGCGCAGTTCCGGCAGCCCTTGTCATTCAAATTATGTCATCCAAATTTTGTCGCCGGAATTGAGTCACGCGAATTGCGAGAGGTATTCGGTAAGCGACCGGCCAATTTTGCGCGCGAAAAGCTCATTCATCGAAGGAATGGAGCCGCTCGGCTCATCGAGCGACACGCGTTCGACACGGTTCATAGGAAAGAAAATCGTCGGAAAGCCAATGCGTTCACCGTCGGGCTCGTTAATCTGGCGAATAAAATGGTCGAACGAATTCAGGTCGATGCCCCGAAGCGTCACGCCTGAGGGATTAATATCCAGCAGCTCGCCCCAAACCTTCTCTTTGGGCGTGTGCAAACTCACAACGACGATGGAATGTGGATCCATAAGCTGGGCGCGAACTCTATTCTCTTACAGAGTACAGGAATTGCCACCCGATGGGGGACGAGTTGCCGAAACAGCCGATACGCACCGGCCAACTTCCAGGGAAGAACCCCGCTGCGAAAACGGCGTAGGATCGCGGTAGTGCACAATCATAAATACAAAACTTGCGACAATCACGAGCCCCGCGAGCCATCCTAAAATGTAAGCTCTCCGGCGTTCACCAGCGTTCATAGGCTGCCGGTCTGCGAATACCTTCCCCAAAATGAACCCAGCTGCCAGGCCGCCGCCATGCGCCCAATTGTCCATGGCCATGAAACCAGAAAAGCCCAGCACGAACAGAATGACTACCGAGCTAATCAACCGCGAACGCAAATCGCGCATGTAAGCGCCCCCTCGCTTTGAGGTGACCGCGAGCATGACCCCTACAAGGCCTAACAATGCACCGCTTGCGCCCAGCGAGAAGTGTCCGGTAAACGCGCTCAACAGGAATCCAAACGCCCCCGTAAATACATAGATAAACAAATACCGCGCGGAGCCGTACAGTTCTTCGATGGCCGGACCAAATTGCATCAACGCCATCATGTTGAAGCCGATGTGAATCAGTCCGCCGTGGAGAAACATAGCGGTGACCAGTCTCCACCATTCGTTCAAGAAAAAAATCGCCGGGCCGTAACTCGCACCGAGGCGGTATTGGGGCTCACCGGAGAGTCCCCACAGTATGGTAAGGCCCCCTCCCCGGCCAACGGCGGCGTATGCGAGCCAACTGACACCGAGCATCACAAAATTTGCGATCAAAAGGGCTGAGGTCACGGGCGCTTCGTGCTCGCCGAAGATTCCCGAAAACTTCTTGCTGAGAGCGGCGAGAGAAAAGCGCAGACTCGTGCCGCAAACGTGGCATCTCGTTGCGGTGATGCCCACCAGGGAACCGCACGCAGGGCAAATCTGCGGCCTGGGCTGCTGTTCCCCGCCGCCGCCAAAAAATCCCCGCACGAAACTCTTCCAGCGCTCCAAACGTCGCTGCCATACATACGAAAGCGCCAATTCTCCTCCTTGCGAGTCACCCACCGCGTTCCTATAATACAGAATTCACAGCTTTTTACCGTGAACGAGGAACCGTGAGCGCCACCATGGACAAATTCGAGGAATTCGGCCGACGCATCGACGAAGAGTTGACGCGGCTCCGCAACTATATCGACAAAGAAATTGCACCCGAAACGGAAAAGCGCACAGCTACGTTTCTGCGCGAGGTGTCGGAAAAATTCACGCAATTCGCCGATAAGCTCGAATCGCGTACGGCGGCCCGCGCCGAACGCGATACACAGAAGCCGCCATCGCAGCCATGATGCGAGCCAGCTTGTGACCAACTGCAAGGCCACGTGCCGCCGCGTGAGCTTTTTCTGTCCGTCGAACTCTCCGCTGAATTGTCTACTAAACCTTGCCTTCTTCTTCCTGCTCGCCATGATTGCTGGATGCGCTTCGCGGCATGTCACCGCGGGCGGCCAACCTGCTCCTTCGCCACCGTCCACCGCATCGCCGGACACCATCGAATCCACCAAGCGTGCGACCGATGCTGGACCAGCGTCAGCACCTGCGACGCCTTCGCCAAAGCGCAGCAAACCGTCGCAGAGCCCTGCCCCAGCGGGTTACATCGAAGAAGGCAATGCTTCCTGGTACGGCGTGCCTTTCAACGGGCGGCGCGCCTCGAATGGCGAGATCTACGATATGTACAAATTAACGGCGGCACACCGCACCCTGCCGTTCGAAACCATGGTGCGCGTGACGAATCTTCACAACGGCAAATCCACCACGGTGCGAATCACCGATCGCGGGCCGTTTGTCGACAATCGCATCATCGATCTTTCGCTCGCCGCGGCGCGCGAGATTGAATCGATCGGCCCGGGCGTCGTGCCCGTGCGCGTGGAAGTTCTCACGGAGGGCATCGACCCCACGGGCGGATTCTTTACAGTGCAAATCGGCGCGTTTCGCGATCAGGGCAACGCACAGAGATTACGCGACCGACTGAATCTCTCGTATTCGCCGATTTTCATTCAGCAGTACGATTCGCCTGACGGCACTTTCTACCGCGTGCGCGTCGGCAAAGTGTCTGGCGAAGACGCCGCGCGCCAGTTTGGCGAACAACTACGCAACCGCGAAGGAGTTACTCCAATCGTTGTCCGTCTCGATGAAGCCACACCTTCGGGAGGGAACTGATGAGCGCTGACTGCTTGTTCTGTAGAATCGCCGCGAAGCAAATTCCGTCCAAGATTGTTTACGAAGATTCCGATATCTTTGCGTTCGAGGACATCAGCCCGCAGGCTCCCACGCACATCCTGCTTGTGCCACGAAAACATTTTGTCTCGTTGGATGATGCGACGCACGAAGATCAAGCGATTATCGGCAAGTTACATCTGGTAGCCGCGCAGCTAGCCCGCGAACGCAATCTGCTCGATGGCTATCGCACGGTCTTCAACAATGGCACTGGCGCAGGCCAGTCCGTCTTCCATCTTCATTTGCATTTGCTCGGCGGCCGCCAGTTCCGCTGGCCGCCAGGGTAGTCGCGAACCAGAAGAGCTAGGGGAGTACATGGTCGATCTCGAATCCATGCCAGAATCTGTTCATCGGTAAGAGCACAGGCTGAAGCCTGTGCCACCAAAAGCTCATTCATAACGAAGAGCGACCAGCGGATCGACGCGAGTAGCGCGGCGGGCGGGGGTCCAGCACGCGAATAGCGCGACGGCGGAGATCACAACTACGGCCGTGGTGTAAGAAACTGGGTCTGATCCACTGACGCCGATTAACAGCTTGGCCATTGTGCGAGTGAGGGCCCATGCGGAGGCTACGCCAAGAATAACTCCCGTGCTTATCATCGCGAGGCCCGTGCCAAGAGCGAGTTTCAGAATGTCGTTGCGGTCGGCACCGAGCGCCACTCGAATGCCCATCTCCCGCGAGCGCTGGACTATCCCAAAAGACACGATGCCGTAGACGCCGATGACCGCGAGCGTTAGACCCAGGAATCCGAGCGCCGCAGCTAGAGAAGCAGCCAGACGAAAGACGAACAAGCCGCCGAGTCCGCGCACAGTATTCTGCATGGTGCCAATATCAATGATGGGTAAATCCGGCGCCAGGGCGCGGACCTGCTCTTGTACAGCGAGGCCGAGCGATTCAGGTGGAAGAGAGGACCGAATCTGAAGCGACAGCCGCGAGCTGAAATTTTGCGCGAGCGGAAGATAAAAATAGGGCTGAGAATCCGGCGAGAGAAAGAAGTATTGCCCGTCCTGCGCGACGCCGACTACTTCGACATAAGGCCCGTTTTCACCAGTCCATCGGAAGCGCTTGCCAACTGGGTCCTCGTGCGGCCAAAGCTTCCTGGCCATAGTCTGATTCACAATGGCCACTTGCGGCGCTGCTTCGTTGTCTGAATCGGCGAAAGGGCGGCCACGCAGAATGGGAATGCTCATAGTTGCAAAGTAAGCGGGATCAACACTGTTGAAAGAAGTCTCAGGCGGCTGCTGGCCGGCAATCGGCGGATGACCCTCCACGGAAACGAATCCCACGCGGCCAGGAATTCCAAGGGGCACAGCAAACGAAAGGCTGGCCGATTGGACTCCGGACATTGCGCTGACCTTGCTTTCAAGTTCGCGATAAAACGCTTTTGCATGGATTTCGTCGTAACCGATTTGCTGCGGATCCAGCATCACGTTCAAAACGTGATCCGGATCGAATCCGAGGTACATTCGCTGGGTGTGCCGGAGGCTGCGAACAAAAAGTCCCGCGACAATCAGGAGGATGAGCGACCCTGCCACCTGCGCAACCACCAGGATGTTGCGGATGCGGGAGCCTCCCCGCACAGAGGAGTCGCCTCGCCCGCCTCCTTGCAGAATGTCATTCACCACGGCGCGACTGGCGCGAAATGCCGATAAGAGGCCGACCAGAACGCCGGTTAGAATCGCCGCCGAGAATGTGTAGGAAAAGACGCGCCAATCCAGGCTGCAATCCATTTTGTAAGCAAAATTTGTGGTGGTGGTGACCGAGTGAAGAGCAGAACCGCTCGCGCTGATCGCCCATTTGCCGAAAAACACGCCCAGGATCCCGCCGAGCGAGGAGAGAAGAAGGCTTTCTGTGAGCACCTGACGCAAGAGGCGTCCGCGGCCCGCGCCCAAAGCGGAACGAATGGCCATCTCACGCTGGCGCACGGCCGCTCGCGCCAAGAGAATATTCGCAACGTTCATGCACGCCAACAGCAAAACGAGGCCCGCAAGAATAAAGAACAGACCGGCAATGAAGGGAACGAAGCTCGAGACAAAGACGGCCGGCCGGGCAAGCCGCTCTGGGATGACACGAATCGTGACGTCTTTGTTGGTCGACGGATATTGGGCCGCCAGACGCTGGGCGGTGATGTCTGATGAAATTGCAGCCTGAGAGGCGGCGATGTTTGGTTTCAGCCTTCCGAGCACGATCAAGCGCCGGTCGCGACGGTCCGTCCAGAATTGGCTGGACTCTTTCGCCATGGCCATGGCGTTCAAAGTCAGGTAGCCGTCCATTTCGATCGCAAATAAAGTACCGTGAAAGTCCTTGGGGGCAACGCCAATGATCGTTGCCGGCCGTCCATTGACCAGAACCTGTGCGCCCACGACGCTCGGGTCGCTGCCAAAATTCTTTCGCCAGTAGGAGTTGCCAAGAACGACGAGAAGAGGAGCGCCAGGCGTCTCACCTTCGCCCGGCAGGAAAAACCGGCCGAGCGCAGGCGTGACACCCAAGGCCGAAAAATAATTTCCTGTGACGCTGCTGTAGCCAAATTCGCGTGGTGTTCCGTTGGCGCTGAGCCCAGCGACAGATAATCCGTAAGCGAAAAGATCGGAGAACGCTTCCGACTGTTTTCGAAAATCGAGAAGATCAGGGTAAGAGAAATTGGAGCCGTTGTGATCCTGGGAAAAAGCCAAAACGTGGATTTGCTCCGGCGCTCGCACCGGCAGGGGACGAAAGAGCCATCCATTGAGCACGCTGAAAATCGCTGTGTTGACGCCGATGCCCAGCGCCAGTGTGATTACAACGATGATCGTCAGTGACGGAGACTTCCTGAGCATGCGCACGCCATAGGCGAGGTCTTGAAAGAGGGTTTCAAGAAAATTGCCGCGGCGGGATTCGCGGGTTTGTTGCTTAATGGATTCGAGGCCGCCGAATTCCAGCTGGGCGCGGCGGCGGGCTTCTTCGGGAGGCATGCCTGCGGCGATGCCATCGGCGATTTGGCGTTCGAGATGGAAGCGGAGTTCGGCGTCGAGTTGTTTTTCGTTTTGTTGTTTTCGGAAAAGGCGAATGATCCAGTTCATTGTCGCACTTCCTGTTCTGCCGTCCGCAGCATTGTGACCTTTCCGTTTCCGCTATTCATAACGCAAGGCGATCAGGGGATCGACGCGAGTGGCGCGGCGCGCGGGTAAGAAGCATGCTCCCAGGCCCACTACGACGACCAGGGCCGCGACTGCGCTGAATGTCCACGGATCTGTCGCGGAAACGCCCCAGATCTGACTCGCCATGAAACGCGTGAGACCGTAGCTGGCGAAGAGGCCGAGGAGAATTCCTGCTGCGAGCAAGCGAGCGCCTTTGGTGAGAATCATCTGTAAAATGTTGTTTTGCTGTGCGCCGAGCGCCATACGAATGCCGATCTCGTGAGTCTGCAGAGAGACGGTGTAGGCCATCACGCTGAAGACGCCAATCACGACGAGCAGCAGGGCGATGCTTGCCAGCGGAGTGCAAATCAATAAGCCAAACTCAGGCGTGGCGTACGCAAATCTTTGCAGAAAGTCTTCGAGCGGGCTGGCTAGTCCAATAATCTCGTCACGGTTCACCGCCCAAATTTGCTCCTGAACGGCGTTTTTCAAGGAGGCTGGATCTACGGTGGTCTTCAAAAGAAGAGCAGGCCCCCCACGAACGGTATAGGGAAGGTAGATCATGGGGATGGCGGGCTGCTGAGGTCCGGCGTTCTTCATGTCGGCGACGACGCCCACAATTTGGAAATCGGAATCTTGCGGTGGCTGGGTGATGCTCTTGAAGGCTTTCACTTGGACCTGTCGGCCGATGGGGTTCGTATCGCCGAAGAGGTCGTGCGCCAATCGCTGATTAATTACGCCGGTGTATTGTGCGGTTCGTACTTCGCTTTCGGAGAGCCACCGGCCCTGGATCAGTCGCAACTCCAACGTTTGAAGAAAATTGTCGTCGCAAGCTATAAGACCAGCCTCTTCGGAGTGCGTTGCTCCGGGCACGGTCACTTGGGGTCCACGGCCGGGCGAATATCCGGGAAGCGCGTCCTCGATCGAAACGTGGGTCACGCCGTGTAAGGCTTTCAATCGTTCTACTACGCCTAACAGCACGGCCCGCCCCTGCGGCGATGCGAATCTCTGGGCACTGGAAGTTCTATCGTGGCTAGGTGGAGGCATAAAGTAGAGGAGTAAGACGTTCTTGGGATTGAAACCAAGGTCAACGCGTGTGAGAAGGAAAAAGCTGCGCATCATCAATCCTGCGCCAATTAAGAGGACGATGGAGAAAGCGACTTCGGCGATGACCAATCCTGCGCGAAGCTTGCCGTGGCGGAAGCCGCCGTTTGCGCCTTTGCCGGTGCCAGCAAGTTGCGGTTGCAAATCGGCGCGCATCACATGAAGGGCAGGCGCCAATCCGCAGATAAGCGTCGTGAGGAGAGTCAGGCCCAAGGCGAAGAATAAAACGGGGGGATTGAGCCCGAGCCCTGTTTCACCTCCGATATGCCCGCCTGCCGCGACGTCTCCCATGCGAGGAACAATTGCCGGGATAAATTTCGTGCCGAACCATGCAAAGAGACAACCCACAGTGCAAGCGGCCATCGCCAACACGAAGCTTTCGGCCAAGAGTTGGCGAACCAGGCGGCCGCGAGTAGCGCCCAAGGCCGAACGGACGGCCATCTCTTTTTCTCGCACGGTCGCGCGGGCCAGCAGCAGATTCGCCACGTTACTGGAGGCGATTAGGAGCAGCATCGTGACTGCAGCGAGCATGTTATAGAGCAGGTGCTTTAGGTCGGCGCTGACTAGCGTCCAACCCTTCTGTGGCCTCATGAAGAAATCAGCTGCCGACAGTACCCGGGCCGTGAAGTGCTTTGGAAAATCGTCGGGATGAAGAAGGGCCAAGCGTTTCACGATTACTTCGAGGTCGACTGAAGCGGTCTCTATTGTTACGCCGGGCTTTAGGCGGGCCAATACCTCGGCCGGAAATTCTCCGTCGGCACGCGGAGTGTCGCGAGAGTGGGTTATCGGAATCCAGATTTGCGTTTGTGTACCGTAGGCCTGGAAGCGCGGGGGCATGACGCCCACCAGCGTCCGTGGCTGGCCGTCGACAGTAAGTGTCTTGCCGAGGATTCTCGGGTCCTCGTGGAAAACGCCTTTCCAGGTCTTGTAGCTCATTACGAAAACGGGAGGTGCTCCGGGCTTGCCATCTTCGGGAGCGATGCCGCGTCCGAGGAGCGGAGGCACGCCATAAAAACCAAAGGCGTCGGCGGTAACGCGAGCGTCATAAAACTGGTACATGTGGGAGCCGTCGTTGGCGAGCACGATCCCGCCTGCGGTGATGTAGCCAATGATGTCTTCGAAAACTTGATTTTGCTCGCGGATAACACCCAGATCCGCCAAATGAAGGGTTAGAGATTCCACGCTGCCGTCAGTTTGGCCTGTGTTTTCCGTGTTCTGTATGACCGGAACTACCAAACGGTTTGCGTCTTTCGCCGCAAACGCATTAAAAAACAAATTGTAGAAAATGCTGAAGACAATCGTGGAGGCGCCGATGCCGAGAGCTAGGGCGAAAATGGCGATTATTGCGAAGCGGCGGTCTTTGCGAAGATTACGGATGGCATAGCGCAAATCCTGGAACAGAGATTCGAGAAGATTTCCGCGGCGGGATTCGCGGGTTTGCTGCTTGATGGGTTCGAGGCCGCCGAAATCGAGTTTGGCGCGTCGGCGGGCTTCTTCGGGGGACATGCCAGCGGCAATGTAATCGGAGATTTGGCGTTCGAGGTGGAAGCGGAGCTCGGCGTCGAGTTTTTTTTCGGATTGGTTTTTGCGGAATAGGCGGGTTAGCCAATGCACGGTTTCTGCTCCGGATGTGGGATAGGAAGCGGTTTGATGGAGGACTCTTGATGCACGAGGTGGCGATTTCTGCCGAAGCCAGGACCAGGCACGGCATGCCGTGCCCCTACAAGAGAGGAGGCACGCGAGCCGTGATAGGCGTGGGTTTGGTTATTCATAGCGGAGGGCAATGATGGGGTCGACGCGCATGGCGCGGCGGGCTGGGATGCAGCACGCGAGGCAAGCAATCACAAGGACCAGCGCGGCGGCGGCAAGAAAAGTGCCGGGATCGGCGGGTTTGACGCCGTAAAACTGACTGGCAATCGCGCGCGCGAGAACGAACGCGCCGGCGGCGCCTAACGCGACGCCAATGGCGACCGACAGCAGACCTTGCTGCAAAATCATTGCAAGAATGTTGCGCTGAGTAGCACCGAGCGCCATGCGAATGCCGATTTCCTGGACGCGGCGCGCGACCGAATAGGAGATGACACCGTAAACGCCAAGCAGCGCCAGCGCGAAGCCGACGGCCGCGAAAACGACAAGCAAAACGCTGCGTAAGCGCTGATCGCCGACAGATTCAGAAATAATGCGCGACATCGTGGTAAGGTGCGTAACGGGTTGATCGGGAAATACGGACCAGATTTGGCGGGAGACTGCCGTTGCAAGAGCGTCCGGGTCGGCGAGCGTATGCACGAAGAGGTGAATCGAACCCGTGCCGCCTTGCAGCATCGAGAGATAGTATCCCGGTTCCGGAATGTCGCTGACGTTAATCTCGCGCACATCGGATACAACGCCGATCACTTCATACCATTCTCGATTTCTTTTTTCATCCTTGAACATGCCGATGCGTTTTCCGAGCACATTCGGCGAGCCCCAATATTGCCGCGCCATCGTTTCGTTCACGATGATGACGCGGGGAGAGGTTTGCGTGTCGCGCTCGGTGAAATCTCTTCCACTGAGAAGCGGCATGCCGAGTGTTTGAAAATAGGAAGGGTAAACATAGCGCGCTTTCGCGTAGCGCTCTTCTCCGGCCTTGGGCGGGAGAGCTCCGTCAGCATCGAGACCGGCTTGCATCATGTTCATCCCCGTCAAGAGGGCATGGTCGGAAGCGGTGACGGCGACTACTCCGGGAACAAGCTGAATTTGCTCGATGACTTGTTTCACCCGCGCCACATATTCCTGCACGAATTTGGGGCCGGGATCATCGTAGATGGGCGGAGTCGGAAGATCGAAAGAAAGAAGGTGGTCAGTGCGGAAACCGGGATTTTGATGGAGAAGGTTATAGACAGTCTGGGTCATCAGAGCGGAGCCGACAAGCAGGATGAAAGCCAGCGCAACTTCAACGACGACGAGAGCGTTGCCGAGCTTTGATTGATGAGCCGTGCGGGCGGCGCCGAGATTTGTTCCTGTGCCTTCCTTAAGAGATTCATTGGGATCCATGCGAGCGGCGCGGCGGGCGGGTGCCAGCCCGAAAATTAGGCCGGCGACAAGTGAAGAAAACAGAGAGAACAACAGGAGAGTGGAGTCGACTGAAATTTCGCTGAGACGAGGCGTGCCAGCGGGGGCAATCGCGCGAAACAACTGCACGCCGCCCGCGGCGAGGAGCATCCCGAAAGTGCCGCCGAGAAGCGCAATCAGACAACTCTCCACTAATCCTTGACGGAGGAGGCGGCCACGTGATGCGCCGAGTGCTGCGCGAAGAGCCATTTCGCGTTGGCGCGCGGAACCACGCGCCAGAAGCAGGCTGGAAAGATTGGCACAAGCGATAAGCAACACAAGTGTGGAGGCACCGAGAAGGACGAGATAAGCGGTACGAATGTATTGCACGCGAGATTCGAGAAGCGGTTCCGCCGTGAAGGTGATGCCAGATTTCAGCACAGGAGAGTCTTTGACGAGGCGCTCGGCGATGGTGGCGAGTTCCGCGTTCAGCTGAGTGATTTTCTGGCCACGCCGCAGTTTGCCAAGCAGTTGAAACATGAAGAGAGCCGGCTGATGCTCGATATCGGGGGTGACCGCGACGGGGATCCAGACTTCATTCTTCTCTGGGAAATCGAAATTGCGAGCGGCTACGCCGACGACGGTGTAAGGCTGTTTATCGAGAACGAGAGCCCGACCGAGAACCGCGGGATCGGCAGCGAAACGGGTGCGCCAAAGCCAGTTTGAAAGAACGGCGACGAAGTTTTGCCCGGGCTTTTGGTCTGCGAGATTGAGCAGGCGCCCCTGCAGGGCCGTTGCGCCCAGTTCTTCGAAAAAGCCATCAGAGACGCTGGTGACAATCAGTTGTGCGGGAGCGCCCTGGCCGGTCAAGGTCTTGTCTGACTGCGTGTAGACCGCCGATTCTTCGAGGGAGGCAGCTTGCAAACGGATCTGCTGAAAGGCAGGCCAGGAATTCCCGAGAGAAAACGTTGGAAACATGGCCGTCTTAGTGGAAACGCTCAGAATGCGGGAGGAATCCTTGAAGGGCAGGGGCCGCAAAAGAGCGGCGTCAACGATGCTGAAGATGGCGGTGTTGGCGCCGATGCCGAGAGCGAGTGTAATCACCGCCGCGATCGTGAAGCCGGGATTTTTGCGGAGAATGCGGACGGCGTAACGCAAATCCTGAAACAGAGTTTCCAGCAGGATGCCACGGCGAGCTTCGCGAGTTTCTTGTTTGATGGGTTCGAGGCCGCCGAAATCAAGTCGGGCGCGGCGGTGTGCTTCGGATGGAGCCATGCCGCTGGCGACGTAATCGAAGATTTGGCGTTCGAGGTGGAAGCGCAGCTCGGCGTCGAGTTGTTTCTCGGATTGTTCCTTGCGGAAGAGACGGCGGAGCCAGTGCATGGGAGCACCTCCTATTCGGCGGTTCGCAGGATTAGGGCTACAGCATCGGAGAGCCGCTCCCAATAAACGAGTTCGGTCTCCAATTGTTTGCGGCCCTTTCGAGTAAGCGTGTAAAACTTTGCATCGCGTCCGGTCTCCGATTCGCGCCATTCCGAGGCCAGCCAGCCGCGGTCCTCGATGCGGTGAAGGGCAGGGTAGAGCGAGCCTTGCGGGACCTGGAAGAAATCCTTGGAGATTTGCTGGATGCGCTGGGAGATCGCGTAGCCGTGAATAGGGCCCAGCGCGACAACCTTGAGGATTAACATGTCGAGAGTTCCTTTGAGGAACTCCGATTTTTCTTGAGCCATGTGGACACCTAGAAGTTCTACTCTTAAGCCTAGAAGTTCTACCTATATGGAAAAAAGACCAAGATGTCAAGAAGTGAGTTCAGAAGAGATTTCGGCCTGCATTGACGCGCCGAGCAGCGCGGCGTAGGATTCGCGGCAATCATCTCTTGAAGAAAGGTACCCATGACGCAAGGACCGACACGCCGTGAGTTTCTCGGCTCGATGGCAGGATTTGCCTTGTTGCCGCTGGAGCAGGAAAAGCCCGAACTGATTCTGCATAACGGAAACATTTGGACGGTGAATGCAGCCGAACCGCGCGCGGACGCCGTCGCGATTTCGCGCGACAGATTTCTCGCAGTGGGAAGCAACAGCGAAGTGTTGAATCTAGCAGGAGCAGGAGTGCGAAAGATCGATCTCGGCGGAAAAACGGTTCTGCCGGGATTCATTGATGCGCATTCGCATCCCGCGGATGCCGGCAGGTTGCATTTGCGCATGGTGGACTGCGACCTGCGTTCCATTCAGGCGATTCTTGCCGCGCTGCGTGAGCGCGCGGCAAAGACACCGGCAAGAGAATGGGTGCTGGGATTCAAGTACGATGACACGAAAACGGAAGAGGGCCGGGCACTAACGATCGCAGACCTGGATGCGGCTGTACCGGACCATCCCGTTCACATCCAGCACCGGGGCGGACACACGGCGTATGCGAATTCCCTGGCGTTTCGCAAGGCGGGGGTCGATGAGAAGACACCCGATCCGCCGGGTGGACAGATTAGCCATGATCCCGCGACAGGAAAATTAAGCGGGCGCGTTGCTGAGAGCGCGAACGATTACTTCGACAAAGTCATTCCGCTGAATTTCACGCGAGACGATTGCCGCGAGGGAGTGAAACTCATTTCCAAGATGCTCGCGCGCACCGGAATTACTTCGGCGACGGAAGCGCAAGGCACGCCACAGGACCTGCGGGCATATCAAGACGCGCATGAGGCAGGTGACTTGCTCTATCGCGCGTACTGCTTCATCAACTATCACCATCTCGATGCGATGATCGCGGCGGGTGTGCGAACCGGTCTTGGGGATGAATGGGTGCGCGTCGGGGCGGTGAAGCTGGTTTGCGATGGTTCCATCTCAGAGCGCACAGCGCGGCTTTCTGTTCCGTATGAAGGCAGGCCGAACGATTACGGCATCTTGGTGATGACAGAAGAAGAGATGTACACGCATGGCCGCAAAGCGCACCTTGCGGGGTGGCAGATTGGTACGCACGCGAATGGGGACGCTGGCATCGATCAGACGCTGCGGGTTTACGAGCGGCTGCAACGCGAATCGCCTCGCCGTGATCCGCGCTTCCGGCTCGAGCACTGCACCGTCGTGAACGACGAGTTGATCGCGCGCATGAAGGCGCTCGCCGCGATACCGACGCCTTTTTCAACGTATGTCTACTATCACGGCGAAAAAATGCGCTACTACGGAACAGAACGGCTGAATCACATGTTTGCTTTGCGCGGTTTCATCGACGCGGGAATTCGGCCGACGCAAGCCTCCGATTATCCGCCCGGGCCGTTTGAGCCGATGATGGCTTTGCAATCGGAAGTGACACGCACGGACAGCAAGGGCAACGTTTGGGGCCCGAAGCAACGCATCACGATTGAAGAAGCCATTCGCGTAGGCACTTTAAATGGCGCGTACGCTTCCTACGAAGAGAAACTCAAAGGATCGATCGAAGCAGGAAAGCTGGCGGATCTGGTTGTACTTGGCCGCGATCCCCTGCGCGAGAGTCCATCCTCGCTGATCACGATTCCCATCGAGCGGACTATGGTTGGCGGACGCTGGTCGTTCGAGGCGTGAACTGTTTTTGACTGCCGCGGAGAAAGGTGCTTCCGCGCTGAAGTTATTAGCTCAACTCCGCGATCAATTCAATTTCGACGCAGGAGCCGAGTGGGATTTGCGCAACGCCGAAGGCGCTTCTAGCGTGCTTGCCGCGTTCTCCGAAAATATCACCGAGAAGTTCTGAAGCGCCGTTTGCCACGAGATGCTGTTCAGTGAAAGACGGGGCGCTGTTCACCAGGACCATTAGTTTTACGATTCGAGCGATCTTGTTTAGGTCTCCGGTCGCCGCGTGGAGTGTTCCCATCAGTTGGATGGCGATATCCTTTGCCGCATCTTTCCCCTGAGCGGTGGTGAGATCAGCGCCCAGCTTTCCCGTCCAGGGCTGTCCGTCTTTCTTGGCGATGTGTCCCGAGACGAAAATCAAATTGCCCGTGCGCACGAACGGCAAGAACGCTGCGGCTGGGGGCGCGATTGGAGGCAGAGAGATTCCTAGGGCGTTTAATTTGTCGTAGACAGACATTTCAGTCTCCTGAGTTGGATTGCGGAGCCGCTTTGCTTGACGAATGTGGCGCGCGGTCTTCAGATTTGGCGCCACTTGTCCGAGAAAAATCGACGACGGCCGTGTTTCCGCCGCAGACGAGAACGCCTACGCGCTCGCCAGGCTGAGGTTTGTAGCGGCCGGAAAGGATTGCCGCAAATGCGGCGGCGGCGCCGGGTTCCGCAACGATGCGCAGGACCTTCCAGAGTGCTTGCTGGGCTTGCTGTATCGCGTAGTCGGGAACGAGTATCGCGCCGCTGACAAGTTTTTGCGCGATCGGAAACATAAGCTCGCCGACGCGTTTTGGGGCCAGTGAGTCGGCGGCGATGCCTCCTGCTGGACTATCAACCGGGTGACCAGCTTGCAACGCGTTATGCAACGTCGGCGCGGCTTCGGGCTCTACACTTACTATCTTAGTGCGATTCTCATACCAGGACGCGACGCCGCCGATCAGTCCGCCACCGCCGACGGCAACGAGCAGCGAATCGAGATTGGGGGCCTGCTGCTCGAACTCAAGACCGACGGAGCCTTGGCCGAGCAGCGTCTCAAGCTGATCGTAGGCATGCACCGTGAGCGCGCCAGACTCGGCGGCCCATCGCTCGCTGGCGGCCAGAGCATCTGAGTAGCGTTCGCCGATCACGACGAGTTTCGCACCATAGCCGCGGATGCGCTCGATTTTCTCAGGTGAAGCGACAGTGGGAACAAAAATCTTTGCGGGCACCCCTAGCCTCTTGGCGGCGAAGGCAACGGCTGCGCCGTGGTTTCCGCCGGAAGCTGCGACTACACCCGCCGAAGGAATTTTTCGCAGCAGCAAGTTCGCGAAGGCGCCGCGAGCCTTGAAGGAGCCGGAATGCTGAAGCAATTCGAGTTTGAAAATAAGCGGAATGGAATCGAGGCCGAAATCGATGCCGTCCGCTTCGATGATGGGCGTCCGGCGAATGTGCGGGCGGATGACTTTTTCCGCCGCAGTGATTTGGTCGCGATCGATCTGCGTATCGGGCATGGGAGTTATTTTCCGGGATTTGAGGCGCGGCAGGCGCGGTTACCGGAATCACAGAGCGCGAGGAAGATACGCTTTCTTGGTTTCATTTCGCATGCTAGTATACTTAGGGAGTTGGCTAATTGTCTATATGAATCTCGAACCGGCACTCGCCGCACTTTCCAGCACAAGACGCCGGCAAATTCTCTCTTGGCTAAAGAATCCGCGAGGGCACTTCCCGCCCCAGGTTTACGGCGATCTGGTCAAGGATGGGGTGTGCGGCGTGTTTATTGCCAGGAAGATGCGGGTCAGTCAGCCCACCGCCAGCGAGCATTTGAAGATATTGCAGCAGGCAGGCCTGGTGCGAGCGAAACGCATTAAGCAGTGGACGTTTTATCGGCGAGATGAGGCGCGCATTAAAAGAATTAAGAAAATAATCGCTGCCACGATTTAGTGTTGGGTTTTGCAGACGGCTTGTAGTTCTCATGGGCTAAATGAGCGGGGCAAGCCCAGCACCTACAAGATGTGGGATCGAAACGTCACGTCAGGGCGCGACGACATCCTTCAGCTTGGGCTTGACCTGGACCGCGGCCAGGCTCGATGCATCCCAACCGCCTCCCAGCGCTTTAACCAAAAGAACGCTGGTCACCAGCCTCTGGCCTTGAATCACGGCAGCTTCCTGCTCGTTGCTCAGCAGGTTCTGTTGCGCGGTGACGACGTCCAGGTAGCTCACTAGCCCGCCTTTGTAGCGGTCCTCGGAAAGATCAAGAGTGCGGCGGGCAGCATCTACAGCGAGTTGCTGCGTATCGCGTGCCTGTTCGAGAACCGTGAGCCCTGTAACATCGTCTTGCACTTCCTGGAAGGCAGTCAGCACGGACAGGCGGTAATTTGCGATTGTGATGTCATACCCGGATTTCGCAAACTCCACCTGAGCGCGGCGCGTTCCCCCAGTGAAAATACTCTCGGCCACGTTTGCACCCAGCGCCCAGAAGATGCTGGAAACGTTTGCGAGCTTTGCGACGTCGGCTGCTTGCCACCCGCCATTTCCAAACAAATTCAAAGACGGATAGTACGCCGCCTTGGCAACTCCAATCTGCGCATTGGCGGCAGCCATTTGGCGCTCGGCTTGGGCAATATCCGGGCGCCTCTCGAGCAAGTCGGAAGGAAGCCCCAGGTCAATCGGCGGCGGTTCGGCTTTCAATTCTCTGACTGGAATGTGAAAATCCGGCGCAGGTTTCCCAACGAGCACGGCGATCGCGTCTTCAAACTGCTTTCGCTGCTGCAACAGAAGCGTAGCTTGCGTGCGCGTTGTCTGAAGGAGCGTTTCTTCCTGCGCGACATCCAGTCCGGAAGCAACGCCGCCCTTGTGGCGCGAATCCACGAGCTCCAATCCGCGGCGCAACGCGTCCACGGTGCGGTTCAGAATTCCCAGCTCGGAATCGAGTTGCCGAAGGCTGAAATAGTCACCGGCAAGCTCCGCGGTGATGACGAGCCGGACATTTCCGAGGTTTGCCGCGCTAGCCTGATACGACGCTTCCGCGGCCTCGATAGTCCTGCGCCGCTGGCCGAACAAGTCCACTTCGTAGCTCACGGTGAACGGCAGCGTGAACGAATTTTGTGTGATGGGCCGAAGTGGTGCAACCGCGCCTATAGCCGGCCGGTTGCCGGAAAGCCGTTGGCGTTGTGCGCTTGGGGCGACACCAAACGTTGGGAAAAGCGTTGCAACCTGAATGGCGGCCGCGGCGCGCGCCTGATTGTAATTTCCGATCGATGCTTGCAGTGTCTGATTTGCCGCGAGGGAGTCCTTTTCCAGGCCGTTCAGCTCATCGTCGTGAAAAACTTCCCACCATTCGCCCTTGGGGACAGTGTCTTTAGGATCGCTCGCCCGCCAGGGTTCCGAAACGTCCCACTTCGCCGTAGTGGGTGCGCTGGCGCGTTCGTACTTGGGCCCAACCGTGCACCCGACCAGAAGCAACATGCAGCCGGCCGAGCACAGAAAAGGCAGGAAGAGTTTCCTTTGGGGCATTGCCATTACCGCTTAGCTCCAGACGCTCCATTCGTGTTCGGAGCATTGGGTGGAGGCGCTTGCGCCGGTGGAGCTGCAGTGGCGGCTGGTTGCGCGATTTGCTTGACGCGAACCTCTTGGCCTTCGTCGAGCGAGTCCGCGGGATTCAAGACGATCCAGTCGGTAGGCGCAAGGCCTTGCAAAACTTCAAGCGTTGTTCCGTAGTCGCGCCCGATAGTTAATTGGCGTAGGTGCGTTTTGTTATTTGCATCCACAACCACGGCGCGCAAACCCTCCGCACGGAAGAGCAGGGCGTTCACCGGCACTTGCACGCGCGAAGCCGCGACTTTTACTTGCAAGTGCACTTGAGCGTAGCCGCCTGGGAAGAGTTGGGCGGTCTTATTCGGTACATCCACTTCTGTCAAAAGCGTTCTTGAATTGGGATCGATAGCTTCCGCGGTGCGCACTACTTTTCCCTCAAAGCGCTGCCCGGGAAATTGCGTTAATTCGAGAAAGGCTCCGAGTCCGTTACGGACCGCCGAGGAGTACATCTCCGGCACGCTGACGTAAACGCGAATAGGATCCGTCTGCGCCAGGGTAAAAAGCTCCTGCTGGGCGCCCCCATTGCCAGCGTTGATCAGCGTTCCAGTATCTATATTGCGCCGTGTGATGACGCCGCTGAACGGCGCGTAAACGTGTTTAAAGGATTCCAGTTCCTCGAGCCGCCGCACATTCGCCGCAAAAGACTGGACGGTCGCCGCTTTCGCCGCGTAGTCGCCGACGGCATTATCGACTTCCTGTTTGGAAACTCCGTCCGTTTTGATTAATTCCTGATAACGAGACGAAGTGATTTTGGAAAGATTTGCATTGGCTTGGGCAGTGTTCAAGTCGGCGCGGGCCTGCAAAAGTTGTTGATCGACTTCGGGCGTGTCGATATCCGCCAATAGCTCGCCCTTCGGCACCCGCGTACCGATATCGTGGTACCACTTTTGCAGGTAGCCGCTTGTGCGAGCATAGATAGGCGATTCCACATAGGCCTGGAGAGTGCCCGGCAGCACGAGGTCTTCCTGGGCGACCTCAGATGTGGGATGAGTGACCGCTACGGTAGGAATGGCCAGCGCTTCCGTGTTTTCGGCCAGAGCGTGGTATTGCGCTCGTCGCTGGAACAAGGTGAACGCGCCCAAAATCACGAGGACAATCACGCCCAAGATTAGATACGTGAACAGCCGCGTCCCTTCCTGGGGCCGTCGCTCGGGTTCCATCTGTGATACGCCTTCTTTCATAGTCCGGTACTCCGCATTTTCCGCTAGCTCTTTTCCACTTAGGCTACCGCAGGGGATGGTGATTGGCTACGTTGCTTTCTCCGCTCGCGCCGGCCATGAATCATCGAGAAAACGCAAGGAACAAAAAACAGCGTCGCAAAGGTTGCGAAAAGGAGTCCGCCAATCACGGCGCGGCCCAGCGGCGCGTTCTGCTCGCCGCCCTCCCCAAGACCGATCGCCATCGGAATCATGCCGATAATCATGGCGAGAGCTGTCATAAGCACCGGGCGGACACGCACAAAGCCCGCTTGCAAGGCGGCTTCGCGCGCCGATTTTCCTTCGCTCATCTGCTCGCGCGCAAACGAAACCATCAAGATACTGTTGGCGGTGGCCACACCCATGCACATGATCGCACCCGTAAGCGATGGCACGCTGAGCGTCGTGTGCGTCAGCAATAAAATCCAGCAAATCCCTGCGAGTGCGCCCGGCAACGCCGTAATGATGATGAAGGGATCAAGCCAGGACTGGAAGTTCACGACGATCAACAAATACGCCAGAATAATCGCACCAATTAAGCCGATACCGAGCCCTCTGAACGAGGTGCGCATCGTTTGTACCTGACCGCGAACTTCGATATGGCTGCCGCGTGGCAACTCGTTCTTCACTTCGGCCACACGCTTCAGGACTTCATCGGAAACACCGCCGAGGTCACGGCCATCCACCGCGGCGTAAACATTGATCATGGGCTGCACGTTGTAATGAGAAATTTCCGCTTGCCGCGCCGTGGTGTTGATGTTCACCAGGTTTCCGATGATCTGTGGCGGAGTGCCGGGCGTGGTTCCGGTCACAGGTGTATTTTCCAGCGCACGATAACTGTCCACGCGGTATTGCGGCGATTGTACGGCGACGTTGTAGGCGACGCCGTTCTTGGGATCCAGCCAGAATGCCGGCGCCGTCTGAAAGCTGGAGCTCAAGGACACAAGAAGGTTTTGCGCCACGTCCTTGGCCTGCAAGCCGACGGATTGCGCACGGGTGCGATCCACATCCATGTGGAGAGTCGGCTCGTCGAAGGCCTGCTGCACGTGCACGTCGACTGCTCCCGGGATATGGCGAATTTCTTTTGCGAGCTTTTCCGCCACTACATAGTTACCACGCTGATTAGCTCCCGTTACCGCCACATCGATGGGAGCCGGGGTTCCGAAATTCAAGATTTGCGTCACGATGTCCGCGGGCTGGAAAAAGAACTGAGTTCCGGGAAATCTTTGCGGCAGTTTCTCGCGAAGTTCGTTGATGTAGGCGCTGGTAGGTTTCCCTCGCTCTTCTTTCAACTGCACCAGAATTTCGGCGTCGGATGTGCCGAACGTTCCGGAGTTGCTGTAGCTGAGGTTGATGCCGCTGTAGGGGACGCCAATGTTGTCGAGAACGGTTTGCAACTCTTTGGGCGGAATGGTCTCGCGAATGACGGCGTCAACCTGATCGGCCAGACGGGCGGTCTCCTCGATGCGAAGACCCGTGCGCGCTCGGAAGTGCAAACGAATTTGTCCCGCATCAACCTTGGGGAAGAAATCCCTGCCGAGAAAAAAGACGAGACCGACAGAGAGTACGCAAAATATCAGAAAACAGGCCCCAAACAACTTCGGCCATTCCAGAGCCGAATCCAGCGCATGGCGGTAGCCCTCGCGAAACCTCTCAAAGCCATGCTCGAATTTTTGCTGGTAGCGGCGGAAAAAGGCCTGCTTTTCACCGACATGTTCTTCGGGCTTGTACTCGTCCGTGCTGCTCAGGAGATACATCGCCATCGTTGGGACGATGGTTCTGGACCAACCGTAGGACGCAAGCATAGCGAAGCTAACCGCTTCGGCCAGTGGTACGAAGAGGAATTTCGCAACGCCCGAAAGAAAAAACATGGGAAGGAAAACAATGCAAATGCAGAGCGTGGAAACAAACGCAGGCACGGCAATTTGCTGAGCTCCATCGAGGATGGCCTGGACGGTTTCCTTGCCCATGGCCAGGTTTCGATTGATGTTCTCGATTTCCACGGTGGCGTCGTCCACCAGGATGCCGACGGCCAGCGCTAGACCGCCCAGGGTCATGATATTTATGGTTTCGCCGAGAGCACTGAGCATCAGAATGCTGACGAGAATCGAGAGCGGAATGGAAACCGCGATGATCAACGTGCTCTTCCAGTTTCCGAGGAAGATCAAAATCATCACCGCCGTCAGGCACGCGGCGATCAGGGCTTCGCGCAGGACTCCCTGGATGGATGCGCGCACGAAAAGAGATTGGTCAAAGAAAGTCGAGACGTGGAGGCTCTCCGGCAATGAGGAAGCATAGTTCTGCAAGACCTGCTTGACGCGATCCACGATATCGAGGGTTGAAGCGCCGCCGGTTTTGTATGTGGCCATGAGGACGCCGCGTTGCCCGTTCACGCGGACGACATTGGTCTGCGGGCTGAATCCGTCACGAACATGGGCGACGTCCTTCATGTAAATCGTCGCGCCGTTTACAGTTTTTATCGGCAGATCGTTCAACCCTTCCACCGTCAGCGGGCTACCGTTCATCTCCACGAGATACTCAAGGGCGCCAAGTTTCACGGTTCCCGTAGGTAGAATGAGGTTCTGCGCGTTGACTGCGTTCACGATATCCACGGCGGACAGCCCTTTGGATTGCAGCGAGGCGTTATCGATGTCCACGGAAACGAGGCGCTGCTTTCCGCCGTAAGGGAAGGGCAGTGCCGCGCCCTGCACGGTGGCAAGCTGCGTACGAATGAAATTGTTTCCGAAATCGAAAAGTTGTTGCTCGCTCAAGCTGTCGCTGGTCAATCCAATCTGAATGACGGGAACGGTCGATGCGGAAAAGATAGCCACGAGGGGAGGCGTGGTGCCCGGTGGAAGTTGCCTCAAAATCGTTTGGGCAATGGCAGTGGTCTGAGCTAGCGCCACTTGCACGTTCGCAGTTGGCTGGAAGTAGATTTTGACGACCGCAATGCCGTTAAGAGACTGCGATTCGATGTGCTCGACGTCGTTTACAAGGGTGGTGACGGAGCGCTCTGAGTTGCTAGTGATACGCTGCTCCATCTCCTGAGGCTGAAGTCCCGCGTAGTTCCACACCAGAGTGATCACGGGGATGTTGATTTCAGGAAAAATGTCCGTCGGCGTGCGCAGAAGAACTACCGGCGTCAGCAGGACGATGACAAGAGCGAGGACCACAAATGTGTAAGGTCTCGCGAGCGCTAATCGGACAATCCACATAAAATTTCGAAGGTTCCTCTAAAGGGCTATCTGCCCAGCTACACAAACTGGAACGGTTCTTCCGTCGGGTGCTCTCTTCTTAGATTCCTGAACTCAATTGTTTGGGTACGCCCCAACAACCCGAAACGATATATCGTCCGCACGAATAGTCAGCATACAAATCGCTTATAACCCGAACATTCCTGCCTGCTCTCGAGCCATTCAATTCAAGAGCAAGCCATCGCTGCGTAGCGACCAAACCTTTACAGGTCAGTCTGTTAGCCGACAGGTCAGGCCACACGTGTCCTATCTTACTCCGTTTTGGATGCTCCTGATTTGAGGTCAGTCACATTCACCTTTTCGGCCAATTTGGACGGCGACTTTCTCTCTTTCCAAACTTTCCGAATGCATGCGTCTTTCGGGTATAGTCCTTCGTCATTAGATTTGCCGCGTCTAACCAATCGCGAGAGCTTTTCTCTCGAGGCGTCAAAAAGGAGCCTACCCAGTGCTGTCCATTCGCAACCTCGCCAAAACTTATTCCGGCGGCGTCCGTGCGTTACGCGGGGTGTCGCTTGAGATTTCTCCCGGGATGTTCGGATTGCTGGGGCCAAACGGGGCTGGCAAGTCCACCTTGATGAAAATTCTCGCCACGCTTCTCGATCCAGATACAGGAACAGCAACTCTAGACGGAATCGACCTGGTGGCGAACAAGGATGCCACACGCCGGCTACTCGGCTACCTGCCGCAGGAGTTTGGCGTGTATCCGAAAATGTCCGCGATCGACATGCTGAACCATCTGGCGGTGATGAAAGGAATTACAAAGAACGGGGAACGAAAAGAAACTGTCGAGGGATTGCTGCAACAAACGAATTTGTGGGATGTTCGAAAAAAGGCGCTTGGCGGATATTCGGGCGGAATGAAGCAGAGGTTCGGAATTGCGCAAGCACTACTGGCAAGTCCAAAGCTGATTATCGTCGATGAGCCGACCGCGGGTCTTGATCCCGCGGAGCGAAACCGCTTCTTGAATTTGCTGAGCTCGATCGGGCGAAACGTGGTGGTGATCCTCTCGACGCACATTGTGGAAGACGTGCGCGAGCTTTGTTCCAAAATGGCGATCATTAGCAGCGGCGAACTGATTCTCGAGGGCGTGCCAACGCAAACGATCGAAGTGTTGAAAGGGCGCGTGTGGAGCAAGGTAGTTCCAACGGATGCCGAAAGAGAGGCCATCGAAAAAACCTACCCGCTAATTTCGATGCACCGTGTGGGTGGACTTAACGAGGTTCGTGTTTATTCGGAGGCGCCGCTCAGCGATGGTTTCTATCCCGCCGAGGCGGATCTGGAAGACGTTTATTTTCGCCAGTTGTCGCAGCACCGGCCGAATTGAACGGGGGAACACGACATGTTCATGGACTTCTTTCTATTCGAGCTGAAGCTACGGTTTAAGAGCATCTCCACGTATATTTTTTTTCTGCTGGCCTCTTTCCTCCCATTCTTCTCCGTTGCCGCGCGGGATTTCGGGCCCATCGGAAGCGGCAAGGTGTTTTTGAATAGCCCCTTCGCGGTTCTTCTTATCACGACACAGGTCCTCGCATTCGGCTCAATACTAATCGCCGCGATTTTTGGGCCGGCAATCCTGCGGGACTTTAACGGGGACACTTATCAATTGATTTTCACAAAGCCGATCTCCAAATTCGGCTATCTGATGGGGCGATGGGCGGGTTCCATGGTCACCGCCATCTTTGTTTTCTCAGGAATCGTCTTCGGAATCGCCCTGGGCACGCTGATGCCCTGGGCGGACAAGCTGCGCATCGCGCCGAACGATTTCGGGATGTACTTCCGTATCTACGCTTCCATTGGAATCGTCCAGATTTTTTTCCTCGGAAGCCTGTTTTTTTGTATCGCTGCACTCACGCGGAATATCGTAGTGGTGTATTTGCAAGGCGTGGCGCTCTTTGCCTTTTACCTCATCGAATTGATCGCGATCGTTACCTCCAACAAGCTGGAGCGCACGTGGGCGTCCATCGTTGATCCGTTTGGGCTGATTCTGGTTCAGAGCCTGACACGTTACTGGACGGTGGTGGAGAGAAACGCGCTCGTTCCGCATTGGACAGGCGTGTTTCTCTATAACCGGTTAGCTTGGCTTGGCGTCGGTGCGCTTTCTCTGATTGCCGCATACGCGCTTTTTCCCATGTCCGCCGAAGTTTTGGGCTCCAAGCGCTCCACCAAGAAGGCAGAGGAAGCAAAAGCCGACGAAGACAGCGCGAAGAAGGAACCCCGGCACGTTACCGCGAGCCTCCCGCAGGTGACGCAGATTTTTGGCAGCGCCACCACGTGGAAACAACTGATTTCCATGACGCGGATACGATTCTTCAATATCGTACACGAGATTCCATTTTGGGCAATCACACTGATTATGCTGGTATTTGTGTTGATCAGCGGGCATTTCGCCGGGAACAACAACGGCGTCGAGGTATGGCCGGTAACGTTTCTGATGGTATCCGTGGTTTCGGGGCAGTCTGGATTGTTCCTCTACATTGTCGGCGCGTTATATGCGGGCGAGGTCATTTGGCGGGAGCGGGACGTGCGGTTCGAGCAGATCCATGACTCCTTGCCCTTGCGGGACTGGACCGACTTTGTCAGCAAGTTTTTGGCGCTGGCGATGGTCGAGACGGTGTTGGCCTCCGTAGTGCTGGTGTGCGGCGTGCTTTCGCAGGCTCTGAGTGGATACTTCAGGTTTGAGCCTGGCCACTATGCGAAAGAGATTTACCTGATTTATTTGCCACAACTCCTCATGGTCATTCTGCTCGCCTTGTTTCTGCAGACGGTTTTGGGAAACAAGTTTGTTGCGCATGCTGTGGTGGTCGGGTTGTTCGTCTTGATTCCGATTTTATATGCGTGGGGAATTGAGAATCGCCTGTACATGTTTGGTGAAATCACGCCCTACACGTACTCGGACATGAACGGCTACGGACACTTCGTCAAAGCGCTATTCTGGGTCACTGCGTACTGGCTTTGCATTGGAGGCCTGCTGGGCGTATTCGCGATCGCATTTGCGCGACGCGGCACTGAACAGTCGTTTGGGGCGCGCTGGAAAATGGCGGGTCCACGGATGCGGCGCTTAGTCCCCGCGGCGGGCGCATTTCTGCTCCTGGCAGGAACGTGTGGCGTAGTGTTCTTCTACAACACCCATGTGCTGAATCAATTCCGCACGGCGAAGCAGAACCGGCATCGCGCTGCCGAGTATGAACAGTTGTACAAGAAGTATGAGCGGCTGCCGCAGCCCAAAGCGACCGATGTGGACGTCGCCGTAGACATTTTCCCCGAACAGCGCTCTTTCGCGGGTACGGGCCACTATATGCTTGTCAATCATTCTGGCAAGCCGATCGACGAAGTGCACATCACGGATACCCGCGAATCCGTTCAGGAAGTGAAGTTCGACCGCGAGTCTAAACAAACGCTCGCCGATAAAGACCATTTCTATTCGATCTACAAGCTGGAAAAGCCTCTCGAACCAAATGAAACAATGAAGATGGATTTCCGCGTGGGCTATACCTCGCGTGGATTCAAGGATGGCAACGAGCGCGCGGAGTTCGCTTACAACGGAACTTTCTTTGACCGCGACTATTTTCCAGCCATAGGCTACAGCCAAAATATCGAAATCGATGATCCGGTCCGGCGGCGGGAAGAGAAGTTGCCGCCTCTCGAAGAGATGGCACCACCTGGCGATCCCTACTATTCGAATATAAATTTGTTTACGACCAACTCCGAGTGGGTCACCTTTCACGCCGTAGTCAGCACCTCGCCCGATCAAATCGCTATTGCGCCGGGCTATCTGACGCGCGAATGGACCGAAAACGGCCGCCGCTATTTCGAATACAGCATGGGCGGCACACGCATCAACGATTTTTACTCGTTTCTTTCCGGGCGTTTCAGCGTAAAGAGCGATCAATGGAAAAACGTGAAGCTTGAAATTTATTACCAGCCTGGCCACGAGTTCAACCTGGACAAGATGATGGATTCCAGCAAAACCGGTCTGGAATATTACGAGAAGAACTTTGGCCCTTATCAGTTCAATCAGTTTCGCGTCCTGGAATTTCCCCGATACCGGCAGTTCGCCCAGTCTTTTCCCAACACCGTACCCTATTCCGAGGACATCGGGTTTATCGAGCGCATGAAGAAGCCCGACGATATCGATCTCTTATATTTCGTTACCGCGCACGAACTCGCGCACCAGTGGTGGGGCCATCAGCTGATCGGCAGCCAGACGCAAGGCTCGAACATGATGAGCGAATCGCTGGCGGAATACTCGGCGCTCACTGTGATGTCCAAGAAGTACGGCGAAGACATGCTGCGGAAGGATCTCCGCTACGAACTTGACCGGTACTTGCGTGGGCGCGCGGGCGAGACGCGGCACGAGCCGCCGCTCGTTCTGGTACAGCGCGAGCCATACGTCTGGTACCAGAAAGGTGCGCTGGTAATGTTCGCGTTAGCGGATTACATCGGCGAGGACAAAGTGAATCTTGCGTTGCGCAATTTTCTCGAGAAAAACCGCTATGCCAAAGGGCCGTTCCCCGACACACGCGGATTTGTCGCCGCACTGCGCGAGCAGACTCCGCCGGAGCTGCAATACGTAATAACCGATATGTTCGAATCGATTGTTCTCTACGAGAACAAAGCCGTCTCGGCAACGTATGTGGAAACGTCGGATAAGAAATATAAGGTGACGCTGAAAGTGAGCGCCCAGAAGAAAAAGTCGGACGGCTCCGGAAATGAGACACCGATGGCGATTCACGACCTGATCGACGTGGGAGTATTCAGTGGGACGAAGGAACACTTGAAACGGCTAGACCTGCACAAAGAGTGGATTACACAAGAAATGGGAACCTTCGAGTTTGTGGTGGACGAAAAACCGACGTTCGCCGGGATCGACCCCTACAACAAATTGATCGACCGCGACCCCGCGGATAATTTGATTGAGGTCGAGAAACCGTAGCGCCCGCCGCGCCAAGGGTGTTGTTGCAAGCCACTCCGCGCACTACTTGTGAGTCATCACGAAAACGCCGTCCCAGTCCGCGGTCGGTTCAGCGGCGATATATTCCTGACAACGCTCCAGGTAAACGCGCGAAGGGCCGTCCTTCGGCCACCTGGCGAGAATTTCCTCGAATGCGCTCCGCGCCGCTTTCCACTGGCGCTTGCGATAAAGCTCGCGTGCGCCGACGAATAGTTCGACTTGCGCCCGAATCGTTTCCGCGGTGCCATCGGCGTCGAAGTCCGTTTGGCGTCCCATAAGCTGATAGATCGTTACAGGCTGTAACTTGCCTTTGACGCGCATCAGATCCAGCTCACGAAAAACAAACCCATCGCCCTTTACGGCTTGATATGTCGTTTCGTTCACTATGATGTGCGTGCCATAGTCTTTATTCAGACCTTCAAGCCGCGAAGAAAGATTCACGGCGTCGCCGAGTGCTGTGTAACCGTAACGCAGCGCGGAGCCCATATTGCCCACGCTAGCGACGCCTGTATTTAGCCCGATGCCGATCTCGAGACTCGGCTTGCCCTGCGCCTCCCACTGCTTTTGCAGTTCCCGCACGCGCTTCATCATTTCCAGCGCAGCGTTGCATCCCCGCGCCGCATGGCCCTCTTCTTCGAAGGGCGCGCCCCAGAAAGCCATTACTGCGTCGCCGATATATTTGTCTAGCGTCCCGTGATAGCTGAAGACGATACGCGTCATGTCCGAAAGGTATTGATTGAGAAAGAGCGCAAGCTCCTGCGCGTCGAGTTTCTCAGAGATAGAGGTGAAACCGCGAATGTCACTGAACATCACGGTAATGTCGGTTTTCTTAGGCTCCACGAGCCGCGGATTAACGAGCAGCCGCCGAATGACTTCTGGGCTGAGGTATTGTCCAAACGCCGTGCGCACCTTGCGTTTTTCTTTTTCCTCAACGAGCGCGCGATACAACGAAACGAGCAGCACGTTGCCGGTGAGCGTCATCGCAGGGATTGTGAAATTCAGCCACCAACCGCGCAAAAAAGCTCCGTAGTCCACTGCTACAAGTGGAATAAGCAACGCGGCGCCGAACCACATCCATCGCGGCTGTACCAAAGCCATCCAGATGCCCAACGGAATGCCCAAAAACAAAATCGCCAGGACATCCCAAAGTGCTTGCTGCGCGCCTCGCACAAGAAACTGCTGATGGAGGATGTTGTCGATCACATTGGCGTGCACCTCTACACCGGGGTAATCGATTCCGCCGTAGGGTGTTGACCGTTGATCCCCGATACCAGTTGCCGATGCCCCAACTAAAACAATCTTCCCCTTGAATGTTCCCGGCTCAAAGTTTCTGGTCACTACGTCGGCGATCGATTTATACCGATATGTTCCTCGCGGACCGCGGTAATTGATTTGCATATGGCCGGTGTAGTCCGGATCGATTTTCAGCTTGTCGCCAAAGTTGACGCTCACTACGCCGATTTGGTTGAAGTTCACGGACAATTGGGTGGTCGGCAATCCGAGATAAAGTCTGACCGCCTGAATTTCCAGCGAGCCAAACATCTGCCAGTCATTCATGTCTTTCGACCTTCCAAACGGAAGCACCAGCAGCGTCCGCCGCAAGACTCCATCCTGGTCCGGGACAATGTTGAAAAATCCCATGGAAGTTTTTTCCGGATTGTCGGGGTTTGCCAGAACCGGTATGTTCGCAACTGTTGCAGCAAACAATGTCCCCTCTTGATCATATTTCCGCACCAATTCCAAAAAGTCCTGTTTCCCGGTCGCGGGATCCATGGCGGTACGCGTAATCGAGTACCAATCGATCAAATCGGCATACTGATCGAGCGTTGCGTCGTCGATACCCGTCAATTCTTCTTTCTTTAGAAAGAAACTTCCGAGCACCACAGGTCCAAATCGATCAATCGCTTTTGCGAACTGGGCATCCGCGTTGTTGTCGGCGACGAGTTTCTGCAGCCATGCCTCATACTTGGCGTCGATCTCCCCGTTTTTTTTCCTCGTCTCCAGGTCTCTCCAGATTTTCCGCAGCAACTCAACGGTCTGGTCCGGTTTGTCGAAAGTAATGTCAAAGGCCACCACTTTTGCGCCATCTTCCCGCAAAATATCCAGCATCTTGGCAAAGTGCGTCCTCGAAAACGGCCATTTTCCCAGCACCTCTTGCGAGTGCTGGTCGATATCCACGATCATAATGTGTGGATCGACGTCCGTAACCTTCGCGGGCCGGTATCGAAATCGCGTGTCGAGAGAGTCGTATTCCAGGCGCTGCAGGAACACGAAAATCGGCGTGGGTCTTTCCCCGAGAAAAGTAAAAAAGTAAATGGTCAGAGCGGCTAACGTCGTAATCAGACTGATGATGAACGAAACTCGATGCCGCCACCATGACTGAAGTAGCTCGTAGAGGCCGAACCAGCCCCGCCTCTGCCACCATCCGCCTGACGGAGCTGCCATCTCGGTTCGCGCGCTATTCGCGGAAGACAAAGTTCATGCGTACACCGCTGACTTCGATAACATCGCCATCGTTCAGTCGCACAGGCCCAGTGATCGCCGCGCCATTCACGGTGGGCATCTTGTCACCAGGGCCGATGTAGTAGCCGTCATCGCGCTGGTTAATCTGAGCCGCCATCGGCGGTTTGAACCAGCCTTTGACTTTGACAGTAGCCATCGCCGACTTGCCGATGACCGTCAGCTTGTTCGTAAGCATGTACTCTTTCTGATCGGTTCGCCCGCCAATCACGATGAGCGTGGGAACTTTCAGGCGTCCCGAGGCAAACTGGACGCGCTCGCCTGTGGCTGCCGCTTGTTGCAGCATGTCGCGCCGCGCCTTGGTGTCCAGGACCATAGTCTCGTTGATACGCGGAGCGCTGGCTTTACGACCGGTATCCCACGGTACGGGAGCGTCGCCCGAAGCATCGACCTTGATGTGATGTTTGCCAATCCAGATGGAGTCGCCGTCGTGCAGCGTAGCGCGCTCGACGCGCAGATCGTTCACAAAGGTCCCATTGAGGCTATCGAGGTCTTCCACCACGAGCCGCCCACCCTCAAAATACACGCGGGCGTGATAGTTCGAGACCGCCAGATTGTCGACAGGCAGGTCATTGTCCGGAGAGCGTCCGATGCTCACGGCCCGGCTTCCCACCGGCACTTCCTTGACCGTCTTTTCTTCAAACATCAGGCTGAGCTTCGCCATCTCACATTCCTCCTGCGGCGCCGTTTCTGGCCCCTTTATTTCGCGCTCCACCAAACAGCCAAGAAAACCACCCTCGGGATTCCGCGCCCACACGCACGACAATGACGGTAATGTTGTCCACTCCGCCGCGTTCGTTCGCCAAGGCGATGAGTTTTTCTGCGGCCCGCGTTGGGTCCGTTTCTGCTTGCAAGGTGCCCGCAATCTCCGGTTCCGTGACCATGCGCGTCAGCCCATCGCAGCAGAGCATCAAAATATCCCGCGCGAGCAAAATGTGCTCGTCGGTGTCCACTTCAATGTCCGGCAAAGCCCCCAGCGCGCGCAGAAGGACGCTCTGCATTTCGCTTTCTTCCGCTTCCGCCGCCGTCAAGATGCCTCGCCGCACTTGCTCGGCCACCAGCGAGTGATCGCTGGTAAGTTGCTGCAAATTGCCGCTTCTCAGCAAATAGGCCCGCGAATCTCCCACATGCGCGATGCTTAATTTCGATCCATCTATCCACGCGGTCGTCACTGTTGCGCCCATTCCGTGCTGTTCCGGATGCGCTTCCGCGGAATCATAAATATTCTTGTTCGCCAGGTGCACGGCGCTCGTCAGCCGCTTAGCTTTCTCGCTCCAGGTTGGCTCCGGATTGCCAAGCATCGTGGCCGCGAAGTCGGTCTGCGAGGCCATGCAATGCTTGACGATGGTTTCCACGGCCATCGCGCTGGCCACTTCGCCATGCGCTTCGCCGCCCATCCCGTCGGAGAGCACAAAGAGATTCAGCGATTCGACAATGCGGAAACAATCCTCGTTATTCGTGCGCACACGCCCCAAATCGGTGACGCCGCCGCTTACGATCCGCACAAACTCTCCCGTTTCTGCTCGCTCTCTGAACCCGTGCCCACACCCGTACCCGGCAGTCCTATTCTCACGCTAGCAGACCCTTTCCGGCGGCGAAAGGCTGTGACGCTTACTGATTACTTGGTTTTACGCCCCATTTGCCGCCCCGGCACTCCCCGAGGGTACAACTAAATTGGCAAGTTTGTGCCCCTGTTTCTGCTGGCCGCTGCTCGCTCCGTGCCTCGCTCGGATGCTTCCGCTAAAATCTATCCCACACCAGTCGGCTTTGCGGGTAGAGTCGGCTTAGCGTCCCTCATCATGGCCAAGGCGAAAAAAAGGCTGCGCAAGCCAGTGGCTGCTTCGCGGCGCACTGGATTGTCCGCCGCGCAGGCGGGGCGCGAACTCGAAGAACTGAACCGCGTCGGCATCGCGCTATCTGAAACCCATGACCTCGAGCGCTTACTCACCCTGATCCTTTCGAAGGCTCGTGAAATCACCGGCGCTGACGCGGGATCTCTCTATTTGGCAGAGCAAGCCAGCGGCATCGCGAACGGTTCTGCGCCTAACACGGTAAACGCCGTGGAAAAGACGCGGCAGCTCCGCTTTCGGTTGACGCAAAACGACAGCGTACAGTTTCCTTACACTGAACACACGCTTCCGCTTACGGAATCCTCGATGGCAGGCTACTGCGCGCTCCACGGCGAAGTCATCGAGCTTGCGGACGCCTACCGTATTCCCAAATCGCGGCCCTTCCAGTTCAATTCTTCTTTCGACGAGCAAGCCGGATACCGCACGCGCTCTCTGATCACTCTGCCCATGAAAAACGGCAAGGGCGAGGTCCTCGGCGTGCTCCAGTTGATCAACTGTAAGCGCAACCCCAAAGCGCGGCTGACAAATGCGAATGCCGTCCATCGCTATGTCCATCCCTTTCCTGAGCGCGCCGTACGTCTTGGGTTGTCTCTTGCCTCGCAAGCCGCTGTGGCGTTCGAGAACTCGCAGCTCTACCGCGATATCGAAAATCTTTTTGACGGCTTCGTGAACGCCGCGGTGAAAGCCATCGAGCAGCGCGACCCAACTACCTCCGGCCACTCTCAGCGCGTTTGCAATATGACCATGGCGCTCGCTGAAGCCGTTGATCGCGAGCCGCAGGGACCCTACGCCGATTTGCGTTTTTCGCGCGAACAGATGAAGGAGCTGCGTTATGCCACGCTGCTCCACGATTTCGGCAAAGTAGGAGTCCGCGAAGAAGTTCTCGTTAAAGCCAAAAAACTTTACCCGCTTCAGTTTTCCCGCTTGCTGGATCGCTTTGACTACATCCGGCGGGACATCGAAGCGCGCGTCGCCGAACAAAAGGTTGAGCTCCTGCTCGGACATTTTCGTAAGGAGGCGGAAGCGCGTGTTCGTATGAAGTTGCTCGACGGCGAGGCCAGCCGTCTACTTGCTGAATTGGACCACTATGTGGAATTCATCACACGGGGGAACGAACCAACCATCTTGCCATCAAGCGAGTTCGAATTGCTCGCGGAAATTTCCCAGAAGACCTACTGCGACCCGCGCGGAGCCGAGCGTCCTTACCTCACCTCCGAGGAAGTCCGATATCTCTCGATACCGCGCGGCAGCCTCGATACGACCGAGCGGCGCCAAATCGAATCGCATGTCACGCACAGTTTTAATTTCCTGACGCAGATTCCCTGGACACCCGAATACCGCGGCATTCCAGAAATTGCGCGCGCCCACCACGAAAAACTCAACGGCAAAGGCTATCCGAATAGCCTCACAGCCGCCGAGATTCCCGTCCAAGCCAAGATGATGACCATCTGCGACATTTTCGATGCGCTCTCCGCCTCCGACCGTCCTTATAAGCGAGCTGTCCCGACCGACCGCGCGCTGGAGATCCTCAAGCTGTGCGTCCGCGACGAGGAAATAGATCCTGAGTTGTTCCGTCTTTTCCTCGATGCCCAGGTTTACCGGCTCGTCTCAAAAGCCGCGCAGTAGACGTCGGACGTTACCGTCACGATTACCCATTGGTATGTCTGACCGGGTTAGATTTCTCAGAATGCTGTTGGTTCTTCTAAAATGAATGCCGGGCAGGATATGTGGATCTATCTTCTTGGGCCGTTTCTTTCGCTGCTTCCCCAGCGCTGGCGCAAAGCGCTGCCGTTTTACCAGGCCGTGCACTGGCGTTCCGCTGCCATCGTCAGCGGACTGGCAGAATCCGTCGTCGCCCTCGCCCTGCTTATGTACTGGTATTCGTACTCCGTGGTGACCTGGGTTTCTCGCGGGCTGGATACCGCGCTCAGCAAAAGTGCACCAACCGGAATCACCGATCACGACATTGGGTTTGCCGCGCTCGTGATTTGGGCCACTCACCCGCTGACCTGGCTCATCGCGTTTGTTGGTATCGAGGGCATGGCGCGCATGTGCGCTGCATTTACGGACAGCGTTCTTGGGGTTTTCCCACTCTATTTGGTGGAGAAAATCTACTCAAAGATTTTTCGCAGCGGAGCGCCTGAGCCCGCGGGAGCTGTAAAGTTTTCGCAGAGCCACCTCTCCTCCTACGTGGGCACGGTGAAGGAAAGAGTCTTATCGGCCAGGCTATCGAAGGTTCCCGATGAGCTCCGCGTTGCAAAAGAAGCCGCGGAAGAGATTCTTGAAATTCGCGCTTGGCGTGGCAAACCGGACTGGACTCCTCCCCGCGTGGTTCGGTATGAAGACCGTTACTACCGGCTGGAAGACTGCGCTCGAATTTCTGGGCCGCGCCCGTTCGTTTACAAATTGCGGCGATTGGCGGCTGGCGTTCCCGGGCGTACCGTTCTCATTTATTCTCCGGAAGAGGCGCCCATCCTGGCCGACCGCTGAGCCGGCGGGCCCGTGCTAACCGCCCGCTCCGTAGATGAAAGTTCCCCGCCTTCCTTAGCACAACGCCTCTCGACTACAATCACACCATGCTTTTTCGCCGTCCGCCGCCCCTGCCCGTTCTGCGAACCCTTTGCCTTGTGGCGGCGTTCCTTACGCTTTTTTTCTCGGCCTCCGCACAAAAATCCCCGCCCTCGTCATCCGGACGAGTTCTGCTGCTGCCGCGAACCATCATCTCCGGCGAACGAGCAACTCTCGCAGTGCTTGACGCGAACGGTCGCCTGACTCCCCACGCCGCTGTTGTTTTTTCCAATGGCGATCGTTTGATCACCGACGCAACGGGGCGTGCGCTGTTTGTCGCTCCGCTCAACCCTGGCGTCATTCGCGGGTCAATCGCTGGCCGTGAAGGGCACATTCCCGTGACGGTTTTGTCTCCGGAGGAGACCGCTGCGACCGCTATTCAGGTCACGTCGGTGCCCAAAATCGCTTCACTCGCAGACCGATTCGAGGTCACCGGCCGCGGTTTTTGCGGAGACGCCGACGCGAACCAGATCACCATTTCGGGCGACCCTGCCTTCGTACTTGCGTCCTCTCCGACTTCGCTTGTGGTTCTGCCCCCGGCGGATTTGCAGCCCGGCCGTGCGTCCGTCGACATTTCCTGTGCAAAACGAAACGGGCCGCCTCTCGAAATTGTCTTTGTGGCGCTCACTCTGCAAGCCGACTCTTCGCCGCTCGCGCCGGGTGTACACCGCCAACTCACTGTCCGCGTCCGCGGCACAAGAGACAAAATCACCCTAGAGGCCAAGAATCTCGCCCCAGACATCGCCGAACTCCAAGGCGGCAATCCCCTGCAGTCTTTCAGCTCTGGCGGCTGGGAAAACCTGGCCCACTTCGAAATCGTCGGCCGCAAACGCGGCAGTTTTATGATTTCGATCCGCTTGCTGACTTCCAGGCCGCGCCCCCACCACTGAGTCCCGCATAATATTGCGAAGAAGCGATTTGGAGTGCGGCAGCCCCGCTGTCGCTTTTCTCAGCCCCTGGCACGGCTCTATATTTGGAGAGGCTCACTAGATCTCAGTCGCAAACCTAGCCTGCAATTCTCAGCGCTTTGATTCTCAAGGCAAAGGTAAGCCGCTACGCTTTGCTTTTCGTGCTGGTCTCTACGGAAAGCGCCAAAGTCCCCTGTCCATTATCAAGAATCGCATCCGGCGGGCCATTCCCGATCAAAGAATCCATCGTGCTCTGCGTTTTTTCCAGCTTCTTGTCCGCGTCACTATAAGTCTGTTGTGCGTTCTTCAAATGTGTCCCGAGCTTTTCAAACACCTCAGTGAAAGACGCGATGTTCTTCTGAATCCCCGAGAGCCCCGCAGAAATGCGCATGGCGTTCTCCTCGATCTGCATTCCCCGCAAACCCAGATGAATCACGCACAGATGTGCGTACAGCGTGTTCGGCGAGACGGCAACAATGCACTTCCCTCGGCAGTAAGAGTCCAAGGCCTCGCCCTTGCTGTCTTGCGTCATGAGCATCTCGTAATACACGTTTTCCGACGGCACAAACATCAGCGCAAGGTCCAATGTGCCTTCGTTCGGTACAATGTATTTCCTCGCGATGGAATCCGCGTGCCCCTTGACGGCCGTCGCAAAAGCCCTCTTTGCCTCCGCGCCCTCCGCTTCGATTCGTCGAAATGCATCCAGAGGAAATTTCGAATCGACCGCCACAAGTTTCCTGTCCCGCAAAAAAATGACCGCGTCCGCACACTCGCCGCTCGAGAAACGGTACTGCATCGCGTACTGCGAGGGCGGCAACGAATCTTCCAGTAAACGCTCCAGCGTCACTTCGCCAAGCAGCCCGCGAGTCTTCGCTCCGCCAAGAATCCCCTCAAGCGATTTTGTCGCGGAAGAAATGCCGCGTCCTAACTCTTGGAATTCGCCTAATTGCTTCTGTATGTGGCCAATCTGCTCCCGCGTATTTTTAAGTTCGTTAGCAATCGCCGTTTGCCCCTGCGTCGCAATTTGCGCGGAGTTGGAAACGCCGTCCTGCAGCGCCTTGGTCACGCTCTCCAGCCGCTGCGAAACACTCTGACCAATCGTGGCCATCTGCCCCGTACTCAGCGCCTGCGCTGTCCCAATCGTCTGCAAATCCCGCCGCAGCTCATTCAACTGGGCTTCCAGCAGCGCGCCCTTCTTCTCTTCCTGAGAAGTTTGCAGCACCAGCCAAAGCACCAGCCCAGCCACCGCGATCACAACCCCGATGAGTACTACGTTCATTCTTTCTCCAGTCCATCTTCGGGAAACGGTCTCCTTACTTTACCCGGAGTTGTGTGCGGCGGAAAGCTCCCGCCAAAACAAAAAGGGCCTCGCCTTCGCGAAGCCCTTCTGGCAGTTGGTTCTTAATCCGCTTGACTATACTACCCGAGCGGCGCTGTTCCTACCAACTCATCTTCAGCGCAAACTGCAACTGCCGCGCAGAGTACGCCGCCGACGGCTGCCCCGCACTGCACGTCGACCCTGCGGACGGGTCGCAAAGCTGGTTCACAGCCGTGATATTGGTGCGGTTAAAGAGGTTGAAGACCTCAGCGATCAGATTGAGTTTGATTCTCTCGCCCACGGGTATGAGTTTGGCCACGCGCATGTCCCACGTGAAGAAGCCCGGCATGTTAAACGCGTCCCTGCCCAGACTGCCTATGCACCCCGCGCCCGCAGTGGTGAACCCAGGCACCGTGAACTGCTGAGCGCTGTCCGTCAAACAAACATTGGCAAGAGCAAACGTGACGCCGGGGATGTAAGGCGACGTCGTGATACCTGTCGTCGCGCTTCCCCTCGAGGGACGCGCCTGTGAAGCCCCCAGGTCAAGCCGCGTGTCTTGTCCCGTGATGACGTTGAACGGCCTGCCCGAGGAGACTTCAACGATAGGCGCAATGGTGATATCTCCATAAAGCCGCTTAAAGAAGTTCTGGCCTTGCGCGGCTGCGGGAGTCTGAAACACAGCGCTGGTCACCCAGCGGTTAGGCTGGTTGTTGACGGAATTGGATCGCTCGAATTGCGGAAAACGGCTGTCTTGCGGCTCAAGTGTGGACTGCAAGTCCGTACTATCGTCAACCGAATGCGACCACGTGTAGCTAGATAGCATCTCGAAACCTTTCGAGAAGCGTTTCGTCACGTTAACCGTGAGCGCGTTATACCAGGAGTTGCCGTTCGAGGCCTGCGCGTCCACGCTGTTGAACGGCACTGGCACCCCGAACCCTTTGGGGTAGCCGGCCAGCGCCGCCAACCCTACCTGGCCGGCATAACCGACGTTCAGCGGCTGACCCGGTGCGACGAGTGCCGCGAACGACGGATTCGGTCCCGATGGCCGGAAAAAATTAAAAAATGCCGGAGAGCTTACATATTGCCCGTTGAGGCTAGCAAGCGGCGCCGGACATCCGTTCAGTACTCCCAGCACGCTCGTGGCGATCACGGTGACTCCGCAAGTCCCCGGCGTGGCCGGAATATTTGACGCGGGTGCCACGACCGTCAGCGGATTGCTCACCGGTATGCCAGAAGCCGCCGCGTTGAACGCGTTTTGGTCTAGCAGTTGTGGGTTCGTCGAATTGACGTCGATTGGCCGGTAAAGGTGTATCCCGCGTGTCCATTGATAGCCCACGCTGATTTTCCACGATGGAGAGAGTTCGCGCTCCACGGTCAGATTCGCTTGCTGCGCATAAGCGTAGGTGAAATTCTTCGTCACCGGCAGGGTGAACGGCAGAATCGAGAGCGGAAAACCGTTTTGCAAGTAAGCTTGGTTCGCGAAAAGCGATCCCGCGGCGAACGGATCAAAACGCTGCTGTTGCGGCAAGTATCCCAATGTGAGGGAAGTCGGAAACGCCGCGTAGATCGAGTTGGCGTTTAGCACACCCTGGAAGATGGAAGACCCGTTCAGATTTGTGGGGCTGTCCAGGTTTGACCCGCAGAATCCAGGCGGCGTTGGCGAGCCTTGCGGCAGCGGCAGCAATCCGCAAGCGGAGGCAGTTCCTCCCGCAGACAATAGCTGCACCGATCGGCCGCCGTCGGCAGTCGTCGAGTCGAACGCAATGGCCAGAAGCGGATGATCGAAGAAGAGCCCGTAGCCTCCGCGGACGACAGTTTTGCCACTGCCCGTCGGGTCCCACGCGATTCCGAAACGCGGCGCAATGTTTTTGTAATCTCGCGGCACGCCTTCCTGCACTCCCAAGGCCTGTTCTGCCGCCGCGTTGACGGCCGTTGCCGGCGCAAATAGGGGACTGATTTCCAGGTCGTACCGCAACCCATAATTTAGTGTCAGCTTGCTGCTTGCTTTCCAACTGTCCTGAATAAAATATCCCATGGGCACGTTGTCGAACGGTGAGCTTGAGTTCCCAATGCCTTGAATGTAAGACGTAGGAATCCCCAATCCATATGCCTGCAAGCCAGTTGCGCCCGGCAGCGCGATACCTCCGCTACAGGAAGCTCCTGTACCGCCGATGCAGTTGGGGAAACCGAAAGACTGGGCCGGAATGCCTCCGAAGTTGACGTCGCCGCCAAAGTCCAGCTCGAAAATCTGCGGTTTGCCCGATCGCAGTTGTATCAGGGCGTAATCCCCTCCCATTTTGAACGTATGGTTGCCGCGGATCAGTGTGACGTTGTCGGTCCATTCGAATCGCCGTTCGATGCGGTCCACGGTCGAATACGGCTCGCGACCGAAGTAGGCATAGCCCGGGATATTCACTCCGATGTCCGAACCACCAGGAAGGTCCGAATAGCCGTAGTGCAAGCCGCGGCGCGCGCCCTGGAAGCGAAATTCGTTGAACGCCGTATCGCTGAGTATTGTGTCGTGCTGGAATATGACGGTGATATCGCGGTATTGATTGATGCCGGCGCGGGTCCCGGCATTCTGACCAAACACTTGGTTTTGTGAAGTCGATTCGACGCCGGTGACGGTGGAGGGCGAAACGGACACGCGTAAGAAGGACGTGTTGTGGTTGTTCCAACGCTGATCGATTCGTCCCGACCATAAACTGGTCTTTTCCGATGCAGGAAAGTTTCCTCGAAGGCTGTTCAGGTCCGCATACGATGCGGGCAGTTGCGCCACACCAAAGGAATAGCCCGCTCCCGGCGCCACGGAAATCGAGGAACACGTCACCGTGCCGATCATAGCCCCCACTGGGCATGTCACTGGAATTGGGAATTGTGCACCCGGCCCTGGATTCACCAAGCCGCCAGTGAGTCCTGGGGCAACCAGCCCGTAATCAACCTTGTTCAGCGCAACGCTGGAAGCCGAGCCCATGAAAACCGCATACTCCTGGGCCAATGCTAGCTGGCCCGCATTTTCCAGCTGTTGGACCGCGGTGGCTTGCGAGGGCGTCAATTGTACGGTCAGCGGACCCAGGCTAACTGGCACCATGCCGAAGGGGCCGGTCCCGGGCGATGCCGTTCCGATGCTCGAGAAATCCGTCTCTTCGTGCTGCGTGTATTCGTAGGAAAAAAAGTAAAAAGTCTTGTCCTTTTTCAGCGCGCCGCCAAACGTTAAGCCTGCCTGAACTCGTGTATAGGGTTGTTTGACGGGATCAAGCAACCCGGTTGCCGGGTCCACCACGCCGGAAAACGGATCCCTCGCTTGAAACGCCTTGTTTCGCAGATAGCCGTAGACGTCTCCATGCATTTCATTCCCGCCGCTTTTGGTAACAATGTTGATCACCCCGCCCGTTGCCCGTCCATACTCGGCGTTATAGTTGCTCAAAATCAGCTGAAACTCTTGCACCGCTTCCTGCGATACCGTTGAGCGAATTCCGTCCGTCGAGTTATCTCCGGCGTCTGCTCCATCCACGCTCACCATGTTCGACCGCGCCCGGGCGCCGTCGACATTCAAACCGCTGTTCGGCGCGGGGCCGATGGTCGGAGAGACGTCCCGAGTAACCTGCGAATTGATCAGCGTAAAATTGATGTAGTTGCGGCCATTGGTTGGTAGGTTGTTGATGCTGCGTTGGTCGATCGTTTGGGAAACTTCCGTCTTCGTGGGCTCAATGAGGGCTGTTTGCGCCGTTACCGTGATGGTTTGCTCTGTGCCTTTCAGTGCCAGCCGCGGATCGAAGCCAGCGTCTGCGCCCACCGTCACGACGACAGCATCGCTCTCGTACAACGCAAAGCTCGCGCCGCCGTCGACGCTTACCTTGTATCTTCCCGGAGGCAGCCCGACCACTTTGTACCGCCCGGCATCGTCAGACACGACGGTGCGTTCCGCGCCGGTTCCCGCGTTGGTGATCGTCAGCTTCGCGCCGCGCACCGCGAGTCCTTGCGGGTCGCTCACCGTTCCCGAAAGCGTCGCTGTATCGACTTGCGCTCTCGTCGTCGCAGCGCATCCCAGCACCAACAGGCACAGCGTGATCCACGCAGACACACCATGACGTTGCCGCATCTGATCCCTCCAAGTGGAAACCGCTCAATCTTCCGCTACCCCTAGCGGCGGCGGAGCGCCCCCCGAATGAACGCTACCCGATTGAATACTCAGCTTTTACTTCAACGTTCCGCGCACTTCAATCAAAACTTCTCCGCCAAGTTCCTGAGCCTAACCCGCATTTCCCCACCCACGCCCTCCCCGGCTCTGTATCCCGCGTCCCGTGCGGGCACGATTCCTCGGCCTGAGCTTCGAAGGTATCGTGCCGTCTTTCCATGCCCCGGCGCCCACCCCCGGCCACCCAAAGGCTAGCCAAGCGGATGGGTTTGCGTGACCAGATCGCCTACCAGCCTGGTGTGCTCAGGAGTTCGACTGCCGCGTCTATTGGGTCAGTCAAAACGATAACGAAGAGCCTCTGCTACGGCCCTATATCCAATTCGCCGGTAAATCGAATTTGATGTGGGGTTACCCAGGTCAGTGTAGAGAATGCATCGATACCCGCCGGCGCGAAGATGCTTTGACAAAGCATGAACGCAGGCTGCCGCGTAGCCGTGCTTTCGCTTTTCCGGTGGCGTATAGACTCCAGACAGTCGAACCACTCCTTGCACTGGTTCCCGGTTTACAGCCATGGACGTCGTCTCTCCGTTTTGATCCCAGACCCAGAGCTGTCCGGCGGCCAACCCTCTGTCTACGCGCAGTTCGGTATCGTTTGCAGACTCACCAATTTCATTCTGAAACGCACGAGTCCATTGAATCATCAAGCTGCGATCGCTCGGACCTGCCTGCCGTAACTGACCTTCGCTACGGGGAACTTCTCTCAGCTCCAAGAGTTCGTAGAGACGCATACCCTGGAAGGGTGTGGCTGCCGATTTACATCGTTCACCCCATTGCCCGGCGAAGCTTGCTGCTGTTGCCGCGTCTCCATTGACGCCGGACAGGGTCACGCCAGCTTCCGCAATCGCATTCACCATTGCCAGCACCGCTCGCGATTCCATCGGTGTCAGGGTCGCTGGGTATTCGAGAGGTGATTGAACGGCCACGCCGACGGCTTTCTCTCCGTGAAATGCGATCCAATACCGGCCTGGATCGCCCTGCGCCACGCGGGCGTGGAGAATTGACAGAATCAGATTGTGCAAAACTGGTTCCGATGAAAGGAACTCGTCTGCGCTCCTCAAGACGAACCCAGGATCTTCGCTGAACAGCACTCTGAATTCCATGCGGGAGATCTTACCTGAGTGGGAGCAGCAGTGTGAATTGTCGGGTGGGCGGCCCCATACCGTCTGGCTGCGGACTGTATGCCGCACACGCCGGTTTTGCGTGTACGGGTCTAGATCTCACTGCAACCCCGGTGAGGATGCCATTGCCGACCGCCTTGGAATTCTAAGACGCATTTTTTTGGTGGCGCGTCAGTTCTCGATAATTCCGAAACAATATAAAAGGGAATTGACAACCTAACCGCCGAACAAACGGGTCCGAGGATTATTCCCAGTGTGCCAACAAACCAGGAGTTATCGCTTGGGGCTCTAGAAGGGAAAGTGGTTTAATTCCGAGTGATCGAGGTCCGCGCGGTGAGAAAGTTGGTAAAACAATGAAGAAATACAAATTCAAGGCGAAAATTGAAGCAGCCGATGGCGGAGGGGCTTATGTGCTTTTTCCGTACGATACCGTGAAGGAATTCGCCACCAAAGGGAAGGTGCCTGTAAAAGCGACTTTCGATGGTCTGCCTTATACGGGTTCACTCATCAAGTATGGTCACCCACTTCATTCGCTGGGTATGCCTAAAGCCATACGCGAGCAAATTGGGAAAAGCCCGGGCAATACTCTTGAAGTCGTTGTTTGGAAAGATGAAGAGGTAAGAACCGTCGAAGTGCCTGCTCAATTTGAAAACTTGATGAAGAAAGAGGGGCTCCTTCCAGTTTTCGAAAAACTGAGTTACACCCACCGCAAGGAGTATTGCCGTTGGATCACGGACGCCAAGAAGGAAGAAACACGATTGAAGAGATTAGGTAAAGCTATTGAAATGCTCAAGAAGGGAGTAAGAACCCCTGGGTAGAGCAAAGTCACACGAATTGGATTCCAAACGTTGGCAGTTTCCGCCTTTCGGGATTTGGCCCAGTTCAAGCGGGCAACTCTTCCATAATCCGGTGAGGGAAGGGTTGCCAACAATCCGCCCAGAAGGCTTTTTGCCCCACTTCTGCCACAAGAGACAAGGTGAACGCCGCTCGGCGCACGGGTCAAAACTCCCACATCACGTGCTATAACAAACCAATGCGCCAACACGATTACGCACCCCGGCCCGCGCAAATTAAATGGCTCCTCGATTCAGACCCGGGCATCCGTTGGCAGGTCATGAGGGACCTCACCGGTGAAGCCCCCGAAGCAATCGCCGCCGAGCGGTCGCGCGTCGCCACCGAAGGCTGGGGAGCTCAACTTCTCGCCCGCCAAACTCCTGCCGGCCACTGGGGCGGCGGGCCGAAGTGGGACCTTATAGCCCTCTTCAGTCTCGTCGTCTTGAAGGACCTCGGTCTCGACCCCGCCAGCAAGCAGGCTCGCAAAATGATCGACCGCGTCGACAAGCGGCTCGCGTTTAAGCCGCTCAACAACCGGCCTTTCCTTCACGGCGAAACGGAGCCCTGCATTAACGGCAGAATCCTCGGCATCGGTGCGTATTTCAAGGAGCCGAACGACGCACTGGCCAAGCAACTCCTGGGCGAGCAACTCGAAGATGGCGGCTGGAACTGCGAAGCAAGACCCTTCTTGTCGCCCAAACGCCCCCCCAGCCGGCGCTCTTCGTTCCATACCACCATCTGCGTGCTCGAAGGACTGCTCGAATACGAACGAACAGGGCGCAAATCGGCAGCTGTCACCAAAGCCCGCAAGCGGGGCGAAAACTATCTACTCGAGCGCCGCATGTCCCGCTCGCTTCGCACTGGCAAAGTCATCGACAATCGCTGGCTGCGATTCTCGTTCCCGACGTTTTGGCACTACGACGTCTTGCGCGGACTCGATTATCTGCGAAATGCGGGAATCAAACCCGACAGCCGCGTCCGTGACGCTATCAAAATCGTCATCGAGCGGCGCCACCAGAACGGGCGCTGGCCGCTGAACCTCCTTCATCCCGAACATATTCCATTGGAGATGGAGACCGATGTGGGCAGTGCAAGCCGCTGGAACACACTGCGCGCTCTCCGAGTCCTGCGTTGGTACAACAACTCAACACGTTAGTTGTGACTTGGGCTTGCACACGACCGGTGGCAGGCACTCAAATCAGGAGTAGATGCCATGACCGATGAACCCAGGCAGTCGACGCCACGTCCCATTCTCAGCTCGATCTCGGCACAACTCTTCGTTACGAACATCAAGAGTTCCTGTGATTTCTATACAAACAAGCTCGGCTTCGCGGTCGAATTCATCTATGGCGATCCGCCATACTACGGGCAGGTCATCCGCGACAATGCACGACTCGCTTTGAGACTGGTCTTCGAATCTGTGTTCGTTGGCGATGTTCGCAAGCGCGAACATCTGCTCTCCGCTTCGATCACAGTTGGCACCTCGAACCAAATCAAACAGCTGTTTCTGAGTTATCAGGCTGCAGGAGTCTCTTTCCACCAGGCACTTAAGAAAGAGCCATGGGGTGCCAGAGCCTTCATAGTCTCGGATCCAGATGAGAATCTCATCCTCTTTGCTGGCCCGGCAGCTGACTGAACTCCTTTAATCTAGAATGCGGAACTGCGGCGCAGACGACCCCCACGTGGGCCCATTCCTTCAACAAATGGAAAACGCGGGAGAAGATTCGCGATCGCTCCGAGAATTTACCAGGTAAAAAAAAGGACTCCGACAATGCTTGCGTGCATCTGCCAAAGATATTCTTAGTCCAGCTCGGCTAGTCTGGCCCGGACCAAGTCCTTCACTAATTTTCTATCGATTTTCCAATCGACGGGGATCTGAAAGCAGTTCTGAAAGACGACAAATTTCCCCAACCTCACCTTAAAGTCTTCAATTACACGAGGACTCCAGGGTGAAAATGTCAGATGATTTTTGTAAGCACAAATGCCAACTACATACTTCCCATTCCGGTGGATGGTAGGTACGTTCCAGGAAATTTTAGACTCTAGTTCCGGAAATTGGGTAAGAATCAAATCAATTACGGACCTGAGGGTACTCTCTTTGGTAGGGTCCAGTGAGGCTAAATATTCCTCAACGGAATTGAATCTTGGGGAGCATGGTCGCCTCCGAGGGCGCGGTTGGTACATTGTTTTGCGATCCACCTCGATTCACGGCTTTTGAGAAGACAATCCAGCAGCGTCAAGCACCATTGCCGAGGTCCCGAAAAAAGAATTAGTGAGAAAAATATGCAGTTTCATCATTTTTTACTTTTAGGAACTTTCGCTCGAGTACCCGCCGGCGCTCTGCTCTTCAATTTGATCTGATTGTAATCAATTGCGGCACGAACGAGATTTTTTAGAGCGCGCTCATTAATCTTATCGCCCTCGAAAAGATCGATCGCTCGCCATTTGTTGCCTTCGAGGCCAGCGTTGAAGAGCTTGTGGGGATCTGGGAGGCTGGCGCCGTTGGAAAAGGTGAGCTTTATTTTGTCTTTGTGGGCGTTGCCTACTGCGATCATTCCGTCGCGAGACCAGACTGGGCTGCCCATCCACTTCCATTCCTCGATGATCTCGCGGTCGGCCTCAATGATGGTTTTGCGGACACTGGCGAGCGTTTTGCTACGCCAGTCGTGGAGCGATTCAATCAGTAGGTCAATACGTTCCGATGGATTCATTGGATATTTATACCTCCAATTCTTGCACGAGGTGCTCAACGTAGGCTATATTTCAGTCCACGGCGCGTTCGCTATGTTGAAGAGTTCTGCTCCCTCTTTTATCGTCGACGACTTGGGCGCGACGCTTGCGTTCTATCAATCCAAGCTGGGGTTCGACGTTCTTCATAAGGGTGGTGGCGACCAAGACGGAGACGACTTCTGGGCCATCCTGGTACGCGACCGAGCCATGCTCTTCTTCAAGGCCATCACACCCGAGGTCCATCCACAGCCGAATTCTTCCCGTCACGAATGGGCCCGCTGGGACGCCTACATCGCCACGGATGATCCTGACTCGCTGTACACAGAGTTCGTAGGCCGGCAGGTGCCCATGCACCGGGAACTGGCCAATACGGGCGATGGACTCCGAGCCTTCGAGATCACCGACAACAGCGGATACGTGCTGTGTTTCGGGCGCCCCGTTGACAAATAGCCGCCTCGTAAGATCATCTACGCTTCACTCGCCCTGACCAATAGTGCTGCGGCGTCATCGGCCAAATCGAAGATCATAGGTTCGAGTGCGAGGCTGTGCCAGTCACTGGCCTACTCGTAAGAAGCCGTCGAACAACATGGCCTTTCCACATCCAGAGTCCCGAGAGGAGCAAAACAGGAACGAGAAAATACCGAACACTGGAGGCGTAGTTCGGCGTGTCCGAAGGTGAATCATAGATGTAACCCAGAATCGGAATGCTAAAGATAATGTGAATCCACCGAAAAATCGAACGTTTGGTAGCTTCTTTCATGACTAATTCTCCTCCTTTTATTCACTACTTTTGAGCCGCCTCAGGCGGCCAATTGGGCGATTCAATACCGAACTGCTTGGCGTACTCCGCGTTCAGCCGCTGCCAGCCGCCGAACTTCATGGCGTCGGGGCCAACCATGCGGCCAATGGGAGTTCCGCTGAGAAGGCGATCCAGAATATCGAAACAGATGTGCCACCCGGCAGCGCCCATGGAGATGAAGCGGTGACCGATGTTGGTCCACAACGTCAGGCGCGTTCCGCCACCCAAGTCTTCGAGTTGCCACCGCATATCGAAGCCGCCCCACTTGTACTCAAGCACCTCAAGAGGGTCGGCTCGCGTCACGGTTGTTTCGGTAACACGCGGCGCGGGCGCACCCACCGTGGTGAGCTTCACCGTTGCTCCAGCCGTCCCGAGGCTTCCATCGGCGTCGAAGGGCGCCCACTCACGCAGATGCGCCGGGTCGGTAAGCGCCTGCCAGACTTTCTCCGGCGAGTGGCGCAGTTCTCGGACGAGAATGAGTGTCCACTTCTCTCCGTCCTTTCGTATCTGCGCCCCGCTGGCCGGACCCGGTGTGTACTGCTCGAGATTGGTCACCTTAATTCTCCTTAGCTTTAATAGCGTGCCAGCTGGGTGAGCTGAACGAGATTGCCGCAGGTGTCCTTCAGCATCGCAATGGTCGAGCCGGTCACGGCGGTGGGCGGCATCGTGAACTCGGCGCCTCGGGCCTTGATCCGCTCGTAGTCGCCCTTGACGTCGTCGGTGAAGAACATGGCCGCGGGCTGGCCCTGTTGAAAGATCGCCTGCTGATACGCTTTGGCCGCGGGGTTGTCGTTCAGCGCCAGCTGCAGCTCCGTGCCTTCCGGCTCCTCGGGCGAGGCCACGGTCAGCCAGCGATATGGGCCCTGGCTGAAATCGGTCTTCTTGGCAAAGCCCAGTACCTCCGTATAGAAGCGCAGGGCTTTGTTCTGGTCGTCCACGTATAAGCTGGTCACTTTGATTTTCATTTTGTTTCTCCTTTGTCACGTTCGCGGTTTGAGCCGCGGCGTTTTCTGCTTGTCTTCCTTTTCGTTGGTGTTGCCATCGTTGTTGAAGGATCCATGCGGTCGAGATGGCGTTCGAGAGCATCCAGGTGATCGGACCAGAACCGGCGGAACCGAGCCAGCCACGCATCCAGCTCCCGAAACGGTTCTGGTTTCAGGCGGTAGAGACGGCGCTGTGCGTCCACGGTGGACTCCACGAAACCGGCCTCACGCAGCACGCGCAGATGCTTTGACACCGTCGGCTGCGTCATACGAAGTTGACGCTCGATCTCTCCCACCGACTGTTGCGACGAGACCAGGAGGCTCAATATCGCGCGGCGGTTCGGCTCCGCAATGATTTCGAAAGATTCCATTCTCTTGATATACGCCACAAGGCATATACGTGTCAAGGTATATTTACGTAGGGCCCCAGGCATCGGTTTCAGTCGGGTGCGGGGATATACCGTCCAATGCGCTTTTAGCGGGTGCGATTTAGAGTGCTGCGCGCTACGGCCGCCGTGGGGATGAACGCAACGGTGCCGTAGCTTTTGTACCGCGAAGTGGGCTTCTCTCCAGCGATTGGCCGGTCATGGCGCGTTTGGCGGTACTAATCCGACAGGAGAGCTGATAACTTCCGGGTTGCCCGTCACCCGGGCTGAACTATTCATCTTCTTTCTAGTTCTCCAGCTCGCCGTGCCGCAAACTCAATTGAAAAACGCGCCTCTGCCCAGTAGCATCGGCCACACATGCGACACACCTGCGGTGTACACTGGCCCCGATGACAACCCTAAGTATTGGGTTCGGCAAACATCTTACGCGACGAGAACTGCTCATTGGCGGGGTGGCTGCTGCACTATGCGGGCGGGGAGCAATACGCGCATTTGCCGCTGCTGCGCAACCTGCAACGCCTGTCAGTTTTAAAGTACCGCGCGGTGCCTGCGACTGCCACACCCACGTATTCTGTGACCCTCATCGCTTTGGTTTTTGGTCTGGACGCACTTACACGCCTGAAACCGCGACCGTCAACGAGACGCGTGCCCTGCATCGCGCCCTTCACGTAGAAAGAATTGTGCTGGTGAATTCGCTGGTGTACGGCACCGATAACTCCTGTATGGTTGATGCGCTCCGCCAACTCGGCAATCGTGCGCGGGGCATTGCGCTCATCGACGAGCACACATCGGACGCAGAACTAGATGCCTTGGCTCACGCCGGTGTGCGCGGTATCCGTTTGAACTTCGTAGACCTCGGTGTTCCCGATCCGGCAATTGTTCAGCAGCGGTTCCAGTCCTCCGTCAAGCGGCTCGCCGGTCGCGACTGGCACATCCAAATCTACTCGGGACTCTCGGTCGTTGAAACACTTCAGGACGACGTCATGGCCGCGCCCCTACCCATCGTCTTTGACCACTTCGCGGGCGCACGTGCTTCCCTTGGAACCTCTCAGCCCGGCTTCGATGTACTGGTGAAGCTCATCCAGTCTGGCAAGGCTTATGTCAAAATTTCGGCTGTTTATCGTGTTTCTGACCGAGCGCCGGAGTATTCCAATGTTACGCCACTCGCCCAGACGCTAATTGCCGCAAACCCTCAGCGCATTCTGTGGGGAACAGACTGGCCCCACCCGGATTCGTCGCGCGTGCCAGGCCGCCGCTCGATTGATACCGCACCGCTGCTCCAGATTGACGATGGTCGTCTATTCAACCAGCTTCCGGTGTGGGCACCGAATGAGAATGTGCGAAAGACAATCTTGGTGGAGAACCCTGCAAGACTATACGGCTTTTGAAACCGTACTCCCTCCGAGGAATTGCGATTCGTGCTAGGCCCTACCAAAAACGCAATTTAGACCTCGCAGACCAGATTCCCTACGGATTGTCCGCATACCCCGTGACTCGCCAAGTGGGAATTCTTTACGACCTAGGGAGCTAGACGGAGCCGACTGCTTTGCCTTTGAGGAATTTGGTGTCGGCAACGAGGCCGAAAGCTTCGAGTACGTTAGCTTGCACTTGTTTTGTGAGGGCGTTGATCTCGTCGACACCGAAACTCCGTGGGCTGACGAAATACCTTAGCTGCTTCTCCCCCGCAGGGGTCTCGATAATCCGCAGAACGGCGTCCGCGACTTCCTGGGCATTGGCGGTGGTGGAGGAAAGCGCGGCGTTGACTTTCGCAGGGATCTCCTTGGCAGCGCCATATGCGTTGGCGCGAGCCTCGTCGGCAGCCGCCACCGAATTCCCAAAAACAGCGGTCTCATATGCGCCGGGTTCGAGAATCACGGATTCAATTCCTTGCGCGGCAAGTTCGTAGTGGTACGCCTCGGCCAACGCCTCAAGCGCAAATTTGCTGGCGCAATAGAAACCCAAGGCAGGAAGAACCACGCGGCCGGCGCCGCTGCTGATGTGCATGAGCACGCCGCTGCGTTGCCGCCGCATGTGCGGAAGCACGGCTCGATTTACGCGAACCGGCCCAAAAAAATTCGTGTCCATAAGACGCTTCGCTTGTTCGGTGGTGACAGCCTCCTCCAGCCCCGAGAGGAAGTAGCCGGCGTTGTTGATGGCGACGTCGATTCGGCCGGCTTTGGCCACGGCGGCATTCACAGCCCGCTCGACTGACGAGTCGTCGGTTACATCCAGTTCAAGGACGTACATTGGCAGCGAGTCCTTTTCAGCAAGCGTGCGGATTTCGGAGGCATTCTTGGCGTTGCGGCCTCCGGGCTCACGCATCGTCGCGAAAACCGTGTGCCCATTGCGAGCCAGGGTATTGGCGAACAGTCTGCCGAAGCCGGTGCTGGAACCAGTGATGAGAACCACTTGCTTGGAATTCATGATCATCCCTCCTTGCGACGCTACCGCGAACCAGTTTGATGCCGGAAGTAAAGCGGATGGTTACGAGAAATAAGTCAACGAATTGGCGGCTAGGGGAATGCAACGGCGCATACGTAAATGGCCGATGCTTTTGGAGCCGAAAGTTTGGAATAAGTTCGTTCGCACACGGTTTTCGAGTTGAATACCGCCGGATCCTCCAGCACAGGGTTCGAAATAATATGTCCTTGCATACGTCGTCAACTTCCTTAGGCCAGGTGTTCCAGGCGGCGGCATTTTGGCAGAGCTTAGTTTTCGTGCTTCGGCACCCACCACTCGGGAATGATTTTGTTGATGCGCAGTTTTCGCACAACCGGTCCCCACTGCGGTTGAAATTCAGCGGCTATATTTTGAATCGCGATGCCCGCGAACTGGAAAGCCATTCTTTGTTCTGCGTGCGTGAGATCGTTATATCCATGCGGCAGATAAGCATTGCCCACAAAACCGCCGGCAGCCGCTCCCGCAAAATTTGAGAAGGCAATGGTGTTTCTCCCTGAGTCGGTCTTGTCGATAAAAGTAAATACAAGTGCATGACCGATTCGCAGAAGAGGATTCTTACTATTGGATCGCATATACCGCGGATCTTCATGCAAGGCAACACCCGTCAAAAAGCGCGCTGTTCGCTGGGAAGCGACCGTGGCGATGGAGTCTTCATATTGCCTGCCGAACGCCCCGGCACCGTCCTTCCATTCGCGGGGGTAGTTCTTCCTGGGATTCGCCATGGCCATACCGGCCGCAAACGCTGGAAAGATAACCGCAGGCGGCCCAAATGTTTGATGGGCGTAGATTGCAAACTTGTCGCCGAAGGAGAGGCTGCCAGAACTCCTGACAGGCAGGAACAGGAGGGCACTGTTTCCATCTTGGGGATGGGATGATGGGGTTGGTGGATTGTTTTGGTCTTGAGCTTGTGGCGCGTCAGGAAGGTTGGCCGGCTGCGGGCCCTGTGTTTCCGGGGCTTCTTTGGCAACCGCCGCGGAAGGACGAGGAAGCGCGGCATCAGAAGAGTCGCGACTGAGATCAGCTTTGTTCTTTGTTTCCTGTGACGCGGCAAGTGGCGAATACGCAACCGTAAAGCATAGTGCAATGAAGGTCATGCGAAAGAAATCTTTAGAGCGGCACGTTCTTACGATCATTTTTTCTCCAATGGAAATGTTTGGGGGCCCGAGAGATAGATGCGATAAAATCGGGACTTGCGAGTGCCATGCGTCCAGAAAACATGACCGATCGTCCAGTATTTGAGCGCCGCATGGACCCGCTGTCTGAAGTCTTCGGATCTATGGGAATTCAGGACGCGATTTATACGCGCCTGGAGGCGACAGCCCCCTGGGGTTTTCACTACCCGGAGAATAGACATCCGCGGATACGCTTCGGATTAATGGTTTGTGGATCGGCTCTTTTGAAATTGAAGAACCAGCGGCAAGCCATCTCCCTCTCCGCCGGAGATGTTTTCATTTCCATTCTCAGCAAAGAGCCTTTTACATTGATGGATCATCCGCGTTCCCCCGTTGCCGATTACCGCGAATTAAGAAAACTGGAAGTCGATTGCGTGATTCATTACGGAGGAGGCGGCGTGCCCGCTACTTTGGTAAGTGGCTCTTTTGGAATAGGTGCATTCGAGGCCCCACTCATTTCCACGATCCTGCCTCGTTATTTGCACCTGCGACTGGACCAAAATCGAAGTCACGCTTTCCAATCCGTGCTGGATCTTTTGGCGGCAGAAACGGCTCAGCCCGGTATAGCTTCATCGCGCTTGATCAGTTGTCTTTATGAGTCCTTATTTGTCTATGCCATTCGAGCTTATGCAAGCAGCTCCGAGGCTCCGCCGAAGGGGTGGTTGGCGGCAATGTCAGACAAGCATCTTGGGAAAGCTATACAGGCAATGCATGCGAGCCTTGATAGGAGCTGGTCTGTTGAGTCGTTAGCTCGTGAAGCACCCATGTCCAGGTCTGCCTTTGCCCTAAAATTCAGGACCGTCTTGGGCCAGACACCTCTCGAATACCTTACCAAGTTGCGGATGTACAAAGCAGGCGGCATGATTCGCTCGAACCATATGTCGTTCTCCGAGGTCGCGTCAGCCATTGGATACGGATCGGAAAGTTCTTTCAGCCGCGTCTTTAAGCGAGAGATGGGCGAAGCTCCCAGAGAATATCGCCGCAAGTGCGCGGTTCTGCAATCGCCCGAAGGAGGGTGATTGGCTTCGACGGCGGGGTTAGTCCTGTGAAATCGGCTTTTTACCAGCGATTTAACCGTCACTGCTAGCGCGTTTGTCGGTACTAATCCGACCGGCGAGCTGATAACTTCCGGGTTGCTCGTGATCCGCCCGCAACGGGATCCAGGACACCTTGTTTGACCGGGCCATCCTTATGAGTTCAGCCGTACCGTTTGCGACTGAAAGCGAGGAAGGCTGGAGATCCGTGGGGAGATTGCTGCCGAAGCTGAAAGCAATCAGTTTGCCTTCTTCCCGTAGTGCTCGCCAAAAAAATCACTCGTATTCCATGCAGGTCTCTCGTTCTGCTGCGCGACGATGTATTCGAGGAGATAGCTGTA
>Ga0210384_10000215_pt1 | contig 90249 bp, 85 predicted proteins | sample IncBWH2MmetaG_FD_160574 | JGI IMG/M metagenome (GOLD analysis project Ga0210384, IMG submission 160574) | Forest soil microbial communities from Barre Woods Harvard Forest LTER site, Petersham, Massachusetts, United States - Inc-BW-H-2-M | ecosystem: Environmental > Terrestrial > Soil >... | reverse complement strand
AATGACACAGATGACCCGCCGAGACCCCTCCCCTCGCTTCCGCGCGCTTCGCGCCTTGCTTCCCGCCCTGCTGCTGGGCCTGGTCGCCCAGGCCGGCGCCAACACGCTGACCCAGAACGTGTCGTGGACGATAGACCGCGCCGGCACCTCCACCAAGTACCGCGTGGTGGCCTACGGCGACTCGATCTACGCCGGCTACAACACGTCCATCTTCAACGCCGCCAAGTACTCGGCGCCGACGGTGGACGCCGAGTACCTGTCCGCGCTGTGGAACGCCGACATCGAGAGCGTGCGCCGCGCCAAGTCGGGCGCCGTGGCCTCCGACGTCTACGCCAACAAGATCGTAGCCGAGAAGTCCTGGATGCAGGACAGCTCCACGCGCGTGGTCACCTTCGAGATGTGCGGCAACGACGGCCTGCAGGCCCGCTCGTCGTTCAAGAGCCAGACCGGCACCTGCGACTACTCCGGCATGGACGCCGCGGTCACCACCTGCAAGCAGTACGTGGCCGCCGCGATGGACTTCATCAACGCCAACGCCTACGCCGGCGTGAAGGTGAAGGTCATCTCCAACCTGCACTATCCCGGCTACGCCGCCGACAACGTGCAGAGCTCGTGCAAGGATGCCAGCACCGGGGCCACCGTCAACCTGCAGCAGATCTTCCTGCCGCGCCTGGCCAAGATGAACTACTGGATGTGCGAATACGGCCGCGAGAAGGGCTTCCAGTGCGCCGACAACTTCGCCGGCTTCATGGGTGCCGACTACGACAGCAACGGCGACGGCATCGTCGACTCCGTGGGCCTGCAATGGGTGCCCGGCGAGAGCGAGACGAGCTACGTCACGCGCACGACGACCACGCTGCGCTCGACGATCCGCGACGCCAACACCCATTTCGCCTCGGCCAACACCAGCTACGACTACATCCAGTCCGACGACACGCACCCGACCTACACCGGCGGCACCGTCACCGCCGGCCTGTTCGGCGGCACCACGGGCTCCGGCGCGCCGCGCTACACATCGTTCACGAACGGCAAGAGCCCGATCTGGAACCAGTACGGGCACGAGCGCATGGGCTGGACGGTGTCCACGTCCAACACGGCGGCGCCCTGAAATCGCGCCATGGGCGAGCCTCGCCACGTTCCGGACCGCGGGCGCTGGCGCCCCGCGGGCGGCTTCCTCGTGGCCGCGCTGGTGCTGGTCGGCGGCACGGCGGTGGCCTGGTGGCCGTCGCCCGGCCCGGCGGCGCCTGGCGGCATCGCCGAGTCCGCATCCGGCGGCACGGCGCCTGACACGCCGGCGCCGGCCGCGGCGAGCGCCGCGTCCGCGACCGTCCTCGTGCGCGCGCCGGCACCAGCCGCCAGCGCGTCGTCCGCGCCCGCTCCGCGCATCGCGCGCCTGCGCGACCCGAACGGCGACCAGACGCCCGACATCTCCGACTACATCAACGCCGGGGAGAAGCCGACGATGAACGAAGTGATCGCGCGGCTGCACGCGGCCGGCGTCCACACCGGCCTGGGCGCGTTCAACCCGCCGGGCACCCGCCCGCCGCTGATCGGCCTGGCCGTGCCCGAGGACTTCCCGCTGCCGCCCGGCTATGTGCGCCACTACCAGGCCACCGACGACGGCCAGCGCATCGAGCCCATCCTGATGTTCGCGCCCGACTACCAGGCCCGGACGCCCGACGGCCAGCCCCTGGCGATGCCGCCGGATCGCGTCGTGCCGCCCGAGCTCGCGCCGCCGGGCCTGCCCATCCGCCGCATCGCCGTCCCCGCGCCCATCGAAGGCCCCTGATGACGCCCTCCTCGCTCGTCGCCGGCCCGCGCGCACGCGCCGCGGCCGGCATCCTCGCCACCGCATCGCTGGCGTGGGCCTATACCCAAGGGGGTGTCGCGTGCGCGCTCGGCTTCGTCGCCCTGGTGCCGTGGCTGCGCACGCTGGACGCGCCCGCCTCCCAGGCCGGCACGCTGCTCAATGCGTGGGCGATGTCCGTCGCGTTCACGCTGGCCGTGTTCGGCTGGTTCGCCGGCGCCATCGGCTCGTACACGCAGTTCGGCGAGCCAGCCGGCTTCGCGGTGCTGCTGGTGGCGGCGCCCGTGTTCCAGCCGCAGTTCCTCGCCTTCGCCATCGCGCGCCGGCTCGCCGGACGGCGCCACGGCGTCGCGCTGCGAGCCCTCGTGGCCGCGTCGGCCTGGGTGGCCGCCGAGTGGCTGCTGCCCAAGGTGCTGGGCGACACCCTGGGCCACGGCCTGCATCCGTCGCGGCTGCTGCGCCAGGCCGCCGACCTGGGCGGCGCCGCCGGACTCACGCTGGCGCTGCTGCTGGCCAACGAGGCCATCGCGGCCGCGCTCGCGTCCCGCGCGCGCGGCGCCCGCGCGATCGCCGCGCCGCTGGCGCTCGCCGCCTCGCTGCCCCTGCTGCTGGCCGGCTACGGCGCCGCCGTGCTGGCCGTCGCGCCGGCGACGGGCGGACAGCCGCTGCGCGTGGGCCTCGTGCAGTCCGACATCGTCGACTACGAACGCCTGCGCCAGGAGCGTGGCGCGGCGGCGGTGGTGCGGGAGGTGCTGGACACGCATTTCGCGATGTCCTACGACGCCGTCGTGCGCCAGCATGCCGACGCGGTGCTGTGGTCGGAGACGGTCTATCCCACCACCTTCGGCCACGCCAGGAGCGAGGCCGGCGCCGAGCTCGACCGCGAGATCCAGTCCATCGTCAACGCCGCCGGCGTGCCCTTCGTGTTCGGCACCTACGACGTCGACGCCGCGGGCGAGTACAACGCCGCGGCCTTCGTCGAGCCGGGCAAGGGCCTGCTGGGCTTCTACCGCAAGACACGGCTGTTCCCGCTCACCGAGGAGGTGCCCGCGTGGCTGGACGGCGCGACCTTGCGCCGCTGGCTGCCGTGGGCCGGCACGTGGAAGGCCGGCAGCGGCGCGCGCGTGTTCCCGCTGCGCCTGGCCGACGGCCGCGAGATCCCGGTGCTGCCGCTGATCTGCCGCGACGACGTCGACCCGTCTCTGGCCATCGACGGGGCGCGACTGGGCGGGCAGGCCATCCTCACGCTGTCCAACGACGCCTGGTTCACCGGGCACCCGCAAGGCGCGGCGCTGCACCAGGCCGTGGCCGCGTTCCGCAGCATCGAGACGCGGCTGCCGCAGTTCCGCGTCACCACCAACGGCTACAGCGCGGTGATCGACGCGAGCGGCAGCGTCGTCGCGGGCACGCGCATGGGCGAACGCACGCTGGTGGTGGGCGACGTGCGGGTGCGCACGCCGCCGCGCACGTTGATGGTGGCCTGGGGCGACTGGGTCGGCCGCGCGGCCGCCGTGTTCCTCGCATCGCTGGGTGCATGGGCCGCCTGGCGGCGCTGGGCCCCGTCCGCGTCGGGGGTGCCGCTGCCGGCGGCGGCGGACCTGCCCGAGTTTCCCGTCGACGTCTCCGTGCTGCCCGTCGCCGCGCGCTGGGTCGCGGGCGCCCTGCGCGCGTTCGCCCGCGGCGGACTGCTGTGGATGATCGCCGCGGTGCTGCTGGGCGACGCCGCGCTGCAGTCCAACACGCTGGCCCAGATCCGCAGCTTCGTCTCGCTGTTCCTCGTGCCCGAGGCCGCCGCCTGGTGCGTCTTGCGAGCGTTCGCGGCGCGCGCGAGCCTCGTCGACGGCGTGCTGGTGCTGGCCAGCGGCACGCGCCGGCTGGAGCTGCCGGTGGCGCGGGTGGCGGCTGTCGAGGCGTGGCGCGTCCCGCTTCCCGGCCCGGGCGCGACCCTGCGGCTCGCCGACGGAAGCCGCTGGCGCCACGGCCTCGCGATCGCTCATCCGATGGCGCTGGCACGCGCGATGGCGGCCGCCGGCGGGCCGCCCGCGGCGGCCGGCGCGTCCACCTACGCCCAGGTTCGCTCGGCGCCGCAGCGCACGCGCCTGGACAGCCCGGCGATCAAGTTCGTGCTGTTCCCGCTGCTGCTGGCGATCCCCGCGTTCCGGCTCCACCAGCACATCGCGTACGGCAGCGCGTTCGGCGAGTACTACACGTTCGGCCTGAAGGCCTGGGCGACGACGTTCGCGCTGTGGTGGGCCGCGTGGATCATCGGCGTGGTGCTGTGCGCCGCGGCGCTGCGGGCCGCCATCGAGGCCGGCACGCTGGCGGGCGTGGTGCTCGCACCGCGCCGCGCGCTGCAGGCGCGGCGCGTGCTCGACCGGCTGGGCCTGCTGGCGCTGTACGCCGGCATGCCGGCGTGGCTGGCGGCGCGGCTACTGGGCGCGTGAGGCAAGCGCCGCATCGACCGCATGGGCCAGCAAGGCCGGGGCGACCACGCGGCGATGCGTCCGCGCGATGAGCGACATGTAGAGCCGGCCGAACAGATTGCTGCAGGCGACGCGATCCGACAGCGAGAACTCGACGCCGCCGTCGTCCAGCAGCCGCACGCCCACGCAGGAGCGGAACACCAGGTGCTTGTCATCGGCGCCGAGCAGGACCTGCGCCTGGCGGCCATCGGCGGACATCCGCTGTGCATGCACCGGAAAGCGCCCATCGAAGATCGCCGCCGCGCTGGCCGCCAGCAGCGACGACACCGGACAGCCCAACGGCGAAGTGCGCAATCCCAGCGGACGAACCAGCAGGTTGCGCAAGGCCATCATCCGCGCGACGTTCGCCGGCGGGTTGTCGATGAATCCCTGCAGCGCCGCGGCCAGCCACGCGGTGGCGTCCCGGCGATCGGATTGCCCGGGCCGCACAACCAGCGTGAAGGCATCCTGGTGATGGACGACGCGATCGCGGAGTGCGCCGCGAAGAAGGCAATCGCCGGGCAGGTCGGCATGCTCACGCACCCGGGGCTGCCGCACGGTACTCACGAAGCCCGGCCGGAATCCGAAGCCGAAGCGCCAGCGCTGCAGGTGGCCCGCCAGCGAGCGGTAGCGCGTGCACGCGGCCTCGAGCAGGCTGCCGGGACGGTCGTGCAGCGAGAGTTCGGTGGTGGGTACGATGCCGGGACGCATCGGCTCGGCCTCCAGGCAGCGGACGACCACCGCCGGCAGCAGCTCGGTGAGCGAGGGGATGTCGGCCTCGTCGCGCAGCACGCGCTCCCGCGCGGCCTCGCCAAGCTCACCGCCAAGCTCGTTGGTGTGCGTCGACAGGGCGAACAGCGCGGGGTGCCCGGAGCGCGGGTGCATCGGCGCGAACTGGTGCCAGGTCGCGCCGGAGAAGCGCACCGTGAACAGGCAGTCCGGCGGCACGTTCACGTGGTGCATCGCGCGCGAGAAGCTGGCGGGATTGCGCGCGAGTTCGTCGGACGATGCGCCGGAGAAGCGGAGTTGCGCGCCCCCGCTGCCCGAGACCGCGGTGAACACGCGGTGGCCCGCATGGCGGTGGAACGGATGACCCGCCGGGCCGACGCCGAAGGAATACAGCGCCGTCGCGTCGCCGCTCTCGAAGTCGGTGGCACCGAGCTTGGCGGAAGGCTCGTCGAGTTCGTCGACGAAGCGCGCGTGCCGGCCCTGGCGCGCGAGTGCCTCGAAGAACAGCCTGTCGCCGGCGCCATGCCCCAGCCTCGCGACGAGCGTCACCTCCACCGGCACGCGCCCTGCGCCGGCGGGCAGGCTCACGAACGGGAACGTCCGCGTGCGGCGGATGTCGCGGGCCGCACGCCCGGCTGGATGAGCCATCGAGGAGGTCATGGGGTTCCTTCGTGACGGGGATCGGGGGTCAGCGGGCCTCGCGCTTGCGGGTCTTCGCGATCGCCGCGCTTTCCTTCTTCAGCGGGCCGCCCACCGGACAGAACGTGGCGAGCAGGTCGTGCAGCTTGCCCAGCAGGTTGGCGTCGGCGAGGCGGTAATGGACGAACTGGCCGCGCTTCTCGCTGGCGACGAGGCCGGCGCCCTCCAGGATGCGCAGGTGCTTGGACAGCGACGGCTTGCTCATTTCGAAGCGCTCGGCGATCTCGCCGGCGGTGAGCGAGGCCTCGGAGAGATAGGCGAGGATCCTGCGGCGGGGCGTCGAGGCCAGGGCCGCGAACACGTTGTCTTCGTTCATGAGCCGTCAGTGTTTAGCCATTTAGCTAATTAGTTCATCGTAACATCGACCCCATACCACGCGCAATCGATTCCAGGCCGGTTGACGTCGAATCCAACATATTGGACACTTAATCCACCATGGAAGAAGCCCCCGTCCAATCCCTCAACGACCGCATCGCCCAGCGCGTGCGCGACCTGCGCGCCTCGTCGGGCCTGTCGCTGGACGCGCTGGCCACGCACTGCGGCATCAGCCGCTCGATGATCTCGCTCATCGAGCGCGGCGAGAGCAGTCCCACCGCGGTGCTGCTGGAGAAGCTCGCCAGCGGCCTGGGCGTGCCGCTGGCCGCGTTGTTCGACGCGCCGCAGCCCTCCGCCAGCCCCGTCGCGCGCGCGGTCGACCAGCCCTCGTGGCGCGATCCGCATTCGGGCTACGTGCGGCGCAACGTGTCGCCCAGCGGCGTGGGCTCGCAGATCCAGATCGTCGAGGTGATGTTTCCGGCCAAGGCGCGCGTGTCGTACGAGACGGGCCCGCGCGAGCCGGTGATGCACCAGCAGGTGTGGGTCCTCTCGGGCGCCATCGACATCACCGTGGGCGACGAGCGCCACGCGCTGGCGACCGGCGACTGCCTGGCCATGGTGCTGGACAAGCCCATCATGTTCCACAACCCGCACAAGGTCGCCGCGCGCTACGCCGTGGTGCTGGCGTCCATGCCCTACCCCTTGCCTTTCAGGAGATCCCATGGCGACCAGCGCCCCAGCCTCTACCCTTGAAATCCGCCGGCTGGCAGCCGTCGATGCCGAGCAGCTGCAGGCGCTTGCCGACGTGCTGACCGACTGCGTCGAGGGCGGCGCGTCGGTGAGCTTCATGCTGCCGATGACGCGCGACAAGTCGCTCGCGTTCTGGCGCAAGGTCGCCGACGGCGTGACGCGCGGCGAGCGCGTGCTGCTGGTGGCGGAGGACGCGCAGGGCATCGTCGGCACGGTGCAGGTGATCCTGGCCCAGCCCGAGAACCAGCCGCACCGTGCCGACGTCGCCAAGATGCTGGTGCACCGGCGCGCGCGCCGCCAGGGCGCGGGTGCAGCGCTGATGCACGCGGCCGAGGACGCCGCGCGGCAGGCGGGCAAGACGCTGCTGGTGCTGGACACCGGCGACGCCACCGCCGCCCGGCTCTATGCGCGCCTGGGCTGGCAGGCCGTGGGCGCCATCCCGGGGTACGCGCTGATGCCCGAGGGCGGCGAATGCGACACGACGTTCTACTACCGCGACCTGCGGGGCATCTAGCTCGATAAGTCCGCGTTCGGCGCCGCGGAACGAACAAGGTGTGGCGCGTGGCCGCACGGCTGCTAGAGTGGCGTTCATGACGATCCACAGCACACTCCTCGGCCCCATCACGCTGACGGGTGACGACGCGAAGTCGTTCATCCGCAAGATCACCTACGGTCGCGGCACGAAGGCGGCCACCGAGTCGGCGATCAACGGCCGCAAGCTGGTCGCCGTCTTCGCCAGGAAGGGCGCCGTGCCCATCCGGCTCAAGGCGGTCAAGGCCGGCACGAAGAAGAAGTAGTCGCGTGTGTCCTACGAGATACGCGCGCTCGCCGATGGCGATGGCTGCAATTCGCTGAGCCTCGGCGATGCGGCACTCGTGCCCCTCAAGACGTTTCTTCGCAAGGAAGCCAAGCGCCTCCACAAGGACAATCTCGCGAAGACCTTCGTGCTGGTCAGGGCCCGCGAAACCACGCCGCTCGCGTACGCCACGCTGGTCTGCACCCATGTTTCCGTCCGGCAGTTCGGTGACCTCGCGCCGGTCGATGGCTTCAGGTACACCGACTACCCGGCCGTGAGGTTGGCGAGGCTGGCCGTCGATGCCCACCTTCAAGGCCAGGGCGTCGGCGCACAGCTCGTGGACTTCGCCGTCGCACTGACGGGGCAATTCATCATGCCGCATGCCGGATGCAGATTCCTCGTCGTGGACTCGAAGCCGAACGCGGTGGGGTTCTATCAACGCAAGGGTTTCACCCCGATGGGCGCGAGCGAGGAAGGCAACACCGCGTTCACGAGGATGTTCGTCGACCTCCATCGCTTGCAGGCCACCTGACGAAAGTACCGGCCCAGTTCCCGGGCGGGCGCCGAAGCTTCAGGCCTTGGCCCGCTCGGCGAGCCACGCATCCACCGCCTTCACCGTGTCGCCGTAGAACACGCGATAGAGGTCGTCGGCCACGTAGCCGATGTGCGGCGTACCCAGCACGTTCTCCAGCGAGCGCAGCGGATGGTCGGCGGGCAGCGGCTCCGTGTCGAAGACGTCCAGCGCGGCCAGCGCGATGCGCCGCGAGGTCAGCGCCGACACGAGCGCCGCCTCGTCGACGAGCGGGCCGCGCGAGGTGTTCACCAGCAGGCTGCTGGGTTTCATCAGCGCGAGCTCGTCGGCGCCCAGCAGGCCGCGCGTCTTGGGGCTGAGCACCATGTGGATCGTGAGCACGTCGGACTGGCGCAGCAGTTCCTCCTTGCTCACCGCCGTCGCCCCGCCCTCGGCGGCGCGCTCGGGCGTCATGTGCGGGCTCCACGTGATCACCTTCATGCCGAACAGCGTGCCCACCCTGGCCACCGCGCCGCCCACGCGGCCCAGCCCCAGCACGCCCAGCGTCTTGCCGGCCAGGCCGATGCCGACGCCCTGCTGCCACGCCCCGCGCCGGAACGCGAGGTTCTCGGCGACGACGTGGCGGCTGGCCGCGAGGATCAACGCCCAGGTCATCTCGATGGTGGGCGCGGAGGTGTAGCCGGTGAACGCCAGCGCCACGCCGCGCTCGGCGGCCGCGACCACGTCGATGGCCGCGTTGCGCGCGCCGGTGGACACGATCAGCTTCAGGCGCGGCAGTCGCTCCAGCGTCGCGCGCGGCAGCGGCGTGCGCTCGCGCATCACGCACAGCACGTCGAAGCCCTTGAGGCGCTCCACCACCGCGTCGGCGTCGGCCAGGTGGTCGTTGAAGACGGTGACCGCCGCGCGGCCGTCCAGCACCGCCCAGTCGGCCAGGCGCAACGCCGCGTTCTGGTAGTCGTCCAGCACCGCCACCGAGACGGGCTTGTTGTTGGCTGCCATGGAGTCCTCCTGCGTTGCGGCCCACTGTAGTCGCAACGGCGCGGGCGTGCGTGTCCACGGTCTTGCGGCAAGGCCCGTGCCGGACCCGCGGCGAAAGCCGCGGCGCTGCCCGCGACTCGAGGCCACGTCGCACCTCTCGCATGAAGGAAGGCCCCGCCGGTCGCGGAACCGGCGGGGCCTCGTGCCTTCTGGCCGCCTACTTGGTCTGGACGTTGATGTCCTGCGTCTCCTGCTTGTGGATCAGGTTGGCATCGGCCTTTTCCTTCGCTTCCTGCGCGCGGGCGTCGGACTTGCAGGCGCGCTCGACGGCGCCGTCCGAGCCCACCTTGCAGTCGGCCTTGTTCAGGTCGTGGTGGGCTTCGGCGATGTTCTTGCGGGCGTTGTAGTCGGCCTTGGACTCGATCTTCAGGTCCTTGGCCTGCGACTTCGTGATGCCCGGGGCCGGCACCATCCTGGTCTCCACCGTGTCGGTGGTGACCGTCGTGGTGGTCGTGGTGGTGCCGGGCGTGCCCGGGGCCGGCTGCGCATCCTGCGCGTAGGCGCCCAGGCTGAAGCCGGCGGCCGCGGCGGTGACGAGAAGCGTGGTGAGGGACTTGTTCATTGTGTTCTCCAGATCGATGAAACGACCCAGGGAACGTGGCAATCGAGGGTCCCGCAGGCCACCCTCGATGCATCGCGTCACATCTTCGCCGCGAGCGCCGCCACCGCGTCGTCGACGCTGCCGGCCTCCAGGTGCGTGGATGCCTGACCCGCCATGGCCGAGTGCAGCAGCGCCAGCACGGGATCCTTCAGCCGCGCGAGCACCATCGCGCGACCCGCGGCGGCCTGCTCCGCGGTGAACGCGGTGAGCGCCTCGATGGTGGTGCCGTCGAGATCGGGCGTCTCCTCCAGGCTCAGCACGAACGCGCGCGGCGACCTGTCGGCGATGCGCCTGCGCATCTCGCCCAGCATGTGCTCCACGTTGGCGAAGAACAGCGGCGCCTCGGGACGCAGGATCAGCACGCCGGCCACCGGCACCACCCCGTCGTGCTGCAGGCCGAGGTAGTCGTGGCCCTCGCACTGGCGGCCCAGCTCGCTCATGCGCGGCGCCGACAGGCCGCGCAAGGTCATCGCCAGGCTGATCGCGATGCCCGCCAGCAGGCCGTTGAGCACGCCCAGCGCCACCACCGCCACCGCGGCCGCCACGACCACGAAGCGGTCGCGCCGCCATGCGAAGTACGGGCGGAACGCGGTCAGCGACAGCGTGTGCGAGACCGCGTGGATCACCACCGCGGCCAGCACCGGCTCGGGCGTGAGCTCGATCCACGGCAGGCACAGCGCCACCAGCGCGAGCACCACGGCGCCCGCGACCCACGCCGAGCGGCGGCTCGTGGCGCCCGCCGCCTCGTTGGCCGCCGTGGCCGAGAAGCCGGCGCCCACCACCAGGCCGTGGACCAGGCCGGACAGCAGGTTGGACGCGCCCAGCGCCAGCAGGTCGCGATTCGGATCGACGTCGTCGCCGTGCTTCATGGCCATCGTGCGGATCGCGCCATAGCTCTCCGCGAAGACCAGCAGCACCAGCGCGAACGACAGCTCCGCGAGGCTGGTCCATTGCGCCTGCGTCAACGCGGGCAACGACGGCGCGGCCAGTCCCAGGTCGATGCGCCCGACCACCGCGACGCCGCGCGCGCCCAGGTGCAGCGCCTGCGCCGCGGCGATGCCCACCGCGATGACCACCAGCGCCCCGGGCAGCTTCGGCAGGCGCGCCAGCAGCGCCAGCGCCACCAGCGCCCCGACGCCCAGCGTGATCGCGCTCCAGTTCCACTGCGGCAGTTGCGCGACCCAGTTCAAGGCCACCAGCGGCGCCGAGTCGGCGCCGGCGGGCGTGCCCGAGAGCTTGGGCAACTGCTTGGCGATGATCACCAGCGCAAGGCCGAACGAGAAGCCGCGCAGCACCGGCTTGGAGATGAAGGCGCAGATGCCGCCCAGGCGCATCGTGCCCGCGGCAAGAAAGGCCAGGCCCGTGGCCAGCACCAGGCCGGCGGCCAGCGCGGCGCGCAGCACGGCGTCGTGCCCCGCGAGCGACAGCGTGGCCGCGCCCAGCACCGCGGCCGACGACGACGTCGCCGACACGACGGCGAAGCGCGAGCGCCCGATCAGCCCGTAGACCAGCAACCCGGCAAACAGCGCCAGCACGCCGGCCTGCGGCGGCATGCCGGCGATGCCGGAATAGGCGACGGCCTCCGGCAGCAGCAGGCCGGCCATCGACACGCCGGCGACGAGATCCGCCGCGATCGACGCGCTCTCGCGATCGCTCATTTGTGCAGGTCGCCCATGGCCACCGACACGCCCGACCATCCCGGCAGGTAACGCGCGAGCGGGCTCTTCGCCAGGCCCTGCGCCTCGCGCAGCGCCAGGTCGATGTCCTTGCGGATCTGCGCGCGCGAGACGTGCGGGCGCAGGTAGTCGGCCCACAGGAACTCGGCGAACGGCGACGTGTCCTTCGCGTAGCCGCCGCCCGTGCGCAGCATGCCGGCGAGGCTGCGATGCGGATCGTCGCGCAGGTCGGTGATGCGCGTGGGGATGTCGGCGTACGGGCGGCGCTTGCCGCCATCGTCGAACGGGTGCACCCAGTTGCGCTGCTCCATCACGCGCCAGAACACCGCGGGCGCGAGGTAGGACAGGTCGTCGAGCACCGCCAGCTTCACGCGCTCCACGCCCTCCTCGTGCAAGGCCAGGCCAAGGTGGTGGTGGTCGACGATGTAGTTGCGGCCGCGCGGCCCCAGCACCGCCGGGAACCAGTGCGACTGCAGCAACTGCTTGCGATCCTTCTTCGACAGCGCCGCCCATTCGCGGCGCTTGAGCGCCACCTCGGCGAAGCCCGCTGTCATCTGCGTGGGACGCAGGGCCAGGATGGCGGATTCGATGAAGTGATGGTGCGCGGCTGGCGTCATGGCGGTCGGGGGCCGCGTGGCCGCGGGAAGGTCTCGCGGCGCCAGCCCCTGCAGTGGCGAGGCTCCGATTGTGCGGCCGATCGCGGATCAGCCGAAGAAGATCTGGAAGATGTCCGGCTCGCGCACCTCGCGCATCGACAGGCCCGGCAGCGCCTCGTGGAACGGCTCCGAGGGCTCGACGAGATCCAGTTCCGACGGCACTGTTTCCATCCAGGCCGGTTGCGCGCGTTGGCGACGACCCAGCAAGTTCCGCAACGAGGGCAGCAGCTCCCATTCGACGCGGGCGACGGCGGTGGAGGCGGTGTGCGTGTTCATGATGAGCCTTGGCGAGACGATGAGGTGGGCTGGCCACCGATGAGCCGTTATCGTCGTCGCCCGCTCGAGCTGTAACCAATTGCTGGGCGGGATGTGACATCTGCACACCCGCGGCATCGGTTCAACAAGGCTTCAGCTTGGCGGGAGCGAGAGTGTTCAAGGTCGGCGCCGCCGCGTCCGATCACTGACCATCCACCATCCCCTCACCAGGAGCCACCGATGATGATTTCATCGCCTTCCGCGAGCGACCCGTACGCGGCGGCCGCGGCGCTCGATCGCGCGCTGCGTTCCAACCCCGGCGCCGACGGCGGCCCGCCGTCGAGCGACAGCGCGCCGCAATCCGGCCCCGACGTCGTCGTGAGCCTGAGCAGCGGCGCCGCGGCGCCGCCGGCGACCTACGACGCATCGGGCCGCATGGGCGGCGCGCCGACGCTAGCCGACATGGGCGCCAACGCGCCCGATTCAATGGCTCACGCGACCGAATCGGGCGGCGACGGCGGCGCGCCGGACACGACCGCCACGGCGAGCGCTCCGGCGGCCGCCGACGCCGCCACCGTCGACCAGGACGCGGCCGTGCCGGCCTGATCGCCGACAATCGGCGGCAGCGGCCGCGCGGGCATCTCGATGCCCGCGCGGCCTTTTCCACTGCCCTGCCGACGATTGCCATGCGACATCCGCTGAAGTCCGTTCTGTGCGCGCTCGCGCTCGCGAGCACCGCCGTCGAGGCCGCCGTTCCCAAGACGGTCACCATCGCCCGGCCGGCGCAGTTCGATTCGCTCGACCCGGTGCGCCAGAACGACGCCGTGTCGGCGCAGCTCGTGCAGCTGCTGTTCGACTCGCTGCTGCAATACCGCTACCTGTCCGCCACGCCGCAGCTGGAGCCCGACCTGCTCGAGCGCATGCCCGAGCTCAGCGCCGACAAGCTCACCTACACGTTCACGCTGCGCAAGGGCGTGCGCTTCCATGACGACCCCTGCTTTCCCGGCGGCCAGGGCCGCGAGCTGACCAGCGACGACGTGCTGTTCTCGATGAAGCGCTTCGGCGACGCGCGGCTCAACACCAAGAGCTGGTTCGCGATCGACGGTGCCGTCGTCGGCTACGACGCGTTCCATGCCGCCACCGCCGCGCCGGGCGCGCCCGCCGACACGGGCAAGCTGGACATCGCCGGCTTCCACAAGATCGACGCCACGCATTTCACGCTGCGCCTCACGCACCCGAACCCGCTGTTCCTCACCGCGCTGTCGTACGCCAGCGCCGGCGTCGTGCCGCCCGAGGCCTTGAGGATGTACGGCGACCAGTTCGCCAACCATCCGGTGGGCACGGGCCCGTACATCCTCAAGGAGGTCGACCGCAAGGGCGTGCTGCGCTTCGAGAAGTACGCGCGCTACCACGGCAGGTACCCGTCTGCCGGAGCCCCCGGCGACGCGGAAAAGGGCCTGCTGAAGGACGCCGGCCGCCAGGTGCCGCTGATCGACGTGCTGCTGATGCCGCTGATCGAGGAGGCCCAGCCGATGGCGCTGCAGTTCCAGCGCGGGCAGATCGACGTGCAGCGACTCGACCAGGCCAGCTTCAACAAGATGGTTGCCCGCAACCCGGACGGCACGTTCCGCGTCGCGGACGCCTACGCCGCGCGATTCGACGTCTTCTCCTATCCCGAGCAGGCGATGTTCTATTACGGCTTCAACATGCGCGACGCGCTCGTGGGCCGCAACAAGCTCCTGCGCCAGGCCTTCGCGCGCCTGGTGGACACGCGCGGCGAGGTCGACACGCTGCTCAACGGCCGTGGCGTGAAGCTCCAGAGCATCGTCTCGGTGACCGTGCCGGGCAACGAGCACGACACCGGCGCCCGCTTCCCCGACTACGACCTGGCCGCCGCGAGGAAGCTGCTGGCCCAGGCCGGCTACCCGGACGGCAGGGGCCTGCCGGTGATCTCGGTGTCCTATCCGGCGGCGCGCCTGGAGGATCGCAACGCGTTCGACTACCTCAAGGCCCGCTTCGCCGCCGCGGGCGTGCAGCTCGCCCCGGTGTTCATGGACAACGCCAACTTCATCAAGCGCGCCGCCGGCGGCGACTTCCAGATGATGTTCTACGGCTGGTCGGGCGACCCCGACGCCGCCGACTTCTACCAGCAACTGCTGTCACGCAACGTGGGTGCCGGCTCCAACCTCACCGCCTTCGCCAACGCGGCCTTCGACCGCGAGTACGACGCCGCCCTGCTCCTGCCCAACGGCCCCGGGCGCTACGCGCACTTCCGGAAGATGAACGACATCCTGGCCGACGAGATGCCGATGATCTTCACCTACGACCCGGTCTACGTGGGGCTGAAGCAGAAGTGGCTGCTGAACTACAAGCCGAGCTCGCTGTCGTCGGAGCTGATCTACGTGGACGTGGACATGGGGTCGAAGGCCAGGCGGCCCTGACCGCGCGGCCCGCGCGTCAGACCACGCTCAGCCAGCGCAGCAGGCACTTGTTCAAGGCCTCGGGCGACAGCGGCTTGGAAAGGTAGTCGTCCATGCCGGCCGCCAGGCAACGCGCCCGGTCGCCCGGCAGCGCGTGCGCCGTGAGCGCCACGATGACCAGGTTCGCGCCACCGGGCATCGCGCGCAGCACGCGGGTGGCCTCCAGGCCGTCCATGTCGGCCATCTGGACGTCCATGAACAGCAGGTCGAAGCGGGCACCTCCCTGCACCAGGGCGATGGCCTCGCGCGCGCTCGACGCCGACGTCACCCCGACGCCGGCGGCCTTCAGGAACTCGCGGGCAATGAGCAGGTTGACCTCGTTGTCCTCGACCACCAGCACGTGCCGGCCCTTGACCAGCGCGGCGGCGCGCGGCTCCGATCCGGCCTGCGCGTCGACGATCCGCGCCGGGGGCCGATGCAGGCCCGCGAGGATCGCCTCCAGCAGCGACGACGGCGTGGTGGGCTTGGAGATGAGGCCGGCGATGCGGGCCTCCTTGATGCATTGCTCCACCTCCGGAAGCCGGTCGGCGGCGACCATGATGAACTCGGTGCTCGCCGAAGGCGCCCGCTCGCGCATGCGTTGGATCACCTCCAGGCCGGTGACGCCCTGCAGCGTCCAGTCCACCAGGACGAAGCGGTAGCCCGCGCCGGCACTCTCCGCGCGGACGAAGTCCTCGACGGCGGCGTCGCCGTCGGCCAGCGCCACGCAGGCGACGTCGAACGAGTCGAGGATCTCGCACAGCGCGCCCAGCGACGTGGCGTTGTCGTCGACCACCAGCGCGCGCATGCCGCGCAGCGGATGCCAGGGCCTGGCGTCGGCGTGGCCGTCCACGGGCGCGATCGCGCGCAGCGGCACCGACACGCGGAACGTGCTGCCCGCCATCAGGGTGCTCTCGACGGCTATCGTGCCGCCCATCAGCTCCACCAGGTGCTTGCTGATGGCCAGGCCCAGCCCGGTGCCGCCGAAGCGCCGCGCCATCGAGTCGTCGCCCTGGCGGAACGGCATGAACAGCTGCTGCATCTGCTGCGCGCTCATGCCGATGCCGCTGTCGCGGATGATGAAGCGCACCCGCACGCGATCGGGCCCGGACGTCTCGAGCACCGCCTCGACCAGCACCTCGCCCGTGGCCGTGAACTTGACGGCGTTGCCGGCCAGGTTGATCAGCACCTGCTCCAGGCGCGTGGCGTCGCCCACCAGCAGGTTGGGAACGTCCGGTGCGCGCCGCATCACCACTTCCAGCGGCTTGTCCTGCCTCACCGGGATGAGCAGGTTGGCCACGCGTTGCAGCATGTCGTCCAGCGAGAACTCCGTCTGGTCCAGCGTGAGCTTGCCGGCCTCGATCTTGGAGAAGTCGAGCACGTCGTTGACGATGTGCAGCAGCAGGCGCGCCGCGTCGTCCAGGCGCCTGAGGTAATCGCGCTGGGTATCGTCGAGGGTCGTCTTCAGCAGCAGTGTGGTGAGGCCGAGGATCGCGTTGAGCGGCGTGCGGATCTCGTGGCTCATGTTGGCCAGGAACGCCGCCTTCGCGCGCGCCGCCTCGTCGGCCGCGGCCACCGCCACCGTGAGCTGCGTCGTCCGGCGCTCCACCGCGGCCTCCAGGCCCGCCGTGGCCTGCAGCAGGCGCTGGCGCATCACTTCCTGCGCGCGCGCCGTCTCGGCGACCTCGCGCCAGCGCGTGGGCACGTGCACGGGCCTGGCCAGGTCGAGGCGGCCGATGCGCTCGGCCGCGGCCGCGAGCGCCATCAGGGGCCGGGCGAACCGGCGCGCGCGGCTCAGGGCGGCCCAGGCCGAGAGCGACACCGTCACGAGCAGGATGACGGCCAGCATCGTCCATTGCCGCGGCCCCGCGATCGCGAAGTCGGATTCGGGCGCGACGACGCCCACGACCAGGTGCGTCGGCCCTTCGAGCGGCACGCGCGCGAAGGAGGCCAGCCACGACTGGCCGTTCGACGAGAAGCGCAGCACCGGATCCGAGTCCGCCGCCCAAGCCGAAGCCTTCCATTGCGCGAAGGCCGCGTCGAGCGCGGGCTGGCCCAGCGCGGACAACGGCTGCAGCAGCAGGTCGCGCGCGTGCGCGACGTCCGGGGCCGCATCGCCGCCCGGCACGCCGATGAGGGCGCCGTCGCCCGTCAGCACCAGCGCGAAGCCGTGGCGGCCGACCTCGAGGTCACGCGTGAAGCGCGAGATGTCGGCGAGCGGGATGTCGGTGGTGCTGATGTTGCGCCGGCCGTCGGGCGATTTCCATTGCACCAGCGCCGACATGCCCGGCAAGCCGTTCGACTTGAAGATGAACGGCGCCGTCCAGACCACGCGCGCATCGGGCGGCGCGTCGGCCACCTGCCGGAACCACGGGCGTCGGCGCGTGTCGTAGTCGCTGGCGCGTTCCGTGCGATCGAGGCGCTGGCCGTCGGTCGTCCAGGTGGTGTCGATCTCAGTGCCGCGATGCACGTCCGGATCGGTCTGCCGCGTGACGAAGCCGCCGGCCGGCGAACGGCGGATCAACACCTCGCGCCCGGTCTCGTCGCCGATGGCCACCGACGAGAAGCTGGGCTCGTGCGTCAGCTCGGTGCCGATGAGGCGCACGATGCCCTGCTCGTCGCCCGTGGACAGCATGCCCAGCGCGCCCCAGTCGCGCTTCAGGCGGGAAATGGTGTCCACGCGCTTGAGCAGGCCGGCCAGCGACGACTCCACCTGGCGCGCCGTGCGGCCCAGTTCGGCCTGCGCCACCGCGCGCCGTGCCGGCTCGTAGACCAGCGCCTGCACGCCCGCGAAGGCCACCGCCAGCGACAGGCTCGCGACAGCCAGCGACGAGACCAGGAGGCTGCGCCCGATCGGGATGTCACCACCGTGCGATCCGGCCTCGTCGACAGCGTCTGCTTCCATCCATTCTCCCTGGTGCGTGGCATGGCGCGTCCTCCGGCGCTGGCAGGCACGCGGGGATCGGTCGACGGAGTCTAGGCGCAGTCGCGCCGGGAGCGCCATGCGCGACAGTCCCCGAGTTGCGGGAATCGAACGCGGGCCGGGTTCGGAGGCGTCAGTGAGATTCGGAGGGGATGGATCGTGTTGCGTCTCGATCGGTTTCAAGGCAAATCGTGAAAATGGATCTTGGCTTTGAAACCCTGGAACCGGGCGCCGGCGCCGCCTGACAGCACGTCGACGCACGCGCGGTCTTCGCTGTTCACGAGAAGGCGCTCGAAGCGGCGAAGAGCGTGCGTGGCGGTCAGCCCTTCCTCGGAGAATTGTCAACCATTATGGACACAAAGGCACCAATTTGACTACAATGGTGGACATGCCGAGCAAGCCACCCATCGTCTTTCCCTCCGAGAAAAAGCTCCTCGCCGAATTCGGCGAGCGGCTTCGCCTCGCCCGCTTGCGCCGCAAGTGGGCCGTGGCCACGGTGGCCGGCCGCGCGGGCGTTTCGCGCACGACGGTCTATCACGTCGAGGCCGGCGACGCGTCGGTGACGATGGGCACCTACATGCGCGTCATGGCCGTGCTCGGCCTGCAGGCCAGCTTCGCACTTCTGGCGGCTGAGGACAAGGTCGGCCGCGCCCTCCAGGACGCCGAGCTCGACGCCGGGAGCGCCTCATGAGCGACACGATCGAGGTGTGGCTCGACAGCGACCTCATGCCGCTGGCCCGGGTGGGCACGCTGACGCGTGGGGCGAAGGGCATCGTGCGCTTCCAGTACTCAGCTGAATGGCTGAAGAATCCGCTGAAATTCGCAATCGACCCGGGAACCTTCCTGGACACGGCGCCGTTCTATCCGGAAAACGGCATGGCCAATTTCGGCGCATTCCTGGACTCGTCGCCTGATCGTTGGGGCGAGACGCTGATGCAGCGACGCGAAGCACTGGCGGCACTCGACGAACAGCGCGCGCCACGGACACTGCACGCGTGGGACTTCCTGCTCGGCGTCCAGGATCTGACGCGGCAAGGAGCGCTACGATTCCGCCGACCACCCGCCGGGGAGGACGAGGCCAGGCGCGCCGCCGTGTTCCTCGCCTGCGACGACCTGCCGGCGCCGCCCTTGTCGAGCCTGCGCGAGCTCGAGGAGGTCGCGCGCGAGCTGACCCGCAAGAACATCGACGACCTGCAGAGCCTGCGCCGCTGGCTGGCCGTCCTCGTCGCGCACGGCGCATCGCTCGGCGGTGCGCGACCCAAGGCAAACTTCACCGACGTCGACGGCACGCTGTGGATCGCCAAGTTCCCCGCGCACGATGACGACCGCGACATCGGCGCATGGGAGAAGGTCGCGCACGACCTGGCGCACGCTGCCGGCGTGGACGTGCCCGAGGCCCGCCTCCTAAGCTTCAACAACGAGTTCCGCACCTTCTGCGTCAAGCGCTTCGACCGCGAAGACGGGCATCGCCGCTTCTACTCGTCGGCCATGACCCTCCTGCTCAAGAACGTCGAGTCCGGCAACGAGGCCTCGTACCTCGAGATCGCCGAGTTCATTGCCAACAATTGCGATCCCGCCCACCGCAGTTCCGACCTCGAGCAGATGTTCCGCCGCGTCGCCTTCAACGTCGCCGTCGGCAACCGCGACGACCACCTCCGCAATCACGGCTTCCTGTACACCCAGGCCGGCTGGCGCCTGGCCAAGGCGTTCGATGTCAATCCGAACAACCACAAGGCGGAACACGTCCTGCGCATCGATGACCGGCACCACCAGGCCAGCCTGGCCCTCGTGAAAGCCACCGCGGCCTTCTACGCCGTCAGCGATGCGCGCGCCGACGTCATCATCGAAGAAGTCGCTGCCGCGATCGACACGTGGCGCGACGTCGCCGAGGGCTACCGGATCAACCGGGCCGACATCGACCTGACCGCGAGCGCGTTCAGCGCCCACCGGGAGTTCCGAACGTCTGGTGCAGCGCCGCCGCTGCCTGTGGCGGCTCGCGCGCCGGGTACGCGGGCGCGGGCGAGACCGGGCCGGCCGAACCCTGCGACGCGCCGGGCCAGCGAGTCAGGGGCGGACGGCGATGAGCCGCCCTACTCCTGAAGTGCAGCAGCGGTCGGGCTGGGCATGGATCCTTGCGCGAATATCAGAACGCTTCTTGAAGATTGTCACGGCGGTTCTGATAACCAACGCAAGGAGCGTGATAGCGGACGCAAGGTACGCAAACAAGAAAAAAGCCCCGCAGATCTCGCGACCTGCGGGGCTTTCCTGCCTGGTGGGTGGTACAGGGATTGAACCTGTGACCCTTGCCGTGTGAATGCGCACGACCCCAAGCATCCATGCGGCCTAGCGGCCGATTCCGGCAAGCCAGTCTTCGGCGCCGGCGATCCCCACAGCATCTCGACCGCTATGCGCCGAGCGGTCAGGCGCGCGCGAATGGTCTATGAGGCCGATTGCGAGGCCCGCGGCGTGCGGCCCGATTCGACCTACATCGTGGGCGCAGGGTTGCACGAGGAGCGCCATGAGGCCGTCTCGCGCCTAGTTGAGGCCGGCGTCGAACAGCTGACTGCAAAAATTGTCGTCCACAAGACGCCGGCGATGACCCAGCGGTACTACACGGCGCGCGATGCGCACTTGCTGGCCGCGGTCGATGCAACTGCATCAATGTGCCGCTAGACCCGCCAAACTTTCAACCTTGGCGAGGCCTTACAGCCTCGCCCGCAACGGCTGGTCCCCGTGGAGAGTGCGAAGCGGACTCGGCAGTTGTGTTGGCGCCGAATGAATATTGAGCCGTCGAGAATCAACGCAAACACAGGGGGCCACAATAATGTGGCCCCCTGAGAATTTGAAAATTATGGCTTATTTATATCAAACTTCAGGTGATGTGAAGATAGGGCCGCCACGGTATGGCGGTGTCGGGCTCGGCAGACGCTGAACAGGATTCACAACCGGATTGGCTGCGATTCCGCCACTGATTTGTTCGATTTCGTTGACCTTCAGTTCAATCACAAATAACTCCCTTGATGATAAAGTTCCAGCCGTGCTGAAATTAAAAACTCGAATCAACCAGTTCGTTGTCGAGTGGCTATATAGTATAGGAAATATGAGACATGTCAGCTCCTCATTATAGGGGGATGCTGTAGACAAAGCTTAGTCGGGAACGAAGGCGACACCCGACCTTTTATGTGGTCTTTGCGCGGGCAGCAGAATTACATGCTTCAAGAAGAAGGCTGATAGAAAATGGAATACATGCCGCTTCGCCGATACCAGGAGATAAATTCCGAATCAAGATCCAAGGGAGTGCACCCGAGTGCCATCGCGTCTCAATTCATAGAACTCTGAAGGTAAATGGCGATGGCGCACCCATTGTAAACGGCATGCGCCGCTGTAAGCCACCCCAACCTGGCCCCGAAGGGGAAACGCCTTTCGATCGCCAACTCATTGGCCGCGCAAAATAAGAGTCCCACCCAGAGCAAGATTAGGTATCCGGCAGGGCTTGGCATGTCGTGCGACAGCGAAAAAACTACAGCCACTGCCGCTATTGCGATGAATCTTGGAAAGATTTTTGATGCAATCTTGCATGCGACAATGATTAATATTGATTCAATAACTGGGGCAACGAGGATAGCGGTCCAATACGCAAAGGCAGGCGAAAATTGCAACAGCCCCTCAATATTTGACGCCGGTATCACCATGCCTAAGGCATTGAGTAGTACCGAGACTCCCAATGCGCCGCCGGTCAATAATACCTGCAACATGGTCGCGACTAGCGCGAAGTGCATACTTATGGCTCGCCGGACGAGTTTGTCGAAGGCACTTCTAGCGCTGGATAGATTAAGCATTATTCGCAACATGCATGTTATACGATGACAGCCCCCGCAGCTATTGAGAGTAGTAACGTCAAGAAATTGTGTAGAATGTGCGTGAGTGTTGTCGCCAGAATAGCAATTTTGCCTGAGCGCCTGATTGTAATGAGAAACACGCTGCCAAGCACCATCCCTCCCAATGCTGACGACAACACGACTACATAACCTTTAGAAATGTGGGCGAAGGCGAAAATCACCGACATCGACAACAGGCATTTGACGCTTGAAAGCCGCTCGTGAAACATCACATAAGGAAGGCCTTGAAGCAACAGGGTCTCGAAGGGGGGGGATACAAATAGTGCTGCAATAACTTCGCCTCTAGAGATGGTTGTAATCGGAACAAAACCACCTCCTAACGCCGATTCAACAGTACCAGCCAGTAAAACCGACAAGATACTTGCAAGAACGCAAGCGCACGCGATTGCGATCGAGGGAGCTATCCGCAGATTTTCGAACTTCATCGAACCATATCCAGAGTTGCCTTGCCGAGCTATTGCTTGGCAAGGCAACCAGATTACATGTAGTCCTTCATCGCTGCTTTGACGCCAGCAACGAAGCCGGAGGCGAAGTCAGTTACGGCAGTCGCAATGCCTGCAAACGTACCCCAGCTCCCGCCGCCCGAAACCGACTCAATCTCGTCGAAAGAGAGTTCTTGGACATCGCTCATGAATTCTTTCATTTCAACTCCTGTGGGTTTATTGTCTACGCGCCGTATTGCATTGCGCTCATCATCATTACGCCGGACCCATCGATATGGGACATCATGGCACCACCTCCGCCGAGGGCGTAGCCGATAGCAAAACCCACGGAACTAAAAAAGCTGCCGCCATCAACTTGTTCAATTTCTTCCATGCTCAGCTCTTCGAAATTGTTTTCCAAAATTCACTCCATTTAAGTTCGATCAGAACGACTGATCACTCGATTACCCCTGAACTGCCCTATTGACAGTGGCTGGGTTAATTTGGTGCTGCGACTAGCGATGCCCAGGGAGTTACGCGCTATGCGCAGCTCTTGTAGTCCCTTCAGCGCTCGAACTCGGTACTTGCGGCTGCTCGAGGTCACGCACGATCTGCCCTCGCTCAAGAACGACAACTCGCTGCGCCATCGCAATCGTTTCTGGCCGGTGCGCCACGATGACTCGGGTCAACTGGATGCGCTTGATGGCGGCGTTAACCAGTTGCTCATTCCAGATGTCGAGGTGACTCGTCGCCTCGTCAAGGCAGAGCATTTTGGGTGTCTTGTAGAGGGCGCGCGCCAACAGGATGCGCTGCTTCTGCCCGCCGGACAGGCCGCTGCCGATATCGCCGACGAGCGTGTTGTAGCCCATGGGCATGGCCAGGATCTCGTTGTGGATCGCCGCCAGTTGCGCGCTCTCCTCAATGCGTTGCTGCACGGGTGTGGGATCGAAGAAACTGATGTTGTCGCCAACCGAGCCGGCGAACAGCTGATCGTCCTGCATCACTGTTCCCATCAACTGCCGATAATTGGCCAAGCCGAGGTTCTTGAGTTTGATGCCGCCGATGAGGATCTCGCCTTCTGTGGGTTCGATCAGCCCAAGCAGCAGCTTGACGAGCGTTGTTTTGCCGCAGCCCGATGCGCCTGCGATGGCTAGGCATTGGCCTGCTGGCACGGTCAGGTTGAGGCTTTTGATCACCTCGGGTTCGCCATCGGCGTAGCGGAACGTCACGTTGCGCAGCTCGATAGCGGGTGAAATCTTGTCGAGATCGACTTCGACGTCCTGCAGATCGCTTTCTGGTTCGGTCAGCACGATGTCCGCCACACGTTCTCCGTGCAGGCGCAGCATCCGAAATTCGAATACTTTGTCGATCAGCGAGGCCAGGCGCTGGGTGAACTGATCCTTGTAGCTCAGGTATGCGAACAGCATACCGACCGAGAAGCGACCGTCGAGGACAGCGAGCGCTGCCAGCCAAATGACGATGACGCGCTCTGCACCGAACAGAAACGCGTTGGCCGTCTGGTAGGAGATCGACAACTTCGAGATCCGCAGGTCAGCGTTGAATTGATCAGCCAGCGTGTTCATCCAGCCGATGCGGCGCTCTTCGGATCGATTGAACAGGCGGATGCTTTGCACGCCGCGAGCGGACTCCATGAAGTGGCTTTGCTGCTTGGCCGCGTGGATGATCTGCTCGGAAGTCGCCTCGCGCAGCATCTTGAAGATGCTCAGACGGAGCAACGAGTACAGGCATATCGCCCCGATCGCGACGATTGTCAGTTGTACGCTGTACAGCGCCATCACGATCAACGTGCCGATCACGAGCAGTCCATCGATGATGCCGTCGACAAACTGCGTGGTGAGACTGCGTTGAATGGTCTGGATTGAACCGAAGCGCGACACAATGTCGCCCAGGTGGCGCTTCTCGAAGTAGGGCAGCGGCAGCTTCATCAGGTGGCTGAAGGCGTTGCCGAACCATTGGAAATTGAGGTTCGTCGCGAGTACCGTCGTCACCCAGGAGCGGAATGCCGACATGACCGTCTGGATCACGACAAGTAGCAGGAAGCCTGTTCCCAGCACCGTGATCAGGCTGTGGTCGGCTGCGACGAGAGCCTCATCGACGACCCACTGCAGGTAGAACGGGGCGACCAGCGAGCAAACCTGCATGGCGACGCCGATCAAGACGAGCTGAATCAGGCCTCGCTTGAGGCCGATGACGCGTCCCATCAGTCCAAGCAGGCTGAAGCGCACGGTCTCTTCCGTCTTGCGAAACTGGGCTGACGGGGTCAGTTCGAGCGCAACGCCCGTGAAATGCTTGGACAGATCCTCCATCGCAAGGCGTCGCGCCCCGACGGCGGGGTCATGGATGACGGCGCCCTTGCGATCCACCGCTGTCAGCACCACGAAGTGGTTCATGTTCCAGTGCAGGATGCACGGCAGCTTCAGCTTGGACAGGTTGTCTAGATCCAGCTTGAGCGGACGCGCCTGCAGCGACATCGCCTGAGCCATCGCGATCAGGCTCTTGAGTGTGGCGCCCTTGAGCGAGACGGAGAAGCGGCGTCGCATGCTGGCCAGGTCGATCCGGTGGCCCCAGTGGCCAGCGACCATGGCCAGGCACGCCAGACCGCACTCCGTGGCCTCTGTTTGCAGAATGGTCGGAACGCGCCGGCTGGTCCAGAAGCGCAGGTTTGGGGCGTGGGTCGCGGTCATCTCACAGGTGTCCGGTAATCGTGTACAGCGGTTCGAGCACCCATTCGTAGAGGTGGCGCTTCTCGAGGACGATGCTGCCGTCGAGCGTGGCGCCCGAGCGCAAGGGCTGGTCAACGCCATATGTCGCAACGGTCTGCCGGTCGAGGGCCACGCGAACCCGATATACCGGCTCGCCGGTAGGGGTGGCACTGGGCAGGCTCAATTCGTCGGGACGCATGGCGGTGCGCGATATCTCGCGAACGTGACCCTTGGCCTGGCCGAACTTCTGATAGGAATAGGCCTGGTAGCGCAATTGCACTTCCATGCCGGGCTTGAGAAAGCCAACGGCGCGCGATGGTGCATAGAGATCGGCCTCGAGTTCCGAGCCTGCGGGAAGAATTGACGCAAGCGATTGGCTTGCGCCCACGGTTTGACCTGGCTCGGCCGTGATCGCCGTCACCGTACCGGCGTTCGGCGCCCGCACAAGGATCTGTCGGCGCGCCTCGTTCTCGGTCAAATCCTGTTCCGTTGCCGCCACGTTGCGTTCACCCGCTTGCTGGTCGCGAACGGCTTGCACTTGCAGGTCGCGGATTTCCGCCTGCGCTGTCGACAGGTCGCGCGCGCTGGCAGCGCTGGCGCGCTGGAGTTCCGCCAGTCGTTGTTCCTGGTCGAGAAGTTCCGCCTGTTTGTCCTGCACTTGCACGGGCGAGACGAAGTTGCTCGCGGCGAGGTCGCTATAGCGCTTCAACGTCGTCTGCGCTATATCAATGCGACGCTGTTGGAGGGACACCTGATCGTCGATGCGGCGAATCTCGGCGGCCATGTCATTCGCGCGGTGACGCGCGGCATCGAGTCGCTGTGAGTCCTGCAGACGCAATTGGTCTTGTTCCCGCTGTAGGCTGTCTCGGCGAGCCTTCAGCAGTTCTGAAATTGCCTGTTCTGCGTTGCCTTGACTGGTAGTCTGGCGCTCGCTGGACAGCACGAAAAGGACGTCTCCCGCCTGAACAGCCTGCCCTTCCTTGACGCGGCTCTCGGAGATCAATCCGGCCTGCGCGGGGATCACCTTAATCAGCCCGTGTGATGGCGCGAGCATGCCCTGCACATCCATCTTGCGGGTGTAACTACTGAAGGTGAAGAACGCCACGATCGCCCCCGCAATGGCGGCAAACAGTGCGGTAAGGATGGAGTGGCTAAGCGGACGGGCTAGCAATACTTCACCATGGGCGCGGGTGCCCGCGTGTTCCAGGGCTTCAATTCGAAAAAGAGATTGAGCAGTGGCAGACATTTACTAGATGCAATATTCCAGAATTAATCTGACAATGAACCGAACTATAATGAATAGAAATTAACGAAAGTGCTAACTTCTATTCTTGTTTGAAGATGAATTGCAGGCTTGCGTGATCAAATATCAGGTGTTGGTGACGACGTATGCAGACGAGTTCAAAAGGGGCGGACCGTAAGGATTCGGATGGAGCGGGTTGTAGGTCGGACCCGGAAACTCAGTCGCAATGCCACCGCTGATCTGTTCGATTTCCATGTCGTTCAAAGACTGCATTTGTGAATCCCTGTTAAATGTCTTGGGATGCGCCCAAGTTCCGCTTCGGGGTGCTCATCGAACATCAGTTCAACGTGTCTCCCAGAACAATTCGCGAGTATCAAGTCGCTTCATGAGGCAAGGATCGCAGGCACTTCGCCGAGGCCTACCCCCCGTAAGGGGGTGTAGTTGTTTTTAAGTGACGAACATTAAGGGGGGAGGCTGCCAGAGTTGGAAGCCAGGTTCGCGAAATCAATGTTTGCGAAAAACGAAGGCGCGCGCCGGACTCATGCAACCTAATAGCTGGAGTGGTTCGCCAACATCGCCAACCCGAATACGCGTCGCGCCTACGAGCGCGCGTTGGGCGACTTCATGGCGTTCGTGAACATCACCCGGCCGGAGGAATTTCGCGCTGTGACGCGCTCGCACCTCATCGCCTGGCGCGACAACCTCACCCGCCGTGGCGCCAGCGGCGTGACGATTCGGCACTGCCTGGCCGCGCTCTCGTCGCTGTTCGAGCACCTGTGCGACAGCAATGCCGTCACGCACAACCCCGTCAAAGGCATCAAGCGCCCGCCCGTCGACACCTCCGAAGGCAAGACCCCGGCGCTGGGCGACCACCAGGCGCGCCGCCTCCTCGAGGCGCCGGGTGCCGACGCTGTGAAGGCGGACTTCCTGAAGAGCAAACGCGATCGCGCGATGTTGGCCACCCTGCTCTATCACGCGTTGCGCCGCGAGGAACTGTGCAAGCTGACGGTGGCGGATGCGCGCCATGAGCGTCGAGGGATCGTGCACCTGCGGGTGTCGGGTAAATGGAACAAGACGCGCTATTTGCCGTTGCACCCGGCGGCGGGAGCCTTGATTCACGACTACCTGCAGGCCGATGGACGTGGCCAGGACGGCACGGGCGCCCTCTTCCGGCCGCTGCGCAACAACCGGCCAGGCCGCGCCGTCGACGGCGAGCTGCCGGCCATCACCGCCGATGGCGTCTACAAGATCGTGCGGGCCTACTCGTCGAGGCTGGGGTTTGAGATCGGCGTGCACGCGCTGCGCGCCACCGCCGCGACCAACGCCCTGGACCACCAGGCCGACATCGCCAAGGTACAGGAGTGGCTGGGGCACGCGAACATTTCGACCACGCGGATCTACGATCACCGCAAGACGCGGCCGGAGGACAGCCCGACTTTCAAGGTGGCGTACTAGGTTTGCCGACGGGCTGGTGAGCGGCAGCTTCCGACTCCGTTGCTGACACTTCGGTACTGCGAGCGCAAAGGCCTAGCAATCGCGTCGTTGAGCGAGTAGCGGCCAGTTGGCGCTCTCACGAACGTGTTTGCGCGCCGTCACGAGGATGGTTCGTTGGCGAACCAGCCACGCTCCCACCGCCAACACGACATAGCCGAAGCCCACGCAGATCCAAAGCCCGCGATGGCTATTCGACAGGGTGTTCCTGATGATGTTTGGGGCGTTTGCAGCTGCCAGAAAGATCAGGATCGGCCACGCTGGCCTGTTGCGGGCGGCGAGCGTGCTGCGCGGCACGCCGAGCGTGGCGCGGATCTCGGCCAAGGTTGCACCGCGTCGGCGCATCGAGCGGGCCGCCTCAACCGCGGCGCGCAGCTTCCATCAGCGCGGACGCGCACATGCGGCTGACTCGCTGGGTGAACGCGTTCGCGGGCTTCGAGGGCATCGCCTCAGCTCTGCATCCGGGCAACGTCGGCCTTGAATTTCGCCATCGCAGCCGACGCACGAGCGAACATCGTTTCCGTTTGCAGGATCAGTTCTTCAGCGCTGCCGGAAAGGCCCAGTTCGGCTCGGGCGAGCGCGAGAAACGCGACAAACGGCCTGTGCACATCATGCAACTGGCTCATCATCGAGTCTTGATACTCTGCAAGCAGCGCGTTCCTGTGCGCCCATGCTTTCTGCTGCTGCGCCGCGAGATTTTCAAAGTCAGCACTGAGTTTATCGCTGTTGAATTTGTACCTGCCCCATGCCGCGACGTTCTCGGGAGTCACCGCCCCAAACTCCGCATTCAACGCGGCAAGTTGTTCTCGATTGCGTGCCAGCCTTTTTGCGACTTCATCGATGTCCGTCTGCGCGTTCGCTAGCGGAATCAGTCTCGGAAACAGCGAGAACAAAAACTCGTTCACCTTGGCATGCGCATCGGTGGCTGCACGCGACGTGGACACCTCACTGATGATCATGGTTTTCTGCGCTGCCGCGGCGTAGCCAAGGAGCTTCGCGGGAGCCGAAGATATTTCAGCGATCGGAACCGTCGGCAGAAAGGCAACCAGTGCGACCGCCTTTTGGTGTTCCTCGATCAATGTCTGATAGAGCACCTTTCGCATTTCCATCAGACGCGCGACGTGCTCTTGATTCGCCGAGTTCTCACGATCAATCGCCGCTTCTTTGCGGGAGTGCTCGCGATCTTCAGACGCCTGCTTGGTGTTGAAAGCGCGGTTGCGCTCGGCCTCGACCTCAGCAGCTCGTAGCTGCTTGAGCAAGCCGGCGCGGTTCACCCACAGGGTGATCCCGACACCCGACAGCGTGAGGATGCCGACCAGCGCGCTGCCGGCAATTGACAGCAGGCTTCCGGCCGCCGCAGGGTTCGCGAAAAAGTAGTCCGCCGAGAAGATCGAGCCCCAGCTGTGATGCAAGGCCGTCGCAGTCAATGAAACGGGGGTCGATGCGGCGATGGCCGGCAGCTCCGCCGATGCAGCTTTGGCGGTCAAGGGGGCCGATGCGGTCATTGCAGGCAGCGTCATGGCAGCAGTGTATTCGTGCTGCAACGGCGCGTTAGGAGCCCTCGTCAGGGGACTCGCGCGACACCCGCCCTGGCGAATTGCTTGCTGTTGCATCGCTCGCGCGTGCTGACTCGGCCGTCTGCTTCGCGCGTGCCGCTGATCCATTGATCCTGCCGACCCGGGCCTGCCAGAAGCCGAGCGCTTCCTCGAAGCTCTCTTGATCCGGGAAGTGCGCGCGATGGCGCCTTGGGCAGCGTTGCCATGTTCGATCCTCATCCCGCGTGCCGAAAGAAAAGCCGGCAGGGCGACGCGGGGCTCGGCAGCGCGACGCTTTACCTGCATGACGCGCCAGGAAGCATGTCTGCAACCCCGCGGCCAGCATCGCTGCTGGCAGGCCCAATTCTACGGGTGCGGCGCGCACGAGGCGGACAGCGCCGTGTCATAGAGCAAGGTTCGGCTATCGTTGAGCATGGCAACTCACGTCCAGCAGCACTACGTCCCCAAATTTGTGCTTGAGCAGTGGCACACCGGCCCGGACAGCAAGCTCACGGCGTTTCGCTGGGCGCACGGCAAGCTCGACGCCCAGCGGTACAAGGCGAAGTCCGTCGCACGAATGGCGCACCTTTACTCGCTGCATCGGAACGATGGGCATTTGGACGTGGCGCTGGAGAGAGATTTTCTCGGGCCTCACGTTGACGATCCAGCGGCGCTTGTTCACCAGGCAATCTTGAAGGCCGGCCTGACTCTGACGAACGAGCAGCAGCTGACATGGGCGAAATTTGTCGTCTCGTTGCTCGTTCGCGGCCCAGGGATGATCGAGCATCTGAGAGCGTTGGGAAGGGAGGAACTGACGACTTCGCTTGAAGAAAATCCGCTCGACTATGAAGCTGTTCGAGGCGATGCCAAAGAGGCGACGCTGCTCGAATTCGTCAGCGCTAGGAACGCGCCTCTGTTCGAGAATTTTGGAGTCCAACTCCTGCCGCAAGTGCTCAGTCGTGAGCAGTTTCTGGGGCCGCTGTTGGCAGGAAAAACCTGGTTGGTGCGTCCGCTCAAGGATGCCAAACACGACCTTCTGATCGGCGATCGGCCAGTGATTCAGGAGGGGCTGATCACCGGCGAGCATGTCTTCACGCTGCCACTATCGCCCCACGTGTTGTTCGCAGTCTGTAGTAGCCAGCAGGCTGCGTCCCGCTTGGGATCGATGGCGCCGGACGAACTGGTGAGACGCTTGAACACCGCCACCGTGCGTCGCGCAGAAACCCACGTGTTCGCCACCTCAGCTCGCCAGGAGCCGTTGATCCGAAAGTGGCTCGTCAATCCGTGAAGATCGAATCGCGGCGACAGGATCGCCCGCGATCTGGAGTCTCAGATTGTGGAGTCCCTGAAGGAGTCCCGGCCTCGGCGGGGACGCCATTGGGACTCCACCGCGGAAAGCAAAAAAGGCCTGTAAGTCGTTGAACTTACAGGCCTTTTGATTGGTGGGTGGTACAGGGATTGAACCTGTGACCCTTGCCGTGTGAAGGCAATGCTCTACCGCTGAGCTAACCACCCGATAACTTGTTGTCCTGTTGTCAGGACAGCCTTGGATTATGCCACAGCTTCTTGCTGTTGTGCACGCCAGATCGTCTTTCCGCCGCTTGCCTTGTCGATCTCGCCCAACACGCGCTCGTGGTCGGCGAGTTCGGTGTCGCTCGCCGCGAGCACCGGCAGCGCGAACACGCTGAGGTCGACCGGGCCGCCGACGTCGCCGGCGTTGCCGCGGCTCTCCTCGGTCATGTCCATCACCAGAGAGTCCTGGCCGCGGGTGAGGCGGATGTAGACCTCGGCGAGCAGGTTGGCGTCGATCAGCGCGCCGTGCAGCGTGCGGTTGGTGTTGTCCACCTCGAGGCGCTTGCACAGCGCGTCGAGCGAGTTGGACTTGCCCGGGAACTGGTCGCGCGCCATCTGCAGCGTGTCGGTGACGGCCGCCACGTGCGTGCTGAACTTGGGCAGGCCGCAGCGGCGCAGTTCCTCGTTGAGGAAGCCGACGTCGAAGCTGGCGTTGTGGATGATGATCTCGGCGCCGCGGATGAACTCGATCACCTCGTCGGCCACCTGCGCGAACAGCGGCTTGTCGGACAGGAATTCATCCGTGAGGCCGTGCACCGCGACCGCGCCCTCGCCGTTCCTGCGCTCCGGGTTCAGGTAGAAGTGCAGGTGGCGGCCGGTGAGGCGGCGGTTGTCCATCTCCACGCAGCCGATCTCGACCATGCGGTCGCCGCTCTCGGGGCTCAGGCCGGTGGTTTCGGTGTCGAGGAAGATCTGGCGCATGAGGCTCTCGAAAGGATGCGGGACGTAGTTTCGCAGATCAGGCGGCGGGCGCCGCGCCGCCGCGCGGCTGGCGCGAGCCCCACCAGAACACCAGCAGGCCGGCCACGATCATCGGCACGCACAGCCACTGGCCCTCGCTCCAGCCGAAGGCGAGCAGGTGCGTGGCCGGGTCGCCCACCAGCGTGGTCTTGTCGCCGATGAAGTCATCCGGCGCGCGGAAGTACTCCGCCACGAAGCGGAAGAAGCCGTAGCCGATCAGGAACAGGCCGGCGACCTGGCCGCGGCCGCGTTCCTTCTTGCCGAAGATCCACAGGATCAGGAACAGGCAGATGCCCTCGCCCAGGAACTGGTAGATCTGCGACGGATGACGCGGCTGCAGCGTGCCCGACTCGGGAAACACCATGGCCCATGGCAGCGACGGATCGGCCACGCGTCCCCACAGCTCGCCGTTGATGAAGTTGCCCACGCGTCCGCTCGCCAGGCCCAGCGGCACGCACGGCGCGATGAGGTCGATCACCTGCAGGAACGGCCGCTTGCGCTGCCAGCCGAAGAACGCCATCGCGACGGCCACGCCCAGCATGCCGCCGTGGAAGGACATGCCGCCGTTCCACACCGCGACGATCTCGCCCAGGTGCTGGGCGTAGTACAGCGGCTTGTAGAAGATCACGTAGCCCAGGCGTCCGCCCAGCACCACGCCCAGCACGCCGTAGAACAGCAGGTCCTCCACGTCGCGGCGCACCCAGCCCTCGCGCGCGAACCACGGGTATTGCGCGCGCTTGCCGGCCAGCCACACGAACAGGCCGAACGCGACCATGTAGGTGAGGCCGTACCAGTGGATCGCCGGCGCGAAGTCGTGGCCGAACAGGTGCCAGTGGCCGAGGTTGAGCGCGACGGGATCGATGTGGGGGTGCTCCAGCATCAGCTTGGACTCCTTGAACAGGCGGCGATTGTCGCTGTTTTGACAGGCCATTTTCCCGCGCCATACTTGCGTCCGCCCCCTTCGCCCGTCCGAACGATTCCAGGAGATCGCCATGTCCGCCGCCAACCGCCGCTCGAGGAACATCACCGAGGGCGTCGCCCGCGCGCCCAACCGCTCGATGTACTACGCGATGGGCTACCAGGAGGCCGACTTCGGCAAGCCGATGATCGGCGTGGCCAACGGGCACTCCACCATCACGCCGTGCAACTCGGGCCTGCAGCCGCTGGCCGACGCGGCCGTAGCCGCGCTGAAGGCGGCCGGCGCCAATGCGCAGCTCTTCGGCACGCCCACCATCTCCGACGGCATGGCCATGGGCACCGAGGGCATGAAGTACAGCCTGGTCTCGCGCGAGGTGATCTCCGACTGCGTGGAGACCTGCGTGGGCGGCCAGTGGATGGACGGCGTGATGGTGATCGGCGGCTGCGACAAGAACATGCCCGGCGGCATGATGGGCATGCTGCGCGCCAACGTGCCGGCCATCTACGTCTACGGCGGCACCATCCTGCCGGGCCGCTACAAGGGCGAGGATCTCAACATCGTGAGCGTGTTCGAGGCCGTGGGCCAGTTCTCGGCCGGCAGGATGAGCGAGGAGGACTTCTGCCAGATCGAACGCCGCGCCATCCCCGGCCCGGGCTCGTGCGGCGGCATGTACACGGCCAACACGATGTCGTCGTCGTTCGAGGCGCTGGGCATGAGCCTGCCGTACTCGTCCACCATGGCCAACGTGGAGGGCGAGAAGATCGAGAACACGCGCGAATCGGCGCGCGTGCTGGTGGAGGCCGTGAAGGCCGACCTGAAGCCGCGCGACATCGTCACCCGCGAGGCCATCGAGAACGCGGTGGCCGTGATCATGGCCACCGGCGGCTCCACCAACGCGGTGCTGCACTTCCTGGCCATCGCGCATGCGGCCGAGGTCGAGTGGACCATCGACGACTTCGAGCGCATCCGCAAGCGCACGCCGGTGCTGTGCGACCTGAAGCCCAGCGGCCGCTTCCTGGCGATCGACCTGCACCGCGCCGGCGGCATCCCGCAGGTGATGAAGCTGCTGCTCGATGCCGGCCTGCTGCACGGCCACTGCATGACCATCACCGGCCAGACCGTGGCCGAGTCGCTGGCCGGCGTGCCCTCGGCGCCGCGCGCCGACCAGCAGGTGATCCGCCCCATCGCCGACGCGATGTACGCCGACGGCCACCTGGCCATCCTGCGCGGCAACCTCGCCACCGAGGGCTGCGTGGCCAAGATCACGGGCCTGAAGAACCCGGTCATCACCGGCCCGGCGCGGGTGTTCGACGACGAGCAGTCGGCACTGGCCGCCATCATGGCAGGGAAGATCGTGGCCGGCGACGTGATGATCCTGCGCTACCTCGGCCCCAAGGGCGGCCCGGGCATGCCCGAGATGCTGGCGCCCACCGGCGCGCTCATCGGACAGGGCCTGGGCGAATCGGTGGGGCTGATCACCGACGGCCGCTTCTCGGGCGGCACCTGGGGCATGGTGGTGGGCCACGTGGCGCCCGAGGCCTACGAGGGCGGCGCCATCGCGCTGGTGCACGAAGGCGACTCGATCACCATCGACGCGCACCGGCTGGTGCTGGAACTGCACGTGCCGGACGTCGAGCTCGCGCGCCGCAGGGCCGCGTGGAAACAGCCCGCGCCGCGCTACACCCGGGGCGTGCTGGCCAAGTTCGCGCGGCACTCGTCGAGCGCGAGCTTCGGGGCGGTGCTCGACAAGTTCGAGTGAGTGACGGCCGCGCTCAGGCCCGGGCTTCGAGCCACTCGAGCGCCTGCACCACCAGCCGCCGCGCCCCGCTGCGTATCTCGTCGCCGGGATACGCGCGGTAGGCGCACTCGGTCTCCATCACGAGGCCCAGGTGCAGCGTGTAGAGCCAGCAGCGGCGCAGTTCGTCGTCCGTGAAAGTGTCCTTGCCGTAGCCGCGCATGGCGTCGGTGACGCCGCTCCACGTGAGCCCGCGGAACAGCGCCTCCATCAGGGGGTCGGCCCACAGCGCGCGTTCGAAGTCGATCAGGCCGCGGACATGGCCGTCGGCCACGAAGACGTTGGAGTCCCACGAGTCCCAGTGCACCAGGCGCGGCTCGCGCACCTCGTCCAGGCTGGAGGCATGCGCGTCGACGAGGGTGCGGATGCATGCCGCCGGCCAGGCGAACCGCACGTCCTTGCGCGCCGCGTCCGCCAGCACCGACTCGACGATGGCCAGGAAGGCCTCGCGCCACGTCGATGCACGCAGCGCCGGGTTGCCCGGATAGCCGAACCACTCGCCACGGAAGCCGTTGAGCTCGCGCAGCATCGCGCCGAGCTCGCGGTCGATGGCCGCCGCCACGTCGGGCGGGAGCGACTTGCGCACGTGATCGAGGACGTCGCCGGCGATGCGCTCCATGACGAACCAGGGCGAGTCGCAGATCTCCCGCGAGTCGTCGTGGAACAGCACGGCCGGCACCGGGATGGCCGGGTTCGCGCGGACGCGGCGCATCGTCGCGACCTCGGTGGCCATCAGGTCGCGCTCGTAGCCCATCACCTCGGCGCCCGGCGGCGGCGCGATCTTCAGGATGACCTCGCGCCCGTCGGCCAGCACCAGTGCGTAGGCCGCGTTGAACCAGCCGTCCTTCAGCTCGCGCAGCGCCGATTCGCCGGTCGCCAGTCCGAGGCCGCCGAACGCACGGCGCGCCAGTGTCTCGATCTGCGCGCGCGACTTGGAATTCTTGGTCTTGCTGTCCACCGTCCGCTCATTCTCGCCGCCGCGCGGCCTCTCGTTGATGCACGATCATACGTGATTGCATTCTTGTTTGTGCACGTTTAAGATGGCGGCATGCAAGTGCCTCTTCCCCTCGCCCGCCGCGACGTGATCGCCGACCGGCTGGCCGGCGGCCAGGCCGTGGTGGCCGCCACGCTGGCCCTCGAATTCGACGTCTCGGAGGACGCGATCCGGCGCGACCTGCGCGCGCTCGCGGCGGAAGGCCGCTGCCGCCGCGTCTACGGCGGCGCCCTGCCCGTCACGCCGCAGACGCAGCCGATGTTCGCGCGCATCGACGAGTCTCGCGGCCGCAAGGAGGCGCTCGCGCGCACCGCGGCCGAGTCCATCCGGCCCGGCGAGCTGCTGTTCCTCGACGCGGGCAGCACCAACCTCGCGCTCACCGAGTTCCTGCCCGAGGACCAGGAACTGACGGTGGCCACCAACGCCATCGACATCGCCGGCGCCGTGCTGCGCCGGCCCGACCTGCGCCTGATCATGATCGGCGGCAGCGTCGACACCACCGTGGGCGGCTGCGTCGACACGGCCGCCGTGCAGGCCGTGGCCCAGCTCAACGTCGATCGCTGCTTCCTGGGCGCGTGCGCCGTGCATCCCCAGCGCGGCATCGGCGCGGCGCTGCACGCCGACGCGTTGTTCAAGCGCGTGCTGATGGAGGTCACGCGCGACTGCGTGGTGCTGGCGATGAACTCGAAGTTCGAGGCACGCGCCCCGCATCGCGCGTGCGCGCTCGCCGACGTCGACCTCCTCGTGGTGGAGCATGACGCCCCGGCCGCATTCATCGATCCCCTGCGCGCCGCCGGCGCCACCCTCGCCGTGGCCGGCCCGGCCGCCTGACTTCATGACCTCTGCCGCGATCCCCGCTTCCGCCTTCTCCGCCGACAGTCCCGGCGCCCGCCTCGCCACGCGCATCGCCTTCCTCGTGGCCGGCTTCGGCGTCGCGGCCTGGGCCCCGCTGATCCCGTTCGCCAAGCAGCGCCTGGTCGCCGATGACGGCCTCATGGGGCTGCTGCTGCTGTGCCTGGGCGCGGGCTCGGTCACCGCGATGCAGCGCACCGGCCCGCTGTGCGCGCGCTACGGCTGCAAGCCCGTGGTGGTCGGCAGCGGCCTGGCGATGGCCCTGCTGCTGCCGCTGTTGGCGATCGCCGGCTCGCCCTGGACGCTGGGCACCGTGCTGCTCGTGTTCGGCGCGGCGCTCGGATCGCTCGACGTGGCCATGAACGTGCATGCCGTGGAGGTGGAGCGCGGCGCGCGCGTGCCGCTGATGTCCGGCTTCCACGCGATGTACTCCATCGGCGGCTTCGGCGGCGCCGCGCTGGTCACGTGCCTGCTCTCGTGGGGCGTCGGCCCGCTCGCCTGCACGCTGGGCTGCCTGGCGATCATGGTGGTCGCCATGGCCGCCGTCGCGCCGCGGCTGGCCGAGACGCCCCGGGTCGCCGCCGGCCATTCGCTGGCCTGGCCGCGCGGCCCTGTCGTGCTGCTGGCCGCGCTGGCGGCGGTGTGTTTCCTGGTAGAGGGCGCGATGCTCGACTGGAGCGCCCTGTTGCTGACCACGCGCGGCCTCGCGGCCACCGTGCAGGGCGGCCTCGGCTACGCGTTCTTCTCGGTGGCGATGACGGCCGGCCGGCTCGGCGGCGACGCCATCACCGGGCGCTTCGGCGACCGCGCCACCATGCAGTGGGGCGGCGCCGTGTCGCTGCTGGGCTTCGCGGTGCTGCTGGCGGGCGGCCGGCTGGAGACGGCACTGGCCGGCTTCGTGCTGATCGGGCTGGGCGCGTCCAACATCGTGCCGGTGCTGTTCCGCCGCGCCGGCAACGTACCGGGCACCTCGGCGGCGATGGCCGTGGCCGCGCTCACCACGGTGGGCTACGCGGGCCAGCTGATGGGCCCGGCCGCCGTCGGCTTCGTCTCGCACCTGGCGAGCCTGCCCCTCGCGTTCTGGGTGCTGGCGGCGCTGATGGCGCTGGTGCCCGCCTGCGCCGGCCGGGTGGTCGCCCGATAATGGGGACATGACGACGCCGCCACCGTCACCCGGACCCGACGACCCCGATCCGATGCCCGCCGCCCCGCCCCAGCCCGACTTCGAGCTGTGCTGCGGCAACGGCTGCGATCCGTGCATCTTCGACCTGCACGATCTCGCGATGGATGCGTGGCGGCAGGCCATGCGGGCCTGGCGGGCACGCCATCCGGACGCGCCCTGACAACGTCAGTCGAACAAGGCCTCGACGTCCTCGCTCCAGGCTCGTGAACCGGGCGACCAGCCCGTGCCGCCCGCGGCCGGCTGGCCGCTCTGGCACCAGCCCTGGCGGCGCTGGAAGTCGAATGCCGCGTGGGGCTCGTCGTTGATCAGCAGCAAGGCCTTGAGGCCGTCGTCCGACCAGCCGATCTCCAGCGTCGACGCGAGCTGCGCATCGGTGACGTCGGCGGCCACGTAGACCAGCAGCGCGTCGCGCACCGGATTGCCGTCTTCCACGTCGGTGTCCACCGCATAGAAGACGCCGGTCTCGCCGTCGTCCTCGAACACCGTGGCGTAGCGTCCGGCGGGCGAGTCGGCGTCGACGACCAGCGGCTGGCCGACCTTCAACGCTTCCCTGGCGACGATGCTCAGCGGCATCGGCTCACTTCGGACGGGTCTTGCCGTCGCGGTGCTTGTGCAGGTGGCCGAGGCCCATCGCGTCGATGTTGCGATCGAGGCGGTCGCGCTTGCGGTCGGCGTCCTTCTGCATCGCCTTTCGCTTGGTCCAGCCGGAGGCGTCCGACCAGATCCACCACACCGCGGCGAGCGCGAAGGGCAGCACGAACTTCCACAGGTCGCCCGAGAACTCGAAGTTCCAGGTGGCCATCGGCCCCCAGTCCATGAAGTTGCAGACGAGCAGCGCGATGCCGATGAGGACGAAGAACATGCCGGAACTCCCGCCCGTCCGCCGCCCGGCGTGGACGGGCGAGCGCGTCCGGGATCACATTGAAAGGACGAATCGGCTCAATGTAGCAGCATCGCCGCCCGCAGCCGCCTTCCGGCGGCCGCGCAAAGCGTCAATTGTTCTCGGAGAGCTGGTCCAGGATGGCCGGGTTCTCCAGCGTGCTGGTGTCCTGGGTGACCTTCTGGCCCTTGGCGATGTCGCGCAGCAGGCGCCGCATGATCTTGCCGGAACGCGTCTTGGGCAGGTTGTCGCCGAAGCGGATGTCCTTGGGCTTGGCGATCGGGCCGATCTCCTTGCCGACCCAGTCGCGCAACTGCCTGGCGATGGCCTTGGCCTCGTCGCCGGTCGGGCGCGAGCGCTTGAGCACGACGAAGGCGCAGATCGCCTCGCCCGTGGTGTCGTCGGGGCGGCCCACCACGGCGGCCTCGGCCACCAGTTCGGTGCACGACACCAGCGCCGACTCGATCTCCATCGTGCCCATGCGGTGGCCCGACACGTTGAGCACGTCGTCGATGCGGCCGGTGATGGTGAAGTAGCCCGTCTTGGCGTCACGAATCGAACCATCGCCGGCGAGATAGAAGCCCTTGAGCTCCGGCGGGTAGTAGCTCTTCTTGAAGCGCTCCGGGTCGCCGAAGATCGTGCGGATCATGGACGGCCACGGCTTCTTGACCACCAGCAGCCCGCCGGTGCCGTTCTCCACGTCGTTGCCCAGTTCGTCGACGATGGCCGCGGCGATGCCGGGGAACGGCAGCGTGCACGAGCCCGGCACCAGCGGCGTGGCGCCCGGCAGCGGCGTGATCATGTGGCCGCCCGTCTCGGTCTGCCAGAAGGTGTCGACGATGGGGCAGCGGCCGCCGCCCACGTGCCGGTGGTACCACTCCCACGCGGCCGGGTTGATGGGCTCGCCCACCGAGCCCAGGATCTTCAGGCTGGACAGGTCGTAGGACTTCGGGTGCACCTTGTCGTTGGCCTCGGCCGCCTTGATCAGCGAGCGGATGGCCGTGGGCGCCGTGTAGAACTTGGACACCTTGTGATCCTGGATCATCTTCCAGAACCGGCCCGCGTCCGGGTACGTGGGCACGCCCTCGAACACGACCTCGGTGCCGCCGAGCGCCAGCGGGCCGTAGGTGATGTAGGTGTGGCCGGTGACCCAGCCGATGTCGGCGGTGCACCAGAAGACGTCGTCGGCCTTCAGGTCGAACGTCCACCTGGTGGTGAGCGCCGCGTGCAGCAGGTAGCCGCCGGTGGAGTGCTGCACGCCCTTGGGCTTGCCGGTGGAGCCCGAGGTGTAGAGCAGGAACAGCGGGTGCTCGGCGCTGACCCATTCCGGCTCGCAGGTGTCGGCGGCCGCGGCCGTGACCTCGTGCAGCCAGTGGTCGCGCGGCGTCCAGGCGATCTTGCCGCCGGTGCGCCTGTAGACGATGACGTCCTTGACCGCGTCGCAGCCGCCCAGCGCGATCGCGTCGTCGACGATGGCCTTCAGCGGCAGCGCCTTGCCGCCGCGCTGCTGCTCGTCGGCGGTGATGACGGCGACGGCGCCGGTGTCCTCGATGCGGTCGCGCAGGCTCTGCGCCGAGAAGCCGCCGAAGACCACCGAGTGCGGCGCGCCGATGCGGGCGCAGGCCTGCATGGCGACCACGCCTTCGACCGACATCGACATGTAGATGACGACCCGGTCGCCCTTCCTGACGCCGCGCGCCTTCAGGGCGTTGGCCATGCGGCAGGTGCGCGCGAGCAGGTCGGTGTAGGTGACGCGCGAGACGCTGCCGTCGTCGGCCTCGAAGATGATCGCCACCTTGTCGCCGAGCCCCGCCTCCACCTGGCGGTCGAGGCAGTTGTACGACGCGTTGAGCGTGCCGTCCTCGAACCACTTGAAGAACGGCGCGTTGCTCTCGTCGAGCGTCTTCGTGAACGGGGTCTTCCACGTCAGCAGCTCGCGCGCCTGGCGCGCCCAGAAGCCTTCGTGGTCGGCCTCGGCCTCGGCGCACAGCGCGTCGTAGGCGTCCATGCCGCTGACCCAGGCGTGGGCCTTCATGTCGGCCGGCGGGTCGTAGGTCTTGAGTTCGTGCGGGGTGTGCTCTGCGTCGCTCATCGGGTCTGTCTCCTGGAAATCCGGATCCTCGAAGGATCGCTGTCTGAATCTTGATTCTGCTCCGCGCACGCACGGCTGGCGATGCGCACGGCCGCTACCTTAGGGGTCGGCTCTTACCCGACACTGACTCGGGACGATCCCTACAATCGCTCGCATTCAACGACCCGAGCGCCACCCCATGACACCGCAGACGCCCCCGCCCCGCCTCCGACCGCTGCCGCGACTGATCTTCGCGAGCCGCTGGATCCAGGTCCCACTCTACCTGGGGCTGATCGTGGCGCAGTGTGTCTATGTGGCGCATTTCTGGGTCGAACTGGTACATCTTCTGCAAGCGGTCTTCGGCGACGGTCATGCACTGCAAATTCTCGTCCAGGGCATCGGATACCACCCGGCACCGAGCGAAGACGGCGTGCCGCTGCCGCCGGTCACCTCGCTCAACGAAACCGTCATCATGCTCGTGGTGCTGGGCCTGATCGACGTGGTGATGATCTCCAACCTGCTGATCATGGTGATCATCGGCGGCTACGAGACCTTCGTGTCGCGCCTGGATCTCGACGGCCACCGCGACCAGCCCGAGTGGCTCGATCACGTCAATGCGTCGGTGCTGAAGGTCAAGCTGGCCACCGCCATCATCGGCATCAGCTCCATCCACCTGCTGAAGACCTTCATCAACGCCGGCGCCTACGACACCAAGGTGCTGCTGTGGCAGACGGTGATACACGTCGCCTTCCTCGGTTCGGCGATGGCGCTGGCCTTCACCGACCGCCTGCTCGGCCCGCACCCCGCCCAGCCGCACTGATCGCTCAGGCGCTCTCGGCGCTCCTGGCGCCGCGGCTCAGGATCAGCGCGCCGATGACCCCGGACAGCAGCGAGCCGCCCAGCACGCCCAGCTTCACCCGCGTCTCGAAGCTGGCGTCCATGCCCTCGAAGGCCAGGCCGCCGATGAACAGGCTCATCGTGAAGCCGATGCCGCACAGCACGCACACGCCGAAGAACTGCAGCCAGCTGGCATCCTTCGGACGTGCGGCCAGGCCGCTCCTCACCAGCAGCCAGGAGCTGCCGAACACGCCCACCGCCTTGCCGCCCAGCAGGCCCAGCGCGATGCCCATCGGCAGCGGCGCGAGCAGGTCGGACGGCGCCATGCCCTTGAGCGACACGCCCGCATTGGAAAAGGCGAACATCGGCAACACCAGGAACGCCACCCACGGATGCAGGCCGTGCTCCAGCGCCTCGGCGGGCGAGCCGCCCTTGGCGTCGCGCACCGGGATGAACAGCGCCGTGGCGACGCCGGCCAGCGTGGCGTGCACGCCGGACTTCAGCACGCACAGCCACAGCACGAGCCCGACCAGGATGTAGGGGTCGGCACGCGTGACGCCCGCGCGGTTCAGCAACGCCAGCACGATGAGGCAGGCGGCCGCGCCGCCCAGCGCCACCATCGACAGCTGCGACGTGTAGAACAACGCGATGATGACGATGGCGCCCAGGTCGTCGATGATGGCCACCGCGGTCAGGAAGATCTTCAGCGACGGCGGCACGCGCGATCCGAGCAGCATCAGGATGCCGATCGCGAACGCGATGTCGGTGGCCGCCGGGATGGCCCAGCCTCGCAGCGCCGCCGGGTCAGCGTGGTTGATCGCCACGTAGATCAGCGCCGGCGCCACCATGCCGCCGAGCGCGGCGGCCGCAGGCAACACCACCTGGGCGCGCGTGGCCAGTTCGCCGGCCACGAACTCGCGCTTGATCTCCAGGCCGACCAGGAAGAAGAACACCGCCATCCACAGGTCGTTGACCCACACGATCAGCGGCTTGGCCAGCACCAGCGCATCGCCGCCGATGCGCAGTTCGCCCGGGATCTGCGTGAACGCCGCGTAGGCGTCGGCCCAGCCGGAATTGCTGATCACCAACGCCAGCGCGGCGGCGAGCGCGAGCACGATGCCGCCGCTCGATTCGCTGGCGAAGAATTTCCTGAAGCCTTCGGTCACTGGCGCCTCCCGTCGATGAGCGGCCAGTTTCGCAGAGATTTCGCCGGCGCAGCCGAGCCGGCGGGCCCCACGCCGATAGTCGCCAAGCCCGACGAAGGCGCTCTGGCAACCTCGCGGCGGATAATGGCGGACTGCCTCCAGCAACCCGGCCAGACACCATGACGACCACCCTCAAAGCCGCCGACCTGATCGAAAGCGTCGCCGCCGCCCTGCAGTACATCTCGTACTACCACCCCGCCGACTACATCGCCCACCTCGCCCGCGCCTACGCCCGCGAGGAAAGCCCCGCGGCCAAGGACGCGATCGCGCAGATCCTCACGAACTCGCGCATGAGCGCCGAGGGCAGGCGCCCGATCTGCCAGGACACCGGCATCGTCAACGTGTTCCTCAAGATCGGCATGGACGTGCGCTTCGAGGGCTTCCCGGGCTCCATCGCCGACGCCGTCAACCAGGGCGTGCGCCAGGGCTACCTGAACCCGGACAACGTGCTGCGCGCCTCGGTGCTGGACGACCCGATCTTCACGCGCAAGAACACGAAGGACAACACGCCCGCCGTGATCCACATGGAGCTGGTGCCGGGCGACAGGATCGACGTCACCGTCGCGGCCAAGGGCGGCGGCTCGGAGAACAAGAGCAAGTTCGCGATGATGAATCCGAACGACAGCGTGGTCGACTGGGTCCTCAAGACCGTGCCGTTGATGGGCGCCGGCTGGTGCCCGCCCGGCATGCTGGGCATCGGCATGGGCGGCACCGCCGAGAAGGCGATGCTGATGGCCAAGGAAGTGTTGATGGAAGACATCGACATGTACGAGCTGCTGGAGCGCGGCCCGAGCAACAAGCTCGAGGAACTGCGCATCGAGCTGTACGAGAAGGTCAACGCGCTGGGCATCGGCGCGCAGGGCCTGGGCGGCCTCACCACCGTGCTGGACGTCAAGATCCGCACCTACCCGACGCACGCCGCGTCGCAGCCGATCGCGATGATCCCCAACTGCGCGGCCACGCGCCACGCGCACTTCGTGCTCGACGGCTCCGGCCCGGCCTACCTCGAGGCACCCAGCCTGGACCTGTGGCCCGACGTGAAGTGGGCGCCCGACTACAACAAGAGCAAGCGCGTCGACCTGAACACGCTGACGCCGGCGGAAGTGGCCACGTGGAAGCACGGCGACACCATCCTGCTCAACGGCAAGATGCTCACCGGCCGCGACGCCGCGCACAAGCGCATCCAGGACATGCTGGCCAAGGGCGAGCCGCTTCCGGTCGCCTTCACCAACCGCGTCATCTACTACGTGGGCCCTGTCGATCCGGTGCGCGACGAGGTGGTCGGCCCGGCCGGCCCCACCACGGCCACGCGCATGGACAAGTTCACCGAGATGATGCTGGCCAAGACGGGGCTCATCGCGATGATCGGCAAGGCCGAGCGCGGCCCGGTCGCCATCGAGGCGATCAAGAAGCACAAGTCGGCCTACCTGATGGCCGTCGGCGGCGCGGCCTACCTCGTGTCCAAGGCGATCAAGTCGGCCAAGGTCGTGGGCTTCGCGGACCTCGGCATGGAAGCCATCTACGAGTTCGACGTCGTCGACATGCCGGTGACGGTGGCGGTCGACTCGGGCGGCACCTCGGCGCACATCACGGGGCCGAAGGAGTGGCAGGCGCGGATCGGCAAGATTCCGGTGGCCGTGGCCTGAACACCGCCTCGATCGCGACCAGGGGGCCCGCGCCGCGGGCCCATTTTCATTCTCAGGCGCCGCCCGAACCGCCGGGCTCCAGGAAGCCCGGCCCCTGGCCTTTCGACGCGGGCGCATCCTTCAGTTCCTCGGCACTCGCGGCCGGCTCGGATGAAGTCACCGGCGTCGGCGACGACTGCGCTCCAGGAATGACCCCTTCGGCCGCCAGCCCGCCCTGCACCGGCATCACCCGCACCACCCGCTGCGGGAACGGGATCTCGATCGAGTTGGCGTTGAACAGCCGCAGCAAGGCCATGTTGACGTCGGACTTCACGCTGCCCGTGCCGTTCTCCGGATCGTTGATCCAGAACGAGACCGTCAGCTCCAGCCCGTCGGACGCGAAGGCGCTCAACTGCACCGACGGCTTGGGGTCGGCGATCACCCGGGCGATCTTCGGGATGGTCTCGAGGATCTGCGGCACCAGCTTGTCGATGTCGGTGTCGTAGCCCACCTGCACCACCGTGCTCAACGCCAGCCGCGGATCCGCCAGCGTGGCGCTCTCCACGCGCTGCGTGATCATCATCTCGTTCGGGACGATGGATTCGCGGCCGTTGAGCGCGCGCATCACGGTGTAGCGCGTGGTGATGTCGGTGATGCGGCCTTCGAAGCCGTCCACCTTCACGGTGTCGCCGATGCGCAGCGCACGCTCGGCCAGGATCACGAAGCCGCTCACGTAGTTGGCCGCGAGCTTCTGCAGGCCCAAGCCCAGGCCCACGCCGATGGCGCCGCCCAGCACCGACAGCGCGGTGAGGTCGATGCCCACCGCCGACAGCGCCAGCAGCAGGCCGACGAAGACCAGCACGGCGCGCACGACGTTGGACGCCGCCTTGCGCCACGACAGCTGCTGGCCGGTGGCGCCCTTGAGCAGCCTGGACTCGATCGCCGACGAGATCCACAGCGTCACCATCAGCACGGCGCCGGCGACGATGACGCCCTCCAGGATCGTGGCCAGGCTCATCGTGCTGGAGCCCATCTTCCAGTGCACGTCGTCGAGCGCGTCGATGAACGACGGCAGCACGCCGGTGATCCACAGCACCACGCCGCCCCAGGCCATCCAGGACACCGTCTTCTCGACCGCGCGCACCAGCTGCGACTTCGGGAACGCCACGCGCATCACGCGCACGGTCAGCCGGATCACCAGCAGCGACAGCAGGATGGGCACCACCACCTTGAACACCGCCAGCGGCAGGTGCTGGCGCAGGCAGAAGACGCGGGCGATCCACACCAGGCCCAGCCACAGCGCGGGAAACAGCACGCCGTCGAAGATGCGGCCGCCGAAGATGATCGAGCCGTGGCGCGGCTCGGGCCCGCGCAGCAGGCGTGGAATGCCCCAGGCGATCGGGAAGGCCGCCGCGATCAGCAGCAGCGCGATGTAGGCATAGGGCTGCTCGGCTTCCCGGATGAGGGCGATGAGTTCGGGCGAAAACCAGTTTTCCATGCGGCGATTGTGCGGGAGCTGGACGGGAGAGAGGGAAGGGTCGGCCCTGCGGGGCTCCGTCGCCGCCGTCATCGACCGGAAACCCGCGTGGACTATTTTGGCCCGACCTGTCGAATCCGTGTCACGTCGAACGTCGTGGACGTGAAGCCGCGGATTCGAAACCGGCTTTGCAGACCCTTCCCACGACAACCCAAGGAGCCACCATGACCGAATCCGTCAATCCCATTCCGCCGGGCATGCACACCGTGACGCCGCACCTCGTGTGCGCCGGCGCCGCCGCCGCCATCGAGTTCTACAAGGAGGCGTTCGGCGCCGTCGAGGTGACGCGGCTCGCCGGCCCCGATGGCAAGCTGATGCACGCCATGCTGCGCATCGGCGACTCCCCCATCATGCTGGTGGACGAGTTCCCCGAGATGCACGCGCTCGGGCCCAAGGCCCTGGGCGGCTCGTCGGTGACGATCCACCTGTCCGTGCCCGACGCCGACGCGTCGTTCAAGCGCGCGACCGCCGCCGGTGCCACGCCGCGCATGCCCGTGACCGAGATGTTCTGGGGTGCCCGCTACGGATTCGTCCAGGACCCGTTCGGCCACCTGTGGTCGATCGCCACGCAGGTGCGCAACCTGACGCCCGAGCAGATCGCCGCGGCCATGCTCACGCAGCCGCCCATGGAAGGCTGCGGCCCGCAGGGCTGAGCGCGGACGCGTCGGCAGGCGCTTGCCGTCCGATGCCTCAACGGGCGCGCGCCTCGCGCGCCCGCTCGAGCAGCAAGGCCTTCTCGCGCTCGTTGGCCGTCAGCGCGGCCGCGCGTTCGAACTCAGCGCGCGCCTCGTCGTGGCGCTCGAGCCTGGCCAGCAGGTCGCCGCGCGCCGCGTGCAGCAGGTGGTAGCGCGCTAGGTGGCCGTCGGTGACCAGGCCGTCCACCAGCAGCAGCGCCGCCGCGGGCCCGGAGGCCATGCTCACGGCAACCGCGCGATTGAGCTCGACCACCGGAGACGGCGCGCGCAGCATCAGGTCGCCGTACAGCGCGACGATGCGGCGCCAGTCGGTGGCCTCGGGGGTGCGGGCGCGCGCGTGGCAGGCCGCGATCGCGGCCTGCAACCGGTACGGGCCGCCGCCGCTGTCGAGCTGCTCCGCGCGCGCCAGCGCCGCGAGCCCGCGGCCGATCAGCAGTTGATCCCAGCGGCTGCGGTCCTGCGCCATGAGCAGGATGGGCTTGCCGTCGGGTGCCAGGCGGGCGCGCATGCGCGAGGCCTGGATCTCCATCAGCGCGACGAGCCCATGGACCTCGGCCGTGTCCGGCGACAGCTGCGCCAGGATGCGGCCCAGGCGCAGCGCCTCGTCGCACAGCGCGGGCCGCGTCCAGTCGTCGCCCGCCGTGGCCGAGTAGCCCTCGTTGAAGATGAGGTAGACCACCTCCAGCACGGCGGCCAGGCGATCCCGCAGCGCCTCGCCGCGCGGCACCTCGAAGGGCACCTGCGCGTCACCCAGCGTGCGCTTGGCCCGCACGATGCGCTGGGCGATGGTGGGTTCGGGCACCAGGAAGGCGCGCGCGATCTCGGGCGTGCTCATGCCGGCCAGGAGCTTCAGCGTGAGCGCCACCTGGGCCTCGCGCGACAGCACCGGGTGGCAGGCGGTGAACACGAGGCGCAGCAGGTCGTCGCCGATGTCGTCGGCGTCGTCCAGCGAATCGGAGAAGTCGGGCACCACGTGGTCGCCGCGGGCGTCGGCGTCGGCGCCCAGCTCCTCCTGCTTCTGGCGATGCAGCGCGAACTGGCGCAGCCGGTCGAGCCCGCGGTTCTTGGCGGTGGTCATGAGCCAGGCCGCCGGGTTGTCGGGCATGCCGTCGCGCGGCCAGTGCTCCAGCGCGGCGACGAGGGCGTCCTGCGCCAGCTCCTCGGCCAGCCCGACGTCGCGCACCCGCCGCGCGAGCGCGCCGATGATGCGCGCCGACTCCATGCGCCAGACCGTGTCGATGGCGCTGTGGACGTCACGCGCCATGGACGCGCTCCGGCGACGCTGGACACGCGACGCGCATCAGGGACGCAGCCCGGCGTTCTGCGCCTGGATCTCGGGCGTCAGCGCCGCGCCGAAGTCCTCGGCCTCGAACACGGGGCGCAGCTCGAGCTCGCAATCCGACGGATGCGGATTGGGGCAGCGGCGCGCCCATTCGATGGCCTCGTCCATCGAGCGCACCTGCCACAGCCAGAAGCCCGCGATGAGCTCCTTGGTCTCGGCGAACGGGCCGTCGACCACCGTGCGGCTGGCGCCCGAGAACTTCACGCGCGCACCGGCCGACGACGGCTTCAGGCCCTCGCCCGCGAGGATCACGCCGGCCTTGGCCAGCTCTTCGTTGAACCTGCCCATGTCGGCCAGCAGCTTCGCGTCGGGCATCACGCCCGCCTCGGATTCCTTGCTGGCCTTGACGATGACCATCACTCGCATCTCGATTCTCCGGTTGTCGAAAGGCCGCGAACCCGCTGCCCCTGTCTCCACGACGAGCGACACGGCCGCGTTTCGACACGGCCCGCATGAAAGCTTGAAGAAGTGCCGTGCCCGCAGGCAGAATCACATCACCCATCCTGGCCGCCCCCCGTCATCGCACCATGCAATACCTGCTGCTTGTATACACCGACGCCGACCTGCTCGACAAGCTGCCGGCCGAAGAGTTCGTCACCGAGATGCGCGCCTGCCTGAAGCGTTCCGATGCGCTCATGGAGCAGGGCAAGGTGCTCGGCTTCCAGCAACTGCAACCGGCGTCCACCGCCCGCACCGTGCGCGCCCGCGGCGGCCGCACCGCCGTGCTGGACGGCCCGTTCGCCGAGACCAAGGAGATGCTGGCCGGATTCAACCTCGTGGAAGCCGACTCCATGGAAGAGGCCGTGCGCATGGCCCGGGAACTGCCGTGGATCAAGTACGGCTCGGTGGAGGTGCGGCCGGTGGGCGACATCGCGGCGATGCGCGCCCGCGTCGGCGCCTGAGCGTCAGACCCCTGCCAGCACCCGCACGTGCGCGGCCGCGCTCCGCGCGAGCGCGCCCAGGTTGTAGCCGCCTTCCAGGCAGCTCACGATGCGCCCCTGCGCGTGGCGCTTCGCCACGTCCACGAGGCGCGCCGTGATCCATTCGTAGTCGGCTTCCACCAGCCCCATGCGGCCCAGGTCATCGTCGCGGTGGGCGTCGAAGCCGGCCGACACGAAGATCATCTCGGGCCGGAACTTGTCCAGCAGCGGCAGCCACTGGTACTCGACGATCTCGCGCACCTCGGGGCCCTTGGTGTACGCCGGCACCGGCACGTTGAGCATGTTGTCGCCCGCGGGCACGTTGCCGCTGAACGGGTAGAGCTGGTCCTGGAAGAAGCTCACCATCAGCACGCGCTCGTCGCCGGCGATGATGTCTTCCGTGCCGTTGCCGTGGTGCACGTCGAAGTCGACGATGGCCACGCGCTTGAGGCCGCGCACGTCCAGCGCGTGGCGGGCCGCGATGGCCACGTTGTTGTAGAAGCAGAAGCCCATGGCGGCGGCGCGCGTGGCGTGGTGGCCGGGCGGGCGGATGGCGCAGAAGGCGTTCTCGGCGCGGCCGTCGAGCACCAGGTCGGTGGCGGCCACCGCGGCGCCGGCGGCGCGCAGCGCGGCCTGGCGGGTGTACGGACAGGCCGTGGTGTCGGGGTCGACCGCGGCCGGCCGGCCGTCGGCGGCCACGCGCTCGAAGGTCTCGTCCAGCTCGCTGATGTAGTTGCTCGCGTGGGCGTGGGCCAGGTCCTGCGGCCGCGCGGGTGCCGCGTCGTCGTGGCGCACCAGGACGTCGGCCAGGCCGGTGGCCAGGAAGTGATCCTCGATCGCGGCCAGGCGCGCGGGCGATTCCGGATGGCCGGGGCCCATGTCGTGGCGGCGGCAGTCGGGGTGGCTGAAGAAGGCGGTGGTCACGCTGACCCCTCCGCACATCCGGCCATCGCGGCCGCTTGTCTCGAATCCTGGGTTCTCATCTCGATCTCGCCCGCTCGCGCGTATGCGTTGTCTGCCGTTCGGATATCGTTGTCGTCATGACCTCATCGCTGCAAGCGCGTCTGACAAGGCTTCGAGCCCAGATTAGCACGATCATCGTCGGCAAGCCGGCCCAGATCGACGACTCCATCGCCTGCCTGCTGGCCGGCGGCCACCTGTTGATCGAGGACGTGCCCGGCGTCGGCAAGACCACGCTGGCGCACGTGCTGGCCGTCTCGCTGGGCCTGAGCTTCTCGCGGGTGCAGTTCACGGCCGACCTGATGCCCAGCGACCTGGTGGGCGTGAGCGTCTACGAGCGCACCAAGGAGGCCTTCGTCTTCCATCCCGGGCCGGTGTTCGCCCAGGTGCTGCTGGCCGACGAGATCAACCGCGCCGGCCCGAAGACGCAGAGCGCGTTGCTGGAGGCGATGGAGGAACAGCAGGTGAGCGTGGACGGCGAGACGCGCCCGCTGCCGCTGCCCTTCTTCGTGATCGCCACGCAGAACCCGGGCGACCAGCTGGGCACCTACGCGCTGCCCGAATCGCAGCTCGATCGCTTCCTCATGTGCATCACGCTGGGCTACCCGGACGCGAAGTCCGAACGCGAGCTGCTCGCCGGCCAGGACCGGCGCGAGGCCGTGGCCAGGCTGGCGCCGGTGATGACGCCCGCCGAACTCGTCGAGCTGATGGGCGCGGTGCGCCGGGTGCACGTCTCGGAGTCTCTGCTCGACTACCTGCAGGCGCTGATCGCGGCCACGCGCTCGGGCCACTGGTTCGGCGAGGGCCTGTCGCCGCGCGCGGGCATCGGCGTTCTGCGCCTTGCGCGCGCCCGCGCCCTGCTGGCCGAGCGCGACTTCGTGAGCCCCGACGACCTGCAGGCCATCCTGCCGCAGGCCATCGCGCACCGCCTGATCCCGGTGCCCGGCGCGGGCCGCGGGCGGCGTGAACAGGTGCGCGCAATGATCGAGTCCGTGGCCCTCCCCTGATCATGCCCGACGCCATCGCGAACGCGGCCAGGCGCCCGTCGATCTTCGACGCCCGCGGCCGCTGGCGCGCCTGGTGGGACGTGCGCCGCCAGCCGCGCGAGAGCCAGACGCTCACCCAGCGCAACATCTACATCGTGCCCTCGCGCGCCGGCCTGGCGTTCTGCCTGACGCTGCTGCTGCTCCTGGTGGTGTCCATCAACTACCAGCTGAGCCTGGGCTTCGCCCTCACCTTCCTGCTGGCCGGCAGCGCGGCGGCATCGATGCAGATGACCCACGGCAGCCTGCGCGGGCTGACGCTGCACCTCAAGCCGCTGGTGCCCGCGTTCGACGGCGACGCCGCGGTGCTGGAGATGGTGGTCACCAACCCGGGCCGCGGCCGGCTGGGCCTGGGCTTCGGGCTGGACCTGGGCGCGCGCCCGATCCCGCTGGCCTACGCCGAGATCGGCGCCAAGGGCCAGACGGTGCTCCACCTGAGCTGGCTCGCGCCGGGCCGCGGCCTGCACGGACTGCCGCTGGTGCGCGTCGAATCGCGCTACCCGTTCGGCCTGTTCCGCGCCTGGACGATCTGGCGGCCCGCGGGCCGGCAGTGGGTCTATCCGCGGCCGGAGTCGCCCACGCCGCCGTGGCCGCTGGCCGAGGCCGCGCAAGGCGACGACAAGCCCGCCGCGCGCACCGGCACGGGCACCGAGTTCGAAGGCGTGCGCGCGTACCGCCGCGGCGACGCGCTGCGCCAGGTGGTCTGGAAGAAGGCCGCGCGCACCGGCGAGATGATCAGCCGCGAGACGGCCGGCGCGGTGCATCGCGAGCTGCGGCTGCACTGGTCGCAGGCGCAGGGCCTGGAGCCCGAGGCGCGGCTGTCGCGCCTGGCGGCGTGGGTGGTCGCCGCCGACGCGGCCGGCCACAACTGGGGCCTCACGCTGCCTGGCGTGGAGCTGGAGCCGGCCAACGGCAGCGCGCAACGCCACGCGGCGCTGCAGGCGCTGGCGCAATGGTGAAGCCCGTGGCCGACGCCTCCGCCCTGCCCTCGACGTCCGGCGCGCGCTGGCGCCCGCCCTCGCGCGAGGCGCGCGACACGCTGTTCATGGTGGCGCTGATCGGCTGGACGATCGCCCCGCACCTGTTGCACCTGCCGCTGTGGGTGGCCGGGCTGACCGGCGTGGTGCTGGCGTGGCGCGGCTGGCTCGCGTGGCGGCAGGCGCCGCTGCCCGGGCGCGGCGCCGTGCTGGCCCTGCTGGGCCTGGCCTCGATCCTCACTTTCTCCGCCGAGAGGTCGCTGGTGAGCAAGGACGCCGGCGTCACGCTGCTGGTGGTGCTGATGGCGCTGAAGACGCTGGAGCTGCGCGCCCGCCGCGACGCCCTGGTGGTGTTCTTCCTCGGCTTCTTCCTGGTGCTCACCACCTTCCTGTATTCGCAGACCGTCCTCACGGCGCTGGGCACCGGCGTGTCGGTGTGGGGCTGGCTCACGGCGCTCACGCTGGCGCACATCCCCGCCGGCCGGCCCACCATCCGCCAGGCCGCCGGGCTGGCCGGGCGCGCCGCGCTGATCGGCACGCCGGTGATGGTGGCGCTGTTCGTGCTGTTCCCGCGCATCGGGCCGCTCTGGCCCTCGGCCAACAGCGCCAACCGCACCGGGCTGTCCGACCACCTGCAGCTGGGCAGCGTGGCCGACCTGGCCAGCGACGACAGCATCGCGATGCGCGTGAAGTTCGACGGCCGCGCGCCCGACCCGTCGCGCCTGTATTTCCGCGGCCCGGTGCTGATCGACACCGACGGCCACGACTGGCGCGCGCAGTCGGTGTTCGACGGCCGCTCGCGGCGCGCCATCGCGCCGCACGGCCGCGGCATCGTGGAAGGCAGCCGCACGGTCGGCTACACGTTGGCGCTGGAGCCCACCGAGCTCACCTGGCTGCCGATGCTGGAGCTCACGCCGCCGTCCGACGCGGCCGCCGACTCCGCCCACGGCGTGCAGGTGCTCGACGGCGCGGACGTGCGGCCGATGGTCGACCTCGACCTGCAATGGCGCACGCGCCGCCCCATCAGCCAGCGCGTGCGCGTGCACGCCGTCGCCGGCCTGGACGACCGGCTGGTGGGCGCCACGCCCTCCGAGCTGAACGAGAACCTGCGCCTGCCGCCGCAGCTGTTTCCGCGCACCCGCGCCTGGGCCCGGCAATGGCTGCTCGACCACCCGCCGCCCGCGCGTTCGGGCGCCGCCGACAACCCCGGCCCGGTCGTCGCGGGCCTGTACCGCCACATCGGCACCGCCGGCTTCAGCTACACGCTGTCGCCAGGCGCGTACGAGCTCGACCCGGTGGACGAGTTCTGGCTCGATCGCAAGGTCGGCTTCTGCGAGCACTTCGCCACCGCCTTCGTGGTGGTGCTGCGCGCGATGGGCATCCCGGCGCGCCTGGTCACCGGCTACCAGGGCGCCGACGCGCAGGCCGAGGACGGCTGGTACGTCGTGCGCCAGAGCAACGCCCACGCGTGGGTCGAGTACTGGAATCCGTCGCGCGGCTGGGTGCGCGCCGACCCCACCGCCGCCGTCGCGCCCGAGCGCGTGCAGCGCGGCCAGGCGATCCGGCCCGCGCAGGGCATCGTGGGCAGCGCCATCAACTCGCTGAGCCCCGGCATGGTCGATCGCCTGCGCAACTGGCGCGAGACGCTGGACAACCGTTGGCAGGAATGGGTGCTGGGCTACAACCGCAACTCGCAGTTCGACCTGCTCAGGAAGGCCGGCTTCAGTGCGCCCGACGCCGATGACCTGGGCCACCTGCTGATCCTCGTCGTCAGTGCCGCCGCCGCCTTCGGCGCCGGCGCCGCGTGGTGGGATTCGCACCGCCGCACGCCGGGCCAGCGCGCGACGCGCCGCCTCGCCTCCGCGCTGCGCGCGCTGCAGGTCCACGGCGTGCAGGTGGCGGCGCACGAGTCGCCGGGCGTCGTCGCCGCGGCGCTGCGGCGGCGCTTCGGCGCGGTTGCCGAAGCCCTGGCGCGCCGGCTCGACGCGATGGAGCGCCAGCGTTATGGGCCGCCCGGCGCGGCCGCCGATGCCGACTGGGCGGGCGTCAAGGCCGGCGCCCGCGATTTGGTGGCTAAACTGGGTCGATGACCCTCTCGCACGAGCCTCGCCCGCCCTCGACTTCCTCTTCCCGTTCCCGCGCGATCGCGGCCATCCTGGGGCTCGTGCTTGCGATCGCCGGCCCGGCCGTCGCCGCGCAGGACACGGCGTCCGCCACCGCGCCGGCCGCGTCCGCCGCGAAACACGCCGCCAAGGCCAAGGTTGCCGCCAAGAAGAAGAAAAAGGCCAAGGCGATCGCCGTGCGCGACGACGACGCGCCCGACAGCGTCGTCTACGGCCGCCGCGACGACGTGCTCGCGTTCGCGGCGCAGGTCGCCGAGGACCGCGGCCTGGATCGCGCCTGGGTGGAAGACCAGCTCGCCAAGGCGCGCTACCAGCCCGGCGTGGCCAAGGCCATCATGCCGGGCCCGCCCGGCACCGCCAAGAACTGGGCCGCGTACCGCGCGCGCTTCATCGAGCCCAGGCGCCTGGCCGCCGGCGTGCAATGGTGGCAGGCCCACGCGGCGGCGCTGGACGAGGCGCAGCGGCGCTACGGCGTGCCGCCCGAACTGGTGGCCGGCGTCGTCGGCGTGGAATCGTTCTACGGCCGCATGACCGGCAACTACCGCGTGCTCGATTCGCTGGCCACCCTCGCCTTCGATTTCCCCCAGGGCCGCTCCGACCGCAGCGCGTTCTATCGCAGCGAACTGCGCGCCTATCTCGTGTGGTGCGCGCTGGAGGGCCGCGAGGCCGACACCGCGCGCGGATCGTTCGCCGGCGCCATCGGCTGGCCGCAGTTCATGCCCAGCAGCCTGCTGAGGTACGCCGTGGACTTCGATCACGACGGCCATGTCGACCTCTCGGCCGGCGGCGACGACGTGATCGGCAGCGTGGCCGGCTACCTGGCGATGTTCGGCTGGCAGCGCGACCAGCCGATCTATTTCCCGGTGCAGCCGCCCGCCGACCCCGAGGCGCGCGCGCGCCTCGTGGCCGCCGACATCGTCCCCACGTTCACGGCCGCGCAGCTGATCGAGGCCGGCGTGCAGTTGCCCGACGCGGCGCGCGACTACACCGGCCCGCTGGCCTTCATCGAGCTGCAGAACGGCGACGCGCCCGCCAGCTACGTGGCCGGCACGCGCAACTTCTACGTGGTGACGCGCTACAACTGGTCGGCCTACTACGCGATGGCGGTGGTCGACCTGGCCGCGGCGCTCAAGCGCGAGATGGCGCTGGCGCCGGCGGCGCGCGTGCTCGCCGACTGAGACTCAGGCCGGCAGCCAGGCGCCCTCGACGCTGCGCCACGCGCAGCCGTAGGTCTGCTCCAGCACCGGCGCGCTGAGGATCTCGTCGACCGGGCCCGCGCGCCAGCGGCCGTCGCCCAGCAGCGCCAGCACGTGCGTGGCGACGCGGGCGATCCAGCTCGGATCGTGCGCGCTCGCCACCCAGGCCTGGCGGCCGACCCGCGCCGGCACGGCCTCGACCAGCCAGCGGCCCACCACCTGCTGGTGCGCCGGATCCTGGAACGACACCGGCTCGTCGAGCAGCATCAGCGCTGCGCCCTGCACCGCGCACTGCGCGAGCGCGACACGCTGGCGTTCGCCGCCCGACAGCTGGTCGGCGCGCCGCGACGCCAGCGATTCGATGTCCAACGCAGTCATCAGTTCGGAAACCCGAAGCGGGGGAGAGCCGGCCACCTCGCTCAGCGCCAGCGTTCGCTCCACCGTCAGCGCGAAGCGATCCTGCGCCTGCTGCGGCATCAGCGCGCGCAGCGTGGCCGCGGTGCCCACGGGCCACTCTTGCTGCGCGCGGCCCTGCCACAGCACCTCGCCGTCGCGCCCGGGCACGCCCAGGCCGGCCAGCGCGCGCAGCACCAGGCTCTTGCCCGCGCCGTTGCGCCCGATCACGCACCAGCGCTCGCCGGCGTTCACGCGCCAGTCGAGGCGCTCCACCAGCGCGCGCCCGGCGGCGCGCACGGTGAGCGCGCGGGTCTCGAGCAGCGAGGCTTCGCTCACTTGACACCTCGTGCCAGGAACCAGATGAAGCACGGCGCGCCCAGCAACGACATCACCGCGCCCACCGGCAGCTCCAGCGGCGCCACCACGAGGCGCGCCAGCAGGTCGGCGGCCATCAGCAGCGCCGCGCCGGACAGCGCCGACAGCAGCGCCAACTCGCGGGTGCGCAGCACGCCGGCGAGGCGCCAGCCCTGCGCCACGACGAGGCCCACGAAGCCGATCGCGCCGGCCGTCGCCACGGCCAGGCCCACCGCGATGGAGGCCAGCAGCAGCAGCTCCAGCCGCAGCCGGCGCACCGGCTCGCCCAGCAGCCAGGCGGCGTCGGCGCCCAGCATCAGGCGGTCGACCGAGCGTCCGCGCGCCCATAGCCAGGCCACGAACAGCGCGGCGCCGGCGAGATTCCAGAGGCTGGCGGCGGCGCCGGACAGGTCGCCCACCATCCAGAAGATCGCGCCGCGCAGGCGCTGGTCGGGCACCAGCGCCAGCAGCAGCGTGGCGACGCTGCCGAAGATCGCCGCGAGCATCGCGCCCAGCAGGATCAGCCGCGGCGACGCGTCGTCGGCCACCGCCAGCGCCGGCCGCGCGAGCCACAGCAGCGCGAGCCCGGCCAGCAACGCGCCGGCCGCCGCGCCCATCCACAGCTGCACGCCCAGCAGCAACGCCACCAGCGCGCCCACGGACGCGCCGGTGGAGTGCCCCAGCACGTACGGGTCGGCCAGCGGATTGCGCAGCAGCACCTGCAGGCTCAGGCCCGCCAGCGCGAGCAGGCTGCCCACGCCCGCCGCCGCCGCCACGCGCGGGGCGCGCAGCGTGGCGATCAGCTGCCAGTCCAGGCCGCCCGAGCCGAGGCCCAGCGCCAGCGCGGCCACCAGCGCCGTCGCGAGCGCCAGCAAGGCGATGCGAAGGACAGCGGGATTGCGGGCGGGCATGGAGGCGGTCGGAAGCGAGGGCGGGGGCAAGGACGGGTCAGCCGATTATTGCCACTGGCCGCGCAGCGTGAACAGCACGCTCAGGCCCGGCACGTTGTAGCCCACGACCTCCGGCGCGCGGTTGTCGAACAGGTTGTCCACCTTGGCGGCGATGGTCCAGTTCGGTGACAGCGGATGCGAGGTCGTCAGGCCGACGACCGTGCGCGCCGACGCGGTGGTGGTGCCGAACGTGACCGGGTCGATGTCCAGGCGCTTGCCGGTGTAGCGCACGTAGCCGCCCGTCTCCCAGCCCAGCACGGGCAGGCGGTAGTTGACCGACGCGTTGGTGCGGGCGCGGCGCAGCAGGCCCGTGCCGGCGACGTCGTCGCGCGGGTTCTGGAACGTCGCGTCGACGCCCAGCGTACCCGGACCGGCGTTGCCGTCCGCGCCCAGCTCGATGCCGCGGTTGTGCGCGCGGCCGATGTTGGATTCGCCCTGCGGGTAGGTGTAGACGAACAGATCCTTCTGGTGCTGCGTGAAGAACGTGGCGCGCGCCAGCCAGCCGGCGCCGCTCCAGTGCACCCCCACCTCGGCGTTGCGCGAGCGCTCCGGCTTGAGCGTGGTGCCCGCGACGGCGTAGGCCTGGTCGACGAAGGTCGGTGCCGCGAAAGCGGTGGAGTACTGGCCGACGATCTTCCACGCGGGCGAGAGGCGCCAGCCCAGCGCCAGCAGGCCGGTGTCGGCCTTGCCGTAGTCGGCCGCGTCGTCGTGGCGCAGGTTGGCCTGCACTTCCAGCGCCGAGGCGAAGGTGGCCAGGTAGCCCACGCGCACCGACTTCGTCAGGCGCACTTCCTCAGGCGTGGAGGTGTCGCTGTAGCGCTCGTTCCTGGCTTCGAAGCCGAGCTGCACGTCCTGGTCCTCGGCGACGTTGAAGTTCGCGTCGGCACCCAGCAGGCGCGTGCGCGCGGTGCCGGCGGGCGTGTACGCGCTCGTCGGGTTCTGGTACTTGATGAAGGTCTCGCCGGCGCTCAGGTTGAAGTTGATCGCCGAGCCGATCGCGTGGTGCGACTGCAGGTTGTAGGCGTCCAGGCTGGTCCTGAGCACGTCGTCCACCGGCGCGCCGCCGTAGGCGTCGTAGTGGGTGTCGGTGTCGGTGTGCGAGACGGAGAACTCGGTGCGCTGGTTGGGCGCCCAGGTCTTGCCGCCGCGGATCGCAGCGCCGAGCTGGTGCGAGCCGTCGCGATCGGGGTTGTAGCCCGGGTTGGTGGCCGGGTTGGTGGCGTTGAAGCCGTCCGTCGCGGTGCCCGAGAAGCTGGCGCCCAGGTCGAGCGGGGTGGCGCTGTCGCCCCAGCGGCCGGCGACGGAGCCGCTGCCCACGAACTGGCCGTCGCTGCCCATGCCGAACAGCACGCTGCTGCCCGGACGGCGCTTGGTGAAGATCTGCACCACGCCGCCCACGGCCGCCGAGCCGTAGAGGCTGGACAGGTTGCCGCGCACGATCTCGACGTGGTCGATGTCGCCCATCGGCACGAGTTCCCACGGGGCCGAGCCCAGGTCGGCGCGCGACAGCGGCGCGCCGTCGATCAGCACCAGCACGCGGTTGGACGCGGTGCCGCGCATGAAGACGCCGGTGGCCGAGCCGGCGGGGCCTGTCTGGGCGATGTCGAGGCTGGTGAGCTCGCGCAGCAGGCCGGGCACGTCGGTGGCGTTGGCCGCCTGGATGTCGGCCTGCGTGATGACCGTGGTGCTGGGCAGCGCATCGAACAGCTTCTGCTCGACGCGGGCGGCGGTGATCACCACTTGCTGCTCGGGCGAGTCGGACGACGCCTGCGCGTGCGCGGCCGGGGCCGCCAGCAGCGCGGCGGCGATGGAGGACAGGGAGACGGACAACGCCGCGACGCGACTGTTCACGGGCGCGGTCGACCCGGTGTGGCGAAACTTCATGGGAGTACTTCGATGCATCAAACGCGGCAGCCAGCGTCCCCGCAGGTGCCACAGAACGGCCTCGCGCGCTCGCGCGCGCTCGACCCCGAGCAATTGGCCGGTATCCGGGCTGGCGGAGGGGTTGCGTGTCGAGGGCCTTCCCATGCCTTCTTGCGAAATGCACAGTGACCACGAGGAACGACAGCCGATGCACAACGCCTTGTCAGGCGACGACATCCTCCGCGACCGTTGCGGGGGCAGCTCAGGTCGGGTCGGCGCTTCGTGACGAAGACGACCCTCCTGATTCCCGTTTGACTCGGACGGCACGACAGGCCATCCGGAGCACCAACTGAAGAGGGCATCCTACCATTCGGCACTCTTTCCGCGCCCCCGGCGAAGCCTGCGCGCAACGCCGGACGCGTGCGCGGCGCGCGGCCTCGTTCAAGGGCTTGCGAGTGAACGGACGCACGCGTCGCGCCCCTACAATGGGTCTTTGTCGCCCCAGCGTCCTCGCCCATGTCACGACTGCCGGATCTTGCCGAACGCATCGAACGACTCCTGCTGCGCCATGACGAGCAGAAGCGCACGAACACCTTGCTCGAACAGCAGTTGCGCGCCGTCACCGACGAGCGCGACAACCTGCGCTCGCGGCTGGCCGCGGCGCGCGCGCGCATCGACGCGCTGATCGACCGCCTGCCGGCGTCCGAAGGCGGCCGCGCCGACGATGCGGGCACAGACACCAGCGACAGCCCGCGGAGCGTGCAGCCATGAAGCAAGTGGAAGTGACCATCCTGGGCCAGAGCTACCTGCTGGCCTGTCCCGAAGGCGGCGAGGCGCTGCTGCAGGCCGCCGTCGCCTCGGTCGACCGCGAGATGAGCGGCATCCGCGACGCCGGCAAGGTGAAGGCGCGCGAGCGCATCGCCGTGCTCGCCGCGCTCAACCTGGCCTACCGGCTCGCGGAGGCGCCGCGCGCGGCGGCGGCGCCCGTGGAAAGCGGCGAGTCCAGGACCCACGTGGAGCATGCCGAAGCCAGCGAGGCACGGCGCGCCGCGGCCGCGCAGGTGGAGAGCCTGATCGCCCGCCTCGACACCGCGTTGAACGAAGACGGACGGCTGCTGTAACGCCTTTCGAAATCACGTTCGTCAAGTGATTTTTCAGGCCCTCTTTACGTCTCAGATGCTCGCCTTCGCGCGGCGCCGACGCATAGAATGGATTCGTCCGTCGCGTTCGCGAGGGTTTTATATTTCCTTGAACCGATGCGCTTTGCGCTAGGGCTTGGAACATCGTCTGGTTGGTGTGATCGTCTCGCGTCAGATGAACCCGATTCCAGACTGACCTCGCCCACCTGAACACCCCTGGGTTCAGGAATGCGGCCCGAGGTTCGCGGCGGACACCTTATTCCTCCTGTTCGAGCAATGCCTTCGTACTGGCTGATGAAAAGCGAGCCCGACGAGTGCTCGATCTCCGACGTTGCCAACGCCCCCGGCCATCGCGTGCCGTGGATCGGCGTGCGCAACTACCAGGCGCGCAACTTCATGCGCGACCAGATGCGCGTCGGTGACGGCGTGCTGTTCTACCACTCGAGCTGCGCCGAACCCGGCGTGGCCGGCATCGCCGAGGTGGCCAGCGCGGCCTACGACGACGCGTCGCAGTTCGACGCGAAGAGCCCCTACTTCGACGCCAAGTCCGATCCGGCCAAACCGCGCTGGCAGCACGTGGACGTGAGGCACCTGGCCACCACGCCGCTGCTGTCGCTCAAGGCGATGCGCGCGCGACCCGAGTTCGCCTCGATGGTGCTGCTCAAGCCGGGCAGCCGGCTGTCCATCACGCCCGTCACGCGCGCGGAATGGGACGCCGTGATCGCGGCCCTGGTCGAGCTGGGCGCGGAACCCGAGATCCGCAAGCTCGTCGCCGGGCTGGTCGCGACTTGAAGCGCGTCGACGTCGTCGTGATCGGTGCCGGCGCGGCCGGCCTGTTCTGCGCGGCGCAGGCCGGGCAGCGCGGCGCGCGCGTGCTGCTCGTCGACCATGCCGAGAAGGTGGCCGAGAAGATCCGCATCTCGGGCGGCGGCCGCTGCAACTTCACCAACCGCGATGCGACGCCGGCGCAGTTCCACTCGCGCAATCCGCACTTCTGCCGCTCGGCGCTGGCGCGCTACACCGCGCAGGACTTCATCGCGCTGGTGCAGCGCCACCGCATCCCGTTCCACGAGAAGCATCGCGGGCAACTGTTCTGCGACGAGTCCAGCCAGGACGTCATCGACCTGCTGCTGCGCGAGTGCGACGACGGTCGGGTGGAGCACTGGCAACCCTGCGCGGTCTCGGCCGTGCGCGCTCGCGCGGACGCTGGCGTAACCGGCGCGCGCTTCGAGGTCGACACGGCGCGCGGCCCGGTCGAGGCGCGCAGCGTGGTCGTCGCCACCGGCGGCCTGCCGGTGCCCAAGATCGGCGCCACCGACTTCGGGCTGCGGCTGGCCAGGCAGTTCGGCCATGCCATCGTGGAGCCGCGCCCGGCGCTGGTGCCGCTGGTGTTCGACGCCGCCACGTGGGCGCCGTTCGTCGACCTGTCGGGGGTGTCGCTGGAGGTGGAGATCTCGGCCGGCACGGGCCGGCAGCGCGCGCGCTTCGTCGAGGACCTGCTGTTCACCCACCGCGGCCTCAGCGGCCCGGCCGTGCTGCAGGCGTCCAGCTACTGGCAGCCGGGCGAGGCGCTGCAGATCGCGTTCGCGCCCGGCACCGACTGGCCCGGGACGCTGCAGCGCGCCAAGGCCACGTCGCGCCGGCAGCTCGGCAACGAGCTGGCCACCCACCTGCCCCAGCGGCTGGCGCAGGCCTGGCTGGCGCGCGGCGGCCTGCCCGAGGAGCGCACCATGCCCGAGGTCGCCGACAAGCCATTGCGCCAGCTGGCCGAGTCGCTGTCGGCCTGGCACGTGGCGCCCACCGGCACCGAGGGCTGGAAGAAGGCCGAGGTGATGGCCGGCGGCGTCGACACCCGCGAGATCGACTCCCGCACCATGGAAAGCCGGCGCGCGCCCGGGCTGCACTTCATCGGCGAGGTGATGGACGTCACCGGGTGGCTGGGCGGCTACAACTTCCAGTGGGCCTGGGCCAGCGGCTACGCCTGCGCGGAGGCCCTGGCGGCGGAACGCGCCCGCGATGCCCAAACGGCTGCCTGAAGCGCCGCTCCGCAGAATATGTGGCGCGGGCTGGCATTTCGGGGTAGAATCCTAGGCTTTGCTGGCAAACCGCGTGTCGATCTTTGTCCAACTTCTAGAAGCCGAGGCGCTTTCCTCATCACAATGAGCGAGTGCAGCGGGTCTGGACAAGGACTCCGAGCGCAATATTTCTCCCGAAGGATTCTTCGAAAAATGACGACCATCCGTGTCAAGGAAAACGAGCCGTTCGACGTGGCCCTTCGCCGCTTCAAGCGCACCATCGAAAAGCTGGGTCTTCTGACCGAACTGCGCGCCCGCGAGTTCTACGAGAAGCCCACTGCCGAGCGCAAGCGCAAGAAGGCCGCGGCCGTCAAGCGTCACTACAAGCGCGTTCGCAGCATGCAGCTGCCCAAGAAGCTCTACTAAAAGCAGAGTTTCCTGGAGCTCTCGAGCTCGTTTCCTGCGAGCCGGCGCGAAAATCGCCGGCACGCAAGCCGAAAGCCCGTGCGGGACGCCGTAGCGGGCTTTTTGCATTCCAGAACCCATCCGAAAGTCGAACCATGACGCTCAAGCAACGAATCTCCGACGACATGAAGACCGCCATGCGCGCCAAGGACGCCGATCGCCTGCTCGCGATCCGCAACCTGATGGCCGCGATGAAGCAGCGCGAGGTGGACGAGCGCGTGGAACTGGACGACGCGGCCATCGTGGCGATCGTCGACAAGCTCGTGAAGCAGCGCAAGGACTCGATCGACGCGTTCGCCAAGGCCGCCCGCACCGACCTGGTCGACAAGGAGACCGCCGAACTCAACGTGCTGCTGGGCTACCTGCCCGAGCGCCTGGACGCCGCCGCGATCACCGCCGAGGTGAACGCCATCGTGGCCGAGCTGGGCGCCGCCGGTCCGGGCGACATGGGCAAGGTCATGGCCGCCGTCAAGGCCAAGCTGGCCGGCAAGGCCGACATGGGCCAGGTCTCCGCCGCGGTCAAGGCCGCGCTGAGCAAGTAACCGATCCGAGGGAAGCATCGCCATGGAAACCACCCTGCCCCTGCGCCAGATCGCCGACGACGTGTTCGTGGCCCCGCAGCTCGACGCCGCCGCGATGGCCGAGCTCGCGCGCCTGGGCTTCAAGAGCGTCGTCAACAACCGCCCCGATTTCGAGCACGGTCCCGACCAGCCGGCCTCCGCCCAGGTCGAGGCCGCGGCCATCGCCGCCGGGCTGCAGTACCGCCACCTGCCGGTGGCCGGCGGCTACCAGTCGCCCGAGGAAGTGGCCGCGTTCCGCGAACTGCTCGCCGAGCTGCCGCATCCGCTGCTGGCGTTCTGCCGCTCGGGCGCGCGCTCGACGCGGCTGTACCAGCTGGCGCAGGGCTGAACTTCTCCGGCGTGGATCCGCGCCACCCGCGGTTCACGCGTTGTTGACATGATGCAACGGCCGACTTACATGTCAGGTCGACAATGCATCGGCGGCAGATGCCGTCCAACCGAGTCGACACGACCATGCGCAAGTCCCTTCTCGCAGCCACCTTCGTCCTGCTCGCCGGAGCGGCGGCCGGCGCGCTGGCCCAGGATCGCGATCGCGGCGGCCCGCCGCAGGCCAGGGGCGGCCCCGGCCCGACCCGCGGCGGCCCGGTACCCGGCCAGGCCTGGAGCGGCGGCCACGCCCGCGGCTACGTCGACTTCGACGCCCGCTACGGCCACAACCACTACTACCCCTCGCGCGGCTTCGTCTACGGCACGCTGCCGCTCGGCGCGGTGAGCGTGGGCTACGGCCGCGGCAACTACTTCTTCCACGGCGGCGTGTGGTTCCGTCCGTACGGCGGCCGCTACATCGTCGTGCAGCCGCCGCTCGGCATCTACCTGCCGGTGCTGCCGCCCGACTACGCCACCGTCTGGGTGGCCGGCGCGCCCTACTACTACGCGGACGGCGTGTACTACAACGTGGCGCCGGGACGCGGCTACGTGGTGGTCGCGCCGCCGCCGGGCGTCGATCCGACGATGACCACGCCGCCGCCCGCGCCGGCGCCGGCCGCGCCGGAGCCGATCTTCTATCCGCGCAACAACCAGAGCGCGGCGCAGACCGAGGCCGATCGGCGCGACTGCAACTCGTGGGCGACGTCGCAGCCGAACGCCATGGCCGACGCGAAGGTGTTCCAGCGCGCCACCGAAGCCTGCATGGACGGTCGCGGCTACACCGTCCGCTGAGAAACGGAACGGGCGCGATGGCGGAGTCCCCCGCCATCGCGCCCGTTCCCGTCAGGCCATGCCGCCACGCTCGCGCGGCGGCGGCCGCCCGTCAGATCAATGCCAGCCCCTGTGCCAGCCGTACTGCGGGTGGTGCCAGCCCCAGCCGTAGGTGGCGTGGTATTCCCAACCCCAGCCCGGGCCGGGCGACGCGTAGGTCGGCGCCACGTAGACGACGCCCGGCGGCGCGACATAGCCGCCACCGCCGTAGTAGGGACGGGCCGGCTCGACGATGCAGCCGGCCATGGAGGCCAGCGCGACGCTGGCGACGGCGATTGCAAGTGCGTTTCTCATGATCATTCCTTGTGGGCTCGTGGAGTCTTCGAAGGGGTGACGGCAAACGGCACACCCTGTGTCTCGACAACGGCCGGATCGACACGGACGTTGACGCCGCCAGCCGCCCACGGCCGAGCAGCCGGCCCGTCTTTACGTGCCTCGCCCATGACGAGCTCATCCATGGTTTACGCGGCTTTGCAATCCGGAAACCCGATGCTTGTCATCGATCGATGACAACTGGCGTTGAATGAAGCAGGCGGCACTGACGCAGCCTTTCAGGAGACCCGAATGAATTCGAATCGAAAGCTCGTGCGCTGGGCCGCTCTGGCCTTGCTCGTGACGCTGATGAGCGGCTGCTGCATCGCACCCTGGGGCGGCCGCTACTACGGCGGCGGCCACTACTACCAAGGTGGCGGTGACCGCGACCGCGGCGGCGACCACGACGGTGGCGGCTGGCGCCATTGATGCCTTCGTGACGCGCGCCGTCCTGCCCGAGCACGGCGGCGCGTGAAACGAAGAAGGCCGCGCGATGCGGCCTTCTGTCGTCGGGCGTGGAGCGCGTCAGTGCAGGTTGCGTCCGCGGCCCTTGGCGCCGCCCGGCGGCGTGGCCGCGGTCTTCGCATCGACGTTGCGCAGGATGTCCTTGCCGCTGATGCCGGCGAACAGCGCGGCCGCGCGCACCTTGATCTCGAGCAGCTCGCTCGCGCTCACCGAATACTGGCCGGTGACCTTGTTGACGTCGACCTTGAACTCGACGTCCTTGCCGTTGTTCGACAGCGTGCCGACGGTGAACTCATAGTCGCCGCTGTCGGCCGGCAGGCCACGGCCCGCGAGGTCGTAGTCTTCGTACTCGATCCGATGGATTTCCCCGCTGGCCAGGTCGAGCAGGCCGGTCGAGTCGATGATGTCCTCGCTCAGTTCATCGGAAATCTTGATCGGTACCTTCAGGTCCACAGGCTTACCTCGTCTTGTTCTTGAAAACCCGATTTTCTCATGCGCGACGGCGATGCGCACCGAACCCGCCTCGCCAGTGTGGGACTCACGCGTCGGCGCGCACCAGCAGGCCGGAGGTGAGCCCCTGCCAGTCAGGAACCCGCCACCTTCATCGGCGACAGCAGCACCGAGCCCACCGTCTTCGCGCCGTAGTTGTAGGTGTCGGCGCCGATCGCCTGGATGCCCATCAGCATCGCGCGCAGGTGGCCGGCGATGGTCACCTCCTCCACCGGATGCACGATGCGGCCGTTCTCCACCCAGAACCCGGCGGCGCCGCGCGAGTAGTCGCCGGTGACGTAGTTGACGCCCTGCCCCATCAGCTCGATGACGAACAGCCCGCGATCGAGCTTGCGCAGCATGGCGGGCAGGTCGTCGCCCGGCTGCGTGCGGCGGTGCGTCATGCGCAGGTTCTGCGAGCCGCCCGCGTGGCCGGTGGTCTTCATGCCCAGCTTGCGCGCGGAGTAGCTGGAGAGGAAATAGCCCTGCACCTCGCCGGCGTTGACCACGTCGCGCGCCTTCGTGCGCACGCCTTCGTCGTCGAACGGCGCGCTGCCCTTGCCCTTGGGCTCGTGCGGGAACTCGAAGATGTCGATGTCCTTGGGGAACACGGCGGTACCCAGGCTGTCCTGCAGGAAGCTCGCCTTGCGGTACAGCGCCCCGCCGCTGACGCCCTGCACGAACGCGCCCAGCAGTCCCGCCGCGAGGCTGGACTCGAACAGGATCGGCACCTCGCAGGTGGCCACCTTGCGCGACTTCAGCCGCGACAGCGCGCGCTCGGCGGCGTAGCGGCCCACGGCCTCGGGCGCCGACATGTCGCCGGCATCGCGCATCGACGTGTACCAGTGGTCGCGCTGCATGCCGCCGCCCTTGCCGGCGATGGGCGCCACCGACAGCGAATGGCGCGAGCTGGCGTAGCCGCCGCGAAAGCCGCGGCTGTTGCCCGTCCAGAAGTGCGACTGCTGCGCCGACACGCCGGCGCCCTCGGAGTTGGTGATGCGGCGGTCGGTGGCGAACGCCGCGTCCTCGCAGCGCTTGGCCAGCGCGGTGGCCTGCGCCACGTCCACGTCCCAGGGATGGAACAGGTCGAGATCCATGCCCGCCTCGGCCGGCGTGGCCAGGTCCGCGGCGTCGGGCAGGCCCGCGGCCGGGTCTTCCGCAGTGAAGCGCGCGATGTCGTAGGCCGCGCGAACCGTCTGCTCGAGCGCCTTGGCCGAGAAGTCGGAGGTGCTGGCGTTGCCGCGGCGCTGGCCGATGTACACCGCCACGCCCACCGACTTGTCGCGGTTGCGCTCGACGTTCTCGACCTCGCCCTTGCGCACCGACACCGACAGTCCGCTGCCCTCGGACACCTCGGCCGCCGCATCGGTGGCGCCGGTCGCCTTGGCGATCTTCAGGACGTCTTCGATGATCTGCTGGAATTGCGCCGGTTCGAAGGCAAAACCCCGGTTTTTCGTGACGGCCATCGGCATTCCTTGCTTTGTGTTTGTAGGGGCGGCCCAGCCCTGGCTGGCGAACCGCGTCAATTGCAGGACAATCCGGGCCATCATAGCGATCCCAGAGAGTCCGTCGAACCATGCCCCGTGAGCCCAAGCACGCCTCCAACCGACAGGTGCCGGAGATCGATGCCGACATGGCCGACATGCCCGTCAGCAAGCGCCAGGCCGCCATCGACGGCATCACGCCCAGCCGCAACGAGCTCAAGCAACAGATGCAGGATCTGCAGGAGCTGGGGGAGGCCGTGTCCGCCTTGCCGCCGGATCGGCTGGACAAGCTGCAGATCGACGAGCGCCTGCGCGACGCGATCGATGAGCTGCGCCGCACCCGCTCCTTCGAGGGCAGGCGCCGCCAGGTGCAATACATCGGCAAGCTGATGAAGCACGAGAACCCGGAGCCACTGCGCGAGGCCGTCGCGTCGTACCGCGTCGGCAGCGCCACCGACACGCTGGCCCTGCACCAGGCCGAATACTGGCGCGACCAGCTGCTGGCCACCGACGATGCGCTGGCCCTGTGGGTCAAGGAGTACCCGTCGACCGACGTCCAGCAACTGCGCAGCCTCGTGCGTTCCGCGCGCAAGGAGAAGCTGGAGCCGGGCGAGCGCCACGGCCGCGCGTACCGCGACCTGTTCAAGCTGGTCAAGGAACAGATGCTGGCCGTGCCCGAAGGCGACGGCGACGCGGCCGGGGCCGATCCGTCCCACGATGACTGAGGCCGCCGACATGGCGCTGGAGACGGTGCGCATCGGGCTCGTCTCGATCAGCGACCGCGCCTCGGCGGGCGTCTACGAGGACAAGGGCCTGCCCGCGCTGCGCGACTGGCTCGCCCGCGCCGTGCGGAACCCGCTGGCCTGCGAGGAGCGGCTGATCGCCGACGACGCGCCCACCATCAGCGCCACGCTGCGGGCGCTGGTGGACGAGTCCCGCTGCGACCTCGTGCTCACCACCGGCGGCACCGGCCCCGCGCCGCGCGACGTCACGCCCGAGGCCACGCTGGCCGTGGCCGACCGCGAGATGCCCGGCTTCGGCGAGCAGATGCGCCAGATCAGCCTGCGCTTCGTGCCCACCGCCATCCTCTCGCGCCAGGTGGGTGTCATTCGCGGCCACGCGCTCATCCTCAACCTGCCCGGCCAGCCGAAGGCCATTGCCGAGACGCTGCAGGGCCTGCCCGATCTCGCGCCGCCGGTGCCCGGCATCTTCGCGGCCGTGCCGTACTGCATCGACCTGATCGGCGGCCCGTACATCGAGACCGATCCCGCCCTGTGCAAGGCCTTCCGTCCCAAGTCGGCCCAACGCGCACCCTCCGGCGCCGCGTGACCGCCCTTCGCCCTTCCTGCCTCCGGTGCCCATGCCGCTGACGTCCCGTCGCTCGAACCCGCATCACAAGGTGCTCGCGTCGCTGTGCGCGGCCGGCCTGCTGCCCGTCGCGCTCGCGGCGCCGGCCGCCGCTCCGGCCCCGGCGGCGTCGCAGCCGCTGCTGGTGCCCTGCACGGTCACGTCGCACGACACCCTGATCGGCCTGAACCGCACGCTGTTCACGACGCCCGGCGCGTGGAAGGAAGTCTCGCGCATCAACCACCTGCCCGACTCGAACCGCATCACGCCGGGCCAGGTGCTGATGGTGCCGGCCGACTACCTGCACAACAAGGTCGTGCCGGCGCAGCTGGTGAGCGCGTTCGGCGACGTGCGCATCGGCGACAGGCCGGCGGCCGGCGGCGCGATGCTGAACGTCGGCGAATCGATCCGCACCGGCGAGGCCAGCACGGCCGTCGTGCAGCTGGCCGACGGCTCGCGCGTGAAGCTCGCGCCCAGCACCGAGGGCCGCCTCGACGAGCAGCGCCGCTTCCGGGTGAAGGCCACGGCCGCCGCGATCGACGAGGGCCTGGTGGCCGCGTCGCTGCGCCTGATCAGCGGCAGCGTGGAGGTGTTCGCCAGCAAGGTGCTGCGCGCCCGCCCGCTGGAGGTGAGCACGCCCACGGCCGTCATCGGCGTGCGCGGCACCGTCTACCGCGTGCGCAACGACGTCACGCCGGCCGCCGGCGGTGCCGCGGCCGTCAACGCCTCGGCCACCGAGGTGCTGGAAGGCAAGGTGCACGCGCAGGTGGGCGCCTCCGCCACGCAGGCGGCCGACGTTCCGGCCAACTTCGGCGCGTCGCTGGAGGCCGGCAGGAAGCCCGTTGTGCTGCCGCTGCCGCCCGCGCCCGACCTCGCCGACGTGCCCGCGCTGTTCGACCACCTGCCCATCAAGGCGCACCTGGCCGGCAACTGGCCGCTGCGCGTGCAAGTGGCCAACGACGCCGCGTTCGACCACATCACGCTGGACCTGCACGTGGCCGCCGGCGACGACATCCGCATCCCGCAACTGGCCGACGGCGACTGGCACCTGCGCGTGCGCCGCATCGGCCCCGAGGGCCTCGAGGGCCTGGACGGCGTGCGCGGCTTCCGGCTGCGCGCGCGGCCCGAGTCGCCCTTCCTGCTCGATCCGCCGGCCAACGCCAAGCGCCCGGTGGGCGACGTCACGCTGCGCTGGACCCACAACCCCGACGCCGTCCGCTACGTGCTCGAGGTGGCGCGCGACGCGCAGTTCACGCAGACCGCGCTGCGCGACGACCAGGTGCGCGGCGAACAGGTGGTGTTCCATCCGCTGGACACCGACTACGGCGCCGCCGACGGCGTCTACTGGTGGCACGTGGTGAGCGTCGACGCCGAGGGCCGCCGCGGCGCCTGGAGCGACACGCAGGCGCTCATCCTGCGCCCGACGCCGCGCGCGCCGCTGGGCCGGCTGAGCCCCGACGGCGCGGCCATCGAGCTCGCGTGGGGCGGCCGCCCCGAGGATCGCGTCGAGGTGGAACTGGCGGCCGATCCCGACTACCGACAGATCGTGGCCCGCGGGGATTTCGGCGCGCCGAACGGCCGCCTGGGCCGGCCCGCCACCGGCACCTACTGGGCCCGCTACCGCTTCGCGGAGCCCGACGGCTTCAAGACGGCCTGGAGCGGCTCGGTGAAGATCGACGTCGACAGCAACTGGCACCAGGCGTTGCGCGCGCTGCTGCCATAGGGGTCTGGCTCCCGCCAGAATGCGCCCCCGGTTGGCTGCAGCGCCCCGGGCGGGTGCCTGACCCCGCTTCTCACTTCACCAGCCGGCTCAGGCCTTCGGCGTCGAAGTTCTCGGCGGTCTGCGCGTCGGTGGGCACGCAGTCGCGCGCCTGCAGCACGCCCTCGTCGAGCACGCGCTCGATCGCGTTCCACAGCAGCGCGATCTGGTGCTCGTGCGCGGAGGCGTTGTCGATCAGGCCCTTCATCGCCAGCGCCACCGGATCGTCGCCCTGCGTGACGCCGTAGGCCGAGAAGCCCAGGCGTGCGGCCGTGGCCTCGCGCGCGGCGTCGGTCTCGGCCGCGATGATGCGCGCCGGATTGCCGACCGCCGTCGCGCCCGCGGGCACGGGGCGCGTGACGACCGCGCCCGAGCCCACGCGCGCGCCCGCGCCCACGATGAAGCCGCCCAGCACGCTGGCGTTGGCGCCGACGATCACGCCGGCCTCCAGCGTGGGATGGCGCTTGGCGCCCTTCACCAGCGAGGTACCGCCGAGGGTGACGCCCTGGTAGATCGTGCAGTCGTCGTGGATCTCGGCCATCTCGCCGATGACGACGCCCATGCCGTGGTCGATGAACACGCGCCGGCCGATGGTGGCGCCCGGGTGGATCTCGATGCCCGTGAAGAAGCGTCCCAGGTGCGACAGGAAGCGGCCGGCCACGTGCATGCCGTGCGACCAGAACCACTTGGCGCGGCGATGCCAGATCAGCGCGTGCAGGCCCGGGTAACAGAGCAGCACCTCCAGGCGCGAGCGCGCGGCAGGGTCGCGCTCGAGGATGCAGGTGATGTCTTCGCGCAGGCGATCGAACATGGGAACGGACGGTGACGGACGGAACGGGAAGTGTATCGGCAGCCCCCGGCCTGCACGGCCGTGCGGGCTTAGCGCCTCTTCTGAACCTGGCGCGCGATGCCGCGCAGGATGTGCACCTCTTCCGTGGTCACCTGCGCGCGGTTGACGAGCTGGTGCAGGCGCGCCATCAGCTTGCGCGGCACGGCCGGGTCTAGGAACCCGATCTCGACGAGCATCTCGCGCCAGTGCGCCAGCAGGCCGGTCACCGCGGCGGCGTCGGCCTGCTCCGGCGTGCGCGTGCGCTCCACCACCGGGAAGCCACCGAGCGCCTGGCGCCAGTCGTAGGACAGCAGCTGCACCGCCTGGGCCAGGTTCAGCGAGCCGTACTCGGGCTGCGTGGGGATGCTGATGCACAGGTGGCAGGCGCGCACGTGCTCGTTGGACAGTCCGAAGCGCTCGCCGCCGAACACGAAGGCCACGCGGTGGCCGGTGCGCGCGAGCTCGGCGAACGCGTCGCGCGGCGCGCGCGTGGGCGGGCCGAAGTCGCGCGGCGTCATCGCGGTGGCGCAGGCGAAGGTGGTGCCGGCCAGCGCCTCGTCCAGCGTCGCGACGATGCGGGCGCGCTCGAGGATGTCGGTGGCACCGGAGGCCATGGCGATCGCCTCGGGCTGCGCCAGCACGTCGGCGTAGCGCGGCGTCACCAGCACCAGGTCGGAGAAACCCATCACCTTCATCGCGCGGGCGGTGGCACCGACGTTGCCGGGATGGCTGGTGTCGACCAGGATGAATCGGGTGGAATCTGTCAAGAACTGCACCGGCTGGCAAGGGCGCCGGGACGGCGCGCGTGGACTTCGCGGCGCCGGCCCGGATAGAATGGGGGTTACCCGCATTGTCGCGCCTGCCGCCGTTCCCGGCCGCCGTTCGGCATTGCCCCCGCTCTTTCGTCGCTGTCGCCCTGTTCCCTGCCCTTGCCGGCGCTCCGCGTGGAGCGCCGCAGCCTCCTCCATTGGAAAGCCCATGTCCCAGTCCCTGCACCCCATGCTCAACATCGCCATCAAGGCGGCACGCGCTGCGGGGTCGGTCATCAACCGGGCCTCGCTCGACGTGGACAAGGTGCAGGTCGAAAGCAAGGGCGTGAACGACTTCGTCACCGAGGTCGACAAGCATGCGGAAGCGGTCATCGTCGACACCCTCCTGGCCGCCTACCCCGGCCACGGCATCCTGGCGGAGGAATCGGGCCGCGAGCTGGGCGCCAAGGACAGCGAATTCCTGTGGATCATCGACCCGCTGGACGGCACCACCAACTTCATCCACGGCTTCCCGCAGTACGCGGTGTCGATTGCGCTCGCCTGGCGCGGCGTGGTGCAGCAGGCCGTGGTCTACGACCCGAACCGCAACGACCTCTTCTACGCCTCGCGCGGCCGCGGCGCCTACCTCAACGACCGCCGCCTGCGCGTGTCCAAGCGCCTGCGCCTGGCCGACTCGCTGATCGGCACCGGCTTCCCGTTCCGCAAGGGCGACAACTTCAAGCGCTACATGAAGATGTTCGAGGAGATCTCGCAGCAGTGCGCCGGCCTGCGCCGCCCGGGCGCCGCGTCGCTGGACCTCTGCTATGTCGCGGCCGGCTACTACGACGGCTTCTTCGAGACCGGACTCAGTCCCTGGGACATCGCGGCGGCTTCGCTGATCATCACCGAGGCCGGCGGCCTGATCGGCAACTTCAGCGGCGAGTCCGACTTCCTGTACCAGCGCGAGGTGGTCGCCGGCAATCCGAAGGTGTACGGCCAGCTCGTCAACATCCTCACGCCGTACACCCGCGTGATCAAGGACGACGGCAGCACGCCGGCCACCGCCGAGGCCGCCGCCGCCCCGGACGCCACGGACGCGTTCGTGGCCGCCAACACCGAGGCCGCCCCGGCCGAGCCCAAGCCGCGCAAGGCCATCAAGGTCAGCGGGCCGCGCACGCCGCGCAATCGGCTCTGAGGCCGGCGGGGCCGCCTTGCGTGGGCGGAAATTTTGTAGTAACGTTTCTACAAACCTCCAGGAGGACTCCGCCATGTCCCCTCCCAAGCACTACACCACGCTCACAAGCCGGGAATTCAACCAGGACGCCGGGGGCGCCAAGCGCGCCGCCGAGGAAGGTCCGGTCTACATCACCGACCGCGGCCGTCCCGCACACGTGCTGCTGAGCATCGACGAATACCGGCGGCTGACCGAGCCGGCCGCCAGCATCGTCGACCTGATCGCGATGCCCGTGGACGGCGACATCGACTTCGAGCCGGGCCGCGCCCGCATCGGCCTGCGGCCCACCGATCTCGGCTGATGTTCGTCCTCGACACGAACGTCGTCTCCGAACTGCGCAAGGCCGCCAGCGGAAAGGCGGACCCGCGTGTCGTCGCCTGGGCGTCGTCGATCCGGCCCGCGGCCCTGTTTCTCTCCGTCGTCACGCTGATGGAGATCGAACAGGGCATCCTGCAGCTCGAGCGGCGCGACCTGCGCCAGGGCGCCGTGATCCGGCACTGGTTCGTGCGCCAGGTCCAGCCGGCCTTCGCCGGGCGCGTGCTGCCGATCGACGACACGGTCGCGCTGCGCTGCGCGCGGCTGCACGTGCCCGATCCGCGCCAGGAACGCGACGCGCTGATCGCCGCCACGGCGCTGGTGCACGGGATGACGGTCGTCACCCGCAACATCGCCGATTTCGCGCCGATCGGCGTGCCCCTGCTCGACCCCTGGGCCTGACGGGCGGAGCGGCACGCGATAATCCGCGTCCTGCCGCGCGGCCCGCGTGCGCCCTCTCCCAGAAGCCCCGTCGTCGATGACTGCCGAAACTCCCGTGAACCCGAAGGACCTCACCGGCCACACCCCGATGATGGCCCAGTACTTCGGACTGAAGGCCGACCACCCCGACACGCTCCTGTTCTACCGCATGGGCGACTTCTACGAGGTGTTCTTCGACGACGCCCGCAAGGCCAACCGACTGCTGGACATCACGCTGACCACCCGCGGCGCGTCCGCCGGCCAGCCGGTGGTGATGGCCGGGGTACCGGTGCACGCGCTGGAGTCCTACCTGGCGCGCCTGGTCAAGCTGGGCGAGGCCGTGGCCATCGCCGAGCAGGTGGGCGAGGTCGGCGCCGCCAAGGGGCCGGTCGAGCGCCGCGTCACGCGGGTGGTCACGCCGGGCACCGTCACCGACTCCGAACTCCTGTCCGACCGCCAGGACACCGTGCTGCTGGCGGTGTTCGCCCATCGTGCGCGCGTGGGCCTCGCGTGGCTGGCGCTGGCCGAGGGCCGGCTGGGCCTGGGCGAGTGCACCGAGGCCGAGCTCCCGTCGTGGCTGGCGCGCCTGGTGCCGGCGGAGATCCTGGTGTCGACCGAGGGCGCGCCGGCGGCCGTGCGCCAGGGCACGGTGGCCGTGGTCAACCGTCCCGCGTGGCAGTTCGACACCGAGCTGGGGCTGCGCAAGCTGTGCGAGCTGCTGGGCGTGTCCACGCTGGCCGGCTTCAACGCGCAGGAGCTGCCGCGCGCGCACGCCGCGGCGGCCGCGCTGATCAGCTACGCCGAGCACACCTCGGGCGGCGCGAAGCACGCGCTGGGGCACGTGAAGTCGCTGGGCGTGGAAAAGGCCAGCGACCTGCTGGAGCTGCCGCCGGCCACGCTGCGCAACCTCGAGCTGACGCAGACGCTGCGCGGCGAATCGGCGCCCACGCTGCTGTCGCTGCTGGACACCTGCCGCACCGGCATGGGCAGCCGCCAGCTGCGGCTGTGGCTCACGCATCCGCTGCGCGAACGCCGGGACGCGCTGGAGCGGCACGCCGCCATCGCCGTGCTGACGACGCACGGCCCCGAGCCGCTGCGCCAGGCGCTGCGCGGCGTGAGCGACGTGCAGCGCATCGTCGCGCGCATCGCGCTGCGCCAGGTGCGCCCGCGCGAGCTCGCCGGCCTGCGCGACACGCTCGCCCTGCTGCCGCAGCTGGTGGCCTGCCTGCCGCCGGGCCACTGCCGGCTGCCCGCCGCGGGGGAGGACGTCGAGCCCCTGCTGGACGACGAGCCCACCAGCGCCCTGCTGCTGCGCCTGCACGCCGCGCTGCACCCGGATGAGCGCATCGCGCGGCACCTGGCCGCCACGATCGCCGCCGAGCCCGCGGTGCTGCTGCGCGACGGCGGCGTGATCGCGTCGGGCTTCGACGCCGAGCTCGACGAGCTGCGCGCCATCGCCACCAACTGCGACGACTTCCTGGTGGCGCTGGAGGCGCGCGAGCGCGAGCGCACGGGCATCGCCAACCTGCGCGTGCAGTACAACAAGGTGCACGGCTTCTACATCGAGGTCACCACCTCGGGCCTCGACAAGGTGCCGGCCGACTACCAGCGCCGCCAGACGCTGAAGAACGCCGAGCGCTACATCACGCCCGAGCTGCGCGCCTTCGAGGACAAGGCGCTGTCGGCGCAGGAGCGCTCGCTGTCGCGCGAGAAGCTGCTGTGGGAGACGCTGCTGGACGACCTGCAGCCCACGCTGGGCATCCTCGGCGAGCTGGCGCGCGCGCTGGCCTCGCTCGACGCGCTGTGCGCCCTCACCGAACGCGCGCAGACGCTGGGCTGGTGCCGGCCGGAATTCGTCAGCCACCCGTGCCTGGACATCGAGCGCGGCCGCCATCCGGTGGTGGAGGCGCGCCTGGCCGAGACCGGCGGCGGCAGCTTCATCGCCAACGACTGCCGGCTGGACGCCCGCACGCGCATGCTCATCGTCACCGGCCCCAACATGGGCGGCAAGAGCACGTTCATGCGCCAGGTGGCGCTGATCACGCTGATGGCCGCCATCGGCTCCTACGTGCCGGCGGCGCGCTGCCGCCTGGGCCCCATCGACGCGATCCACACCCGCATCGGCGCGGCCGACGACCTGGCCAACGCGCAGTCCACGTTCATGGTGGAGATGACCGAGGCCGCCGCCATCATCCACTCGGCCACCGACCGCTCGCTGGTGCTGATGGACGAGATCGGCCGCGGCACGTCCACCTTCGACGGCCTGGCGCTGGCAGGCGCGATCGCCTCGCAGCTGCACGAGAAGAACCGCTCGTTCACGCTGTTCGCCACCCATTACTTCGAGCTCACCGACTTCCCCACGAAGCACGCGGGCGCGCTCAACATGCACGTGTCGGCGGCCGAGAGCGGCGACCAGATCGTGTTCCTGCACGCGATCGAGGCCGGCCCGGCCAGCCGCAGCTACGGCGTGCAGGTGGCCAAGCTGGCCGGCATGCCCGCGGGCCTGGTGCGCCAGGCCCGGGCCACGCTGGAGGCGCTGGAGGCCCAGCAGTCCAGCGGCGCGGCCCAGGTCGACCTGTTCGCGGCGCCGGCGGCGGCCGATGCGGCCGCCGCCGCTGCGGGGCCCTCGCGCGCCGAGGCCGCGCTGATGGCGCTGGACCCCGACCAGCTGGCGCCGCGCGAGGCGCTGGAGGCGCTCTACCGGCTCAAGGCCTTGTTGCCGAAAGACTGAAACCGTCGGGCAATAGGCCGCCTCGTCCAGGCGGTTATCGACCGCAGGCGCGACAATCGGCCCTGCACCGCACAACAAGAGACACCCCATGACTTACTGCGTCGGAATCAGGCTCAACGCCGGGCTCGTCTTCCTGTCGGACTCGCGCACCAATGCCGGGCTCGACCAGATCAGCATCTTCCGCAAGATGATCGTCTACGAGAAGCCTGGCGACCGATTCATGACGCTGCTGTCGGCCGGCAACCTGTCGATCTCGCAGTCCGTGCGCGAGATCCTCCAGGTGGAATCGTTGCCCAACGGCGACGACGAACCCATCACCATCTGGAACGCGACAAGCATGTTCGACGCCGCCCGCGTGCTGGGCGCGGCCGTGCGCCGGGTCTACGAGAACGACGGCCCGAGCCTGAAGAACAACGGCATGGACTTCGTGGCCAGCTTCATCTTCGGCGGCCAGATCGGCGGCGAGGCGATGCGCCTGTTCCTGGTGTATTCGGCCGGCAACTTCATCGAGGCCACGCGCGAGACCTGCTTCTTCCAGATCGGCGAGTCGAAATACGGCAAGCCCATCCTCGACCGCGTGCTCACGCCCACCACGCCGCTGGAGGAGGCCGCCAAGTGCGCGCTGGTATCGATGGACTCGACGCTGAAGTCCAACCTGTCCGTGGGCCTACCGCTGGACCTGGTCGTCTACGAGAACGGCAGGCTGCAGTCCGACCAGATCGCCTGCATCGACGACCAGAACCCGTATTTCCGCATGGTGCGCGACTCGTGGGGCAAGCGCCTGCGCGAGGTGTTCGAGGGCATGGAGGACCCGCAATGGGGCGCCGATGCCGGCACCACGAGCACGCCGCTGATCGTGGGCGCGCCGCGCTACGAGGCGCTGAAGAAGATCCACAACGAAACCGAGAAAGTGGTGTGACCCGAACGATCGTCTTCGCCCACGCGAACGGCTTCCCCGCAGGCACGTACGAACCGATCTTCGACGTCTGGCGCGCGCAGGGCTGGCGCGTGGAGGCGCCGCCGCGCTTCAGCCACGACGCGCGCTATCCCGTCACCAGCAACTGGCCGCGGCTGCGCGACCAGCTGATCGACTTCATCGTCGCCAACGACCTGCCCGGCGCCATGCTGGTCGGCCATTCGCTGGGCGGCCTGGTGAGCCTGCTCACCGCGTGCAAGCGGCCCGACCTGGTGGGCGGGCTGGTGATGCTGGACTCGCCCGTGATCACCGGATGGCGCGCGCACAGCGTGCACATGGCCAAGCGCGCGGGCCTGATCGAGCGCGTGGGGCCCGGCGCGGTCGCACGCAAGCGGCGCCACGAATGGCCGTCGCGCGAGGCGGTGCACGCGCACTTCGCCGGCAAGTCGGCCTTCGCGCGCTGGGATCCGCGCATGCTGGCCGCCTACGTGAAGGCCGGCTTCGAGGACGCGGACGACAAGGTGGTGCTGGCCGTGCGCCGCGAGATCGAGACCCGCATCTACAACACGCTGCCGCACCACGTGCCGGCGCTGCTGAGGAAGCACCCGCCGCGCTGCGCCGTGGGCTTCATCGCCGGCACCCGCTCGGCCGAGATGCGCCAGGGCGGCTTCGCCAGCTCGCACAAGCTGGCCGGCGACCGCTGGCGCTGGATCGAGGGCTCGCACCTGTACCCGATGGAGCGGCCGGACGACACCGCTCTGCTGGTGCTGGAGCTGCTGAACTCGATGACGCCCGTGGCGCCGCGCCCGCGCCACGCGCCGCGCGCCTGACCTTAAGATCGGAGACGGCGGCCGCCGCCCTCCGCGCGGCCCGGCCCCGGCAACACGCAGCAACGGAGAGACCATGCGCGCACGCGACAGGAAGAACCACGGGGCCAAGCCCGCCAGCCGCGCCGCGGTCGCCAGCGCGCCCTCGCCCGACGTCGCGCGGTCGCCCGAGCCGGAGTTCGCGCTGCCGCCGGGGCTCGTGATGCCCACCGGCAAGGAGGTGCTCGGCAAGTGCCCGCCGCCGCTCGACGAGGCCGCCGCGATCAAGCCGCTCGACGACCCGTGGCGCCAATGGATCGTCGACAACGCGCTGCGCCGTTGCTCGGCCGACAACATGATCTCCACGGTGGCCGCCGCCGGCTTCGATCCGGCGCAGGCCAGCGGCTTCATCGCCGCCCTGCCACACAACCCGATGTACCGCGCGGCCGAACGGCAACGCGACCGCTACGAGCGCTACGCCCGCGTGATGCAGAACGTGCAGGCGGTGCGCGAGAGCGGCGACGACTACACGCGGGTGGAGCGCCGCGCCGGCCTCTCGCGCGACGAATTCATCGAGCGCTACGTGCGCGGCTGCCGCCCGGTGGTGATCACCGACCTCGCGCGCGACTGGCCCGCGATGAAGCGCTGGAGCTTCGCCGAGTTCAAGCGGCGCTACGGCTCGATGACGGTGCAGGTGCAGGCCGGGCGCGACCGGGACGACGACTACGAGATCAACAAGGTGCGCCTGCGCCACAACACCAACTTCGCGGCCTTCCTCGACCGCGTCGCCACCAGCGACGTCACCAACGACGAATACCTCACGGCCAGCAACGAACTGCTGCGCCGCCCCGAGTTCGCCGGCCTGCTCGAGGACGTGGGCCCGCTGCCCGACTACTGCGACGACCAGCTGCGCAACTCGGCCTCGCTGTGGGTGGGTCCGGCGGGCACCCGCACGCCGCTGCACCACGACACGCTGATGCTGCTGCACACGCAGATCGTGGGCCGCAAGCGCTGGCGCTTCGTGTCGCCGCTGTCCGCACCGAGGCTGTACAACGACTTCGATGTCTACAGCCCGGTCGACTTCGAGGCGCTGGACCTCGAACGCTTCCCCGAGGCCGCCAACGTGGCGGTGCTGGACGTGGTGGTGGAGCCCGGCGAGACCGTCTTCCTGCCGCTGGCGTGGTGGCACCAGGTGACCTCGCTGGACAAGTGCATCTCGCTGTCGTTCACCAACCTCGACGTGCCCAACAAGTTCGACTTCGGGCACGCGCCTCCCGCCTGACGGTCATCCTGCGCGAAGTCGCAGGATCCACGCGCGCGGACAACGCTGCTCCAGGGGTGGATTCCGCGACTGCGCGCGGAATGACACACCTGGGCTCCCGTATAATCGCGCTTTACCACCATGGCATTCCTGCGACGTCGACGCAGATGCCCACTGACATGACCAAGTTCGTCTTCGTCACCGGCGGCGTGGTGTCCTCGCTAGGCAAGGGCATCGCAGCGGCTTCCCTGGCGGCGATCCTCGAATCGCGCGGCCTCAAGGTCACCCTCATCAAGCTGGATCCGTACCTCAACGTCGATCCGGGCACGATGTCCCCGATGCAGCATGGCGAGGTGTTCGTCACCGACGACGGCGCGGAGACCGACCTCGACCTCGGCCACTACGAGCGCTTCATCAACACGCGCATGCGGCGCGCCAACAACTTCACGTCCGGCCAGATCTACAAGTCGGTGCTCGAGAAGGAACGCCGCGGCGACTACCTCGGCAAGACGGTGCAGGTGATCCCGCACGTCACCAACGAGATCCAGGAATTCGTGCGCCGCGGCGCCACGCTGGACGCCGTCGACGTGGCCATCTGCGAGGTGGGCGGCACGGTGGGCGACATCGAGTCCCTGCCCTTCCTCGAGGCGGTGCGCCAGATGGCGCTCAAGCTGGGCCCCACCAACTCGGCGTTCGTGCACCTGACCTACGTGCCGTTCATCGCCGCCGCCGGCGAGCTCAAGACCAAGCCCACGCAGCACACCGTGCAGAAGATGCGCGAGATCGGCATCCAGCCCGACGTGCTGCTGTGCCGCGCCGACCGCGAGATCCCCATCGACGAACGCGAGAAGATCTCGCTGTTCACCAACGTGCCGATGCACGGCGTGATCTCCATGTGGGACGTGAAGTCGATCTACAGCGTGCCGCGCATGCTGCACGAACAGGGCCTGGACGAGCAGATCTGCATGAAGCTGCAGCTGCTCACGCGCCCGGCCGACCTCAAGCGCTGGGACCTGCTGGTGCACGAGGTCAACCACCCGACGCGCGAGATCACCATCGCGATGGCCGGCAAGTACACCGACCTGTCCGACTCGTACAAGTCGCTCAACGAGGCGCTGCGCCATGCAGGCATCCACAACCACGCCCGCGTCAACATCGAGTACGTCGACTCCGAGACGCTGACGCCGGAGAACGTGGTGCAGCTCGACAAGTTCGATGCCATCCTGGTGCCCGGCGGCTTCGGCAAGCGCGGCGTGGAAGGCAAGATCCTGGCGGCGCAGTACGCGCGCGAGCACGCCATCCCCTATCTGGGCATCTGCCTGGGCATGCAGGTGGCCACCATCGAGTACGCGCGCCACAAGGCGGGCCTGGCCAACGCCAACTCCACCGAGTTCGACCCGCACACGCCGCATCCGGTGATCGCGCTGATCGACGAGTGGCAGGACGCCGACGGCTCCATCCAGAAGCGCGACGCGAACTCCGATCTCGGCGGCACGATGCGCCTGGGCGCGCAGAGCTCCGACGTGGAGGCCGGCACGCTGGCCAGCCAGATCTACGGCAAGGTCGTCACCGAGCGCCACCGCCACCGCTACGAGGCCAACGAGCACTACCTCGATCGCCTCAAGGAAGCCGGCCTGGTCATCTCCGCGCTCACGCAGCGCGAGAAGCTCACCGAGATGGTGGAGCTGCCGCAGGACGTGCACCCGTGGTTCGTGGGCGTGCAGTTCCACCCCGAGTTCAAGTCCACGCCGTGGGACGGCCATCCGCTGTTCATCAGCTTCATCAAGGCCGCCCTCGCCCACCACGCCGCGACCGACGCCACGCAGAAGGCCGCGGCCTGAGATTGACGCACGCCTGTAACCGCGCGGAGGGTGAAATGCCCTCGCGCTGTGGCAGAGTGCAGCCCGTACCTGCGCGCCCGGCGGTCCACCCCGCCCGGCCACGACATTTCGAAAAACTGGAGCAAAGACAATGAGTGCCATCGTTGACATCGTCGGCCGCGAGATCCTCGACAGCCGCGGCAACCCCACCGTCGAATGCGACGTGCTGCTGGAAAGCGGCGTGATGGGCCGCGCGGCCGTGCCCTCGGGCGCGTCCACCGGCTCGCGCGAGGCCATCGAGCTGCGCGACGGCGACAAGGGCCGCTACGGCGGCAAGGGCGTGCTCAAGGCGGTGGAGCACATCAACACCGAGATCTCCGAGGCCGTGCTGGGCCTGGACGCCTCCGAGCAGGCCTTCCTGGACCAGACCCTCATCGACCTCGACGGCACCGACAACAAGGGCCGCCTGGGCGCCAACGCGACGCTGGCCGTCTCGATGGCCGTGGCGCGCGCCGCCGCGGAGGAAAGCGGCCTGCCGCTGTACCGCTACTTCGGCGGCATGGGCAAGATGCAGATGCCCGTCCCGATGATCAACGTGATCAACGGCGGCGAGCACGCCAACAACAACCTCGACATCCAGGAATTCATGATCCTGCCGATCGGCGCGCCCTCGTTCCGCGAGGCGGTGCGCTACGGCGCCGAGGTGTTCCACGCCCTCAAGAAGATCCTGGGCGAGCGCGGCATCTCCACCGCGGTCGGCGACGAGGGCGGCTTCGCCCCCAGCGTGGCCAGCCACGAGGAAGCCATCCAGCTGCTGCTGCAGGCCATCGAGAAGGCCGGCTACACCGCCGGCGAGCAGATCGCCATCGGCCTCGACTGCGCGGCCAGCGAGTTCTACAAGGACGGCAAGTACCACCTCGACTGCGAAGGCCTCAAGCTGAGCGCCGAGGAGTGGACGTCGATGCTGGCCAGCTGGGTCGACAAGTACCCGATCATCTCGATCGAGGACGCCATGCACGAAGGCGACTGGGCCGGCTGGAAGCACCTCACCGACGTGCTGGGCAAGAAGGTGCAGCTGGTGGGCGACGACCTGTTCGTCACCAACCCGAAGATCTTGAGCGAAGGCATCGCCAAGGGCATCGCCAACTCGATCCTGATCAAGGTCAACCAGATCGGCACGCTCACCGAGACCTTCGAGGCCATCGAGATGGCCAAGCGCGCCGGCTACACGGCCGTCATCAGCCACCGTTCGGGCGAGACGGAAGACTCGACGATCGCGGACATCGCCGTCGGCACCAACGCCGGCCAGATCAAGACCGGCTCGATGAGCCGCTCCGACCGCATCGCCAAGTACAACCAGCTGCTGCGCATCGAGGAAGACCTGGGCGACATCGCCACCTACCCGGGCCGCGCCGCGTTCTACAACCTGCGTTGAGCCGGGGACAGCAGACTCCGCCGATGCCCTCCGCCTCGAACTGAGAACCCATGCGACTCGTCACGATCGCGCTGATGGTGCTCATCGCCTGGGTGCAGGCGGAGCTGTGGTTCGGCAAGGCGGGCGTCGCGCACGTGCACGAGATGAGCCGCGACCTGGCCACGCTGCGTGCCGCCAACGACGCGGCGCGCCAGCGCAACGACCAGCTCCAGGCCGAGGTCTCCGACCTGAAGGAAGGCCTGGAGATGGTCGAGGAGAAGGCGCGCTCCGAGCTGGGCATGACCCGACCCGGCGAACTGCTGGTCGTCCTCACGCCCGGCAAGTGACGCCTCCCGCGCGCGTCTCGCGCGCGACCCTGATGCTGCAGTCCCTCCTCGCCCTCGCCCACCCCTTGCTCGCACCGGCCTTCACGGCCTGGGGTGTGCCGGTGACCTGGATCGAGGTCGTCGCCTTCGTCGCCTCGCTGTGGATGGTGGGCTGCGAGATGCGGGTCCACCCGCTCGCCTGGCCCCTGGCGATGCTGTCGTCGCTGCTGTACGCGCTGCTGTTCGCCGACAGCCGGCTCTACGGCGAGGCCTCGCTGCAGCTGTTCTTCGTGGCGATGTCGCTGTGGGGCTGGTGGCAGTGGCTGCGCGGCCACGCCAGCGACGGCGGCGTGCTGGTGGTGCATCGCGCCACGCCGCGCGTGGCCTGGACGGCGCTGGCGCTCACGCTGCTCGCCTGGCCGGCGGTCGCCTGGCTGCTGCGCCGCTACACCGACTCCGACGTGCCCTGGCTCGACGCCCTGCCCACGGTCGGCAGCGTGCTGGGCACCTGGCTGCTGGGGCGCAAGTTCATCGAGAACTGGCTCGCCTGGATCGTCGTGAACGCCTTCAGCGTGGCGCTGTTCGGCTACAAGCACCTGTGGCTCACGGTGATCCTGTATACCTTGTTCACCGGGCTGTCGTGGGCCGGGCTGCGTTCGTGGCGCCGCCTTCTCGGATCGGCGCGCGCATGACGGCGCTGCGCATCGCCATCGTCGGAGCGGAGAGCACCGGCAAGACGACGCTCGCCGGTGAGCTCGTGCGGCGGCTGCGCGACGAATTCGCGCTCAACGCCGTCGAGGTGTCCGAGGTGCTGCGGCAATGGTGCGACGACCGCGGCCGCACGCCGCGCCGCGACGAGCAACGCGACATCGCGCAGCTGCAGCAGCAGCGGATCGACGATGCGGCGCGGGATGCCGACGTGGTCATCTGCGACACCACGCCGCTGATGATCGCCGTCTACAGCCAGGTCGTCTTCGGCGACGACTCGCTCGTGGCGATGGCCCGCACGCTGCACGCCTCGAACGCGTTCACCCTCCTGACTGGGCTGGACATCGCCTGGACGCCTGACGGCCTGCAGCGCGACGGCCCGCACGTGCGCGCGCCGGTCGACGAAGCCATCCGCGGCCATCTGCTCGCCACCGGCGCCGACTGGGCCGTCGTGATGGGCGAAGGCGAAGTCCGCACCCAGAACGCGTTGGCGGCACTGCGGCCCGTGCTGGCGGCCTGGTGCACCTGTCCCGGCGGATCGGCTGGGCTGTTCTCCGCGCTGCTGGAAAGTCGGCGGGGGCCGGCGCGGCCGCCCGCGGCGCCGTGCCTGCGTTGCGATCCGCCGCAAGTCCCGGGCTGAAGACACCGGCGCGCGGCGCAAGCCAAAACCGCGCCGCCCATCCGCTCACCCCGACCGTTCGGGCCGACCGGGCCTGCACGGGGCCGAGCGACGCCGTAATCTGGCATGAGGCAAGATGATCGAATGGCGTGCCGGGACGGCGTGGCCCCTGCCCCTGACGGAAAGCGGTGCGGCGCCACATCAAACCCGCGCGCGTCCGTCCCCGTCAAGCAACAGGCGTCCCTGACCCGACCGCTTACGTCCACCGATGACCCACCCGCGCAGCGCTCACACCATGTCCAAACAACATAAAACCGCCGGCTTCACGCTGATCGAACTGATGATCACCGTCGCGATCGTTGGCATCCTGGTGGCGGTCGCGCTGCCGGCGTACAAGAACTACGTCATCCGCTCGCGGCTGGTGACGGGCACCAACGCGCTGGCGACGATGCGCGCGCAGATGGAGCAGTACTACCTGGACAACCGCACCTACATGACGGTGTCGTCGCCCTCGATCGTCACGCCATGCACGCAATACGCCGTCACGGCGACAACCTCGCAGATGCCGTTCACGGTGGGCTGCTCCGCCGTCGGCGACGTGCCCACGGCCACCACCTACACGCTGCGCGCCACCGGCTCGGGCGTGGTGGCGGGCGCCGTCTATACGGTCGACAACTTCAACAACATGGTGACGGTGAGCTTCCCCAGCAGCTGGGGAACGGTGCCCAGCAACAACTGCTGGCTCATGCGCAAGGGCGACGCATGCTGAAGCACGCGCGCCGCCGCGATGGCGGGTTCTCGATCATCGAGCTGATGGTGACGCTCACGCTGATCTCCTTCCTGCTAGTGCTCGGGGTACCCGCGTTCGGCAAGTGGACCGCCGACGGCCATGTCCGCGCCGCCGCGGAAGCCCTGACCAACGCCATCCGCCTGACGCAGTCGATGGCAGTCGCGCAGGGCCGCACCGGTCTGTTCGCGCTGACCGCCGACACGTCGCCGGTCTACAACTCGACGCCTTCGGGCACCGGCTCGAACTGGATCGGCGAGATCAACCCGCTCAGCGGTTCTGACGAGACCGCCGCCACGCTCCCACTGATCCTGAAGTCCACCGAGGGCACGCAGCACAGCGTCAGCATTTCCGGGCCCGCGCTGATCTGCTTCAGCTCCGTGGGCCGCCAGACCAGCCTGGCCGCCACGCAGACGAGCCTTTCCACGGCTTGCACTACCGGTGCGGACGATACCCACCCCACGACCTACACCGTCTCGAAGACCGGCGCAACGCGCACGTTCAACGTGCTCGTCTACCTGGGCGGGCGCGTGCGCATGTGCGACGCCGCGAAGACCCTTTCCTCATCGAACCCCGACGGATGCTGATGAAAACGCCCGCGATTCCTTCTCGCTGCCGACACGCGTCGGCCGGCTTCACGCTGATCGAAGTGCTGATCTCGATCCTCATCTTCTCGCTAGGCGTTCTCGGCACCGTCGCGCTGCAGGCGCGCGCGGCGCAGTTCACGGAACAGAACGGCGATCGCTCGCGCGCGGCAGTGCTGGCCAACGAGCTTGTGTCCAACATGTGGGCGCACCAGTCGGCGACGCCGGATTCCACCTACCTCTCCAGCTGGACGACGGCCGTGTCCAACCCCGGCGTCTCGGGACTTCCCAACGGCAGCAGTAAGGTCGCGACGACCGGCAACAGCGCCACCATCACGGTCTACTGGAAAGGCCCCACGGTCGCGGCCACCGCGGCGTCCGCCAGCTACTCGACCACAGTGGTGATCCAATGATGCGCCGTCGTGTCCAGGCCGGCCTGACGCTGATCGAGCTGATGATCGCGATCCTGATCAGCATGATCCTATCGATCGCCGTGATGAAGGTGATGTCGACGTTCGAAGGTAAGCGCCGGACGCTGGGCTCCTCGTCGGATCTCGATTCGGCGGGCAACCTCGCGATGTTCCAGCTCGATCACTGGATCCGCAGCGCGGGCACAGGGCTCGTGCAGGGCAATGCCTACACCTACGGCTGCCGGCTGTTCGCGTCCAAGAGCTCGACCCAGTTGCTGCCCCTGACCGCGTCCCTGCCCGCGCCGTTCACCAACACTGCGGAGAATTCCGCCGCCACGACGACCTATCGTCTCGCCCCGGTGGTCATCGTCAGCGGTGGCACCACGCCCGCGGCCAGCGGTCAGGCTTCCGACGTGCTGGTGGTGATGGCCTCCGGCAACGAGGGCTCGCAGGTGCCTTCGCCGCTGACGTCGTCGCCGACGGCCTCCAGCTTGCCGCTCGCCAACGTCACCGAGTTCCAGCCCAGCGACCTGCTGCTGGTCACCGACCAGCAGATGCTGACGACCGGCCCGCAGGATTGCATGGTGTCGCAGGCGGATCCCGCCACGCCCACGAACGGCGTGTCGACCACCCTGTCGCTTTCCGGCACCTACTACGCCTCGTCGATCGGCACGCGTGCGCTCACCGCCTTCACCTTCTCCTCCATGGCCATCGACCTCGGGGGAGCCACCACCACCGGCGGCAACGCGCCGCCGTCGTTCCAGGTCGTCGGCGTGGGAGACAACAACACGCTCTACAGCTACGACCTGCTGGCCGTGAACTCGCCGGCGCTACAGGCGCAGGCCGAGGGCGTGTTCGAGATGCACGCCGTCTACGGCATCAACTCCACGGGCAATGCCAACAACGTGATCGACCAGTGGGTCGATGCGACGTCCGCCAGTGCCTACAGCGCGGACAAGGTCACCGCCGGCACCTTTGCCGCGGCCCAGTTGCTGAAGAACATCCGGGCCGTGCACGTCGCCATCATCATGCGTACCTCGTTGCCTGAGCGGGATCCGACCGGCACGCCCAGCAAGCTGACGTACTTTTCCAATGTGCCGGGCATGACCGCCCAGACGCGCACCATGTCGACGGCCGAACAGGCCTACCGCTATCGCGTCATCGAGACGACGATCCCGGTGCGCAACAACCAGTACTGATGGACACGCCGATGACCTCCCTCCGCGTCCGCCCACGTCTCGCGAACCGCCCGCGCCGCCATGCGCAGCGTGGCGTCATCCTGATCCTGACGCTCATCGCGCTGGTACTGCTGCTGATCGGAGTGGCCGCGATGATGCGCACCACCAACAACGCCACCGCCGTGATCGGCAACCTGGCCTTCCGTCGCGACCTGACCAACCGTGCCGAGGTGGCGATCGCCACGGCCAAGGCGGTCTTGAACAGCGGGGGCGCCCTATTCACCGACACCTCCCGCAGCAGCGACTCGGCCGTCAACAACTACTCCGCGACACGCCTCGCGAACGCCAGCAGCATCGGCGTGCCGAGCGTGCTGCTCAGCAATTCGGCCTATACCACGGCCGGGTACCAGTGCCTGCCCGCCGGCTGCACGCCAGGCGCCGACGGCGTCGTGCTGCGCTGGGTCATCGACCGCCAATGCAGCGGAACCGCGGGCACCGCGCTCACCTTCAACATTGCCGACTGTGGCTACCTCGGTACCACCAAGGACAAGGGCGGCACCGATTGGCTAAACCCGAAGAAGCCGGGCAGCTCTGCTCGAGGCTTGTTCCGGATCAGCGTGCGGGTCACCGGCCCGCGCAACACCGAAGCTTATATCCAGACCACTGCAGGCTGAGGCTCCCATGACCACATCTTCGCTTGCGCGCCGTTCGCTGCGCGTCCTGGCCCGGCTGACGCTGCCCTTGTCCCTGTTCGCCGCGTTGGGCGCAGGGGCGCAGACCGTCGACCTGGCCGACAGGCCGCTGTTCTCCACCACCAACGTGCCGGGCAACCTGCTGCTGGACTTGTCGGTGGAATATCCCACCGCCAACAGCTCGGCGTACTTCAGCACGACCGCCTATTCGTCCAGTACGATTTATCTGGGTTACTTCGACGGTGCGAAGTGCTACAGCTACGTCTACAACTCGTCGACACCATCACTCAGCTATTTCCAGCCCAAGTCGGCCGCCACGTCGCAGAAGTGCTCGAGCACGTCGACGGCACCACTGTGGAGCGGCAACTGGCTGAACTACGCGTCGATGCAGGGCCTGGATATCTTCCGCTGGGTGCTCACCGGCGGCAATCGCACCGTCGACACGTCCGGTACGGGCGGAATGACGATCCTCACGCGCTCCACCCATTCGGGACAGGGCGGCTCGGGCGACGCACCCAACAAGACTCTGACAAGCAGCGACGAGCCGGGTGCGACGCCGTTCAACTGGAGCACCCAGAACAACACCCGCGTCTGGGGTGCCGGCACCCAGCTGTGGATCACCGGCAACAACACCGGCATCACGGGCAGCGTAACCACGGCGGACTACAAGGCGCAGTACTGCAGCAGCTGCGATTCGGGGACGGACTCCGACGGCAACAACTACAAGTCCGTCGTCTACAGGCTCTACATGAACGTGCGGGTGTGCGACTCCGCGGTCAGCCTTGAGTCCAACTGCGTGCAGTACGGGACGATCTACAAGCCCGAAGGGCTGATGCAGCAGTACTCGCAGACGCTGCGCTACGGCGCCTTCGGCTACCTCAACGACAGCAACAACAACCGCGACGGCGGCGTGCTGCGCGCTCGCATGGCCTACATCGGCCCGACGCAACCGGTTCCCGGCTCCGCAGCGATCACCAATCCGAATCCGGAATGGAGCGGGACGACCGGCATCATGGTGGCCAATCCCGATCCGAGCGACGCCAACGACACCAACACCTTCGCGCAAGGGTTCGCGAGCACCGCCGCCAGCGTCACGCAGAGCGGCGTGATGAACTACCTGAACAAGTTCGGATACGCTGCGGCCGCAATCAGCCTGGGCAGCGCCTACAAAACCTACGATCCGGTCAGCGAGTTGTACTACGCGTCAATACGCTACCTCAAGGGACTGAGCAACGTCAGCTCGTACACGGACATGACCGGTGCGAGCGCGTCCACCATCAACACCTGGGTCGACGGATCGCCGGTGATCACCAAGTGGGCAACGGTTGCCAACACCCCCTCGTATGACCCTATCGTCTACAGCTGCCAGAAAAACTTCATCCTCGGTATCGGCGACGTCAACACCCACCACGACGGCAACCTGCCCGGCAGCTCGCTGACCGCGCAGGAGCCGACGATGCCCCCCGAGGTGTCCGCCGACCACTCCATCGATGTCCCCGGTACCAACGGGTCCGGCGTGACCGGGGCGACCAACACCGTCGGCATGATGGAGAGCACGACCAACACCACCCTGGGCTCGACCTATCTCGGCGACTACGCCACCTACTACATCGCCGGCCTGGCGTATGACGCGCACATCCCGCTGGCCGGCCATGGGGTGCGCACGAACTCGGATAACAGCATCAGCACTGTCAGCACGTACTGGCTCGATGTGCAGGAATACCAGACCTACGTCAACAACAACCAGTACTACTACGCCACGAAGTACGGCGGCTTCACCGTGCCCGGGACGCAGAACCCCTCGGAGCTGTACACCTACGGCACGCCTCCGACGCAGGCCAGTTGGTACACCACCACGAACACCCAGGGCACCAACAAGCAGCCCGACAACTACTTCACTGCCAGCAACGCGCCGGCGATGCAGGCCGGCCTGACGAGCGCGTTCGCCAAGATCGCCAGCGAGAGCACCCAGTCGTTCGGTACCGCGCTCTCCGTGCCCACGCCCAACGTGGTCACCGGCTCCACGGCGAGCTATGCGAGCAACTACGACCCGCGTAGCTGGACGGGCCAGGTGCTCGGCAAGCTCGTGACTTTGGACTCCACCGGTGCGATCACGCTCACCCAGCAATGGGATGCAGGGGCGCTGCTGACCGCGGCGACCCAGACGCGCAAGATCGTCACGTGCTGCACGACGACCGCGGGGGCCCCAGGCCTGCCGTTCACGTATGCGGCGTTGAATGCCGCGGCGACCGCAGCGACGCTCAATGCGCGTACCTACTATGCGTCGTTCGCAAGCGTGCCGGGCACGACGTGCACTGCCGGGACGGTGCAATGCATCACCAACTACATCGCCTACCTGCGCGGCGACACCACACAGGAAATCGGCAATGCCAGCACGGCTACCCCGCCTGTGCCTGGCGCGTACCGGGCCCGCACGTCCCTGCTGGGCGACATCGTCAATTCCAAGCCCGTCGTCGTGGGAACGCCGGCCTACCAGTTCTACGACAACGCCAATCCCGGCTATTCCGCGTTCAAGGCCAAATACGCCAACCGCAAGAACGTCGTCTTCGCCGGCGCCAACGACGGCATGCTGCATGCCTTCAACGGCTCGGTTACCCCGAACACGACCCCTGCCAGCACGCCCGACCCCAACGCGGGCCAGGAGCTGTTCGCCTACATCCCGAGCTTCGCCTACGGCTCGTCCAGCACCGCCGCGACGACGGGCCTGGCCTCGCTGGGCAACCCGTCCTTCACGCACCACTACCTCGTGGATGCGCCGGCCGGCGAGTTCGACGTCGACTTCGGCAAAACGTACCAAGCCAGCCCGAGCACCACCGACTGGCACACGATCCTGATCGGCGGCCTCGGCAAGGGCGGCAAGGGCCTCTACGCGCTCGACGTCACCGATCCGACGACATGGACGAGCGAAACCGCCGTCGCAGGCAAGGTCCTATGGGAGTTCACGGATTCGCGCCTGGGCTACACCTACGGCACCCCTTCGGTCGTCAAGACCAAGAAGTACGGCTGGACCGTCGTCTTCACGTCGGGCTACAACAATGCCGATGGCATGGGCTACATCTTCTTCTTGAACCCGAAGACGGGTGCGCTGCTTGAGGTGGTCTCGACGCCGACCGGCTCGGGAACCGTCGCGAAGCC
>Ga0210384_10000213_pt1 | contig 90517 bp, 80 predicted proteins | sample IncBWH2MmetaG_FD_160574 | JGI IMG/M metagenome (GOLD analysis project Ga0210384, IMG submission 160574) | Forest soil microbial communities from Barre Woods Harvard Forest LTER site, Petersham, Massachusetts, United States - Inc-BW-H-2-M | ecosystem: Environmental > Terrestrial > Soil >... | reverse complement strand
TCGCGCTGGCCACCGAGAACGTGCAGGCCGACGGCGCCTTGGCCAGCGGCAGCGCCGAGGTCGTGGCCAGCGCGACGTTCGTGCAGGCGGGCAGGCCGAACTTGGCGGAGAACTTGCCCAGGTCGCTGAACACGTTCGGGTGGTCGTAGGCATCGACGATGTAGACGGTCTGGCCGGCGCCGAAGCTGGCGGCGTCCGCGGCCGACAGCGTGGCGGTCGAGGCGGGCAGCGCCGGCAGGCCGTACGCCGCGCGGATCTGCGCGGGCGTGTAGACGGCCGCCGTGATGGCGGTGCCGGCCGGCCGGGTGCTGACCGATTCGGCGCGCGCGCGCTGCAGCGTGGCCACGCGCTGCGCGAGCAGGGCGGGCGTCAGGCGCGCGGTGGACAGGCCGGCCGCGTCCGCGTCGATCTGGAAGTGGCGCGGGGTCGCGCTCGCCGCGTCGGCGTCCGCCGGCTCGTCGAGTTGTGCCGGAGCCATGTGGAAGGTCGGCTGGGCCTCGGCGCCCGAGGACGCGGCGGATTCGAGCGCAGCCGGCATCGCCGACGGTTCCGCACCGCCGCCGCACGCGGTCAGCGCGGCCGCGGCCAGGCAGGACAGGAGCGCGACGAAACGCGAGCGGGAAACCAGGGCCGGTTGGCGATGCTGAAACAAGATCGATCCTTGGGGGGCATGTTCGTTACCGCCCCTATCGACGGCGCCGCGGTCCTGCTGAGCGAGCGCGACGGCAATCGACGCAACCTGCCCAAAAGATCACGCAAGTCGCCGTCGCGGGGCGCGGCGCGCGCTCGTACGTCGGCACGCCGCGAACGGATTCATGTCAGCGCGCCGCAAGCGGTTAACCAATCGTTTGCATCCGCAAGCATCTCCCGCGTCGTAACGACATGAGCCAGCACAAGGAATCGACCGTGTCCGCGCTGCTCGACACCGCTGCCCTGCGCCACGGCATCCATCACAAGCTCCAGGAGTAGAGACATGCGACAAGACCGCCCCCATCCGTTCCGCGCCGCGCCCGTCGCGGCCGCGGTGCTGCTCTCCCTCGCCGGCGGCTCGTTCGCGTCGAGCCACCGCGAGGCGCCGTTCATCACGACCTCGCCCAAGGTCGATGCGTCCGACTTCTACATGTTCAACAGCTACGAGACCGGCCGCGGCGGCTTCGTGACGCTGGTGGCCAACTACCAGCCGCTGCAGGACGGCTTCGACGGCCCGAACTACCACGCCATGGACGCCAACGCGCTCTACGAGATCCACATCGACAACGTCGGCGACGCGCACGAGCACCTCACGTTCCAGTTCCGCTTCCAGAACAACTTCAGCGCGAGGACCGTGTCGCCCGGCGGCACCAGCGTGGACATCGCGACTATGCAGAACGGCGCGGTGAGCGCCCCGCACGACCCGCACCTGCAGGTCAACGAGACCTACACGCTGACGCTGGTCACCGGCGACCGCCGCACCGGCACGGCGGCGGCCATCACCAACGCCACCACCGGCGCGACCACCTTCGACAAGCCGGTGGACAACATCGGCGAGAAGACCATCGCCGACTATCCGACCTACGCGGCCGCGCACATCTACCCGATCAACATTCCCGGCTGTTCCACCGCCGGCAAGGTCTTCGTCGGCGCGCGCCAGGACCCGTTCGCGGTCAACCTCGGCGTGGTGTTCGACATGGTGGACGCGCCCGTCTCCGCGCTCACCGACCCGAGCGCCTACAACGCCACGCCGCGCGGCACGCTGTACTACAAGAACGTCACCGCGCTGGAGCTGGAAGTGCCCGCCACCTGCCTGGGCGCCACCGCCGCGAACCCCGTGATCGGCGGCTGGACCACGGCCTCGCTGCGCCAGACCCGCGTGCTCGACCCGGCGCCCAAGCCGGGCTACCAGACCACCGACCGCAACGGCGGCGCGTGGACGCAGGTGTCGCGCCTGGGCATGCCGCTGGTCAACGAGCTGATCATCGGCATGCAGGACAAGGATCGGTTCAACGGCTCCAAGCCCAGCGGCGACGCGCAGTTCCTGGCCTACGTCACCAACCCGGCGTACCCGACGCTGCTGGCGAGCTACCTGAACATCCCGGGCACGGCGCCCACCAACTTCCCGCGCAACGACCTGGTCACCACGTTCCTGACCGGCATCACGGGGCTGAACCAGCTCGCCACGGTGACGCCGTCGGAGATGCTGCGCCTGAACACGTCCAAGCCGGCCGTGCCCTTCGCCCAGCAGAACCGCCTGGGCTACGTGGGCAACGCGCTGGCCGGCGGCCAGGATTTCGCCGGCTACCCGAACGGCCGCCGCCCCAAGGACGACGTGGTCGACATCACGCTGATCGCGGCGATGGGCGGCCTGTGCGTGGCCAACGGCACGATGGACGCCTTCGGATTCGGCGCGGCGTGCAACCCGAGCGCGGTGCCGCTGGGGCAGACCGCGTTCGCGCTGAACGACACCGTCGACCAGGCGGCGCAACCGTTCCTGCCCGGGTTCCCGTACCTCAACACGCCGATCCCCGGCACCGGTCCGCGGGCCGAGGTGGTGCCGGCACCGACCGCCACCGCGGCCTCGGTCAAGCGCGGCAACGGCTCCAGGTGAGCGGACGGAGGCACACGACATGACCAACTCACCTTGCCCCAGCCCCGGCCGCACGTCCGTGCTCGTCGGCGTCACCGCGCTGGCCAGCCTGTTCCTCGCCGCGTGCGGCGGCGACAGCGCCTCGCCCGTCCCGCCTCCGGCGCCGGTCACGCAGGTGCCGGCGTCGGCCGCCGCCAGCGACATGGCCCTCGAGGCCTTCGCGTTCAACCTGCCGGAGACCGAGAACACGGAGCCGCTGGCGCTGGACCTCGTGCCCACGTTCCCCAGCAGCGAGACCGAAGAGCCGATCGCCACGCCATGACGATCGTCGCCGCCACCCGGCTCGCACTCGCGCTGCTCGTCGGCGCGGCGGCGCCCGCCTTCGCGGCCGAGGAATCGGCCCTCCAGTTCCCCGCGCGGGACGACGCGATCGTCGAACACCTGCCGAGCCACGTGGGCGACGCCGCCGAACGGCGCGCCGCCCGCGCCGCCGAACGCGCGCAACGCGACGCGCTGCAACGCCACCCCGACGAACTGGGCCTGGCGCTGCAGGCCGCGCACGATGCCCTCGCGCGCGGCCGCCTGCGCGGCGACCCGCGCGAGCTGGGCGTGGCACAGGCCGCGCTCGCGCCGTGGTGGACGCGCGCCGACGCGCCGCCCGAGGTGCGCCTGGTGCGCGCCACCGTTCTGCAGAGCCAGCACGAGTTCAACGCCGCGCTGGTGGAGCTCGACGCCGTGCTCGCGCGGCCCGACGTCGCGCTGCCCGTGCGTGCCCAGGCCGAGTTGACTCGCGCCGGCGTGCAACAGGTGCTGGGCCACTTCGCCGAAGCCGATGCGGGCTGCCGCCGGCTGGTCGGCGCCGACTACTTCGCGCTCGGCGCGAGCGTGCGCCAGAACGGCCTGGCCTGCATCGCGGAGCTCGCCAGCCTGCAGGGACACGCCGACACGGCCGCCGCGACGCTCGCGCGTCTCGCCGGCGCGCCCGACGCGGGCAGCGTCGCCCCGGGCGCGCCCGGCTGGCTCGCGTTGATGCGCGCCGAGCTCGCGCAACGGCGTGGCGACCCGTCCGCCGGCGCGCTGTTCGCGGCGGCGCTGAAGGCCAATCCCGACGTCTACACGCAGTGCGCCTACGCGGACTGGTTGCTCGACGAACACCGCGCGGCCGACGTCGTCGCGCTGCTGAAGGGCAACGAGGCCGCCGACCCGGTGCTGCTGCGCGTGGCGCTCGCCTATCGTCAACTGCACGGCCGCGACAGCCCGCTGACGCGCGACGCCGCCGCGATGCTGGGCGATCGCTACGATGCGGCGCTGCTGCGCGGCGACAGGAGCCACGGCCGCGAGCAGTCGCGCTTCGAGCTCGACCTGCGCGGCGACACACGCGCCGCGCTCGCGCTGGCGCAATCGAACTGGCACGTGCAGCACGAGCCCGCCGACGAGGTGGTGCTGGCCCATGCGGCACGCGCCGCCCGCCGCGACGACGCGGCCGAGCCGCTGTGGCAGTTCCTGCGCGAGACCGGCGGCCGCGACGCGCGGCTTGCCGTCGGCGGCCCGAACGCCACGCCCTTCCTGCCGGCGCCCGCGACCTCGCCCGCGTTGCAGGCCGCCCGGCGGAGCACGCCATGAAGCGCCTCTTCCTCGCCCTCGCGGCCCTGATCCTGGCGGCGCACGCGCACGCCCACAAGGCCAGCGACGCCTACGTGACGCTGCGCGTGGACGGCGCCACCGTCGACGCCCGCATCGACATCGCGTTGCGCGACCTCGACCGCGACCTGGACCTCGACACCGACGCCGACGACCAGCTCAGCTGGAAGGAGGTGCGCACGCGCTGGGCCGACATCGCGGCGCTGGCGCGCACCGACATCCGCCTGAGCGCCGACGGCGCTCGCTGCACGCCCGAAGCGGCGGACGCGCCGGCACTCACGCAGCACAGCGATGGAACGTACGCGGTGCTGCGCATGCAGTGGCAATGCATGGCGCCGGTGCAGCAGCTGGGCGTGGACTACCGGATCTTCGCGACAACGGATCCGACGCACCGCGGCATCGCCAGGGTCGCACGCGCGGACGCATCGACATTGCAGCTGGCCGTGCTGAGCCCGGGCAAGGGCTGGCACCGCTTCAGGTTGCCGGCCCTGCCGGTCGCCGCGACGGCGAGTGCCGCGGCGGCCGACGCGCCCGCGCCGGTCGCGCAGCCCGAAGCCGACACGGCCGCCGCCGAGGACGCCCCGCCCTGGTCGTTCCCCGGCTTCGTGCGCGAAGGCGTGCACCACATCCTGATCGGCTACGACCACATCCTGTTCCTGCTGTCGCTGCTGCTGCCCGCGGTGTGGACCCGCAGCGCCGTCACCGACCCGCGCACGGGCGTCACGCGCACGCGCTGGTTGCCGGCCCGGAACCTGAGGCTCGCGTTGACCAACGTGCTGAAGGTGGTCACCGCATTCACGGTGGCGCACTCGATCACGCTGGCGCTGTCGGTGCTCGACATCGTGAACCCGCCGTCGCGCTGGGTGGAGTCCATCATCGCGGCGAGCGTCGTGCTGGCCGCGCTGAACAACATCTGGCCGGTGATCAGCGAGGCGCGCTGGAAGCTCACCTTCGTGTTCGGCCTCGTGCACGGCTTCGGTTTCGCGTCGGCGCTGAAGGACGCGGGGCTGGCCAAGGGCGCGCTGGTCGGGCCGTTGGTGGGCTTCAACGTGGGCGTGGAGATCGGCCAGCTGTGCATCGTGGCCCTGGTGCTGCCCGTCGCCTGGTCGCTGCGCGGCACGCGCACCTACCGCGGCGCGTTCGCGGGCGGCTCCCTGGCCATCGCGGGCGTGGCCGGGCTGTGGCTGGTGCAGCGCGCGTTCGACCTGAGCCTGATTGCGGGCTAGGATCGCCGTTCTTCCGCAAAGGAGTCGGCATGTACACGCTGTTCGGATTCAAGGGCTCGGGCTCGGCATCGGTGGAATGCGCGCTGGAGATGACCGGCGCGCCGTACCGCATCGTCGAGACGGCGTCGTGGGAGAAGAACGACGCGCTCGCAGAGCTCGAGAGCGTCAATCCGCTCAAGCAGATCCCCACGCTGCGGCTGCCCGACGGCACCGTGCTCAGCGAGAGCGCCGCGATCCTGATGCACCTGGGGCTCGCGTTCCCCGACTCGGGCCTGCTCGACGCGGACGCCAACGAGCGGGATCGCGCGCTGCGCGGGCTGGTCTACATCGCGGCCAACTGCTACTCGTGCATCACGGTCGTCGACTACCCCGAGCGCTTCACCACGCAGACCGACGACGCGGCGCTGGCGGCCGTGCGCGCCGGCGCCAAGGCCAGGCTGCACGCGCACTGGGACATCTTCGCCGACCTGTATCCGGTGACCGGCGAACGCTTCATCGCCGGCCTGCAGCCGGGCGCGCTGGACCTGCTGGCCGCGGTCGTGTCGAAGTGGTCGGGTACGCGCCAGCACGTGAAGACGTCGCGGCCGGCGTTCTCGGCGCTGCTGGAGCGCATCGATTCGCATCCGGCGGTGGCACCGGTGTTCGGCCGCCATTGGCCGACGCCGGCACAGACGCCCACCGGCGCCTGACCGCGCGGAAGTTCAGGCCAGCAGGCCCATTTCCACGCCAGGGACCAGGTTCATGCGGCTGGCGAGGCCGGCGCGCAGCTCGAGCACGGTGCGCGCGTCGGGGCAGCTGGACATGCGCCACGGCTTCATGCCGGACACGACCTTGGTGACCACGCCGTCGGCGCTCAGGAAGACGACATCGACCGGCTGCGCGAAGCCGAAGGTATTGATGGAGCGGCAGCGCTTGACCCAGACGCCGCAGGACTTCTTGAGCTCGGGGGCGCCGGCCAGGCCGAGGAAGCGGCTGCGCCATTGACCGGTCGTGCGCACGGGGACGCGATTGCGCGTGCCGGGCACCTTGAGATCGATCGTCTGTGACATTGAATTCCTGCTCTCGTTTGCTTTTCTTGTTGCCGGAGCGGCTCCTCTTCGTGAGCCGAGCCCTTCCTTGACGATCCGTAGCTTACCTGTCGAGCGTGCGGAATTTCACGTCGACTCGGGTAAACCACGGCACACGAGACACACCGTTACGAGTGCGCAGTGACAAGGTGCATCGGCTCTTGACAAGCGCCTGGGTTCGAACAGGAACGGTGCGCGTTTCGCACCATGGCGGGCTGCCGGACGGGGGCCGCAGGTCTAGGCGTCGCGTTCCCAGAACACGCCGTCCTCGGTGATCATCGCGTCGAGCGGCATGTCGTGCGGCTCGGCCTCGAGCCAGGGCACATACCCGTGGCCGTATCCGATGCCCACCGTGAAGGGTCGCGGCGTGAGCGCGGCCAGCGTGCGGTCGTAGAAGCCGCCGCCGTAGCCCAGGCGCACGCCGTTGTCGCCGAAGCCCACGCAGGGCACCAGCAGCAACTCGGGCTCGAACTTGTCGGTGCCCTTGGGCTTGGGGATGCCGTAGGCGTCGTCTTCCATGGGGCAGCCGGGGTACCAGACATGGAAGTCGAGCTGCCTGGTCTCGCGGTCGATCACCGGCAGGCCGATGAGCCGGTAGGGCTCGCCCTCCGTCCAGCGGAACAGCGCGGGCATGGCGTCGAACTCGCCCTTGATGGGCCAGTAGGCGCCGATGGAGGTCTCCGGCCGGGTGACCAGCCACACACGCAGCACCTCCTGCAGGTGCACCGAGCGTTGGTGGCGGTCGGTCATCGCGAGCCGTTCGGCCTTCAGCTGGCGGCGCAGCGTGGGCTTGTCGCGGGCGGGCTCGAGCGAGAACTTCCAGGGCGGCGTGGTCATGGATGGATTGTGGGGGGCGACAAGGCATCCTGCAAATGCTGGAGGCATGCGGCAGATTCGCCGCTTAAACTGCGACGCATGAACGATTCCGGTTTCGTCAGCCATTGCCTGGAACTGCTGTCCCCGCTGGGCGGCACGTCGTCGCGCCGCATGTTCGGCGGCCACGCGCTCTACATCGACGGACTGTGCACGGCGCTGGTCATCCAGGACACGCTCTACCTGAAGGTGGACGACACGCACCGGGCCGTGTTCGAGCGCGCCGGCTGCACGCCTTTCACCTACGCGGGCAAGACTGCGGACGTCCGCGTGACGAGCTACTACACGGCGCCGGAGGAGGCGATGGAGTCGCCGGCCGAGATGCTGCCGTGGGCCCGCCGAGGCCTCGCCGCCGCCGTGGCCGCACGCGCGAAGACGCCGCCGGCGAAGAAGAAGGCCGCCGCGGCCAAGGCCCCGGCGAAGAAGGCTCCGGCGAAAAAGGTCGCTGCCCGGAAGGCCGCCAAGCCATGAACATGGGCCGCCAGCGCCCGCTGGTCCTCGACCACCTGCGCAGCTTCGAGGCCGTGGCCCGGCGCGCCGGCTTCGGCGCCGCGGCCGAGGAACTGCACGTCACGCAGTCGGCCGTCAGCCGCCAGATCAAGAGCCTCGAGGACGAGCTTGGCGCGCCGCTGTTCACGCGCGGCACGCGGCGCGTGGAGCTGACCCAGGCCGGCCAGTTGCTGCTGCGCGCGATCACGCCGGCGCTGGGCCGCATCGACAGCGCCGTGCGCCAGATCCGCCAGTTGCGCGGGCGGGCGCAGGTGAGCCTGTCCACCTTCCCGTCGTTCGCCTCGCTGTGGCTGCTGCCGCGCCTGCCCACCTTCGAGAAGGGCCAGCCGGCCATCGACATCCGCATCTCCGCCACCGACCGGCTGGTGGAACTGGACGATCCCGACCACGACCTCGTGCTGCGCCAGTGCCGCCCCGAGGACGCGCCGGCCGGCGCGATCCGCATGTTCGGCGAGGTGTGCACGCCGGTGATCGGCGCGAGCCTGGCCGACGCCATCGCGCGCGGCGCCGCGCCGCCGCTGAAGACGCCGCAGGACCTGGTGGACTGCACGCTCATCGAGATGGACGACGACCGCCCGAGCAGCGACGTGCTGGGCTGGCCCTACTGGCTGCTGCAGCGCGGCCTGGCACAGCTGGAGCCGCGGCGCTGGATCAGCGTCAACTTCACGCACCAGCAGGTGCAGACGGCGCTCGCCGGCCAGGGCGTGGCGCTGGCGCGCCTGCCCTTGATCCACGACGCGCTGGAGCGCGGCGACCTGATCGAGCCCTTCGGGCGCGAAGGCCGCATGACCTCGCCGTGGGCCTACTGGCAGATCGCGCTGAGCAGCGCACGGCCGCGGCCGGAGCTGGACAGCTTCAGCCAATGGTTGCAGCAGGCCGCGCGGGAGACGCGGCAGGCCATCGGAGAAGCCTAGGTCAGCAGGCCGAGCGCCATCTCGATCTGCTCGGTCGGGCTGCGCTTGAAGCCCGAGCGCGTGTAGCGCTGCAGGCGGCCCACGGCCAGGGCGGTGAGCGCCGAGGCGCGGCCGTTGGCGTCGACGGTGGGCGTCTGCGAGCCGGCGCGCTCGGCGGCGGCTCGCAACGACTGGCGCAGCTGCGACTCCACCTTGTCGAAGAACTGGTTCATGCGCGTGGACAGGCGCTCGTTCTCGAACACCAGCGCGTCGCCCACCATCACGCGGGCCATGCCGGGGTTCTTCTCGCCGAACTGCAGCAGCATGAAGACGATGCGGCGGGCCTGCAGCGCCGGGTCGGCGTCGCGCTCGGTGATCTGGTTGATCAGCGTGAAGATGCTCTGCTCGATGAACTCGATGAGCCCTTCGAACATCTGCGCCTTGCTGGCGAAATGGCGGTACAGCGCGGCCTCGCTCACCTGCAGCTTGGCGGCCAGCGCGGCCGTGGTGATGCGATCGGCGCCGGGCTCTTCCAGCATGGCGGCCAGCGTCTGCAGGATCTGCACGCGGCGTTCGCCCGGCTTGGGACGCTTGCGCGCCGGCGCGGCGCCCTCGGCCGCGTTGGGGGACTCGGTGCCCCCGTCGGCGCGGGCGTCGGCGGCGGCGTCCTCGTCGTTCAAGTCCCGACCTGCTTGCGGTGATGGCATCGTGATCTCGGGTGCCGGAATGCCGGAACCGGCTACGGCAGAAAGGTCGGTGGGAAGGTCTGGCATCGCTGACGGCGGCCGGCATGGCGCAGGGTGTGAACCCATTTTTGCACACCACTGCCGCGCTGCTGCCTGCAGGTAAACACCAAGCAAAGTTTCCGTGAAGGCCGGCACGGTCGAGGTTTGCACGGAGGTGGGCGCCGACTGCCCCAGTCGGGTGCCGGGCGCCCCGGGTTAGCCCAGCGAGCGCAAGTTGCGGATGATGCGCACGCCGCTCGGGTGGACCGTCCAGCGCCGGACGCGCGGGCCGGCGTGGGCGCCGCGGCGGGCGAAGCGCTGCATCCAGACCGGCTGCATGCCCACCCGGCGGGCCGCCAGCACGTTGTCCAGCGAGTCCTCCACCAGCACGCAGCGCGACGGGTGCACGCCCAGGCGCACGGCCACCTGGCGCAGCATGCGGCAGTCGGGCTTGGGCCGCCAGTCGCCGAACATGCGCATGTCCTCGATGGACAGCACCGCGTCGAACAGCTGCACGATGCCCAGCGCGCCCAGCACGCGCATCGCGTACGCGCGCGGCGCGTTCGTGAGCACGACGCGGCGCCCGCGCAGGCGCGCGATGGCCGCCAGGTCGTGGCGATGGCCCGTGACGCGCTGCTCCAGGCCCGGGAAGCGGTGCGTCTCGTGCAGGAAGTGCGCGGGGCTGACGTCATGGTGGCGCACCAGGCCCAGCATCGTCGAGCCGTAGCGACGCCAGTACCGGTCACGCAAGGCGTCGGCCTCCGCGGCGCTGACGCCCAGCGTGTCGACCACGTAGCTCCGCATGGTGTCGTTCATCTGCGCGAACACCCACGCGCCGGCGTCATGCAGCGTGTTGTCCAGGTCGAACAGCCAGACGCGTTCGTTCATCCATGTTCTCCGCGGGACAAGCCCCAGATGCCCCCCATCAGCAGCAGGGCGCCCAGCCACTGCGCCGGCTGCAGGCGCTCGCCGAGGAAGGCCGCGGCCAGCAGCACCGCCGTCAACGGCTCCACCAGCGTGGCCACGGTCAGCGCCGTGGGACTCAGGCGCGCCGCGCCCCAGCTGAATGCCAGCAGGGCCAGCGCCGCGGTGACCATGCCCAGGTAGAGCAGCCAGGCCTCGGGCGTGGCCTCGTGCGGCAGTTGCAGCGGCCAGACCAGGCCCGACAGGCCCATCACGGCGGTGGCCGCCAGGGTCAGCGCCGTGGTCGCGGTGCCCGCCCCCCATTGGCGCGAGATCGCCGGGCTCACGAGCGTGAAGCCCGCGTAGAGAAGCGCCGAGCCGACCGACGCTGCCACGCCCCACGCCCAGTCGTCCAGCGTGGCGCCGGGACGCGCGCCGCCCTCGGTACCGCCGCCAACGATCAGCAGCACCGTGCCGGCCAGCGACGCCCCCAGGATCGCCAGCAGCGCCAGGCTCGCGCGCTGGCGTCCCCGCGCGAGGGCCCACGCGGTGACGAAGACGGGCGGCAGGCACAGCGCGATCAGCGTGGGAATGGCCGCGCCGATGTGGGCGATGCCGATGAACCACAGCAGCACGTACGACGCCATCACGGCGCCGGCGGCCAGCAGCGGCGCGCCCTCGCGCAGGAGCCGGCCCCACGGCATCGAGCGCCCGAACACGAGCAGCAGCGACGCGGCGCCCAGCACGAAGCGCCAGAACGAGATGCTTTGCGGGTGGTAGCCGTGGCGGGCCACGAGCAGGTTCACCACCAGCGAGCCCGTGCCCCAGAGGAAAGCGGCGCCGCACGCCGCGCCGAGACGCAGGCCGGTTCCCGTCACCGGGCCCGGATCATGGTGCCGTAGGCCTGATCCGTCAGGATTTCCAGCAGCATCGCATGCGGCACGCGGCCATCGATGATGTGCACGGCGTTGACGCCCGACCGTGCGGCGTCGAGCGCCGACGCGATCTTGGGCAGCATGCCGCCCGAGATGGTGCCGTCGGCGAACAGGTCGTCGATCTGGCGCGCGCTCAGGTCGGTGAGCAGCTTGCCCTGCTTGTCCAGCACGCCCGGCGTGTTGGTGAGCAGCACCAGCTTCTCGGCGCCCAGCACCTCGGCCAGCTTGCCGGCCACGACGTCGGCGTTGATGTTGTAGCTGACGTTGCCCTCGCCGAAACCGATGGGGCTGATGACGGGGATGAACTGGTCGTCCTGCAGCGCCTTGACCACCGCCGGGTCGATGGAGACGATGTCGCCCACCCGGCCCACGTCGTGCTCGATCTCGGGGTTGTCCTTGTCCTGCATCTTGAGCTTGCGCGCGCGGATCATGCCGCCGTCGAAGCCGGTGAGGCCCACGGCCTTGCCGCCGGCGGAATTGATCAGGCCCACGATGTCCTGCTGCACCTCGCCGCCCAGCACCCATTCGACGACGTCCATCGTCTCCTGGTCGGTGACGCGCATGCCCTGGATGAAGGTGCCCTTCTTGCCGAGCTTGGACAGCGCCGAGTCGATCTGCGGGCCGCCGCCGTGCACCACGACAGGGTTCAGGCCCACCAGCTTCAGCAGCACCACGTCTTCCGCGAAGTCCTGCTGCAGCGCCGGCTCCGTCATCGCGTTGCCGCCGTACTTGATGATGATGGTCTTGCCGTGGAACTTGCGGATGTAGGGCAACGCCTGCGACAGGATCTCGGCCTTGTCGCGCGGGGCGATGTGCGAAAGATCGACCGACGCGTGCGTCGAATCGGCGGCGGAGGGGGTCGTGGGCGTGGTCATGCGGCGATTCTATTGACGTTGCGCGACGCACGCATGTCGATCCGGCCCGTTTTGACCCGGAGGCGCCGCCCACGCCTGCCGAGCAGCCTCTGTATTCCGGAAAGGCTCCCAGCGCGTTATGGAGATAGCAAGCACAATGGAATCATGAAACGCCTCCTCGCCACCGCCGCCCTGCTGGCCGTCTCGGCCTTCGCTTCCGCCCAGGCCCTCGTGGCCGGCGAGGTGAAGAAGATCGACAAGCCGGCCGGCCGCATCACCCTGAAGCACGCCGAGATCAAGGCCTACGACATGCCCGGCATGACCGGCGCGTACAAGGTGCAGGATCCGGCCATGCTCGACAAGGTGCAGGTCGGCGACCGGGTGCAGTTCAGCCTGGACCGCCTCAACTCGGTGTACACGATCACCAAGATCGACGTGCAGAAATAAATGGCGCCCGACGGTCGCTAGCGCTCCCTGCCCCCGAGGGGCCGGCCGCGAGCGGCCCGGCAAAGCCGGATCCGCCGCTCCCTTGACTCTCTTGGCCAGCGTCCGAGCGGCAGCGCCGGCCTGGAAAGGCTACTTCGCGGCCACGTCCAGCGGCTTCAGGTGCTCACTGAAGAAGGTCTCCATCGCGCCGTAGAAGTCGAACTGGTTCTCCTCGTTGTGGAAGCCGTGGCCCTCGTTGTCCTTGACCATGTACTGGACATCGACGCCGCGCTTCTTCAACGCGTCCACCATCTGGTCGCTCTCGGCCTTGTTGACGCGCGGGTCGTTGGCACCCTGCGCCACCAGCAGCGGCGTGACGATGCGGTCGGCGTGCAGGGCCGGCGACGTCGCCTCCAGCCGCGCCTTGTCGCGCACCGGGTCGCCCACCATGTCGTGGAACTGCGGCAGTTGCGGGCGCCAGTACGGGGGCACGGTGTTCATGAACGTGAGCAGGTTGCTGACGCCCACGTAGTCGACCGCCGCCGCGTAGAGGTCGGGCGTGAACGCGACGCCCGCCAGCGTGGCGTAGCCGCCGTAGCTGCCGCCGTAGATGCCCACGCGCTTCGGATCGGCGATGCCCTGCGCCACCAGCCACTTCACGCCGTCGGTGACGTCGTCCTGCATCTTCAGGCCCCACTGCCCGAAGCCCGCCTCCCAGAACTGCCGGCCGTAGCCGGTGGAGCTGCGGAAGTTCACCTGCAGCACGCAGTAGCCGCGGCTGGCCAGGAACTGCACCTCGGGGTTATAGCCCCAGGCGTCGCGCGCCCACGGGCCGCCGTGCGGGTTGACGACGCAGGCCAGATTCTTCCGGTCCGGCCGCCCCAGCACCGCCGCCGTCGGCAGCGTCAGGTAGCCGTGGATGGTCAGCCCGTCGCGCGACTTGTACTGGACGGGCGTCATCGGCGCCATCGCGTCCTCGGCGATCTTCGGGTTGATCACGGCCAGCTTGCCGAGCGTGTCGGCCCGGGCGTCGTAGAGATAGCGCGCGCCCTCGGTGCGGTCGTTGAACGCGGCGACGATGAACTTGTCCTCGTCCTTCGTGGCGCTCTGCACCAGGATGTCGTAGCCGGCCAGCTTCGCGCCCATGCGCTGCCAGGTGCGCTCGGTGCCGGCATCGAAGAACTTGCGCGACGTGCGGTCGTCGACGTACTCGGCGCGGGTCAGCTTCTTCAGCTTGCGCGACCAGACCGCGCCGGCGAGGTCGACGTCGGGCGCCTCGAACACCACCTGCTCCGCGTCGGGCTTGCTGACGTCGATCAGCACCAGCGCCTTCTTGTCGCGGCCCCGGTTGCTGATCGCGTAGAGCTTCCTGCCCGTGGTGTCGAAGAACTGCGGCGCGATCTCGGTCTTGTAGTCGGTGGACGCGAACGTGGTCCAGGCCGACTTCTCGTCGGCGCGGTACAGCAGCGTGGTGGTGAGGCCCTCGACCTTGGTGGCCATGCGGATGCGGCCCTGCTGGTCGGTCACCCAGCCGACGACGCCGCCCGGGTTCTCGGCCACCAGCGTCTGCGCGCCGGTGCGCAGGTCGACCTTGTAGACGTCGAACAGCTCGGGGTTGCGCTTGTTGCTCTGGACGAGGATGTGGTCCGGGTCGTCGGGCAGGTCGTCCAGCACCTCGGCGCGGATCTTGTCGCCCGGCGTCAGGTCGGTCACCTTGCCCGTGACCGTGTCGATGGCCACGACGTGGAAGTTCTCGTCGCCGCCGAAGTCCTTGCCGAACAGGATGGTGCGGCCGCTCTTCCAGCCGATGTCGGGCACGTCGCGCGCGGTCTCGTGCGTGAGCAGGCGCACGGGGCCGGTGGGCGTGCTGCCGGACAGCGCCTGCACGAACACGTTGCCGCGGCGGGTGCCGTCCGGCTGCGCGACCGGCGCGATCCACGCGAGCTGCCTGCCGTCCGTCGACACGCGGAAGTGGCCGCGCTCGGGCTGGCTGAAGAAATCCTTGATGGGAATGGCGGCGGCCTGCTGGGCCCAGGCCGGCAGGCCGGCGCCCAGGCAGGCCAGCGCGGCGGCGATCGGGGAGAGGACGCGGACGAAACGACGGACGTTCATCGGAATGGCTCCTTGAGTGAGTGATCGTGCACGGCACGGCGGCCGCGCCGCGCAGTGTGCATCCGATTCACGACCCCGCCCGCGGCGGTGCGACGAACCGCCCTTTTCACGGGACGATCCGCCGCCTGGCGGCGCTCAGAAGTGGATGCCGCGCATCATCTGCTGCATGGCGACGGCCTCGGCCGACAGCTTGGGCTTGCCGCTCTTGTCGCCGCTGGCCGCCGGCGAGTCGGGGAACATGCGGAACGTGGTGTTGCTCACGATCTGCGCCACGCGCGGCACGAACGCGTGCAGCACCTCGCCGAACACGCCCAGGCGGGTGGCGATGCGCACCGGCTTCTCCACGCAGGCCTGCGCGATCATGTCGGCGGCCTCCTCGGGCGACAGCGTGGGCACGTTGTTGTAGATCTTGGTGGGCGCGATCATCGGCGTGCGCACCAGCGGCATGTTGATGGTGGTGAAGGTGACGCCCACGTCGGCGTACTCGCTCGACGCGCAGCGCGTCCACGCGTCCAGCGCGGCCTTGCTGGCCACATAGGCCGAGAACCGCGGCGCGTTGGTGAGCACGCCGATGGAGCTGATGTTGACGACGTGGCCCTTCTTCCTGGCCACCATGCCGGGCAGCACGCCCATCGTCACGCGGATGCAGCCGAAGTAGTTGAGCTGCATCGTGCGCTCGAAGTCGTGGAAGCGGTCGTAGCTCGCCTCGATGGCGCGGCGGATCGAGCGGCCGGCGTTGTTGATCAGGAAGTCGACGCCGCCCAGCGTCTCGTCGAGCCAGGCGATGAAGGCCCGCGTGGGCGCATCGTCGGCGATGTCGACCGCGTAGGTGTGCACCTGAGCGTCGGCGCGGCCGCTGTTCTTCGCGAAGGCAAGGATCTCCTTCCTGGCCTCGGCGAGCTTGTCCGCGTCGCGGGCGCAGATCACGGTGATCGCGCCGGCCTCGGCGAACTTGCAGGCAGCGGCGAGGCCGATGCCCGACGAGCCGCCGGTGACCAGCACCACCTTGCCCGCGACCGTGCCCTTGAGGCTGTGGTCGATCTTCAGCGCCGGGTCGAGGTGGCGCTCCCAGTAGTCCCACAGGCGCCACGCGTAGTCCTTCAGCGGCGGGCAGGCGATGCCCGAGCCCTTGAGTGCCTTCTGCGTGTCGCGGTCGTCGAAGCGCGTGGGGTAGTTGACGAAGGTGAGGATGTCTTCCGGCAGGCCGAGATCCTTCATCACCGCGTTGCGCACGCGGCGCACCGGCGCCAGCGCCATCAGGCTCTTCTTGACGCCGCGCGGGATGAAGCCCAGCAGCGCGGCGTTGACGAACACGTTCATCTTCGGCGCGTGCGCCGCCTTGGAGAAGATGGCCAGCACGTCGCCCACGCGCAGGCCCTCGGGGTCGACCAGGTGGAAGCACTGGCCGCTGCCTTCGAGCGGGCCATGGCTGATGTGGTCGAGCGCGGACACGACGAAGTCCACCGGCACGATGTTGATGCGCCCGCCCTCGAGGCCGATGGACGGCATCCACGGCGGCAGGACCTGGCGCATGCGCTGGATCAGCTTGAAGAAGTAGTACGGGCCGTCGATCTTGTCCATCTCGCCCGTGGTCGAGTCGCCCACCACCATCGCGGGGCGGTACACCGTCCACGGCACCTTGCACTCGGTGCGCACGATCTTCTCGGACTCGTGCTTGGTGGCGAAGTACGGGTGGTCGAGGTTATCGGCCTCGTCGAACATGTCCTCGCGGAACACGCCTTCGTACAGCCCCGCGGCCGCGATCGACGACACGTGGTTGAAGCGCTTCGCCTCGATGGCCTTGGCGAATTCCACCGCGTTGCGCGTGCCGTCGACGTTGACGGCCACCTGCGACTCCTCGTCGGCCGACAGGTCGTAGACCGCGGCCAGGTGGTACATCTGGTCGATGTGGCCCTTGAGCGCCTTGACCTGGTCGGCCGCCACGCCCAGCTTCTTGCCGGTGAGGTCGCCCGTGACGGGAACGGCGCGGCCCTTGGCGGCCCCCCAGTACGCGAGCAGTTCGGGCACCTTGCCCTCGGAGCCCGGGCGCAGCAGGAAATACACCGTGGCGCCGCGGCGGGCGAGCAGGGACTTGACGAGTCGCTTGCCGATGAAGCCGGTGGCCCCGGTCACGAAATACTGCATTCGGTGTCTCCTCTGGTGGAACGGTCGTTTGCAGCCGATTGTGGGACAAGGCCGAGCGCGGGTGCACGCGTGTTTGTCCGATGCAACGTCCCTCGGCTGGGGTAGAGCGGCCACCCTACGCGATTAGGTTTCGCGCTCCATTGGCGGGCCCTATATTCCAGTCTCGACCCGAGTGGTCACGCCCCCTCCAAGCAACAAAAGGATCACGACATGGTCAAGAAGCTCTCCAAGATCGCCGCCAAGAAGGCTGCCTCCGCCGCCGGCCTGCTCGACAGCCAGCTCGCCAGCTCCGTCAAGGACTCCGCGCAGCAGATCTGGCTCGCCGGCATGGGCGCGTTCGCCAAGGCCCAGGCCGAAGGCGGCAAGGTGTTCGAGGCACTGGTCAAGGAGGGCGTCAGCCTGCAGCGCAAGACGCAGGCCGTCGCCGAAGAGAAGCTGGGCGACGTCACCGGCAAGATGAGCTCGATGGCCTCGGAAGTCACCAACAAGGCCGGCGCCTCGTGGGACAAGCTCGAGAACATCTTCGAGGAGCGCACCGCCAAGGCACTCGGCAAGTTGGGCGTGCCTACCGCCAAGGACGTGGCCGAACTGACGCGCCGCGTCGAGGAACTGGGCGCCGCCGTGGCGAAGCTGTCGAAGTCGCCGAAGGCCGCCCCGGTCACGGCCGCCGCGAAGGCGCCCGCAAAGAAGGTCGCTGCCAAGGCGCCCGCCAAGAAGGCCGCCGCCAGGCGCGTGCCCGCCAGGAAGGCCGCGCCGGCCGCCTGATCGGCCCCTTGCAAGCCGCTGCCGCGGCGGGTCAGCCCAGGTAGCGCTTCTCCAGGTGCGCCTTGAAGTGCGCCGGATTCAGCGTCTCGCCCGAGGCGCGCACGGCCAGTTCGTCGCTCGTCCAGCGGCTGCCCTGCAGCCAGATGTTCTCGCGCAGCCAGTCGAACACCGGCGTCAGGTTGCCGGCCGCGATCTGGGCGTCGAGGTCGGGCATCTGGCGGCGCATCGCGGCGAACCACTGCGCCGCGTACATCGCGCCCAGCGAGTAGCAGGCGAAATAGCCGAACAGGCCCTCGGGCCAGTGCACGTCCTGCATCGGGCCGTCGCGGAAGTTGCCGCGCGTGTCCACGCCCAGCAGCTTCATCATCTGCTCGTCCCACAGCGCGGGGATGTCGTCGACCTGGTAGGTGCCCTCGATGAGGCCGCGCTCGAGCTCGTAGCGCATGATGACGTGGGCCGGGTACGTGACCTCGTCGGCGTCGACGCGGATGGTGCCGGGCTGCACGCGCGTGAGCAGGCGCTGCAGGTTGTCGGTGGCCAGCGCGGGCTGGTCGCCGAACGTGGCGCGGATGCGCGGGGCGATGTGCGCGACGAAGCCCGGGTGGCAGCCCACCTGCATCTCGAACGACAGGCTCTGGCTCTCGTGGAACGCCATCGAGCGCGCCTCGGCCACCGGCTGGCCCAGCAGCTCGCGCGGCAGGTTCTGCTCGTAGCGGCCGTGGCCGGTCTCGTGCACGGTGCCCATCAGGCTCTGCACGAACTCGTCGTCGCGGAAGCGGGTGGTGAGGCGCACGTCCTCGGGCACGCCGCCCGAGAACGGGTGCGCGCTGACGTCGAGCCGGCCGCCGTCGAAATCGAACTGCAGCACGCGCATGACCTGCTCGCACAGGTCGCGCTGCCTGGCCAGGTCGAACGGGCCTTGCGGCACCAGCGTCCGCTCGTTCGCCTGCTTGTGGGTGATGCGGGAAATGAGGCCCGGCAGCCATTCCTTGACGTCGCCGAAGATGCGGTCGATGGTGGCGCCGCGCATGCCCGGCTCGTAGCGGTCGATGAGCGCGTCGTAGGGCGACAGGCCGCTCCTGTCGGCCAGGAAGCGCGCCTCCTCGCGGCCCACCTCCAGCACGCTCTTCAGGTTGACGGCGAAGCCCGCCCAGTCGTTTTCCTTGCGTTGTGTGCGCCACGCGTATTCGCAGCGCGAGGTGGCCAGCGCGCGGCGCTCCACCAGTTCGGCCGGCAGCGCGTTGGCGCGGAACCAGTCGCGCTCGATCTCGCGCAGGTTGGCGCGCTGCGCGTCGCTGAGCGCCTCGTCCTTCGCGCGGGCGAGGTGGTTCTTCAGCGCCGGTTCGGTGCGCATGCCGTGCGTGAGCATCGCGATCTCGGCCAGCGCCTGGCCGCGCGCGGTGTTGCCCTTGGGCGGCATGTTGGCGGCCTGGTCCCAGCTGGCCATGCTTTGCAGGTGGCCCAGGCGGTAGAGCCGCTGCCAGGTGGCAGTGAGGGCGTCGTAGGAAGGCGTGGCGGTGGCGGTCATGGTTTGTCCCTGAAGTCGTTGTTCCGGAAGGTTCGTCGCGCGAAGCCCCGGCGCCAGCATTTTCGCCGGGCCCCCGATGATCGCCGCCTCCCCATTTGCCCGCACACCCCCAGATGGGCGAGGCGCGAAGCCTTTCAGATGCCGCGCGACGTCAGCCAGGGCTGCAGGTGCGGCCACAACCACACCAGCGCCGTGGTGTAGACCAGGTAGCGCAGGAACTTGCCGATGGCCATGTAGCCCACGCAGGGCCAGAACGGCAGCCTCAGCCAGCCGGCCACGGCGCACAGCGGGTCGCCCACCACCGGCAGCCAGCTGAGCAGGCAGGCACGCGTGCCGTAGCGCTCCACCAGCGCCCGCGCGCGCCGGCTGGCCGGCCCGGGCGGCTTCTTGTGGGCGAGGCCTTCGTAGGCCCGTTCGGCGCCGTAGCCCGTGGCCCAGCTGATGGCCCCGCCGATGGTGTTGCCCAGCGTGGCGACGACGATCGCCCACCAGACGAGCGCGGGATTGAGCAGCACCAGCCCGGCGAGCGCGGGCTCGGAGCCCAGCGGCAGCAGCGTGGCCGACACCAGCGAGACGACGAACAGCGTCAGCAGCCCGTACTGCGGCAGCGACAGCCAGGCGATGACGCCGGCGAACCAGTGATCCATGCGACCGCATTGTGCGCGAGCGCGGCACCTGTGCGGATTCGCACGCGCCGGGGCGCCCGCGCCACGGACGGGGAGCCGCCGTCCGGCTATACTTCTGCCTCGTTTTGCAGCACACCCTGCCTGTCCGACCCTCGCTCGACAGCCGCTGCACCCCACTCCACCCCGCAAGCCTTCCCCCCATGCACATTGGCGCGATCGAGCTGCCGAATGCCTTGTTCGTCGCTCCCATGGCCGGGGTGACGGATCGGCCTTTCCGCATGCTTTGCAAGCGCCTCGGGGCGGGCTACGCGGTCAGCGAGATGGTCACGTCGCGCAAGGACCTGTGGCACACGCTCAAGACCTCGCGCCGCGCCAACCACGACGGCGAGACGGCGCCGATCTCGGTGCAGATCGCCGGCACCGACGCCCAGATGATGGCCGACGCCGCGCGCTACAACATCGACCGCGGCGCCCGGATCATCGACATCAACATGGGCTGCCCCGCCAAGAAGGTCTGCAACAAGTGGGCCGGCTCGGCGCTGATGCAGGACGAGCCGCTGGCCCTCGAGATCGTCGAGGCCGTGGTGGCCGCGTGCGCGCCCGCCAACGTGCCCGTCACGCTGAAGATGCGCACCGGCTGGTGCGACACCGAGCGCAACGCGCTGCGCATCGCCCGCGCGGCCGAGAGCGCCGGCGTGGCCATGGTCACCGTGCACGGCCGCACCCGCGAGCAGGGCTACAAGGGCTTCGCCGAGTACGACACCATCGCCGCGGTGAAGGCCGCGCTGCGCATCCCCGTGGTGGCCAACGGCGACATCGATTCGCCCGAGAAGGCCGCCGCGGTGTTGAAGGCCACCGGCGCCGACGCGCTGATGGTGGGCCGCGCGGCGCAAGGCCGCCCGTGGATCTTCAACGAGATCGCCCACTACCTGGCGACGGGGCAGCGCCTCGCCGCCCCGGCCACGCGCGACGTCGCGCGCTGGCTCACCGAACATCTGCACGACCACTACGGCCTCTATGGCGAGGACCTGGGCGTGCGGACGGCCCGCAAGCACATCGGCTGGGCCGTCCACGCGCTCCCGGGAGGGCCGGAGTTCCGCGCGGTGATGAACACGCACGCCGACTGCAGGACGCAGATGGCCGGCGTGACCGACTACTTCGACCAGCTGGCCGACCGCTACACCCTGTGGCCGGCCGCCAACGAAGCGCAGCTACAACAAGAAGCCTGAGAGCATGAGCAAGAAACAGATCGAAGCCTGCGTCCGCGAGACGCTGGAACAGTATTTCAAGGACCTGCACGGCGTCGAGCCGAACTCGATGCACGAGATGTTCATGAACACCGTCGAGAAGCCCCTGCTGGACGTCGTGCTGCGCCACGCCGACGGCAACCAGAGCAAGGCTGCCGAGTGGCTGGGCATCAACCGCAACACGCTGCGCCGCAAGCTGCTCGAGCACAAGCTCGTCGACCAATAAGATTTCATTTCCGGAAGAACGAACCATGTCCCTCACCGCCCTGCTCTCCGTCTCCGACAAGACCGGCATCGTCGAGTTCGCACGCACGCTGCACGACAGCGGCGTGAAGCTGCTGTCCACCGGCGGCACGGCCAAGCTGCTGGCCGAGAACGGCCTGCCCGTGACCGAGGTCTCGGAGATCACCGGCTTTCCCGAGATGCTCGACGGCCGCGTGAAGACGCTGCACCCGCGCGTGCACGGCGGCCTGCTGGCGCGGCGCGACGTGCCCGAGCACATGGCCGCGCTCAAGGAGCACGGCATCGGCACCATCGACCTGCTCGTCATCAACCTGTACCCGTTCGCCAAGGCCACCGCGAATCCCGACTGCACGCTGGAGGACGCGATCGAGAACATCGACATCGGCGGCCCCGCGATGCTGCGCGCCGCGGCCAAGAACTGGCAGGACGTGGCCGTGGTGATCGACCCCGCGGACTACCCGCAGGTGATCGCCGAACTCAAGTCGCCCGAAGGCCTGCGGAAGAAGACCAAGTTCGCGCTCGCCAAGAAGGTGTTCGCGCACACGGCGGCCTACGACGGCATGATCACCAACTACCTCACGGCGCTCGAGGACGGCGCCGAGAGCCACGGCGAGGCCGTGCCCAAGCGCGGCGACTGGCCCGCCACCTTCACGCTGCAGCTCACCAAGGTGCAGGACATGCGCTACGGCGAGAACCCGCACCAGGGTGCCGCGTTCTACCGCGACGCGCAGCCCGCGCCGGGCACGCTGGCCGGCTGGCACCAGCTGCAGGGCAAGGAACTCTCGTTCAACAACATCGCCGACTCCGACGCGGCGTGGGAATGCGTCAAGACCTTCGACGTGCCCGCGTGCGTGATCGTCAAGCACGCCAACCCGTGCGGCGTGGCCATCGGCGCCAGCGCGGCCGAGGCCTACGCCAAGGCCTTCAAGACCGACCCGACGTCGGCCTTCGGCGGCATCATCGCCTTCAACCGCACGCTGGACGGCGCCGCGGCCGAGGCCGTCGTGCGGCAGTTCGTCGAAGTCGTGATCGCCCCGTCGGTCACGCCGGAAGCGCGCACCATCTTCGCCGCCAAGCAGAACGTGCGCGTGCTCGAGGTGGCGCTGCCGGAAGGCGGCCACGCGATGAACGCGGTCGACATGAAGCGCGTGGGCGGCGGCGTGCTGCTGCAGTCCTCCGACGCGCGCAACGTGGCGCAATCCGAGCTGAAGATCGTCACCAAGGTGCAGCCCACGGCCGCACAGATGGTCGACCTGATGTTCGCGTGGAAGGTGGCCAAGTTCGTCAAGAGCAACGCCATCGTCTTCTGCGCCAACGGCATGACCATGGGCGTGGGCGCCGGCCAGATGAGCCGCATCGACTCGGCCCGCATCGCCGGCATCAAGGCCGAGAACGCCGGCCTCACGCTCAGGGGCACGGCCGTCGCCAGCGACGCGTTCTTCCCGTTCCGCGACGGGCTGGACGTGGTCTGCGACGCCGGCGCCACCTGCGTCATCCAGCCGGGCGGCTCGATGCGCGACGAAGAGGTGATCAACGCGGCCGACGAGCGCGGCATCGCCATGGTGCTCACCGGCACGCGCCACTTCCGTCACTGATCCCCTCGAATCCGCCGCTGGTGGCCACGCGCGTTGCCGGCGGGCGGCGGCTGGGCGAGGATGCGTGTCCTGAACGAGGGACACGCCATGAACCAACTTCGCCGCGCCGCGGGCCTCGTGCTTCCGCTGGCGATCGCGCTGGCATCGTCACCCGCGGCGGCCGACGACTGGCGGGCGCTGAATCGCCAGGCCCGCGCGCAGTCCAGGGCGGGCGACCACGCCGGCCTGCACGACACCCTCGTGCAACTCGCGCCGGCGTTGCCCGGCAGCGCGACCATCGTCTACAAGCTCGCGGCCAGCGCCGCGAAGCTAGCGCACGCCGACGAGGCGATCGCGGCGCTGACACGCCTGGCCGACGCCGGACTCGTCTTCGACCTGGCCAAGGACGCCGACTTCGCATCGCTTGACGAACGCCCCGACTTCCGCGCGCTGCGCGAGCGCCTGCTCGCCAACCAGGCCGCCATCGGCGCTTCCACGCGCCTGATGGCCTTCGCCGCCACCGACGCGCTGCCCGAATCGCTGGCCTGGGACGCGCGCACGAAGCGCCTGTTCGTGAGCGACGTGCGCCACTGCGAGATTCGCGTCGTCGCCGACCCGGCGCGCGCGGGCGCGACCGACCGCCGCTTCGCGCGCCTGCCGTCTTCGGTCTTCGCACTCGGCATCGACGACAGGCGCCACCGGCTCTGGGCCACGATCGCCACCGTGGCACAGGCCGACGGCTGCGGCGAAGGGCCGCCGTCCGCGGAACGCACCGCGCTCGTGGCGCTGGACCTGCGCACCGGCCGCGTCGTGCAACGCGTGGAGGCCGGCCTGCCCGGCGTGCTGGGCGACATGCTGGTGGCCGGCGACGGCACGGTCTACGCGTCTGAGAGCGTGCACGGCGCGGTGCTGCGCCTGCGGCCCGGCGCGCGCGCGTTCGAACGCCTGGACGCGGCCGGCGACTTCGCCTCGCCGCAGACGCCCGCGCTGTCGGCCGACGGCCGCACGCTGCTCGTGCCGGACTACGCGCGCGGCATCGCGTTGCTCGAGCTCTCCGGTTGTCCCTGCGCGGCGCGCTGGCCCGCCAACGGCGCTGGCGTGTTCACCGCCGGCATCGACGGCCTCGTGCGCGACGACGCGACGCTGGTGGCCGTGCAGAACGGCCTCTCGCCGCCGCGAGTGATCCGCTTCTCCGACGACCTGCAGCGCCAGCAGGTGCTCGAGTCGGGCACGCCGGGGCTGGGCGAGCCGACGCATGGCATCGTGGTGGGCCGGTCGCTGTGGTTCATCGCCGACGTCGGCTGGGATCGCTTCGAGGACTCCGGCAAGCGCAAGGCCGATGCCGCGCCGTCGCATGCCGAACTGCGCGCCTTGCCGCTGGGAGCACCCCTGTAGCCTCTACACTGCCGGCATGAACAGAGCCGATGCAATGGGCTTCGTGCTGGCAGCCGTCGCGCGGCTGATCACCGGCGCGCAAGGCCACTGGAAGGGCGTCCCGCCGAAAGCGGAACAGCGCATCTACTTCGCCAACCACCAGAGCCACCTCGACTGGGTGCTCGTCTGGGCCACGCTGCCTTCCGACCTGCGGGCGCAGACCCGGCCCATCGCCGCCGCCGACTACTGGACGAAGACGCCGCTCAAGCACTGGATCACGCGCGAGGTGTTCCGCGCCGTGTACGTCGACCGCGAGCGCAAGGAGGGCGGCCCCGATCCGCTGGAGCCACTGATCGCCGCGCTGGAACAAGGCGACTCGCTGGTGATCTTTCCCGAGGGCACGCGCAGCAACAAGGGCTTGCCGCAGGACTTCAAGAGCGGCCTCTACCGGCTCGCGAAGCAGTTCCCCGCCGTGCAGCTGATCCCGTGCTGGATCGACAACGTGCAGCGCGTGATGCCCAAGGGCGAAGTGGTGCCGGTGCCCATCCTGTGCACCGTCACCTTCGGCGCGCCCTGCCAGCTCGCCGAGGACGAGCCCAAGGCGGATTTCCTGGCGCGCGCGCGTGAGGCCGTCATCGCGCTGAAGCCGGGGGGTGCCGCATGAGATACCTCCAATCGCTCAGCGCGACGCAGCAGATCGGGCTGCTGTTCCTGATCCTGTTCGGCGGGCTGCTGCTCGTCTCGGCCGGCGCCGTCTTCGCGGCGATGCGCGACAAGTCGCCGCAGGACGACCACGGCCTGCCGAAGTTCGCCGCCGACCTGCGCGCCACGTGGACCGGTGCCATCGTGTTCTGGCTCGCCTGGGTGTCGGGCGCGCCCGGCGCCACCTTCCTGTTCGCGGTGATCTCGTTCCTCGCGCTGCGCGAGTTCGTCACGCTGATGCAGACGCGCCGCGCCGACCACCGCAGCCTGATGCTGGCCTTCTTCGTGGTGCTGCCGGTGCAATACGTGCTGGCCGGGGCGCGCAGCTTCGACCTGTTCACGGTGTTCATCCCGGTCTATGTGTTCCTGGCCATCCCCGTGCTGAGCGCGCTGGGCGGCGATCCGCTGCGCTTCCTGGAGCGCAACGCGAAGATCCAGTGGGGCGTGATGGTGTGCGTGTTCGGCCTGTCGCATGCGCCTGCGCTGCTGCTGCTGGACTTCCCGCACGTGCAAGACCGCGGCCCGTTCCTGGTGTTCTTCCTGGTGGTGGTGACGGTGACCGCGCAGATGCTGGAGACCTTCATCAGCGGCCGCCTGCGCCGCCGCCCGGTGGCCCGCATGATCGACCGCAGCTTCGGCCTGCGCGCCTGGGGCCTGGCCTGCCTGGGCGCTGCCGTCGTCGGCGGCCTGCTGTTCTGGATCACGCCGTTCAAGCTGCCGCAGGCGATGGTGATGGCGCTGATCGCCGGCGCGGCCGGCACCCTGGGCGAGTTCGTGATGACGGCGCTGAAGCGCGACGCCGGCGTCAACTACTGGGGCAACACGGGCCAGGTGACCGGCGCCGTCGGGCTGCTGGACCGCGTGGCGCCGCTGTGCTTCGCCGCGCCCGTGTTCTTCCATTCCGTGCGCTGGTACTTCCAGCTCAAGTCATGATCCGCATCCTCGGCATCGACCCCGGCCTGCGCACCACCGGCTTCGGCGTGATCGAGGCCGAGGGCGCCACGCTGCGCTACGTGGCCAGCGGCACGATCAGCACCACGCAGCACGCCCTCGGCGACCTGCCGGGACGCATCAAGGTGCTGTTCGAGGGCGTGCGCGAGGTGGTGCAGCGCTACCAGCCGCAGCAGGCGTCCATGGAGATCGTGTTCGTCAACGTCAACCCGCAGAGCACGCTGCTGCTGGGCCAGGCGCGCGGCGCGGCCATGGCGGCGCTGGTGGCGGCCGACCTGCCGGTGTCCGAGTACACGGCCGTGCAGATGAAGAAGGGCATCGTCGGCCACGGCCAGGCGAAGAAGGAGCAGGTGCAGCAGATGGTGGCGCGCCTGCTGGGCCTGCCCGGCCTGCCCGGCAAGGACGCCGCCGACGCCCTCGGGCTGGCGATCGTGCACGCCCATGCCGGCCACACGCTTGCCGCGCTGGCCGCCGCCACCCCCCTGGCGCGCAAGCAGCACGCCCAATATCGCGGCGGTCGTACATACTGAGGTCCGGACACACTGCCTTCCAGACGAGACCCCATGGCCGACGCTACCCCCTACTTCGGAATCGCTCCCTTCGTGCTGGGCATGAGCCGCGAGCTCGTGCGCGCCACCGCCGGCAAGCCAGACTCCGTGGAAACGTCCGCGGACGACGAAGGCAGTGCCGTGGAGACCTGGTTCTACCAGGGCGGCGACATCGAGCTCGAGTTCGAGGCCGTGCCCGACTCCAAGCTCGAGTCCATCACCGCGTGGTCGGCCGACATCACCGTCAACGGCGTGGCGCTCATCGGCTGCGAGCTGGCCGACCTGAAGCGCCACGCGCGCGACGCCGACATCCACGACCTCGAACTCACCGACGACTTCGCCGACTCCGGCCAGTGCTGGCAAAGCGAGCAGCACGGCCTGATGCTGTGGGTGGCCAAGGGCAAGGTGGTCAACCTGACCATCTTCCCGCGCTTCGACGACAGCGGCGAGGAGCCGCAGTGGCCGGAGTGACCACCCCCTAACACCCGTCCCGTCGTCCCCCGGCCTTCCGGCATCGTCGCCGGCAGCGCCCGCACGAAGCCCCGCGCTTCGCCGGGCACGCCCGGGTCAGGACGCCGGCGTCTCCGGCATCGTCCAGCCGCCGCCCAGCGCCCGGTACACCGCGATCCGGTTCTGCAGCAACGCCAGCTTCACCTGCACCAGCGCCTGCTGCGACGCGAACAGCGAACGCTGCGCATCGAGCTGGTCCAGCGAGCTCGCCACGCCGTTGGTGAACAGCAGGTCGGAGAGCTTGTAGCGCGCCGCCTCGGCATCGGTCTCGGCCTGTTGCGCCGAGAGCTGGTCGGCCAGCGTGGCGCGGCCGGCCAGGGCGTCGGCCACGTCGCGGAACGCCACCTGCACGGCTTTCTCGTACTGGACCACCGCGAGATCGCGCTGGGCCTCGCTCACGCGCAGGTTGTTGCGCGTGCGGCCGGCGTCGAACAGCGGCAGCGTCACCTGCGGGATGAAGCTCCAGGCCGAGTGGTCGAACAGCCCGTTGAGCGACGTGCTCGCCGTGCCGTAGCTGCCGGTGAGCGAGATCGTGGGGAAGAACGCCGCGCGCGCGGCACCGATGTTGGCGTTGGCCGCGATCAGCTGCTCCTCCGCCTGGCGCACGTCCGGGCGGCCCAGCAGCACCTCCGACGGCAGGCCGGCCGGCACGTCGGGCAACGCCATGTCGTCCCACGCCGTCGCCGCAGGCTGCTGCGCCGGCAGCGGGCCGCCGATCAGCAGCTCCAGCGCGTTCTGGTCCAGCGCGCGCTGGCGTTGCGCGGTCACGAAGGCGACGCGAGCGCTCTCCACCAGCGACTTGTTCAGCTGCAGGTCGATGCTGGAGGCCACGCCGTTGTCGAAGCGCAGCTGGATCAGCTTAAGCGTGTCGGTACGCGTGGAGAGCGTCTGCCGCGCGACATCCAGCAAGGCCTGGTCGCCGGCCATCGCGTAGTAGGCGTTGGCTACCGACGCGATCAGCGAGATCTGCGCCGCCTTGCGCGCCTCCTCGGTGGCCGAGAGCTGCGCGAGCGCGGCGTCGGTCAGCGAGCGCACGCGGCCCCACAGGTCGACCTCGTAGCCGGCCACCGCCAGGCCCACGGTGTTGAGGGTCTGGATGCCGGTCTCGCGCGTGCGCGTGCCCTGCAGGTTGATGGTGGGGAAGTCGTTGGCGCGGCTCAGGCCCACCTGCGCGCGCGCGACCTCGATGTTGAGCATGGCCACGCGCAGGTCGCGGTTGTTGGCCAGCGCGGCCGAGATCAGCTGATCCAGGCGCGCGTCCTTGAAGTAGGCCTGCCACGGCTGCGCCGCGGGCGCGACGTCGGTGGACGGCGCGGCGGCCGATGCCGCGGCCGACGGGAACGCCGCCGCCACGGGCGCAGCGGGGCGCTCGTAGCGTGGCGCCATCGTGGAGCAGGCGCACAGCGCGGCGGCGAGCGCCACGCAGGAGAGGGAACGACTCGTCACGAGGGATTTGCGGATGCAGGAATTGCGCATGGCCTCATTCCTTGAAGGATCGCGAGTGCGCGAGATCGAAGTCGTGCTGGCGCTTGCTGCCCTTGAACAGCGAGCGCACGAGTACGAAGAACAGCGGCACGAAGACGACGCCGATGAGCGTGGCCGTGGCCATGCCGCCCATCACGCCGGTGCCGATGGCGCGCTGGCTGGCCGAGCCGGCTCCGGTGGAGATGGCCAGCGGCAGCACGCCCAGCATGAACGCCAGCGAGGTCATGATGATGGGACGGAAGCGCAGGCGGATGGCCTCCAGCGCCGCGTCGACGGCGCTCTTGCCCTGCGCCTGCAGGTCCTTCGCGAACTCGATGATCAGCACCGCGTTCTTCGCCGACAGGCCGATGATGGTGATCAGGCCCACCTTGAAGTAGACGTCGTTGGCGAAGTCGCGCGACCACGCGCCCAGCAGCGCGCCCAGCACGCCCACCGGCACCACCAGCAGCACGGCCGCCGGAATGGACCAGCTCTCGTACAGCGCGGCCAGGCACAGGAACACCGCCAGCATCGAGAACGCGAGCAGGATGGGCGCGGTCGAGCCCGAGAGCTTCTCCTCGCGCGACTGGCCCGTCCACTCGTAGCCGAAGCCCGCCGGCAGCTGCGTGGCCAGCCTCTCCATCTCGTCCATCGCCTCGCCGGTGCTGTGGCCGGCCGACGCGTCGCCGGCGATGCGCATGGCCGGATAGCCGTTGTAGCGGATGCTCTGCACCGGGCCCGTGACCCAGTGCACGCTCGCGAACGCCGACAGCGGCACCGGCTGGCCGGTGGCGTTGACCGCGTTCAGCCGCAGCAGGTCCTCGGGCTGCATGCGCGCCTGCTGGTCGGCCTGCACCACCACGCGCTGCAGGCGGCCGGCGTTCGGGAAGTCGTTGATGTAGGCCGAGCCGAAGCCGGTGGAGATCGCCGAGTTGATGGCGGCGAAGCCCACGCCCTGGCTGGCGGCCTTCTCGCGGTCGATCGTGACCTCCAGCTGCGCGGCGTCTTCCAGCCCGTCGGGGCGGATGCCGGCCAGGATCGGGTCCTTGGACGCCAGTCCCAGCAGCTGGTTGCGGGCCGCGAGCAGCGCGTCGTGGCCCAGGCCGCCGCGATCCTGCAGGCGGAAGCTGAAGCCCGACGCGGTGCCCAGCTCGGGGATGGGCGGCGGGCTCAGCGGGAAGATGAACGCATCGCGCACGTGCGACAGCGCGCCGAACGCGCGCCCCGCCACCGACTGCGCCGCGTGTTCCTTGCCCTTGCGCTCGTCCCAGTCCTTGAGCGTGACGAACGCCAGCGCGGCGTTCTGGCCCGAGCCCGAGAACGAGAAGCCCAGCACGCCGACCATGCTCTGCACCTCGGGCTGCTTGAGCACGTAGCCTTCGACCTGCTTCATCACGTCCAGCGTGCGGTTGCGCGTGGCGCCCGGCGGCAGCTGCACGTTGACGATCAGGTAGCCCTGGTCCTCGCCCGGCAGGAACGACGCCGGCAGCTTCACGAAGAACAGCACGACGCCGCCCACGATCACGGCGAAGAACATCAGCATGAACCGGCGGCCGGTGCGGCCCAGCGCGCGCGCCACCAGGCCCTCGTACCCATGCGTCACCTTGTCGAAGTTGCGGTTGAACAGGCCGAAGAACCCGCGCTTGGCATGGTGGTGGCCGGCCTCCACGGGCCGCAGCAGCATGCCGCACAGCGCCGGCGTGAGCGACAGCGCCATGAACGCCGAAAACGCGATCGAGGCCACCATCACGGTGGAGAACTGGCGGTAGATGTTGCCCACGGCGCCGCCGAAGAACGCCAGCGGCACGAACACCGAGATCAGCACCACGGTCACGCCGATGATGGCGCCCTGGATCTGGCTCATCGCCTTGCGCGTGGCCTCCAGCGGCGGCAGGCCCTCGGTGCTCATGATGCGCTCGACGTTCTCCACCACCACGATCGCGTCGTCCACCACGATGCCGATCACCAGCACCATGCCGAACATCGTGAGCACGTTGATGGAGTAGCCGAGTGCCAGCAGCACGCCGAAGGTGCCGAGCAGCGCCACCGGCACGACGATGGTGGGGATCAGCGTGTAGCGCCAGTCCTGCAGGAACACGAACATCACGACGAAGACGAGCGCGACGGCCTCCAGCAGCGTCTCCACCACCTGGCGGATGGAGATCTTGATGAAGCGCGAGCTGTCGTAGGGGATGCTGTACTTCACGCCTTCGGGGAAGTACTTCGACAGCTGCGCCATGCGCGTCTTGATCGCCTCGGCCGTGGCCAGCGCGTTGCCCGAAGGCGAGAGCTGCACGCCGATGCCGGTGGACGGCTCGCCGTTCAGGCGCGCCGACGTGGCGTAGGTCTGCGCGCCGAGTTCGAGGCGCGCGACGTCGCGCAGCCGCACCGACGAGCCGTCGGGGTTCGCGCGCAGGACGATCGCGCCGAACTGCTCGATGCTGGTGAGCTGGCCCTGCACCACCACCGTGGCCGTGATGCCCTGCGTCAGCACGTTGGGGATGTCGCCAATCGAGCCCGCCGCGACCTGCGCGTTCTGCGCCGCGATCGCCGAGTTGACCGTGTCCATCGAGAGCTTGTAGCCCACCAGCCTGGCCGGATCCACCCACACGCGCATCGCGCGCTCGGTGCCGAACAGCTGGGCCTGGCCGACGCCCGGCAGGCGCTGGATTTCCGGCAGCACGTTGCGCGACGCGTAGTCGCCGAGCGCCACCGGGTCGTAGGCCGGGTTGTCGGACGACAGGATCGTGAACAGCAGGAAGTTCGAGCGCGCCTTGTCCACGCGCACGCCCTGCTGCGTGACGGCCGACGGCAGCCGCGGCGCGGCGCGCGACAGGCGGTTCTGCACGTCCACCTGCGCGAGGTCGGGGCTGGTGCCAGGCTCGTAGCTGACCGTGATGGTGCCGGTGCCGTTGGACTGGCTCACCGACTCCATGTAGATCATGCCGGGCGAGCCGTTCAACTCCTGCTCGATGACGCTGATGACGGCCTCGTCCATGGTCTTGGCCGACGCGCCCGGGTAGGTGGCGGTCAGGACGATGGTGGGCGGCGCCACGGGCGGGTACTGCGCGATCGGCAGCTGCGTGATGGCCACGCTGCCGAACACGAGCACGAACAGCGCGAGGACGATCGCGAAGATCGGACGTTCGATGAAGAACTTGGCCATGTGCGTCGCCCGATCAGCGGCTGGCGGCGGAAGCAGGCGCCGGCGCGCTCGCGCCCCAGGCCACCGGCTTGACGGTGCCGCCCGGACGGATCTTCTGGAATCCGTCGACGATCACCTGCTCGCCCGGCTTCAGGCCGTCGAGGATGATCCACTTGCCGTTGTCCGAGCCGCCCAGCCTGACCACGCGCACCGAGGGCTTGCCTTCGGCGCCGACCACCATTACGGTGTCGTTCTGCGTGGTGCGCTGCACCGCCTGCTGCGGCAGCAGCACGGCCGAGTCCACCTGCTGCTGCGCGATGCGGCCGCGCACGTACATGCCGGGCAGCAGCGCGCCGTCGGGGTTGGGCACCCTGGCGCGCACGTTCACCTGGCCCGAGGTGGGGTCCACCGTCAGGTCGGAGAACAGCAGCTTGCCGGCCTGCGGCAGCTCGCTGCCGTCGTCCAGCGCGATGCGCACGGGAATCGTCAGGCCGAGCGACTTCGACTTGCCGCTGGCGAACGCGTTGCGCAGCTTCGTGATGTCGCTCACCGGCTGCGCGAAGTTCACGTAGACCTGGTCGACCTGCTGGATCAGCGCGAGCTGCGTGGCCTCGGTGGCCGACACCAGCGCGCCCTCGGTGACCAGCGCCTGGCCGATGCGGCCGCTGATGGGCGCGGTGACCGTGGCGTAGTCGAGGTTCAGCTGCGCCGTCTGCACCGCGGCCCTGGCGGCGGCGACGTCGGCCGCGGCCTGGGCGGCCGAGGACGTCGCGTTGACGAAGTCCTGCTGGCTGATGGCGTTGGCCTCGCGCAGCGGCTTGTAGCGGGCGAGCAGGCCCGCGGCCTGCTGCTCGTTGGCCTGGGCCTTGGCGAGCGCGGCCCTGGCGCTGTCGATGGCGGCCTTGTACGGCGCGGGATCGATCTGGAACAGCGGCTCGCCGGCCTTGACGTCGCTGCCTTCGGCGAACAGGCGCTTCTGCACGATGCCGGTCACGCGCGCGCGCACCTGCGCCACGCGGGCGGCCTCGACGCGCCCCGGCAGTTCGGTGGGCACGTCCAGCGTGCGCTGCGCCACGGTGACGACGCCCACTTCGGGCGCCGGCGGCGGACCGGCCGGCGGGGCCTTGGCGCCGCAGGCCGCGAGCGCCAGCAGGCAGGCCAGGACGGCGGCGGTGGCGGAAGTCGAACGCGGCGCGTGGACGGCCAGGGAATGGAACATGCGGCTTGTCTCTTCGAAGTTGTTGGATGGCGGGCGCCGTTGACTGCGGCTGGAGCGTCCCCGGACCGAACGCGACGCGGTCGGGAGGCCGGATGGGGCCGGGGACGGCGTGTCCGGCACCCTCCGCGCACCGGTTGCCGCCCACGTCACCCGGGCACGCGCGTGCCCCCAGGATCCTGGGCATGGAAAATGATAAGCTGGTTTACTTTATCCTGCGGCGCAGTCGGGTATAGCCGCCAGGCCGACCGCGGTCAGAGACGCTTGAGCAGCCCCAGCGCCAGCCGGTACGCCGTGAAGCGCCCGCCGTGCAGCCAGGCCTCCAGGCGCGCGCGCATCGGCGCCTCGACGCATTCGCTGGCGTCCAGCACCTCCTGCCAGCGTCCGGCGCGCCGCAGTTCCACGGCGCGCGCCGGACCGGGGATGGCGGCCCGGCCGGCCAGGCCGATGCGCTCGGCGCAGATCGCGCGCAGCGCGCCCGACAGCGTGGCGAAGCCCAGGGTGTGGGTGGGCGTGGCGTCGCCGTCCGAGGTGCGCGAGAACGTGATCCAGGCCAGGGCATGGCGATCGACCACCAGGTAGCCGGCGTCCAGCCGCACGGGCGGCTCGACATGCTGGCGCGCGTCGACCACGTGCGGCAGGTTCACCACGCGCAGGCCGGTGGCCTCGAAGCAGGACTGCAGGCAGCGTCGGACGATGGAGGAACGCAGGGACATGGTGCCTGGAGGGCGGAACTCGGCAGGTGCCCATTCTCGCCTGCGTGCGGCTTCCGCCCGCGGCGTTCGCGCGTTGTTACCAGGCCGGCGCAAGCTCCGCGAAACCGGCCGGAGCCAGGCGCTCGTCGTCGAAGGTGACCGTCTCGTAGGCGGTGGGATCGGCCAGCAGCTCGCGCAGCAGCATGTTGTTCATGGCGTGGCCGCTCTTGTAGGCGGTGTAGCTGGCCAGCAGCGGATGGCCGATGACGAACAGGTCGCCGATCGCGTCGAGGATCTTGTGCTTGACGAACTCGTCGTCGTAGCGGAGGCCGTCGGCGTTGAGCACGCGCGAGTCGTCGACGACGATCGCGTTGTCCATGCTGCCGCCCATGGTGAGGCCGCGCGAGCGCATCAGGTCGAGATCCTTCGTGAAGCCGAAGGTACGGGCCCGCGCGATGTCGCTCTTGTACTTGCCGCTGCCCATGTCGAAGCTCACCTGCTGGCCGGTGGCGTCCACCGCCGGGTGGTTGAACTCGATCTCGAACGTGAGCTTGTAGCCGTGGTACGGCTCCAGCCGCGCCCAGGCGAGCGACGCGCCCTCGCCGCGGCGCACCTCCACCGGCTTGAGCACCCGAACGAACCTCTTGGGCGCGTCCTGCAGCACGATGCCCGCGCTCTGCAGCAGGAACACGAAGCTGGCCGAGGAGCCGTCGAGGATGGGCACCTCGTCGGCGGTCATGTCGACGACGAGGTTGTCGATGCCCAGGCCCGCGCAGGCCGACATCAGGTGCTCGATCGTCTGCACCTTGGGACCGCCGGGGTCGCCGCCCGAGGAGATGGTGGAGTTCATGCGCGTGTCGGACACCGAGCCGGCGTTGGCCGGGATGTCGACCGGCTGCGGCAGGTCGACGCGGCGGAACACGATGCCGGTGTCGGGCGCCGCGGGCCGCAGCGTCATCTCCACCTTCTGACCGCTGTGCAGGCCCACGCCGACGGCGCGGGTGATGGACTTGAGCGTGCGTTGCTGGAGCATGCCCGGATTGTAGGGACTGGGCCGCGCCCCTGCCGCGCCCGGGGAAACTGTTTGACCATCGCGGCGATGAAGGAAAGCAATGGCCCGGAGACTCCTCAGCGCGCGATCTCGGCCACCGACACCAGCCGGCGGGCCGACATGTCCCACAAGACGTGCTTGAGCGCGCCGGGAATCTCGAACAGCCCCACGCGCCGCACCCCCGAGAACAGCTGTTCGTGTTCCTTGTGGCAGGCCGCGAGCCGGTAGTTGGGAACGCTGGCGCACAGGTGGTGCACGTGGTGGTACGCCGCGTCGGCGGTGATCCAGTTCAGCCAGCGCGGCAGGACGAGGAAGCTCGTCCCGTGCAATGCCGCCTCGTCGCGATCCCAGCCCGCGTCCGCGCTCGCGTAGGAGTGCTCGAAGTTGTGCTGCACCGTGAACAGCACGATGCCGTAGGCGCCGGCCAGCGATCCGCTCACGAGGTAGCAGACGAGGAACTGCAACGGCCCGACCGCCCAGGCCATCGCGCCCCAGGCCGCGAGCAGCAGCAGGTTGTTCCAGAGCATGTGGCGATAGTGCGCCGCGGTGACGGCGGGCAGCGGCGAAGCGGCCGCGGTCCCGGGCCCGGCCGCAGGACGACGGCGCAGGCGCTGGATGCTGGCGCGCAGCCAGGTGATGCGCGGATTGACCAGGAAATAGAGACACCCCGCCAGGGGCGCGATGCGGATGTCGCGCGTGTATCGATAGTGCCGCTGGTCGCGCGCGCTCATGGCCTGGTAGTCGGCGACGCTGGCCACGTTCAGCGGCCCGCGGTACTTCGCCCAGTTGCCGTTGGTCACGTGGTGGTAGCGGTGATTCTCCGCCCACACCTGCTGCGGCAGCCCGGACAACACGCCCAGCAGGAAGCCGCCGAGGCGGTTCAGCGACTTGCTCCGGAACAGGCTGTGATGGCCGCAGTCATGCATCAGCACGAAGCCGCGCAGCAGGAACAGGCTGAGGGCCGCGGTGGCCGCCGCATCGAGCCACGCGGAATCCAGCCAGGTCTGCCGGATCAGGAACCAGAGCCCGGCGATCGGTGCGATGACGGAGAGGAATTGCAGCGAACCGCGCAGGTTGCTGGGAGTGGCGAATCGATCGACGATATCGCTCTTGCACGCTTGCCATTCGGCTTGGGACACGGTCAGCCTTGACAGCTTTGAATGGCGAACTATCCCACGTTTGGGCGTTGCCACTCGGTAAAGGTGGCCCGGATCCGGTGATAGTTTGCTTGGCCCGGCACGAATTGCCGGCCCGCGAGGGCCCCCCGTCAGCCTGCCGGCGGCGCCGTGTTCCGCCCCCTTGCCGCCTCCAGCAGGGGCCCCACGATGTCCAGGGGCAGCGGGAACACGATGGTCGAGTTCTTGTCCGCGGCGATGACCGTGAGCGTCTCGAGGTAGCGCAGCTGCAGCGCCTGCGGATGGCGCCCCAGGATCTCGGCGGCCTCGCTGAGCTTGGTGGAGGCCTGCAGCTCGCCTTCGGCGTGGATCACCTTGGCGCGCCGCTCGCGCTCGGCCTCGGCCTGGCGCGCGATGGCACGCACCATCGTCAAGTCGATGTCGACGTCCTTGATCTCGACGTTGGCGACCTTGATGCCCCAGGCGTCGGTCTGGGAGTCGAGGATCTTCTGCACGTCGAGGTTGAGGCGGTCGCGTTCGGAGAGCAAGGCATCGAGATCGTGCTTGCCGAGTACCGCGCGCAAGGTGGTCTGCGCGAGCTGGCTGGTGGCCACCAGGAAATTCTCGACGCGGATCACGGCGCGTTCCGCGTCGACGACCTTGAAGTACAGCACCGCATTGACCTTGACCGAGACGTTGTCGCGCGTGATGACGTCCTGCTTGGGGATGTCCATCACGACCAGCCGCAGGCTCACGCGCACCATCTGCTGCAGCGCCGGAATCAGCAGCACGAGGCCGGGGCCCTTGACCGCCAGGAAGCGGCCGAGCATGAAGACGACGCCGCGCTCGTACTCGCGCAGCACGCGCAGCGATGCCGTCAGCACGAACAGCAGGAGGACCAGCAGCAACGCGAACCCGAAGGCTCCGATCATGGCGAGGCTCCCTCGACCGCGACGCCGAGCGTCAGCCCGTCGACGCGCAACACGCGCACGCGCTCGCCCGGCCGCAGTGCGCGCTCGGTGCGCACCCGCCAGCGTTCGCCCTGCAGGACGGCCCAGGCGTCCTGCCCGTCGGCCTCGAGGACTTCACCTGCCAGGCCCACCATCGTCGAAGCGCCGCAGGCCGGCGGCCGCCCCCGCAGGCGCGCGGCGAGCGTCGCCAGCAGTCCCACGAACGCCAGCGACACCAGCGCCAGCGCGGCGATCAGCGGCCGCGACACGCCGAAGCCGGGCGCGTCGCTGTCGACCAGCATCAGCGCGCCGAAGGTGAACGCCGCGACCCCGCCGGCTCCCAGGGCACCGTGGCTGGGCACGAAGGCCTCGGCGGCGAAGAATCCCAACCCGAGCAGGAGCAGCGCGACGCCGATGCCGCTGAGCGGCAGCGCCTGCATCCCGAACAGGGCCAGCACCAGGCAGACGGCACCCGTCACGCCGGGCGCCACGAGGCCAGGGGCGGAGAACTCGAACACCAGGCCGTAGAAGCCGACCAGCAGCAACAGCATCGCGATGCTCGGGTCGCCGACAACCGCCAGCAAGCGGTCGCGCCAGTCCGGATCCCAGCGTTCGATGCTCGCGCCGGCCGTCGCCAGCGTCGCGGAGCGGCCGTCGCCCAGCCGCACCGTGCGGCCATCGAGCTGTCGCAACAGGTCTGGCAGGTCGCTCGCCACGACGTCGACGACATGTTGCGACAGGGCTTCCGTGGACGACAGGCTCACCGCCTCGCGCACGGCGCGCTCCGCCCATTCGGCGTTGCGGTGGCGCAGCAGCGCCAGCGCGCGGATGCCAGCGGCGGCGTCGCTGATTCGCTTGGCCTCCAGTGCGTCGCGCGGCGCGGTCGGCGACGGCGCGGCCGCGGCGCTGGCCGCGGCCTGGCCGTTCGGGGGCGGTTGAGCCGGGGACGGATCCGGCGCCAGGCCGATCACGACCGGCGTCGCCGCGCCGAGCGTGGTCGCCGGCGCCATCGCGGCGACATGGCTCGCGTAGAGGATGAACGTGCCGGCGCTGGCGGCTCGCGCGCCGGACGGGCCGACGAAGGTGACCACCGGCACCGTCGACGCCAGGATCGCCTTGATGATCGCGCGCATGGACGTTTCGAGGCCGCCTGGCGTGTCGAGCTGCAGCACGACCACGCCCGCGCCGCGCCGGGCCGCCCGTTGCAGCCCGCGTTCGACGTAATCGGCGCTGGCCGGGCTGATCGCGCCATCGACGCTCAACAACACCACGCCATTCCCGCCGGCAGGGGTGACGGCGGCGGGAGGTGTCTGCGCGCTGGCTGGCGATGCAAGCCACAGGGCCAGCGCGCACAGGGGAGCGGCCAGCCTGTGCATGCCGCAATGGTAGGCCCGACGCGGCCGTCAGTCCATGCCGTTCAGTCAGTGTCCTGCTTCGAAAGGCAAGGTCCACACCATGATGGTGGCCGTGTTGTCGTCGACCGCGGCGAAACGGACGGCGTCGTCGCTCATCCGCAGAAAGCCGAGGCCGAACGATCCGCCCTGAGCGGGGTCGACGGAAAGCTGGGCGACGAACCTGCCGTTCGTCGTGAACTCCACGATCTCGCTCGGGTGCGCCGGGTCGGAATTGACGACGTCGCTGTTGCTCGCGAAGAGGTGGCCGTTCGGCCCCAGCGCCAGGCCCAGCGGCCCGTGAAGATGCACGTTGTCCTGGAAGACCACCGTGCCGCGGCCCGCGTCCGCCGAGGACTTGCCGGCGTCCGCGATGGCGAAGATCGCGTTGTCCGCGGTCGACGCCACATAGAGACGATCTCTTCGGGCGTCGTAGACCAGGCCCGTGGGCCCCACCTCGAGCGCGGCGGGGTCGCCGCGGTGCATGTAGCCCGAGGCGATCTGGACCGCGCGCCCGATGGCCAGCCTGCCATTGCGGATGTCCAGATCGAAGCGCACCACCGTGCCGCCAAGCACGTTCGAGACGAAGAGCTGCGCGCGGTCGCCTTCATCGTGGACGGCCATGTCCCAGGGGCCGTTCACCAGGGGATTCTGCGCGTTGGTCCACTCCGCCACGCGCGCGCCCTGGGCGTTCAGCACCAGGATCGAGCCGGGCAGCACGGTCGCGCTGGTGCCGTCGGCACTCGGCATGTTGCCGACGATCACGAAGCCGCTCTTCAACACGACGAGTCCGGTCGTCAGCCCCAGTCCGGCGGGGCCGCCGAAGAACACCTGGGGCGTCCCGCCGGGCACGATCTTGACGATCGTCGTGCCGGTGCCCTGCAAGTTCTGGTTGTTGTTGAAATTGGACACCAGCAGGTCGCCGGGCTTGAGCACGCCCGATCGCGCGAAGTCCCTGGGAACGAAGACGACGCCGTAGGGGTTCAGATCCCCGTTGAGAGGCACCGTCGACGACACGATGACGGGTGCGGGCAGCAGGGCGCTGTCCCTGTCGTCACGATCGGCCAGTGCATTGCCGGCGAAGGCCGTCGTGAGCAATGCCACCAGCACCGTTGCGCGTGCAGACGCCGTCGTATTCCAGAACGCTCGCTTTTGCATGGTCTGTCTCCGGTTGATCGAGGAAGTGGGTTTGCGCCGAAGCCTGTCGAGCTGTCGCGTGCCCCCTGGCTTCCGTCTGGTCCCACGTTCCGGTCATGCCGCGAACTCGATCGGCGGTTCAAAGACCCTGTCGGGCGCTCGCCCCGCGACGCCGTCGGCGGGATGCCCGCCCGGCAAGCCGCATGTCAGACGCTGTCGGTCTGCGTCTGTTCGGCGTCGGGGCGGTGGATGCCCTGCAGCTGGTGATCCACCTCGTTGGTCATGTAGCCCAGGAAGGCGATCAGGCCAACGTACAGGAGTCCGTATTCCCAGCGCGTGCGCGGCGTCACCGCGTCGTAGTAGCGCTTGACGGCCGGGTCATCGGGATTGAAGCGCAGCGCCGCGAACACGTGCGGCCCGGCCATGATCGCGATCACCAGCAGGATCACGCTGAAGTGGTACCACATCAGCACGCCGATGATGGGAACGCCCAGCAGCCAGATGCGCGGCGACAGGATGGTGGTCACGCGCCCGCCGTCCAGCGGCGGCAGCGGGATCAGGTTGATCAGGTTGATGAAGAAGCCCGTGTAGGCCACGGCCAGCAGCCAGGTGGTGTCGTAGTTGCGCGCGAGGAAGTACGCGCCGATCGCCGCCACCGTGCCCAGCAGCGGGCCGGCCAGGCCGATGTAGGCCTCGGTCTCGGCGTCGTGCGGCGATTCCTCCAGCGTCACCCAGGCGAAGGCGAACGGGATGAACATCGGCAGGCGCACCTTGAGGCCGCGCTGGACCGCCGCGATGTAGTGGCCCATCTCGTGCAGGAACAGCATCGCCACGATGCCCACCGCATAGCGCCACCCGAAGACCATGGCATACGCGCCGATCGAGATCAGCATGGTGATCAGCGTGCCGCTGAGCTTGCCGAACTTCAGCGCGGCGACGACGAGGAGGGCGAGGCGGGCGAACATCGGGATTGCAGGGGAAACGGAATCAGGGCCTGAGAGGCGATTGCGGGGGAGTCGTTCCGGCGTCGCCGACGTCGAGATCCACCGCGTGGGCCACCGACGGCTCGGCGACGGTGTTGGCGAAGACGGGCCGGGCGGGCGCGGGCTGGCGCTTGCGCCGGATCGACATCACCACCACGACGACGACGAACAGGCCGGCGCAGAGGGCACCCAGCTTGTAGTACCGCGCGAGCATTGCGCCCACCTGTGCCGCGAAGCCGGGCCGGGACGAGCCGGTGTCGGCCACCACCAGCGACGCGAGGCCGTAGCCGGCCACCTGATCACTCTTCGAGTCGAAGTCCGCGTAGCGCTTGCCGGGCCTGAACTCGAGTGCGGCGAGCTGCTTCTCGGCCACCGGCCTGAGCGCGTCGAGCTCCTTCAGCGACGTCACCATGTTCATGGAGAAGTAGCCGTCGCGGCCCAGCGCGTACGTGTTGTAGTTGACGTCCACCGGATCCTCGGCCTTGGCGCCCACCGGACGCGAGGTGAGCGACCACGAGAGGCGTTGCGTGGCGGCGTCGTAGCGCGGCGACTCGGACCAGCCGACGATGTCCACGGCCGGCTGTCCGGCCTTCACGCGTTCGCGGTTCTGCTCCTCGGTGCCGTCGCGCAGGCTCTTGAGCATCTCGTCGGCGTTCCACGTCTTCGCATCGTCGTCCTTGATGTAGCCCGACTTGTGGAAGCGCACGGGCATGTACCAGTTCGCGTTGGGCGCACGTGGCAGCAGCAGGCCGGGCATCTCGGGATTGCTGCCCGGATTGCCGAACAGGTTCAGCAGGCGATCGGCCTGCGGCTGCGGCACGAAGACCTCGCCCGCGGGCACGTGCAGCACGGCCTCGTCGAGCAGCGGCACGTCCACCGGGCCCTTCTTCGCGGCCTGGCCGACGTCGTCCCAGACCTTGCGCCGCTCCTCGTCGCCGGGCGCCGCCCGCGCGGCCCCCGCGATCGCGAGCAACATCACGGCCGCGCCCGCGACCCCTCTCATCTGCACCTTGCGCATCGCGCCCTCCCCGATCAATCAGACTTTGACACGCGAACACGCCCACGGCGCGCCGCCGCGAGCAGACCCGACACCCTCACGCGGTTCAAGCCGCCCGCAGGGCCACCCAAGAAGAGGGAAGCGAGGGTCGCACCCGAGCCGAACCGCGCTCCCCCTCGGGGGCAGCAACCGGCGGGAGCGTGGGGGTCGTCGTTCAGTCGGCCTGCTTGCGCAGGAAGGCCGGGATCTCGATCTCGTCCATGCCGTGCGAGCTCAGGGCCTCGACCTTGGCCGCGGCGTGCTGGCGATGGCGCCAGACGCTGGGCGTGCCCAGGTGGCCGTAGTCCGGGTTGGTGGGCATCGCCGGCGCGGACGGCATGCCGCCCTGCGCGTGCGCGCTGCCCATCAGCGGCGCGTTGGCCATCGTGTGCGGCATCTGCGCGTTCATCACGGGCAGGTTGTCGGTGCCGGTGCGCAGCGCCTGCGTGGTCTGGATCACCGTCAGCGGCGCCTGGGCGCGGCGCGACTGCGACAGGCCCGTGGCGATCACCGTGACGCGCAGCTGGTCGCCCAGGCTCTCGTCGTAGGCGGTGCCGAAGATCACGTGCGCTTCCTCGGCGGCATAGCGGCGGATGGTGTTCATCGCCAGCTTGCTTTCCGACAGCTTGAACGTGGAGCGCGAGGCCGCGATCAGCACCAGCACGCCCTTGGCACCGGACAGGTCGATGCCTTCCAGCAGCGGGCAGGCCACGGCCGCGTCGGCGGCCTTGGTGGCGCGATCCGGGCCGGTGGCGATGGCGGTGCCCATCATCGCCTTGCCGGGCTCGCTCATCACCGTCTTCACGTCCTCGAAGTCGACGTTCACGAGGCCCGGGATGTGGATGATGTCCGAGATGCCGCCCACGGCGTTCTTCAGCACGTCGTTGGCGTACGCGAAGGCCTGGTCCTGGGTGACGTCGTCGCCCAGCACCTCCAGCAGCTTCTCGTTGAGCACCACGATCAGCGAATCGACGTTGGCTTCCAGTTCGGCCACGCCGGCGTCGGCCGACTTCATGCGGCGGTTGCCCTCGAACTCGAACGGCTTGGTGACCACGCCCACGGTGAGGATGCCCATCTCCTTGGCCACGCGCGCGATGACGGGCGCGGCGCCGGTGCCGGTACCGCCGCCCATGCCGGCGGTGATGAACAGCATGTTGGAGCCGGCGATCGCGGCCTTGATCTCCTCGACCGCCTCCTCGGCCGCGGCCCGGCCCACCTCGGGCTTGCCGCCGGCGCCGAGGCCCTTGCCGCCCAGCTGGATGATCTGGGTCGCGCCCGAGCGGTTCAGCGCCTGGGCGTCGGTGTTGGCGCAGACGAACTCAACGCCTTGAACGCCTTCGTTGAGCATGTGCTCGACGGCGTTGCCGCCGCCGCCGCCCACGCCGATGACCTTGATCTGCGTGCCTTGATCAAACGGTTCAATCATCTCGATCGCCATGATTTTTCCTTCCTAGATGCTGTTGCAGTTGCCTGTGCCAAAAACCCGTACCCCGTATCCCGAATGCCGCCCCCAAGGTCGCGCTGCGCGCGTCCGGCCCCCAGAGGGGGCGCAAGGAAACTTGGGGCGGCCCGGCGTTTCCTTGCCTGCGACTCGATCGCGTCGTGCGCGTCGCGTCTTATGCGGATGACGCCTCTTCTGTCTCTCGTCATCATCAGAAATTCCCCATGAACCAGTCCCGCGCCTTGCCGAAGAAGGTCTGCATCGAGCCGGCCTGCGCCGCGGCCTTGTGGCCCCGGCTGTGCGCGACGCGGGCTTCCTCGAGCAGACCCATGACGGTCGCCGAACGCGGGTTGGCGACCATGTCGAACAGCGCGCCCGAATAGGTCGGCAGACCCTTGCGGACGGGCTTGAGGAAGATGTCCTCGCCGAGTTCCACCATGCCCGGCATCACCGCGGTGCCGCCGGTGAGCACGATGCCCGAGGACAGCAGCTCCTCGCAGCCCGACTCGCGGATCACCTGGTGCACCAGCGAGAAGATCTCCTCGACGCGCGGCTCGATCACGCCGGCCAGCGCCTGGCGGCTGAGCATGCGCGGCGCGCGGTCGCCCAGGCCCGGCACCTCCACCTGCTCGGTGGCGTCGGCCAGCAGTTGCTTGGCCACGCCGTACTCCACCTTGATCTCCTCGGCGTCCTTGGTGGGCGTGCGCAGCGCCATCGCGATGTCGCTGGTGATCAGGTCGCCGGCGATCGGGATCACCGCGGTGTGGCGCACCGAGCCGCCGGTGAAGATGGCCACGTCGGTGGTGCCCGCGCCGATGTCCACCAGCGCGACGCCCAGGTCCATCTCGTCCTGCGTCAGCACGGCCTGGCTCGACGCGCTCGGGTTGAGCACCAGTTGGTCGACCTCGAGCCCGCAGCGGCGCACGCACTTGACGATGTTCTCGGCGGCGCTCTGCGCGCCGGTGACGATGTGCACGCGCACCTCGAGCCGGCTGCCGCTCATGCCGATCGGCTCCTTCACCTCGTGGCCGTCGATCACGAACTCCTGCGGCTCGACCAGCAGCACGCGCTGGTCGTTGGGGATGTTGATGGCCTTGGCGGTCTCCACCACGCGCGCCATGTCGGTGGGCGTCACCTCGCGGTTGTCGCGCACGATCACCATGCCCGTGGAGTTCTGGCCGCGGATGTGGCTGCCGGTGATGCCCGTGTAGACGCGCGAGATCTTGCAGTCGGCCATCATCTCGGCCTCCTTCAAGGCCTGCTGGATGGACTGCACCGTGGCGTCGATGTTGACCACCACGCCGCGCTTCAGGCCATGCGTGGGCGCGACGCCCAGCCCGGCGAGCCGCAGTTCGCCGCCGGGCAGTATCTCGGCGACGACGGCCATCACCTTGGCGGTGCCGATGTCCAGTCCGACGACGAGATCCTTGTATTCCTTGGCCATGCTGTCCGTTTCCTATTGCTTGCTCGAGGGCTGTTGCGGCTGCTTCGCGTCAGCGTTCACCGACAACCCCTTCAACTTCACTGCATAGCCTTCCGCATGGCGCAGGTCGGCGGTCTCCAGCGGCGCGTGGAACTTGTCGAGCACCTGGGGCAGCGTGCGGATGAAGCGCGTCGTGCGCTCCACCACCTCGTCCTGCGTGCCCCGGCCCAGCTCGATCGTCGCGCCGTCGTCGAGATCCACCTTCCAGCTGCCGCGGCCCGACAGCCGCAGGGCCACCATCTCCGCGTCCATGCCCGAGAACAGCGGCTGCAGGCGGCGGTACATGTCCAGCACCTGCGCCGACGTGCCGTCGGGGCCGGCGAACTGCGGCAGGCTGTCGTCCTCGACGTCGCCCACGTTGGCCTCGAAGACCTCGCCGTGGCTGTTGACCATCTTGTCGCTGCTCTCGTCGCCTTCCCACAGCGCGACGGGCTGGTGCTCCTCCAGCGCCACCACCAGCCGGTTGGGCCACACGCGGCGCACGACCGCGCGGCGCACCCACGGCACCTGCTCGAACGCGGCGCGCGCGCGGGCCAGGTCCATCGTGAAGAAGTTGCCCGCCAGGTGCGGCATCGCGTTGGCGCGCACGGTGGTCACGCTGTTGCGCTGCAGGTCGCCCTCCAGGCGCACGTCGCCGAACTGGAACTGCGGCCGGCGCGCGGCCCACGCCAGCCCCGCCGCCACCAACGCCGCCAGCGCGAGCACGAACACGATCCCGGCGATCGCGTTCATCAGGCGCACGTCCACCGGCAGCGCGCCGGCGGGCGCGTTGTCGGGGGTGGCGGGTTGGCGCAGCAGCATCACGCGCTCGGCTGCTCGTTCTTCGCGGCCTTGCCGCCCTTGCCCACCGGGTCCAGCGCGGCGGTGGCCAGCAGGTGCGCGCACAGCGCCTCGTACGACAGGCCCACGGCGCGCGCGGCCATCGGCACCAGCGAGTGCGTGGTCATGCCCGGCGACGTGTTCATCTCGATCAGGAAGGGCTTGCGATCCGAGTGGCGGATGATCAGGTCGGCCCGGCTCCAGCCGCGGCAGCCCAGCGCGCGGTACGCGGCCACGGCCAGGCGCTGCACGGTCTTCTCCTCGGCGTCGGGCAGGCCGCTGGGGCAGTGGTACTTCACGACGTCGGTGAAGTACTTGTTCTGCAGGTCGTACTGGCCGTCGGGCGCGACGATGCGCACCACCGGCAGCGCCATCGTGTCCATGCCCTCGCCCACCACGGCCACGGTCACCTCGTCGCCATCGATGAACTCCTCGCACAGCACGTCGACGTCGTAGCCCGCGGCCAGCGCCACGGCCTCGTTCATCTGCGACCAGCCCTTGACCTTGGTCACGCCCACCGACGAGCCCTCGTGCGGCGGCTTGACGATCAGCGGCAGGCCCAGCTCGTCGGGCACCTTGGAGACGTACTTGTCGACCTGCTCCTCGCGGCTCAGCACGCGGCCGCGCGGCGTGGGCAGCACCTCGGCGCGCCAGACGCGCTTGGTCATCACCTTGTCCATCGCGATGGCCGAGGCCATCGGGCCCGGGCCCGTGTAGGGGATGCCCAGCAGTTCGAGCGCGCCCTGGATGCAGCCGTCCTCGCCGTGGCGGCCGTGCAGCGCGATGAAGCAGCGCGCGAAGCCGTCGCGCCTGAGCTCGTCGAGCGGGCGCTCGGCCGGATCGAACGCGTGCGCGTCGAAGCCGCCCGACTTCAGCGCGGCCAGCACGCCCGCGCCCGACAGCAGCGAGATCTCGCGTTCGGCCGAGGTACCGCCCATCAGCACGGCCACCTTGCCCAGCTTCCTCGCCTCGTCGGGGGTCAATGAAATGAAGTTCATTGCGCCGCTCCTGTCTTCATGTCGGCCACGCGCTGAGGCACGGCCGCGATGGAGCCCGCGCCCATCGAGATCACCACGTCGCCGCCGCGCGCGTGGTCGACGATGGCCGCGGCCAGGTCGCCCACGTCGTCCACGAACACGGGGTCCACCTTGCCGGCCACGCGCAGCGCGCGCGCCAGCGAACGGCCGTCGGCCGCGACGATGGGCGCCTCGCCGGCCGAGTACACCTCGGTCAGCAGGATGGAATCGGCCTGGCCCATCACCTTGACGAAGTCCTCGAAGCAGTCGCGGGTGCGCGTGTAGCGGTGCGGCTGGAACGCGAGCACCAGCCGGCGCTGCGGGAACGCGCCGCGCGCGGCGGCGATCACCGCGGCCATCTCCACCGGGTGGTGGCCGTAGTCGTCGATGAGCGTGAACGCGCCGCCGCCCTTTTCCGCGTCCACCGGCAGCTCGCCATAGCGCTGGAAGCGGCGGCCGACGCCGGTGAAGCCCTCGAGCGCGCGCTGGATGGCCGCGTCGGGCAGCTCCAGCTCGGTGGCCACGGCGATCGCGGCCAGCGCGTTGCGCACGTTGTGCTCGCCGGGCAGGTTCAGCGTCACCGCGAAGTCCGGCATCTGCACGCCGTTGCGCCGCTGGCAGGTGAAGCGCATCTGGCCGCCCTCGAGCGCCTGCACGTCCACGGCGCGCACCTGCACGTCCTCGTTCATGCCGTAGGTGATCACCGGGCGCGAGACCATCGGGATGATGGAGCGCACGCCGGGGTCGTCGCCGCAGACGATGGCCGAGCCGTAGAACGGCATGCGGTGCAGGAACTCCACGAACGCGGCTTTCAGGCGCGCGAAGTCGTGGCCGTAGGTGTCCATGTGGTCGGCGTCGATATTGGTGACGACGGAGAGGATGGGCATCAGGTTCAGGAACGACGCGTCGGACTCGTCGGCCTCCACCACGATGTACTCGCCCGAGCCCAGGCGCGAGTTGGCGCCGGCCGAGTTCAGCCTGCCGCCGATGACGAAGGTGGGGTCGACGCCGGCCTCGGCCAGCACGCTGGTGACCAGCGACGTGGTGGTGGTCTTGCCGTGCGTGCCCGCGATGGCGATGCCCTTCTTCAGGCGCATCAGCTCGGCCAGCATCACCGCGCGCGGCACCACGGGAATGCGTCTGGCGCGCGCCGCGATCACCTCGGGGTTGTCGCCCTTCACGGCCGTGGAGGTGACCACCGCCTGCGCGTCGGCGATGTTGGCCGCGTCGTGGCCCACGCAGACGCGGATGCCCAGCGAGGCCAGGCGGCGCGAGGTGGCGCTGTCGGACTGGTCGGAGCCGGAGACCTCGTAGCCGAGGTTGTGCAGGATCTCGGCGATGCCGGACATTCCGGCGCCGCCGACGCCCACGAAATGGATCTTCTTGACTGCGTGTTTCATGCCACGAGCCTTTCTAGTTCGTCAGCGACACGCGCCGCCGCCTGCGGTCGCGCAAGGGCGCGAGCGCGTTCCGCCATCGCGAGCAGGTCCGCGCGCGTGGCCGCGCGCAGCTCGGCGGCCAGGCGTTCGGGCGTCAGCTCGGCCTGCGGCAGGTGGCGCGCGGCGCCGTGCCCGGCCATGTATTTCGCGTTGTCGCGTTGATGGGAGGTGGTGCTGATGACCAGCGGCACCAGCACGCTGGCGACGCCGGCGGCGCACAGCTCGCTGACGGTGATCGCGCCGGCACGGCACACGATCAGGTCGCAGTCGGCCAGCCGGCGCGGCATGTCGTCGATGAAGGGCACGACCTCGGCCTCGATGCCGCGCGCGTGGTATTCGGCCTGCACGGATTCCCAGTTCTTCTCGCCCGTCTGGTGCGTCACGCGCGGGCGCTCGCCGGCGGGAATCAGCTTGAGCGCCTGCGGCAGCGTCTCGTTGAGCACCTTGGCGCCCAGGCTGCCGCCCACCAGCAGCACGCGCAGCGGGCCGCTGCGGCGCTCGAAGCGCTGGGCCGGCGGCGCGATGGCCTCGATCTCGGCGCGCACCGGGTTGCCGGTGACCAGCGCCTTGGGCGTGGCGCGCGCGTCGTCGCCGTCGAAGCCGAACGCGATCACGTCGCAGGCCGACAGCAAGGACTTGTTGGACAGCAGCAGCGCGGCATCGGCGTTGACCAGCACCAGCGGCTTCTTCATCCGGCGCGCCACCTTGCCGCCCGGCACGCACACGTAGCCGCCCATGCCCAGCACGGCCGATGCGTTGCGCGTGCGCAGGATGTGCCTGCACGCCCCGAAGGCCGAGGCCAGCTGCAGCAGGCCCTTGAACATGCCCAGCACGCCCTTGCCGCGCACGCCGGCGAAGTTGATCGTGTCCAGCGGGATGCCCGACGGCGGCACGAGCCGGTTCTCCATGCCCGTGCGCGTGCCCAGCCAGCTGACCGTCCAGCCGCGCGCGATCACCTCGCGCGCGACCGCGAGGCCCGGCATCACGTGGCCGCCGGTGCCGGCCGCCATCACCACGAGGTGGCGCGGAGCCTTGGTGACGAGTTGACCGCTCATGCGCGACCTCCCCGCATCAAGGCGCGGCTTTCCATGTCGACGCGCAGCACCAGCGCCAGCGCGACGAGGTTGAGCACCACGCCCGAGCCGCCGTAGCTCAGGAGCGGCAGCGTCAGGCCCTTGGTGGGCAGCACGCCCAGGTTCACGCCGAAGTTGATGAACGACTGTGCGCCCATCCACAGGCCCACGCCCTGGCACATCAGGCCGGCGAACACGCGGTCGAGCGCGATCGCCTGGCGGCCGATGATGAACAGGCGGCGGGTCAGCCAGAAGAACGCCGCCACGATGATGAACACGCCGGCGAAGCCGAGTTCCTCGCCGATCACGGCCAGCAGGAAGTCGGTGTGCGCCTCGGGCAGGTAGTGCAGCTTCTCGATGGAGTTGCCCAGCCCCTGGCCGAAGATCTCGCCCCGGCCGAACGCGATCAGCGAGTGCGTGAGCTGGTAGGCCTTGCCCTGCGCGTAGGTCGGGTTCCATGGATCGAGGTACGCGAAGATGCGCTGGCGGCGGAACTCGGAGAACACGATCATCAGCGTGAACGCCCCCAGCAGCACGCCCACGCTCAGCAGGAACATGCGCCCGTTCACGCCGCCCAGGAACAGCACGCCCAGCGCGATCGCGGCGATCACCATGAACGCGCCCATGTCCGGCTCGGCCAGCAGCAGCACGCCGATCACGCCGAGGGCCACCGCCATCGGCCACACGGCCTTGACGAAGTGCTCCTTGACGTCCATCTTGCGCACCATGTAGCTGGCCGCGTACATGCACATGCCCAGCTTGGCGAGCTCGCTGGGCTGGAAGTTCAGCAGGCCCATCGGGATCCAGCGGCGCGCGCCGTTGACGCCCTTGCCGATGTGCGGGATGAGCACGAGGAACAGCAGCAGCATCGCGAGCGCGAAGATCCACGGCGCCCACTTCTCCCACACCGCGATCGGGATCTGCGCGGTGGCGAACGCGCACACGAGCCCGATGGCGATGAACAGCGCCTGGCGGCTCAGGAAGTGCGTGGACGTGTACAGCGCGAAGCGCGGGCTGTCGGGCAGCGCCACCGACGCCGAATAGACCATCACGAGGCCGAACGCGAGCAGCGCCGACACCACCCAGATCAGCGCCGAGTCGACGCCCATCACGCGCGTGGGCCGGCCCGCGTCGACCCAGTCGCGGATCGGCACGCGCTCGTCGCCCGACGCGGCCTCGCGGCGCTTGCGGAACCACTCGCCCGGACGGAAGCCCGGCCATTCCGGCAAATGCTGCTTGAGGAGCGCGAAAGCACTCATGCGAGCACCTCGCCTGCATCGTCGGCGATGTCGCGCACCGTGGCGACGAACACGTCGGCGCGGTGCTTGTAGTCGCGGAACATGTCGAGGCTCGCGCAGGCCGGGCTCAGCAGCACGGCGTCGCTGCCCAGGGCTTGCGCATGCGCCCAGCGCGTGGCCTCCTCCAGCGTGGGATGGCGCTGGAACGGCACGCCGGCCGACAGGAGGATGGCTTCGATCGCCTCGGCATCCTTGCCGATCGTCGCGGCCGCGCGGGCGTGCCGGCGCAGCGGCTCGGCCAGCGGCGCGAAGTCCTGGCCCTTGCCGTCGCCGCCCAGGATCACCACCAGCTTCGAGGGCATGCGATCCTGGCCCAGGCCATCGAGCGCGGCCACGGTGGCGCCGACGTTGGTGCCCTTGGAGTCGTCGAAGAACTCCACCTGTCCGACCATGCCGATGGGCTCGACGCGGTGCGGCTCGCCACGGTACTCGCGCAGGCCGTGCAGCATCGGCGCGAGCGGGATCCCCACCGAGCTCGCGAGCGCGAGCGCCGCCAGCGCGTTGGAGGCGTTGTGGCGGCCGCGGATGCGCAGCGCGTCGGCGGGCATCAGGCGCTGGATCACCAGCTCGAGCTCGTCGCCGGGCTTGCGCCTGATCGTCGGATCGAGCTCCATCGCGCGAACGAGCCAGGCCATGCCCATCTCGTCGACGAGGCCGAAGTCGCCCGGCTCGCGCGGCGCGTCCAGGCCGAAGCGGACGACGCGGCGGTGCACGAGCTTCGCGCGCTCGCCCCGCCGCGTGGGCTTGACCGTGACCGGCGGCGGGATCATGGCCTCGACCGCCGCGTCGTCGCGGTTGATCACCATCACGGTGTCGGGCATGGCATCGGTGCCGAAGATGCGCGCCTTGGCCGCGGCGTAGGCGGCCATCGTGCCGTGCCAGTCCAGGTGGTCCTGGGTGACGTTGAGCACCGTGGCGGCGCTCGGAGCGAAGTCCTGCACCTCGTCGAGCTGGAAGCTGGAGAGCTCCAGCACCCACACCTGCGGCAGGTGGCTGAACACCGGGTCGGCCGGGGGCGGCGGGATCAGCACGATGGAGGGCGCGTCGTCGTCGGGCAGCTTCGCGACGGCCTCGGCGACCTCGGCCGTCTCGGCGGCCAGCGCCTCGTCGGCGTGGGCCTCGTCCACGTCGTCGGCCAGTTGCGCGGGCACGTCGCTGCCGTCGAGGGCGGCGAGTTCGCGCAGTTCGTCGGCGTCCTCGGTCTCTACCAGTTCTTCCAACGGAGCGTCGGCCTCGACCGGCATCTCGAGCGCCGCATCCGGATTGGCCTTGGCCGCGGCCTTGGCGGCGCGAGCCTCCGCGCGGGCCGTCTTGGCCGCCGCGGCGTCCGCCTTGGCCTGCGCGGCCGCGGCGACCACGGCAGCCTTCGCCTCGTCGGCGGCGCGCAGCTCGGCGTCGAGCCGCGCCTGCTTCTCGGCGGCCGCGCGCGCGACCTCCTGGGTGATCGCGTCCTGCGCGGCCTTGTCGGCGGCTTCCTCGGCATCGATCACGGCCTGCGCCGCGGCCTGCTCGGCGGCCTCGACGTCGGCCACGGCCTGCGCGGCGATCGCCGCGGCCAGCGTGTCCAGCATCGTCGGGCCGATGTTGCCCGCCACGGCCACGCTGCGGCCGGCGCGCTCCACCAGCTGGCCGGCGAGCGACGTGGTGGTGGTCTTGCCGTTGGTGCCCGTGATGGCCAGGATCTTCGGCACGTAGCCGCGCTCGGCCTTCAGCTGCGCGAGCGCCTGCGAGAACAGGTCCAGCTCGCCGCGCACCGGGACGTTGGCCGCACGCGCGGCCTGCAGCAACGCGGCCAGGCGCGCGTCGTTGGGGCCCAGGCCCGGACTCTTGTAGACGCGGGCGATGCCGTCCAGCGCGTCGGCGCCCAGGTCGCCCGAGAAGAACGTGCTGCCCTCGACCTCGGCGGCCAGCGCCGCGGCCTGCGGCGGATTCGCCCGCGAGTCCCACACGCGAACGCGCGCGCCCTGGCCGGCGCACCAGCGCGCCATGGCCAGGCCCGAGGCGCCCAGCCCCAGGATCAGCACGTTCTTGTCGGACAGGTCGTTCACGCTTTTTCCAATGACCTCAACGCAGCTTCAGGCTCGCGAGGCCGACCAGGCACAGCAGCATCGTGACGATCCAGAAGCGGATCACGACCTGCGTCTCGGTCCAGCCGGACTTCTCGAAATGGTGGTGCAGCGGCGCCATCTTCAGGATGCGGCGGCCCTCGCCGTACTTGCGCTTCGTGTACTTGAAGTAGCTCACCTGCGCCATCACCGACAGCGCCTCGGCCACGAACACGCCGCCCATGATCCCCAGCACGATCTCCTGGCGCGTGATCACGGCCACGGTGCCCAGCGCGCCGCCGAGCGCCAGCGCGCCCACGTCGCCCATGAACACCTGCGCCGGATGCGCGTTGAACCACAGGAACGCGAGCCCCGCGCCGGCGATCGCCGAGCAGAAGATCAGCAGCTCGCCGGCGCCCGGGATGTAGGGGAACAGCAGGTACTTCGAATACACCGCGTTGCCCACGATGTAGGCGAACAGGCCCAGCGCGCCCGCCACCAGCACCACCGGCATGATGGCCAGGCCGTCGAGGCCGTCGGTGAGGTTGACCGCGTTGCTGGCGCCCACGATCACGAAGTAGGTCATCGCGATGAAGCCGAACACCCCCAGCGGGTAGCTGACGGTCTTGAAGAACGGCAGCATCAGGTCGGCCTTGGGCGGCAGGTCGTTGGCGAAGCCGCTCTGCACCCAGCGCACGAACAGCTCCAGCACGCGCAGGTTGGAGGTCTCCGACACGCTGAACGCCAGGTACAGCGCGGCCACCAGCCCGATCAGCGACTGCCACATGTACTTCTCGCGCGAAGGCATGCCCTCGGGGTTCTTCTGCACCACCTTGCGCCAGTCGTCCGACCAGCCGACGGCGCCGAAGCCGAAGGTCACGAGCATCACGATCCAGACGAAGCGGTTGCTCCAGTCGCTCCACAACAGCGTGGCGATGGCGATGCCGATCAGCACCAGCACGCCGCCCATCGTGGGCGTGCCGCGCTTGACCATGTGCGACTGCACGCCGTACTCGCGGATCGGCTGGCCGATCTTCAGCTCCGTCAGGCGGCGGATGACCCACGGGCCGAAGAACAGGCCGATCAGCAGCGCCGTCATCGCCGCCATCACCGCGCGGAACGTGTGGTACTGGAACACGCGCAGGAAGCCGAAGTTCTGCGGATAGTGCTCCTGCAGCCAGGACGCGAGGCTAAGCAGCATCGGTGGCTCCCTTGTCGTTGTCGTCGTGCGCGGCCAGCAGGGCCACCACGCGTTCCATGCCCATGAAGCGCGAGCCCTTGACCAGCACAGCGGCGAACGGCGGCTCGGACGCGGTCGAGGCGCCGAGCGCGGCGAGCAGCACGGGCGTGTCGGCGAAGTGGCGCGCGCCGGCGCCATAGGCCGTCGCGGCATGCGCGCACAGCACGCCGGCACACCAGAAGTGATCGATGCCGCGCGCCTTGGCGTACGCGCCGATCTCCTCGTGGAAGGCCGGGCCCTGGTCGCCGACCTCGCCCATGTCGCCCAGGAGCAGCCAGCGCGGTGCCGGCAGGCCGGCCAGCACGTCGATGGCGGCGCGCACGGAGTCGGGGTTGGCGTTGTAGGTGTCGTCGACGAGGGGGATCGCGCGGCCGGCGCGGCGCAGCGACTTCAGCTGCGAGCGGCCCTTGACCGGCGCGAACGACTCGAGGCCGCGCACGACCGCGTCCAGCGGCACGCCGGCGCCCAGCGCGGCGGCCGTCGCGGCCAGTGCGTTGCGCACGTTGTGCCGGCCCGGCGCCCGCAGCGTCATGCGCGCCTGGCCCTCGGGCGTGGTCATCTCCACGTGCCACGCGGTGTCCGCCCAGCGCGCACGCGCCGAGATCTCGGCCCGCGGCCACTCGCCGTCCGGCCCGTCGGCCAACGCGAAGCGCAGGCAGCGGCGCTTGCCGGCCTGCGCCTGCCAGACGTCGGCGTACTCGTCGTCGCACGGGAACACGGCCACGCCGTCGCCCGGCAGGGCCTCGATGGCGGCACCGTTCTCGCGCGCCACGGCCTCGACGGTGCCCATGAATTCCTGGTGCTCGCGCTGGGCGTTGTTGACGAGCGCCACCGTGGCCTGCGCGACGCGCGCCAGCACGGCGATCTCGCCCGGGTGGTTCATGCCCAGCTCGATGACCGCGGCGCGATGGCTCGCGCGCAGCTGCAGCACCGTCAGCGGCACGCCGATGTGGTTGTTGAGGTTGCCCGCGGTCGCGTGCGAGCGCTCGCCGTACGCGGCGCGCAGGATGGACGCGATCATCTGCGTCACGGTGGTCTTGCCGTTGCTGCCGGTGACCGCGATCGCCTGGCCGAACCAGCGGCGGCGCCAGCCGGCGGCCAGCTGTTGCAGCGCCTCGAGCGGGTCGCCGACCACGAGGCCGTCGAGTCCCGCCTCCGCCACGCCGCGCGTGCCGATCGCGGCCACGGCGCCGGCGGCGCGCGCCTGCGGCAGGAAGTCGTGCGCGTCGAAGCGCTCGCCCTTCAGCGCGACGAACAGGTCGCCGGCGCGCAGCGTGCGCGTGTCGGTGTGCACGCGCTCGAACGCCCGCGCGCCATCGCCGACGAGCGCCGAACCCGGCACCATCGCGGCGGCTTGCGCGAGCGTCATCATCGAGTTCACAAGGCTACCCTCCGCCTGACGGCTGCGGTGCGAGCCCCTTCGGGCGGCCGGGCGGTGCTCATGCGGCGAGCCCCCGCTTCTTGAGGCCGGCCAGCGCCTCGTCGACGTCGGAGAACGGCTGGCGCACCCCCATGATTTCCTGGTAGTCCTCGTGGCCCTTGCCGGCGACCAGCACCACGTCGTTCGCGCCCGCGCCGGCGAGCACCTGCGCGATGGCCGCGCGGCGGTCGACGATCCTGACCACCGGGTTGCCGTCGAACGCGCCGTCGGCGATCTGATCGACGATCTTCTGCGGATCCTCGGTGCGCGGGTTGTCGCTGGTGACGACCACCGCGTCGGCCAGGCGCGCGGCGATCTCGCCCATCAGCGGACGCTTGGTGGCATCGCGGTCGCCGCCGCAGCCGAACACGCAGTGCAGCTGGCCGCCGCGCGCGGTGGCCAGCGGGCGCAGCGCGGCGATGACCTTCTCCAGCGCGTCGGGCGTGTGCGCGTAGTCGACCACCACCTCGGGCTGGCCGGCGGCGTTGGGCGCGACACGCTGCATGCGGCCCGGCACCGGCGTCACCAGCCCGGCCACGCGCGCGGCATCGGCCAGCAGCACGCCTTGCGCGCGCAGGCCGCCGATGACGGCCAGCAGGTTGTGCACGTTGTAGTCGCCGATCAGCGTGGTGACCACCGGCTCGCGGCGCGCGCGGCCGCCCACGGCCACGTCCTCCACCAGCGTGAACGCGAGGCCGCCGTCGCGGTATCCGATGTCCTCGGCGATCAGGCGAGCGCCCGAGTCGGCGCGCGTGGAATACGTCCACGAGTCGAGCTGGCCGCGGCGCAGCTCGTCGGCCAGCAACGCGCCGGCATCGTCGTCGATGTTGACCACCGCCGACTTCAGGCCCACCCAGCCGAACAACAGCCGCTTGGCGGCCCAGTAGTTGTCCATGCTGCCGTGGTAGTCGAGGTGGTCGCGCGTGAAGTTGGTGAACAGGGCCACCTCGATGCGCGTGCCGGCCAGGCGCTGCTCGACGATGCCGATGGAGCTGGCCTCGATCGCGCAGGCGGCGAAGCCGTCGTCGGCCATGCGGCGGAACGCGGCCTGCAGCAGCACCGGGTCGGGCGTGGTCAGGCCCGTGGATTTGATCGTCCAATCCTGCTTCGAGTCGGCGGCGGCCACGGGCAGCGGCAGCGGCGGTACGCCCACGCCCAGCGTGCCCACGAAGCCGGCGCGCTTGCCCAGCAGGTTGAGCGTCTGCGCGGTCCACCACGCGGTGGAGGTCTTGCCGTTGGTGCCGGTGGTGGCGGTCACCGACAGGCGCTGGCTGGGCTCGTCGAAGAAGGCCGCGGCGATCTGGCCGGTGGCCGCCTTCATCGACTTCAGCGTGGCGATGCGCGCGTCCTCGAACGCGAACGCATCAACTTCCTTTTCCTCCACCAGGCAGGTGGACGCGCCCGCGGCGAGCGCGGCCGCGACGAAGCCGCGACCGTCGTTGGCGTAGCCCGGCCAGGCGATGAAGCCGTCGCCGGGTTGCACGGCGCGGCTGTCCGTGCGCAGCGTGCCGGTGACCCAGGACTTGAGCCAGCGTGCCGCGGCGGCGGGTGATTTCAGGCGCGTGAGCGGCATGCTAGTTTTCCGGTGTCTGGACGACGTTGACTTGCGTGATCTGCGTGCGGACGTCGAGATCGGGCGCGACGCCCAGCAGTGGCAGCGTCTGCGACACCACCTGGCTGAACACCGGCGCGGCCACGTCGCCGCCGTAGTGCAGGCCGGCCGTGGGCTCGTCGATCATCACGGCGACGACGATGCGCGGGTGCGAGATCGGCGCCAGGCCGACGAACCACGGGCGGTACTTGTTCTGCGCGTAGCCGCGGCCCTCGGCCTTGTACGCGGTGCCCGACTTGCCGCCCACGCTGTAGCCCAGCGTGCGCGCCTTGGGCGCGGTGCCGCCCGGCGCCGCCACCATCTGCAGCATCGTGTTGATTTCCTTGACGGTCTCGGGCTTGAACACGCGCGGACCCGGGCCGGGCGCGGCCTGGCGCAGCATCGACACGCTCTCCAGCACGCCGTCGTTGGCGAACACCGTGTAGGCGCGCGCCAGCTGGAACAGCGAGGCCGACAGCCCGTAGCCGTAGGCCATCGTGGCCTGCTCGATCGGGCGCCAGGTCTTGTACGGACGCAGCCGACCGGTGACGACGCCGGGGAAGTTGATCTGCGGCTTCTGGCCCAGGCCGATGGACGAGAACTTCTCCCACTGCTCCTTGGGCGTGAGCTTCATGGCCAGCCGCGCGGCGCCGATGTTGCTCGACTTCTGGATCACCTGCTGCACGGTGAGGACGCCGTTGGGCTCCGCGTCCTTGGGCGCGAAGCCGCCCACCACGAGCGAGCCCGGCGTGGCGTCGACGAGCGAGAACGGCGTGACCAGGCCCTTCTCCAGCGCGGTGCCGACGATGAACGGCTTCATCGTGGAGCCCGGCTCGAACACGTCGGTGAGCGCGCGGTTGCGCAGCTGCGAGCCCGACAGGTTGCGGCGGTCGCCGGGGTTGAAGCTGGGGTAGTTCGCCAGCGCCAGCACCTCGCCGGTGAGCGTGTCGATGACCACGACGCTGCCGCCCTTGGCCTTCTGCGCGATCACCTGGTCGCGCACGCGCTGGTACGCGAAGAACTGCACCTTGGAATCGATGGCGAGCTCGATGTCCTCGCCGTTGATCGCGCGCTGCGGGTCGCCGATGTCCTCGACGATGCGGCCGAGGCGATCCTTGACGACCTCGCGCGAGCCGTCGCGGCCCTGCAGCTGCTGCTGGTAGGCGAGCTCGATGCCTTCCTGGCCCTTGTCCGCGTCGCCGGTGAAGCCCACCACGTGCGCCGCGGCCTCGCCTTCCGGATAGCGGCGGCGGAACTCGCTGACCTGGTGGATGCCCTTCAGGTCCAGCTGCTTGACGGCCACGCCCACGCCGTCGTCCACCTGGCGCTTGAGCCAGACGAAGTTCGGGTTGCCGTCGAGGCGGTCGTTGAGCTCGGCCACCGTCATGCCCAGCGCCTGCGCGAGCTGCTTCTTCTCGCCGGCGTCGGCGTCCACGTCCTTGGGGATGGCCCAGATCGACGGCGTGGGCACGCTGGTGGCCAGCAGCAGGCCGTTGCGATCGACGATGCGGCCGCGGCTGGCCGGCATCTCCAGCGTATGGGCGTAGCGCGCCTCGCCCTGCTTCAGGTAGAAGTTGGTGGCGATGATCTGGATGTAGGCCGCGCGGCCCACCAGGATCAGCGAGCCGACGCCCACCAGCACGACCAGGAAGCGGCTGCGCCACAGCGGCGTCTTCGAGGCCAGCAGCGGGCTGTTGGCGTACGTGACGTTGCTCACCGCGCGGCCACGCGACGCCTGCGTGCGCCTGTTCTGCTTGTTGGGCTTGTTCACTGCGAGGCCCCCTGCTCCGGCGCGCTGGCGGGCACGGGCGAGCGCATCAGCGGCGCCGTGACGGGCGCGGCGGCCAGGCCGGCGTCGACCACGTACTGCGTGTTGGCCGGCGTGGCCGCGCGCATGTTGAGCTTGCCGCGGGCCGTGGCCTCCACGCGCAGGTGCGTGGCCTGCGCCTGGCGCTCGGCCTCGAGGCGGCGGCGATCGGACTCGAGCTGGCGCTCGGTGCTGTGCGCGCTCTCGATGTCGGCGAACAGGCGGCGCGACTCGTAGCTGATCTTGACGAGGTAGAGCCCGCTGACGATCAGCACGATCGCGAGCAGGAAGTTGAGCCGCGCCATGGCGGATTGACTGGTCATAGCCGCTCCGCCACACGCAGGATCGCCGAACGCGCGCGACCATTGGTCAGCACCTCGGTGGGGCCCGGCTTGATGCGGCCCAGCGAGGCCAGGCGCAGCGAGGTGGACGGCGGCGCCATCGGCGCGCGCCGGTCGATCTCGTCCTTGCTCTCGCGGGCGATGAAGGTCTTGACGATGCGGTCTTCCAGCGAATGGAAGCTGATCACCGAGAGGCGGCCGCCGGACTCCAGCAGGTCCAGCGAGCTCTTCAGTACCTGTTCGAGCTCCTCGAGCTCGGCATTGACGAAAATCCGAAGAGCCTGAAAGGTGCGCGTGGCGGGATCCTGGTTCGGCTCGCGGGTCTTGACCGTACGAGCCACGACGGCGGACAGCTCGCGCGTGGTTCGCACGGGTGCGCCGCTCTCGCGGACAGCAACAAGCGCCTTTGCAATCGACACAGCAAACCGTTCTTCCCCGTAGTCACGAATCACCTCTGCAATGTGACGCTCGTCGGCCCGAGCGAGAAAGTCCGCCGCGGTCTCGCCGCGGGTGGTGTCCATGCGCATGTCCAGCGGGCCGTCGAAACGGAAGCTGAAGCCGCGCTCGGGGGTGTCGATCTGCGGCGACGAGACCCCCAGGTCGAGCAGCAGGCCGGTGATCTTCGGGATGCCGCGCTCGGCCAGCGCCGCGGGCAGCTGCGCGAAGCTCGCGTGCACGATCTCGAAGCGCGGGTCGCTCACGGCGTCGGGGCCCGTGCGGGCCGCCTCCACCGCCACCGGATCGCGGTCGATGCCGATCACGCGCGCGCCCGGGCCGAGGCGCGACAGCAGCTCGCGCGTGTGCCCGCCGCGGCCGAACGTGCCGTCGACATAGATTCCATCCGGCTTCGTCACGAGGGCGTCGATCGCTTCGTGGAGCAGGACGGTGGTGTGCAGCCCCGAGTTGTCCACGATGTTCAGAAGACCAGGTTGTCCAGCGCGGCGCCGGCCTGCGCCTGCATCTCGGCCGCTTCCTTCGCGGCGTAGATGGGCGTCGACCAAAGTTCGAAGTGACTGCCCATGCCCAGCAGCGTCACGTCCTTTTCGAGTCCGGCCCAGGTGCGGAGTTCCGGGCGAATCAGCACGCGCGAGGTGGCGTCCCACTCGACGTCGTCGGCGTGGCCCAGGAAGACGCGCTTGACGCCCACTTGCGAGAACGGCAGCTGCGCCACCTGGTCGCGGAAGCTTTCCCAGCAGGGTCGCGGAAACACCATGAGGCACCCGTGCGGATGCTTGGTGACGGTGAGGCGGCCGGCACACAATGATTGGAGGTCGTCGCGATAACGGGCCGGCATGGAGACTCGCCCCTTGCCGTCCAGCGTCAACGCCGAAGGACCTTCAAAAATCAGAGATGCCACAACCCACCACAAAAGTGCACTTTGATGCACTTTAGCGAATCGCCCTGGGTGGGTCAACGCATCACGCGCCGAAAAAATCAATCAAATCAAGTACTTAGATCACGTTCTGCAAGCGAATGTCGTTCTAAATGAAGGACTTGCGCGCGGCTATGAAAGTGAAGTGTCAGCATCCTTCACGCGTGCACATTCGTGGGGGATTTCCCGCATTCGGACTACTGCCGAGCGAAATTCGGCCGAAATGGGTTGCCGCCGAGTTGGGTGCGGCAATTCGCTGAAGTGCACGATAGGCCGGCAAAAGCTCATGGGATGAGCCTTTGATCTGTCCCTGCCAGTCCGCGCGCAGTCGCGGAATGGCGGGCCGGCTACCGGCGTTCGTGCGCGCGCAGCCGGCGCTCCAGCGCGCGCAAGGCCAGCGACAGCGCCAGCGTCATCACCAGGTAGACCAGCGCGACGACGTTGTAGGTCTCGAAGAACAGGAACGAGCCGCTGGCGTAGACCTTGGCCATCTGCGTGATGTCGGCCACGCCCAGCACCGAGACGAGCGCGGAGTCCTTCACCATCGAGACGAAGTCGTTGCCCAGCGGCGGCAGGATGATGCGCAGCCCGAGCGGGAAGGTGATGTGGCGGAAGACCTGGCGCGGCGTCATGCCCAGGCTGCGCGCGGCGTCGGTCTGGCCGCGCCCGACGGACTGGAAGCCGGCGCGGAACACCTCCGCGATGAAGGCGCTGTAGCTGATCGTGAGCGCCAGGATGGCGCGCCACATCAGGCTGAAGTCGCGTGACTCGAACAGCGGCGGCGCGCCGCTTCCGCGCGCCGCCGCGGCGAGGAAGTTGGCCAGCTGCAGCAGCAGGGGCGCGCCCACGAACGCGATGTAGAACAGCAGCACGAGCACGGGGATGCCGCGGATCAGCTCGCAGTAGCAGCGTGCGGCCTGGCGCACGACGAGAAGGCGCGACTGCAGCCCGATGGCGACGACCAGCCCCAGCAGCGTGGCCGCCGCGAACGCGACGGCCGCGACGAACACGGTGACCCCGATGCCGTCGCTGACGGTGGCGAGGATCTGCCGGTACAGCTCGCTGGAGAACGCCTCGGCCACCAGCCAGCCGACGAGCCCGGCGATGGCGATCAGCCACCACGGGACGAGGCGGAGGAAGTCTTCGGTGCGCGAGGAAGTCATGGGGGTCGGGGTTCGGGACGGCGCCATTGTCCCCGCAGTTCGCGGGCGCCGCGTGGCGCAAGCGCGCCATTCTCAGTTGCACCATCGCCGACCGACTTTGCAGACGGTCCTTCGAGCTCGACAATGATGGATTCACTTTCCCGAGGTCCCCAGATGAGCAAGCCGCCGGTCAACAACCCTGCACGCACCCGACGCACGATTCCCGGCGCGGTCGCCGCGTCGCTGGCCGCTTCGATGGCGGTGTCGGCCAATGCGCAGACGGCGACCGACGCTTCCACGCCCAAGGCCGCCGCCGACGCGTCGCAGCAGGTGGTGATCACCGGCTCGCGGGCCCGCAACCGCACCGTCTTCGACAGCCCCGTGCCCGTCGACCTGTTCTCCGGCACGCAACTGGCGCAGTCGCTCAGTTCCGGCGACGTGGGCCAGGCGCTGCAGGCCCTCGATCCGGCGATCAACATGCCGCGCGTGTCGGCCAGCGGCACCTCCGACACCGTGCGCACGATCCAGCTGCGTGGCCTGGCGCCCGACGAGACGCTGGTGCTGGTCAACGGCAAGCGCCGCCACGTCAGCGCCGTGATGGACACCGAGGGCCTGTTTCCCGGCACCGTCTCCGTGGACATCAACGCGCTGCCCGCCAGCGCCATCGAATCGATCGAGGTGCTGCGCGACGGCGCCGGCGCGCAGTACGGCAGCGACGCGGTGGCCGGCGTGGTGAACTTCCGCCTCAAGAGCGCGCCCACGGGCGGCTCCGCGGTAATCACCGTCGGCGCCAACCACACGAAGTTCGCGCCCGACGGCCGCCACATCACCGATGGCCAGGCCGTCACCGTCAGCGCCGACAAGGGCCTGGCGCTCGGCGACGACGGCTTCTTCCACTTCGGCGGCGACGTGCAGCACCGCAAGGGCACCAACCGGTCCGGCCCGACGTCAGCGGCGGACGCCTCCCAGAACGACACGCCGGCCGACGCGGCCCTCGACGGCCGCGTGCTGTTCAAGTCGGGTGACCCCGACCAGCACGGCGGCGACCTCTTCTACAACGCCGGCCTGTCGCTCGGCACCGGCCTGCGCGCCTATTCGTTCGCCACCTACGCCGACCGCCACAGCGAAGGCGGCGCCTTCTTCCGCTACCCGGGCGACTCCACCAACGTGCCGGCGATCTACCCGCAGGGCTATCGGCCGGTCACCACGAACAACGACACCGACGTGTCCTGGGTGGGTGGCGTGGCCGCCTCCACGGCCGAGTGGACGATCGACGGCAGCGCGCGCGTCGGCCAGAACGACTTCGACTACGGCGTGAAGAACTCGCTCAACGCCTCGCTGGGCGCCGCGAGCCCCACCCAGTTCCACCTGGCCTCGTTCCGCTTCCGGCAGCTCGCGCTCAACGTCGACGCGTCGCGCGAATTCGAATCGCCGGCGCTGGCCGAGGCCGCGAGCCTGGCCATCGGCGGCGAGCTCATGCGCGAGACCTACCGCAGCCGCCCCGGCGATCCGGCCTCCTACGCCGCCGGCCCCGACACCTCGGCCCCGCCCGGCGCCCAGGCCGGCCCCGGCCTGAGCCCGCAGGACGCGGTGTCGCTCGCGCGCACCGTGAAGTCCGCGTACGCCGACCTCGACCTGCCGGTGACCCGCCGGCTGCTGCTGGACGTCGCCGCCCGCTATTCGGACTATGGCGGCTCCGGCGACGCCGCCACGGGCAAGCTGGCGGCGCGCTTCAAGGTCGACGAGGCGTTCCTGCTGCGCGGCTCGTTCTCCAACAGCTTCCGCGCGCCCGCGCTGGCCCAGACCGGCTTCCGCTTCACCACGCTCAACTTCAACGCGAACGGCACCGGGCTGCAGAACGACGCGCTGCTGCCCGCGAACGATCCGCTGGCGCAGGCCTTCGGCGCGAAGGCGCTCAAGCCCGAGCTGTCCACCAACCTGTCGCTGGGCGCGGCCTGGAAGGCGACGGGCACCACCACCGTCTCGGTGGACGCCTACCGCATCCGCATCCGCAACCGCATCACCCGCAGCAGCGACCTGCAGAGCGACGCGGTGAGCAGCTACCTCGACTCCACCGGCCACACCGACATCGCGTCCGTCGCCTTCCTCACCAACGCGCTGGACACCACCACGCAGGGCGTCGACATCGTCGCCAACCAGGGCTTGTCCGTCGCGTCGGGCACGCTCAACCTGAGCGCGGCCCTGAACTTCAACGACACGAAGATAGCCCGCGTGCGCAACAGCTCCGCGGCGCTCGCGTCCATCGACCCGTCGCTGACGCTGCTCACGCCGGGCTCGCTGCTGGTCATCAAGCGCGGGTCGCCGAAGAACAAGTTCGTGCTGGGCGCCGACTGGACGGGCGGCGCGTGGGGCGCGGTGGCGCGCGTGACCCGCTACGGCGCGGTCTACGACCAGTCATACGACTCGAACGCGCCCATCGTCGACGGCACCGGCGCCCAGCGCTACGGCGCCAACTGGTCCACCGACCTGGAGGTGTCCTATCGCTTCACCCCCAGGCTGACGCTGGCGCTGGGCGGCGACAATGTGTTCGATCGCTACCCGGCCCGCACCTATGCCGGGAGCACGCTCGGCGGCGCGCTGCCGTACGACTACATCGCGCCTATCGGCATCAACGGCGCGTTCTACTACGCACGCCTGGCGCTCACCTTCTGAAGTCCATGAGTTCGAAAACATTCCTGACGCGCCGCCTGTTCGCGCTGGCCGTGGCGCTCGCCTCCTGCGCGGCCGGCGCGCAGGCACTGCCGGACCTCGGCGGCCGCAAGGTGGTGGCCGTCACGGAGAACGCGTTCCCGCCGCTCAACATGCTCGACCCGCGCACGGGCAAGGGCGTGGGCTGGGAATACGACTGCTTCAACGAGGTGGCGCGGCGCCTGCACCTGGTGGTCGACTGGCGCGTCAGCAGCTGGGACGTGATGATCGAGTCCATCCGCTCCGGCCAGTTCGACGTGGGCATGGACGGCATCAGCGTCACCGACGAGCGCCGCTCGCAGGTCGACTTCTCCACGCCGTACATGCGCGCGCCGATGCTGATGCTCGTGCGCGCCGACGAGACGCGCTTCCGCGACCCGGCGTCGTTCCGCGCGAACGCGAAGCTGCTGGCCGGCGCGCAGCCCGGTACCACGGGCTTCTATGCGACCGGCCGCGAACTCCTGGGAACGCCGTCCACCAGCCCGCGCATCAAGCTGTTCGAGACCTACGGCGCCACGGTGCAGGCGCTGCGCGCGGGCGACGTCGACGTCGTGCTGTCCGACACGACGGGCGCGAGCGCCAACCTCGCGCACTTCCCCGGCATGTTCAAGATCGTCGGCGCGCCGCTGCCCGGCGAGGACTACGGCTTCATCCTGAAGAAGGGCTCGCCGCTGAAGGCGCCCATCGACGCGGCGCTGGCCTCGATGGTCAAGGACGGCACGATCGCGCGCCTGGACTCCAAGTGGCTGAAGCCGCTGCCGCCCGCGTCGAAGTAGAAGGGACTGTTGCTGGGGTTGTGCTGCGTGCTGCGTGCTGCCTGCTGCGTGCTGTGTTCTCTTCGCTTGAGGTTTTCCGCTTCGCGCACGTCGAGACCATGCTTGCGCCGAGACGGGCGCGAAGCGGAAAACCTCAAGCGAAGAGACCCCGCCAGAAGCACCGCTGGAAAAGAAATGGGGGCGGCTCCCACCGCCCCCCAAGGACAATCCCGCTTCGGCGCCGGCAGGCTGGCGCAACGGGAATGGCACCTCTTACCCCCGGGAAGCGAGGATCGCATCCGAGCCGATCCGGGCTCCCCCGCGGGGGGCAGCGACGGGAGGAGCGAGGGGGCTCACAACTTGGCGCTGAATTCGAACTGGATCTTTCTCGGGTCCGTGTAGGAGGCCGTGTAGGGCACGCCCACGGTGGCCGCCAGGTTGCTCAGGCCCGTCACGTAGCGCTTGTCCAGCAGGTTGTTGACGATCAGCGCCACGCCCCAGTTGTTGGCCGGCGCCGACCAGCCGATGCGCGTGTCGAGCCGGTTGCGGGCCTCGCCCACCTTGAACACCGGCGTCGTGATGCAGCTGCCCTGCGAGGCCGACGCGGCGTTGCAGCGGGTGGCGCCGATGTGGCTGCCCTGCAGCGACCAGTCGGCCTTGCCGCCCGCCAGCGCCACCGTGAAGTCGACGCCCGCGGCCAGCGACAGGCTGGGCGTGCCGTAGGGCTGGCCGGTGAGGTCGGGCTGGGCCGCCGAGACGTTGGCCTGGCTCTTGTACTTCTGGTCGATCCACTCGCCGTTGGCGTACAGCCGCACGGGCGCGGCGGCCTGCCACGAGAGCTCGCCGTCCAGGCCCGTCGCCTCGACGTCGCTCACCGTGATGTTGTAGAACGCCACCGCCGCCGAATGATCCAGCGTGATCGACTGCAGGTTCTTGAACAGGTAGTGGAACAGCGCGGCGCTGTACGTGATGCCGGCCTCGGCGATGCGGCCCTTGGCGCCCAGCTCGTAGCTGGTGATGGTCTCGGGATCGAAGCGGCCGCCGTTGGCCTGCGTGCTCACCGAGTTGAAGCCGCCGGCCTGGTAGCCGCGCGTGACCGAGCCGTAGACCATCGTGTCGGGCGTGAGCTGGTGGTCGACGACCAGGCGCGGGCTGGTGTTGTGCCAGGTCTTGCTCGTGTAGACCGGCGCGGCCGCCCACTCGGGGTTCGTGAACTCGATGTTGGTCTGCTGCAGCCCCTGCGCCAGCCCGGCCAGCGCCGCGGCCGTCGTCGGGTCGAGCGCCCCGGCGGCGACGAGCTGCTGGAAGAACGCCGGCGAAAGGACCGCAAGTTGCGCGTCCAGCCCCGGCGCCGAGCGCAGCGGGTTGTACCAGCTGAACTTCTTGGTGTCCTGCGTGAAGCGCACGCCGGTGGTCACGTTGGTCTTGTCGCCCACGTGCCAGATGACGTCGCCCATCAGCGCCTCCGAGTGCGCCTTCAACGTGTTCTGGATGCCTTCCTTCCAGTCCTGGCCCAGCAGGTCGAAGCCCGTGAGGCCGGCCATCTGGCCGATGCCGGTGAGCAGCGCGAACGGCGGCGCCGGCACCGCGGTGCTCGGATCGCTGTTGAGGATCTGGTAGAGCACCGGGTCGAGCGTGGTGGTGTTGGTGTCCACGCGGCTGGTCTGCGCGGAGCGCTCGCTGGCGAAGCTGGCGCCGACCAGCCAGTCGGCTGTCCTGCTCTTGCCGTTGAGGCGGAATTCCTGCTCGAAGGTGGTGCTCTTCTCGAAGTTGCCGGTGGCCAGGTAGGTGGCCGGGTTGGCGGTGCCGTCGTTGTCCTCGAGGTTGACGGAATTGAAGTGGCGCCAGCCCGTGGTGGAGGTCAGCAGGATCTTGTCGCTCAGCTCGTGCTCGACGCGCAGGTTCATGCCGTTGAACAGGCGCGCCTCCTTGCCGCCGACGACGTCGTTGGCGAGCGGCGCGTGCCGCGGGTCGATCCACGACGCGACGCCGCCCGCGCCGTCCGAGGTGGCCACGGCCCAGGTCGGGCGCGGCCGCTCGTTCAGATCCTCGTGCTCCCAGGTGAGGACGGCGCTCGTGTCTTCCGAAGGCGACCAGCGCGCGCCGATGCGCGTGCCCCAGGTGTGCGACTGCGGGTTCTTCTTGCCGTCGACGGTGTTGGTGGCCCAGCCGTCGCTCTTCTCGCCCACCGCCGAGATGCGCAGGCTCAGGTCCTCGCCCAGCGGCTGGTTGAGCACGCCCTCGGCGTGCACCGTGCCGTAGTTGCCCGCGCGCACCAGGCCCGAGACCAGGTGGTTGCCGTCGGGATCGTTGGTGATGATGGAGATCGCTCCGCCGGCGCTGTTGCGGCCGAACAGCGTGCCCTGCGGGCCCTTGAGCACCTCCACGCGCTTGACGTCGTTGAAGTTCAGCAGCGCGCCGCCGGTCTTGCCGGTGTAGATGCCGTTGACGTACACGCCCACCGGCGCGTCGGTGCCGATGCCGAAGTCGCCGTTGCCCAGTCCGCGCAGCGCGTAGCTGGGCTGCGTGGGCTGGCTCGCGTCGATGGACAGGCCCGGCACGAAGTCGGCCACCTGCGCCAGGTTGACCGCGCCCACCTTGGCGATGTCCTGCGGTCCGACCAGCTGGATCGCGATCGGCACCTTCTGGACTTCCTGCTTGCGCCCCTGCGCCGTGACGGTGACGACCTGCGGATCCCCGGTGGGCGCGGAGGCCGCAGCATCGGGCGCGGGCGCGGCCGCCTGCGCGCGGGCGCCGGTGCTCGCGCCCGCGAGCACCGCGGCCAGGGCGGCCACGGCAAGGGCGACGGAGGTCGGATGGCGTGCGGGGTGTCGTTGCATGTCAGTCCTTCTGAGGAGTGGTGTCCTGGCAATGTCCGGGCGTGGCGGCGATCCAGTCGCGGATCAGCTGCACGCCTTCCTGGTGCACCGTGCTGCGGCCCAGCTCGGGCATCATCACGCCGCCTTCCGTGCTCGCGAGCCGGTAGGGCAGGATGGAGTCGTCCGGCTTGCCCGGCACGATGTCGTGGATGCGGTCGCCGGTGCCCTTGCCGGCGGCCACCGACGGCTTGCACAGGCCCAGCGACCAGTCGGCCGGCCCGAGCGAATCGAGGCGCAGCGAGGTGTTGCTGGCAGTGCCGCCGGCCTGGTGGCAGTGCGCGCAGTTGACGTCGAGGTAGGTGCGCGCGCGGTCGGCCAGCGGCTGCCGCGGGTCGCGCCAGTCGGCGGCGCGCGGCAGTTCACCCGCGGGCACGCCCGTGAGGAAGCCGGCCTTGACCCAGCGCGCGATCTGGTTCTCGGCGCCGTCGGCATAGGCCAGCGTGCGGTTCAGGTTGCGCGCCTTGGGGCCCAGCGGCGTGAACTCGCCGCCCTTCAGGTTCGTGACGTGGCACGAGGCGCACTGGTTCTCGTTGGGCACGACGTACGTGAACTTCTGCCCGTGGCCCTGCGCATCGACCAGGGTGAGGGCCTTCTCGTCGCCCGTGCGCGCCAGGTCGGCCTCGCTCTGGTCGGCGTTCCACACGTAGGGCAGCACGGTCCAGCCGTCGGCGCGGCGCACGAGCACGCGGGTCTCGACCAGGTGCACGCGCGAAAGATCCAGGCCGGCTGCGGGCGCGCCCGGCTCCGCGTCGTAGGTCTCGAGGACGGCATCGGGGCCTCCGGCGCGCGGGTAGTAGAAGGTCTTGGTCAGCACGGTGCCGGCGGGGAAGTCGAACGCCTTGTCGGCCGTGTAGATGGCCGACACGCCCGCGGGCATCCACACCGTGCGCAGCTTGTGCGCGTAGTCGGAGAACAGCGGCGTGACCAGGTCGTAGGGCAGCACGCCCGCGTTGGGCGCGAGGCGGCCGCCGGCCACGTTGAGCAGGTGCCACTCGGACAGGTGCTCGGGCTTGCCCTGCTCGATGAAGTTGACGGGGGCCGGCGCGCGCGTGCAGCTCGCCAGCGCGGCGAGCAGGCACAGGGCCGGTGCCAGGAGGAAATTCACGCGCATGGGAACGGACGGATCAGACCGAGGCGGGGGACGCGGCGGGGCTGGCGGACGGCGGCGCACCGGCGACACCCGTGGCCGTGGCCGGCGACAGCGGCGCGAGCTTGCAGCGCACGGCCTCGTTGATCAGGCGCGGGTTCTTGTACTTGTTGGGGCCGTCGGCGTCGAGCACGCCCGATGCGGTGGCGTCGACGCAGATGCGCTCCTCGGGCACGTTCGCGCGCGCGGCGTCCGCGTAGCCGTCCCACAGCACGTCGGGGAAGTGGCCGTTCAGGCCGAACATCGCCGTCTTGAGCACCTTCAGGTCCATGCCGTCCGGCGAATCGCCGCCGCCGGAGAACCGGTTGCCGTGCACGTGGATGCCGCGCGGGTACGGGTCGTAGTTGGGCTGCACGCCCTTGGTGTTGAAGTAGCCGGTGGAGAAGTAGCTGGAGATGATGACGTTGGCGGTGACGTTGTTGGTGACGTCGTTGTCGAAGATCTCCACCAGCGAGTTCGAGTTCACCACCACGCCGGAGCCGGCCGGCACGCTGGAGACGGCCGTGCCCTTGGCGCCGAAGTTGCCCAGGTTGTTGGCGTCCACCTTGTTGTGGAACACGCGCGTGCTGTGCCCCGGCTGGGACAGGTTGGGCATGTTGAACACGAGGATGCCGCCGGTGTTGCCGGTGGCCACGTTGTCGTGCACGTCGGCGTCGATGGTGTTCTCGATCTCGATGCCGGCCACGTTCTGCTCGGCACGGCAGCCGCGCACGATGACGTTCTTCGACTGGCCCACGTAGATGCCGGCGTCGGCCGCGCCGAACGACTGCGAGTTCTCGATCAGCACGTTCTTCGTCTTGACCGGGTACAGGCCGTAGGCGCCGTTGGTGGTCTTGGGGCCGTCCGTCCAGCGCACGCGCACGCCGCGGATCGTGATGTTCTCGCCGCTGTTGATCTTGAGCGCGTCGCCCTTGGTGTCCTCGATGGTGAGTCCCTCGATGGTGAAGTCGCTCGCCTGCGCCAGCAGCCCCTCGGGACCCGCCACCTGGTCGCGGAACGACAGGATGGTCTGCTCCATGCCGGCGCCGCGGATCGTGACGCCGTTGACGCGCAGCGACAGGCCGCGATCGAGGTGGTAATGGCCGGCGGGGATCTCGATGACCGAGCCAGGCTTGGCGTCGAGCAGTTGCTCCTGCAGCTTCTTGGCGAAGGCCGTGTCCACCGGCAGGTCGCCGACACGGACGTTCGGATCCGTGGAGGATTTGCTGCAACCGCCCATTGCCGCGAGCGCGGCGAGCGCCGATGCGGCAAGAATCGGGACGAATCGGGCACGGGACTGGCGGAATGGATGCATGGGTTCCTCGCTGGCGGCGCGTCGCTGGGTGCGGAAGCGACAGCTCAAAAGATAGCAACAGCTACCGTTCTTGACTTTGGTGCTTTCCCTGAATTGCAAAATTCGACAAGGGGAACACCATAGTCATGGCTACTGTATTGGCCGCGCCTGGCCTTGACTACACCGTGGATACACTCCCCCCCACGCCACCCCCACCACCGACATGCCGCGCAAGACCAACGCCTCCGCCGATCCGCCGACGCCCGTGACCGGCGGGGTGGAACTCGACAGAAAGCGAGCGCCCACTCAGACGCGAGCGCTGGAAACCTGCGAGCGCATCCTGGATGCGGCGGCCAACCTGCTGGGCGAGGTAGGCATCGAGCGGCTGTCGACCAACCTGATCTGCGAGCGCGCCGGACTGTCGCCGCCCGCGCTCTACCGCTACTACCCGAACAAGTACGCGGTGCTGGCCGAGCTCGGCGTGCGGCTGATGATGAGCCAGAACGACCTGCTGGAGAAGTGGGCCTCGCCGGCCACCATGAAGCTGCCGGCGGCCCGGTTCGAGGAGCGCCTGCGCCAGCTGTTCCTGGAAACGCTGGCGATCACCCGCAAGGCGATCGCCGGCGAATGGATCACGCGGGCGCTGCGCGCGGTGCCGTCGCTGGCGCCGGTGCGCATCGAGTCGCACGATCACGTCACCGGGCTGGTGGTGGCCGCCTTCGCGGTGGCCTGGCCCGCGGTGCCGCAGGCGCGCGTGCGCCTGGTGTCGCGCCTGGCCATCGAGGTGATGTACTCGGCGCAGGAACTGCTGGTGGACGACGCCGCCCTCGACGCCGAGGAGGTGGCCACGGTGATGTCGAACATGGTGACGACGCAGGTGGCGCAGCTGCGGCGCGAGACCGGCTCCTCTCAGCCGCTGATCAAGGACGCGTAGGCCCGCTCCAGCGCCCGCGCGTAGGCGGGCGTGTCGAACAGCGGCGCCGTCGTGCGCGCCTGCGCGAGACGCGCGCGCACGCCGGCCAGGCGCGCGGGGTCGCGCGCGAGCGCGACGGCACGCGACTCGTAGCCCGCCGCGTCCTCCACCAGCAGCTCGTCGGCCAGGCCCAGCGCAGCGAGCAGGCTCGCGCCGACGCGGCCCGGGAACGTCGGGCCCCGGCACGACAGCACCGGCAGCCCGGCCCACAGCGCATCGCTGGCGGTGGTGTGCGCGTTGTAGGGCAGCGTGTCCAGGAACAGGTCGGCGCACGCATGGCGCGCGAGGTGCTCGGCCAGCCGGATGCGCGGCGCGAAGTGCAGGCGTTCGGGCGCGATGCCCCGGTCCGCCGCCGCGGCGCGCAGGTTGGCCGTGGCCGCGTCGTTGTCCTGCAGCAGCCACAGCACGCTGCCCTCGACGCTCGCCAGGATGCGCATCCACGCCGCGAACGTGGCCGGCATGATCTTGTAGGTGTTGTTGAAGCACGCGAACACCATCGCATCGGCCGGCAGGCCCAGCTCGGCGCGCGTGGGCGGCGCGGCGATGGCGCGCCGGCGATCGTTGGGCTGGTAGCTGTCGGGCAGGCGCAGCACGCGCTCGACGAACGCGCCCTCCTCGCCCGCGGGAATCACGTGCGCGTCGGCGATGATCGCGTCCAGGTACGGCGCGCCCAGCGTGCCCGGGAAGCCGAGGTAGTTCACCTGCACCGGCGCCGGCCGCCGCGCGAACACGCCGGTGCGGCCGAGGCCGAACCAGCCGTTGAGGTTCACGAGGATGTCGATGCGGCGATCGGCGATGGCCCGCGCCGCCGCGTCGTCGGCCAGCCCGGAGATGTCCAGGATCTCGTCGAACGCGGCGTCCAGGCGCCGGCGCAGCGCGCTGCCGTCGTCCCAGCCGTTGTCGAACGCGATGACCTCGAAACGCTCGCGGTCGTGCAGCTCGAACAGCTCCACCGCGAGGATGGACGTGGCCTGGTCGCGGAACTCGCCGCCGAGGTAGCCGATGCGGATCTTCGCGTTCGCGGGCCGCGTGCCCGGCGCCACCAGCGCGGGCCGCACGGGGAACTGGTCGGCCGCGAACAGCTCGGCGCAACGCCGCGCGGCCATCGGGTCGGTGGCGATGGCCGCGTAGGCGAAGGGCTCGATCGTCGGCCGGCCCGCGGCCAGGCCCTGTTCGACCTGAGCCAGGAGCGCGTCGAGCCCGCGCCAGTCGCAGGCCATCGCCTGCGCGTACAGGCGCTTGCCGACGACGTACGGATAGGCCGCGTCCAGCGCCTGCACGCGTTCGAACGCGAGCGCCGCCTCGTCGTAGCGCTTGAGCTCGAGCAACGCGTTGCCGCGATTGCACGCGACGCCGGCGGCGTCGGGCGTGGCCGCGAGCACCACGTCGAAATCGGCGATGGCCTCGGCGGGCCGGCGCAGCGCGGCCAGCACGTTGCCGCGCTGGATGCGGGCGTCCAGGCGCGCGGCGTCGATCTCCAGGCAGCGCGTGAAGGCCCGCAGCGCGTCCTCGTTGCGCCGCAGCGCCAGCAGCGCGCCGCCCCGGCCCTCGTGCGCCGACGCGTTCTGCGGCTCCAGGCGCAGCGCCGCGTCGAAGTCGGCCAGCGCCTCGGCCGGCCGTTCCAGCGCGAGCCGCGCCGTGCCGCGGCCGACGATGGCGTTCGCGTAGGCCGGCACCAGCGCGACGGCGCGTTCGTAGCTCGCCAGCGCCTCGTCGTGGCGGGCCAGGTCCTGCAGCACGCGTCCGCGGTTGTTGTGGGCCTGCGCGACGTCGGCGCGGCGCGCGATCACCGCGTCGTAGGCCGCCAGCGCGTCGGCCAGCCGGCCGGCGGCGTGCAGCACGTTGCCGCGGTTGTAGGCCGCCTCGACGTAGTCCGGCCGCAGCGCCAGCGCGCGATCGAACGACGCGACGGCGGCGTCGTGGCGACCCAGCGCGCCCAGCGTGTTGCCGCGGTTGTTCAGCGCCTCCAGCATGTCGGGCTGGATCGCCAGCGCGCGCTCCAGGCTTTGCAGCGCCTCGTCGTGGCGGCCCAGCGTGTGCAGCGCGTAGCCGAGGTTGCCGTGCGCGCTCGCGTCGCGCGGATCGACGGCCAGGGCCTGCGCGATGAGGTCGGCCGCCGCCTGCGGGTGGCCGGCCTGGAAGGCCAGCATCCCGAGGCCGTGCAAGGCGTCGACGTGGCGCGGCGAACGCCGCAGCACCTCGCGGTAGACGGGCTCGGCCTGCGCGATGCGGCCGCCGTGGTGCAAGGCCTGGGCCTGGGCCATCAGCTGGTCCAGCGTGGGGATCGCGCCGAACGTCGGTGGATGCAGGAAGGCGGGCTTCTTGGCCATGGGAACGGGTCAGCCCTTCTTCAAGGCCGAGGCCAGGTCGCCGAGGGCCGCGAGCACGCTCTCGACGATCTGCTGCGACTTCGCCTCCTTCAGCGCGCCGGCCTCGTCGAAGGCCTCGCCCGCCTTGACCAGCGCGAACTGCTGCGGCGCGACGATCATCGCGAAGTTGCCCTGCAGGTACTGGCGCAGCAGGTTCATCGAGCGCAGCCCGCCCAGCGGGCCGGGCGAGGACGACAGCAGCGCCGCCGGCTTGTTGGCCGTGGCGGCCAGGCCGGCGCCGCCGGGCGCCGTGGCCGGGATGCGCGACATCCAGTCGAACGCGTTGAGCACCAGCGGCGTGGGAAAGCCGTTGTACTCGGGCGTGACCAGCAGCAGCGCGTCGTGCCCGGCGAGCGCGTCGCGCAGCTGCAGGGCGGGGGCGGGCACGCCGCTGGCGTGCTCGAGGTCGCCGTCGTAGATCGGCAGCGCGAGGGCGCGCAGGTCGAACTCGGTCACGTCGCAGCCGTCGCGGCGCGCGGCGGCCGCGGCCACGCGCGCGAGGCGGCGGCTGTAGGCGCCGGCGCGTTCGCTGCCGGCGATGACGAGGAGTCGGATGGGTTTCATGAAGGCGCTCCGGGTGGGATGCGCCCAGGATACCTAATTCGATTCCTTGATCAGCCGGCCATCGGCCTGCTGGATCGGCCGCGCGTTCATCGGGTACAGGCGCGCGAAGATCGCCACCTGCTCCGCCGAGACCGGCACCGGCTGCTTCATCACCATCCACAGCACGCCCTCGCTGCACGGCGGCGTGGTGAGCGAGCCCATGTAGGTGTAGTAGCGCTTGTCCTCGGGCAGCAGCTGCGACAGGTCGATGCGGGTGCCGGCGTGCACCTCGTCGCCCTTCTCGAGCGGCAGGTTGTTCCAGACGGCCTGCACGATGGCCTGCGCGCTGCCGCGGTCCAGCAGCACCGCCACCACGGCCAGGCGGCCGTCCACGCCCTTGTGCACCAGGTGGGCCACCATGTCGTACTGGCGGCCGTCGATGCGTTCCTCGGACGGGCGATGGAAGTGGAACTGGAGCAGCTCGTAGCGCCTGCCCGTGATGGTGATGGAGTTGCCGGGCTCCACGTTGACCTGCACCGTGTGGCCGTTGTCGATCACCGAGAACGCGCTCGGCCGGTAGTCGAACTTGATCGGCTCCAGGTCGACGGCGATGCCGCCGCGGATGTCGATCGGGCTCTGGCGGTTGCCGGTGGCGCACTTGTCGTACTCGGGGCGCATCCTGCCCCAGGCGTCCGGGCCGACGCTGCCGGTGTAGTCCCAGTGCGTGGGCAGCAGCGACTGGCCGCCGTTGGCCGCGATGTCGAGGTTGGCGTCGCTGGCGGCCGCGGACGCCGGGCGCCTGGCCCTGTGCGCGGCGCTCGGGCGCACCGCGGTGATCACGTTCTCGCCGCTCTCGCCGCGGTTGGACACCTGCATGGCGAACTTGCCGTCCGCCGCCGGCTTCGCGCCGAGCTTGGCGGCGAGTTTCTCGCGCAGCTGGTCCATCGCGCTGCCGCTCGCGGCGGCCTCGGCGGGCTTCGCTTCGGCCGCCTTGGCGCCCCTCTTCCTGCCCTCGCCCTTCCTGGCGGCCTTCTCGTCCTCGTCGTTCTCGGCGGACGGGTGCGACGCGTTGCTGCGCCACTCGGCGCCCCCGGCCGCCGACTTCTTCTCGATCGGCGCGGCACCGATCGCCGTCGGCTCGGGTGCGCCGGTCTCGCCGCGGTTGACGCCCATCTTGAAGCTGGGCGACGTGGGCCCGAGCTGGGCGACGACGACCCCCACGCCCGCCTCGGCCGCGAGCGAAGCGCCGCCTGCCGAGACGAGGGCGGCGGCAACGGCGACGAGGGAAAGGGACAGGCGAGACGACATGGCGGGCTCCGCACGGACGGCGTGCCCCCATGAGATCGGCAGGTGCGGCCGAAAGTTGAGCTTCAGCTTGCGGTTTCGACCACGCCGCGGCGCACGAAGAGCCAGGCCACCATGCCGATGCACGACATCAGCAGCGACGCCAGCGCCAGGCGCACGGTGGAGTGCATCACCAGCGGCGAGATCACGCCCGCGACGAAGGCATTGGCCACGCTGCCGATGCAGGCCTGCAGCGACGAGGCCATGCCGCGCCGCATCGGCGCCTGGTCCAGCACCAGGAGCGTCACCACCGGCACCATCAGCGCCCAGCCGAACGAGAAGATGCCGATGGGCGGGATGGCCCACCACGCCTGCGCCGTGAACAGCAGGTTGAGCACGAGGTTGATCACGGCGATGGTGAACATGATCGTGAAGCCGATGCGGATCTGGCGTGCCGCGGGCATCCGGCCGGCCAGCTTGCCGGACAGGAAGGCGCCGCACATGATGCCGCCGATGGTGAACAGGAACAGGTGGAAGAAGTGCGTGGGCGGCAGGTGCAGCAGGTCGCCCAGGAACACGGGCGCCGACAGGATGTACAGGAACATCCCGTTGAACGGCACGCCCGAGGCCAGCGCCAGCGCGAGGAAGCGCGGACTCGAGAACATCTCCCAGTAGCCCTTGAGCAGGTGCGCCGGATGGAAGGGCTGGACCTGGGTGCGGTGCAGCGTCTCGGGCAGCAGCCGCCAGCTGAGCAGCCACAGCGCCATGCCCACCAGCACGAGGAAGATGAACACCGAATGCCAGCCAAAGTGCACCAGCAGCAGCCCGCCGACGATGGGCGCGACGGCCGGCGCGACGCCGAAGTAGATCGTGACCTGCGACATCACGCGCTGCGCCTCGTCGGGCGGGAACATGTCGCGGATGATGGCGCGGCCCACCACCATGCTGGCGCCCGAGCTCATGCCCTGCGCGAGCCGGAAGAAGATCAGGTGGCCCACCGTCTGCGACATGGCGCAGCCCAGCGAGGACAGCGTGAAGATGGCGATGCCCCAGAGCACCACGGGCCGGCGGCCGAAGCTGTCGGCCAGCGCGCCGTGGAACAGGTTCATCACCGCGAAGCCGAACAGGTAGGCCGACAGCGTCTGCTGCATCTGCACGGGCGTCGCGTCGAGCGCGCGCGCGATGCCCGAGAACGCCGGGATGTAGGTGTCGATGGAGAACGCGCCCAGCATCCCCAGGCAGGCGAGCAGCGCCGCCAACGCCGAGCGCGGTCGGCGCCAGAGTGTGGCGGCGTCAGGATTCATGCAGGGAAAATAGCGTCTCTGGCGCGGCCCGCTTCGGCAAGCGTGCCGCCATGGAATTATTGTGAAGCGAGCCGATAGGCCGGATTCTGTGCGTCGCGACCGCTCTTGCGAGCGTCCGCGCCGTGACCGCCATTCGTCTGGGCCGGCTGTCGCCAGCACGGCTCGATGCCATCTACCCGCGGACTCCCCGGGCCAGGTCGTCGTCCGCCTACTTGATGTTGCTGCGCGCAGAGATTGCCCGTTTCACCCGAACTGAATCGGCTCGTCTCTGTTGCTCTGATCCTCGCCTCGAACCTTGCGGCCCTTGGCGGACAGCCGTTAGCTGCTGCGCTGCCCTGTGCAGTCCGGACCTTCCTCCAGTACGGCCTTTCGGCGGTTGTACCAGCGGCGGTCTGGCTCGCTCCACGCGGTGGATTGTCCCACGCGGCGAGTGCCCGGGCGGCATGCACGGGCTTGGGCGCTCAACGGCGCGCGGGCCGCAGGTAGTGCTCGTCCCAATCGGACGTGCGCTCGTGCACGAAGCCGTGGCGCTCGTAGAAGCGGTTGGCCGCGCTCCCGCGCAGCGCGCCCACGCGCATCGCGAGGCCGCGCGCGTCGGCCTCGGCCAGCAACCGCGCCATCACCTCCGCGCCGAGGCCGCGGCCCTGCTCGGCGGGCAGCAGGTAGAGGTGATCGAGCAGCAGGCCGTCGTCCCGTTCGCGCACGACCACGAAGCCCGCGCGGCGGCCGTCCACCACGATGTGGCGCGTGCAGGCCGGATCGAAGGCGGACAGGAAGCGCTCGCGCGCGCGTTGCGGGTCGAAGCGGCCGAGCCGCTCCAGGCTCTCGCGCATGGCTGCGATGCGGATCGCGACCAGCGCGTCGCCGTCGGTCGCGACGGCGGGCTCGAAGCTGACGACGGGCGCGCTCAGGCCTGCTTCCACGCGAGGGTTTCGCCGCCGCGCAGGGGCTTGAGCAGCGCGTCGCCGAAGGGCACGCTGGCGGGCAGCTCGTTGGCCTCGCGGCGCAGCGTGACGGTGCCGGCGTTGCGCGGCAGGCCGTAGAAGTCGGGGCCGTGGTGGCTCGCGAAGCCTTCCAGCTTGTCGAGCGCGCCCGCGTTGTCGAAGGCCTCGGCGTAGAGCTCGAGCGCCGACAGCGCCGTGAAGCAGCCGGCGCCGCACACCGAGGCCTCCTTCATGACCGAGGCGTGCGGCGCGCTGTCGGTGCCCAGGAAGAACTTGGCGCTGCCCGAGGTGGCGGCGGCCACCAGCGCCTGGCGGTGCACCTCGCGCTTGAGCACGGGCAGGCAGTAGTAGTGCGGGCGCAGGCCGCCGGTGAAGATGGCGTTGCGGTTGTACAGCAGGTGGTGCGCGGTGATGGTGGCGGCGGTGTGCGCGTCGGACTCGGCCACGTACTGCGCCGCCTCCCGGGTGGTGATGTGCTCGAACACCACCTTCAGCTCGGGCAGGTCGCGCCGCAGCGGCCGGAACACGTCGTCGATGAACACGGCCTCGCGGTCGAACAGGTCGATGTCGACGCTGGTGACCTCGCCGTGCACCAGCAGCTTGAGGCCCTCGCGCTGCATCGCCTCCAGCGTCTTGTAGGTCTTGCGCAGGTCGGTGACGCCGGCGTCGGAGTTGGTGGTGGCGCCGGCCGGGTACAGCTTCACGGCCACGATGCCGGCGTCCTTCGCGCGCCTGATCTCGTCGGGCGGCAGGTTGTCGGTGAGGTACAGCGTCATCAACGGCTCGAACGTGCTGCCCTCGGGCAACGCGGCCAGGATGCGCTCGCGGTAGGCCACGGCCTGCGCGGTGGTCGTGATCGGCGGGCGCAGGTTGGGCATGATGATGGCGCGGCCGAACTGGCGCGCCGTGTAGGGCAGCACGGCCGCCATCGCGGCGCCGTCGCGGATGTGCAGGTGCCAGTCGTCGGGCGTCTGGATCGAGAGTTCGTTGAGCGTCGTCATGTTTCGATTTTCGCACCGCGATGCGGATGTCGCAGAATCCCGGCATGACCGATGTCGTCTTCCGCGCCGCCCACCCGCACGCCGACCGCGCCGCGCTCGTCGATCTCAACGTCGAGTATGTGACCTGGGTGTTCGCGGAGATCGAGGCGATGTCGGGCATCCCGGCGCGCGCGATCCTGGGCGCGGAGGTGGCCGACTACGTGCCCACGGTCATCGACAAGGTCTGCGGCGACCCGCCGCCGCGCGGCGTGTTCTATCTCGTCGAGGACGCGGGCGCGCCGGTGGCCATGGGCGGCCTGCGCCGCAGCGAGGACGGCATCGCCGAGCTGAAGCGCGTCTACGTGCGGCCCGCGGGGCGGGGCCGGCGGCTGGGCGAGACGATCACGCGCCGGCTGGTCGACGACGCCCGCACGTTCGGCTATCGGCGCGTGCGGCTGGACACGCTGCCGTTCATGCGTTCGGCGCAGGCGCTGTACGAGGCCATGGGCTTCGTCGACTGCGCGGCCTACCCGGTCGAGATGCCGGAGACATTTCGCGCGCACATCCGCTACATGGCACTGACGCTCTGAAAATCAGTGCTGAAGGATCTTCGACAAGAAGTCCTTGGCGCGCGGCGAGCGCTCCTCCGGCTTGCCGAAGAAATCGGCGCTGGAGCAGTCCTCGACGATCTTGCCGGCGTCCATGAAGATCACCTTGTTGCTGACGCGCTTGGCGAAGCCCATCTCGTGCGTCACGCACATCATGGTCATGCCCTCGTGGGCCAGGCCCACCATCACGTCCAGCACCTCGCCCACCATCTCGGGGTCCAGCGCCGAGGTGGGCTCGTCGAACAGCATCACGATGGGATCCATAGCCAGCGCGCGGGCGATGGCCACGCGCTGCTGCTGGCCGCCGGAGAGCTGGCCGGGGAACTTGTCCTTCTGGCCTGACAGCCCCACGCGGTCGAGCATCTTCAGGCCGCGCTTGAGCGCCTCGTCCTTGCCGCGGCCCAGCACCTTGATCTGCGCCAGCGTGAGGTTGTCCGTGATGGACAGGTGCGGGAACAGCTCGAAATGCTGGAACACCATGCCCACGCGCGAGCGCAGCTTGGGCAGGTTGGTCTTCTTGTCGGAGATGGACGTGCCGTCGACGACGATGTCGCCCTGCTGGATCGGCTCCAGCGCGTTGACCGTCTTGATGAGCGTGGACTTGCCCGAGCCCGACGGGCCGCAGACGACGACGACGTCGCCCTTGGTGATCGTCGTGGTGCAGTCGGTGAGCACCTGGAAGCTGCCGTACCACTTGGAGATGTTCTTGATTTCGATCATGTGGGGACTCTCAGCGGATGATCTGGATCTTGGCCTGCAGGCGACGCACGAGCATCGACAGGCCGAAGCACAGGATGAAGTAGGAGGCGGCGGCCGGCAGCAGCATTTCCGCGGGCCGGTTGTAGATCTGGCCCACCGTCAGGAAGCCCTTCAGGAAGTCGTAGGCGCCGATGGCGTAGACCAGCGACGTGTCCTGGAACAGCACGATGGTCTGCGTCAGCAGCACCGGCAGCATGTTGCGGAAGGCCTGGGGCAGCACGATCAGCTTCATGCACTGCGCGTAGGTCATGCCCATCGCGTAGCCGGCGTTGACCTGGCCGCGCGACACCGACTGGATGCCGGCACGCATGATCTCCGAGTAGTACGCCGCTTCGAAGATCGAGAACGTGATCACCGCGGAGAACTCGGCCCGGTGATCCAGCCCGAACTGCCCGGCGATCGCCGCGTAGAAGCCCGGCGGGATCAGCAGGTAGAACCAGAGGATCACCATCAGCAGCGGGATCGATCGCAGCGCGTCGACGTAGACCGTGGCGAAGCGCTGGAACGCCTTGACGGACGACAGCCGCATCAGCGCGACCAGCGTGCCGATGAAGACGCCGATGGCCATCGCGACAAAGGTGAGCTCGAGCGAGTAGATCAGCCCGGGGACGATGTTGTTCCTGACGACGTCGGGCGTCAGGAACGAGTAGTCGAGGGTGAGGGCCATCAGTGCGCACTCCCCGGCAGACGAGAACGCTTCTCGACACCGGCCGCGAGCCGGTTGATCGTGAACGCGGAGATGAAATAGAGAACGGTGACCGCGAGGTACATCGTGATGTGCATCGACGTCTCCTCGCCCGCCTGCGTCGCGAAGAAGATCATCTCGGTGATGTTGATGGCGTAGGCCACCGACGAGTTCTTGATGATGTTCATGGACTCCGACGTCAGCGTGGGCAGCACCACCCGCAGCGCCACCGGAAGCAGCACGAAGCGATAGGTCTGGGCCAGGGTCAGCCCCATCGCCAGGCCTGCGTAGCGCTGGCCCCTGGGGAGCGTGTTGATGCCTGCCTTGACTTGCTGGCCGATGCGCGCCGAGGTGAACAACCCCAGTCCGACGCAGGCCAGCACCAGATCCGGAACGCTCTTGAGCGCCGGAATCATCTGAGGGATCACGTCGTGCCAGATCAGCAGCTGCACGAGGATCGGGACGTTGCGGAACAGCTCGGTCCAGGCCTCGCCGAAGAGCGCGGCAGCCTTGTTCGGCAGCGTGCGCATGACGCCGATGCCCAGGCCGATCACCAGCGCGATGACCAGCGCGATGAGGGCCACCAGCAGCGTCCAGCCCCAGGCGTGCAGCAACCACTGGAGGTAGGTGAGGTCGCCCTTGCCCGCGAAACAGGTCGAATAGACCGTCTCGTCGGTGGTGCTCTTGCACATCACCTCGGCACTGGCCTTCAGGGCCGGGATCCAGTCGCTCACCCTCTTCTCCTCGTGTCAGGCCGGCCGCTGTCGCGACCCGGCTTCATTTGCGACGCGCGCGGCGCCCGTGTGGCGGGCCCGCGCGCGGGAAAACCTCGTCGCGGGCCACCGGCGGTGGCGCCGCGGCGGCTTACTTCCTGGAAGCGGCGGCCAGCGCCTCGGTGCCCATGTTGTTCGGGTTCTTCCACGCGTTCTTCGTGGCTTCCGACGCCGGCAGGCCCACCTTGGTGTTGGTGGGCGGGATCGGCTGCATGAACCACTTGTCGTAGAGCTTGGCCATCTCGCCCGACTTCTCCAGGCCGTCGATCGTCTTGTTGACGGCCGCCAGGAAGGCCGGGTCGTCCTTGCGCACCATGATGGCGATCGGCTCGACAGACAGCACTTCGCCGACGATGTGGAAGTCGGCCGGGTTCTTGGCCTTGGAGGCGAGGCCGGCGACGATCTGGCCGTCCATCACGAACGCGTCGGCGCGGCCCGATTCCAGCAGCTGGAAGCTGTCGGCGTGGTCCTTGCCGAAGACTTCCTTGAAGTCGACGCCGGTGGCGCGCTCGTGCTTGCGCAGCAGCTGCACGGAGGTGGTGCCGGTGGTGGTGGCCACGCTCTTGCCGTTCAGGTCGGCGATGCCCTTGATGCCCGAGTTGACCTTGGTCAGGATGCGCACTTCCTCGACATAGGCGGTGTGGGCGAAGGCGACGTCCTTGGCGCGGGTGTCGTTGTTGGTGGTGGAGCCGCACTCGATGTCCACCGTGCCGTTCTGCACCAGCGGGATGCGGTTGGCCGAGGTCACTTCCTGGTACTTGATGTCCAGCTTGGCCAGGCCCAGCTGCTTCTGGATGTCGGCCAGCGCGCGCTGGCACAGCTCGACGTGGAAGCCGGTGTACTTGCCTTCGCCGAGGGTGTACGACAGCGCGCCGGACGAACCGCGCACGCCCATCACGACGGAGCCGGTGTCCTTGATCTTCTTGAGCGTGTCGGTGGTCTGCGCCTGGGCCGCGAACGCGGTGGCGAGCAGGGCGGCGGCCAAAAGGGACTTCTTCATGTGAGCTCCTGGTTCTTCGAGGGAGACGGTTTGCAGGTTGCCCGGCTCGTGGCCGGACATGGAAAGGATGGCCTGCTGTCGGCAGGCTTAAGCAAGTCTAGGTTCTATGCGGCTCCCACACCGTTCGTGAAAGCACGTACCGGGCCACGCCATTGTGGTGCTAGTTGTCGACGGCGTCCGAAGGGTAGCGCCAGGAATCGCGCAGCAGGTAGCTCATGGGCAGGTTGAGCGAGCGGTTCTTCGGCGGGATGGGCGAGGTGAACCATCGGGCGTAGATCCTGTCGCCCTCGCCGGAGCGTATGAGGTGCCGCATCTCGTCGTCGACCACCTTCTTGAACGCGGCGTCGTCCTTGCTGAGCATGATGGCCAGCGGCTCGATCGTGAGGAACTTGCCCACGACCTTGAACTGCGCCGGGTTGGCCGACTCGGCGATCAGGCCGTACAACTGGACGTCGTCCATCGCGAAGCCATCGGCGGTCTTGTCGCCCAGCATCTTCATCGCCTCGGCGTTGTCCTTGACCGGCTTCACGGCGATGTGCAGGAGCCGGTCCTCGTTGGCCTGGGCGACGGTCTTGAGCGGCGTCGAGCCGGCGGTGGACACCAGCACATGGCCCTCGAACTGGTTGAGTTCGGCGATGGGGCTGTCGGCGCGCACCGCGAAGCGGGTGCCGGTGATGTAGTGGGGGATCGTGAACGCCACCTTCTGGCGGCGCTCGGCGTTGTTGGTCGTCGACCCGCACTCCAGGTCGGCCTTGCCGGTGGCGATGGCGTCGAGGCGCGTGGACGTGGTGATCGGCAGGTAGTCGATCTCGATGGACTTCAGGCCCAGGTGCTTGCGCACGGCCTCGGCCACGTCCTTGCACAGGTCCAGCGCGTAGCCCACCGGCTTCTTGTCCGCGTCGTAGTAGGAGAACGGCACCGACGACTCGCGGTGGGCCAGCACGATGTGGCCCGAACTGCGGATGCGATCGAGCACGGGATGCGGACCGACGTCGGCCTCCGTTGACTGCGGCGCGGCCGTGTCGGCCTTGGGCCTGGCCTGCACCGGCGCCGCCAGGCACAGGGCGGCGACGAGCGCCGGGATCATCGGGGCACGCCGGACGAAGCGCGCCTTGTGGGCACGTGCTTCCGGGCTCGCGCAGGTGGCGCGGGAGTGCAGGAAAAGTTGCATGGTCGCGGACTGTATGCGGCGCCACGGAGCGGCGCCAATGCCTTTTGAAGGCCGCATCATGCATCATTTGCATGAGCCCATAAGGGTTATTACCAAATTCCACGCGGCGGCCGGACCGGCCAGCATGCGGCGGCGCGCACGGCCCCGCAAGTACTCCAACGGCGGGATCGCGGCTTTTCAGCCCGTGCGCAGGAACTCCCACAACGCCTGCGCGCCCGGCTTCGGGTGGCGGGCGAGCTCGGGGCGTTCGCGGTAGATGCGCACCTCCATCGTCACCTCCCAGGCGTGGCCGGTGTCGTCGTGCAGCGGCGCGGCCGAGACGAGCTTGCGCGTGCGCAGCTCCTTGCGCACCGAGCTGGAGGGCAGGAACGCGATGCCGTGGCCCTCCAGCGCCATGGCCTTCAGGCCTTCGGCCATGTCGGTCTCGTAGACGGTGTCGAGGTGGGGCAGCACCGGGGTGGACTTCAGGATCTGGTCGACCAGGCGCGCCATGTAGGCGCCCGAGGCGTAACCCAGGAACGGGATGCGCGCGGCGCCGCTGGTGGCCAGGCGGAACAGCGGCTGGCCGTCGGCGCCGCCCTTGGCATAGGGCGACAGCGTCTCCTGGCCCAGGCTCAGCATCTCGTAGCGGTCGGGGCTCAGCTGCAGCGGCTGCGAGGCGTGGTGGTAGGCCACCAGCAGGTCGCAGCTGCCTTCGGTGAGGCGCATCACCGCGTCGTGCACGTTGAGCGCGATGAGGCGGCTCTTCATCTCGCCGAAGCGCTTGCGCAGGTCCATCACCCAGGTGGGGAAGAACGTGAACGCGAGCGTGTGCGGCACCGCGAACTCGATCATGTCGGCGCCGCCGGCCTGCAGCCCGCGCATCATGTTGCGGGTGGCCTGCAGGCTGCCCAGAACCTCGAGCGCCTGGCCGTGGAAGGTCTCCCCGGCCGGCGTCAGGCGCGTGGGATACGACGAGCGGTCGACCAGGTCGAGCCCGGCCCAGGCCTCGAGCGCCTGGATGCGGCGCGAGAACGCCGGCTGGGTGACGTGCCGGAGCTGGGCGGAGCGCGAGAAACTGCGCGTCTCGGCCAGGCTCACGAAATCTTCAAGCCACTTGGTTTCCACTCGCCGAGTGTACGGGTTCGAAGGCGGAATCTCCCAGCGTGAGCGACTCCGGCGCGTCGCTCGCGGCGGCCGTGTCGCCGTGCGTCTGCTGCAGCCGCCACATGTGGGCGTAGCGGCCGTCGAGGGCGAGCAGCTCGGGATGCGTGCCGCGCTCGACGATGCGGCCCTCGGCCATCACCAGGATCTGCGCGGCGTTGACCACCGTGGACAGCCGGTGCGCGATCACCAGCGTCGTGCGGCCCTGCGCGGCCTGCGCGAGCTCGGCCTGGATCGCGCGCTCGTTGGCCGAGTCCAGCGCGGACGTGGCCTCGTCGAAGATCATCAGCGGCGGGTTCTTCAGCAGCGTGCGCGCGATCGCGATGCGCTGCTTCTCGCCGCCCGAGAGCTTGAGCCCGCGCTCGCCCACCATCGTGTCGTAGCCCCTGGGCGTGGCGGCGATGAAGTCGTGGATGTGGGCCGCGCGGGCCGCGCCCTCGATCTGTTGCTGCGTCGCGCCGGGGCGGCCGTACGCGATGTTGTAGCCTACCGTGTCGTTGAACAGCACGGTGTCCTGCGGCACGATGCCGATCGCCTTGCGCAGGCTCAGCTGCGTGAGCGCGCGCAGGTCCTGGTCGTCGATGCGGATCGCGCCGCCGCTGACGTCGTAGAAGCGATAGAGCAGCCGCGCCAGCGTGCTCTTGCCGGCACCGCTGGGGCCGACGACGGCCACCGTCTTGCCGGCAGGGATCTCGAAGCTGACGCCGTGCAGGATGGGCCGCGCGGGGTCGTAGGCGAAGCTGACGTCGTCGAAGCGCACCGCGCCCCCGCGCACCTCCAGCACGGTGGCACCGGGGGCGTCGGCCACCTCGCGATCCTTCTCCAGCAGCGCGAACATGCGCTCGAGGTCGGTCAGGCCCTGCTTGACCTCGCGGTAGAGCACGCCCAGGAAGTTCAGCGGCACGTACAGCTGGATCAGCAGCGCGTTGACCATCACGAAGTCGCCCAGCGTCATCGCGTGCGCGATCACGCCGCCGGTGGCGCGCCACAGCAGCGCCACGAGGCTGCCCGCGATGATCAGCTGCTGGCCCGTGTTGAGCATCGACAGCGTGGCCTGCGACTTCATCTGCGCGGCGCGGTAGGCCTCCAGGCCCGTCTCGTAGCGCGCCGACTCGAACTGCTCGTTGTTGAAGTACTTCACCGTCTCGAAGTTCAGCAACGCGTCGATGGCCTTGGTGTTGGCCTTCGAGTCGAGCTCGTTCATCGCCTTGCGGTACTTGGTGCGCCATTCGGTGATGGAGATCGTGAACACGCCGTACAGCAGCAGCGCGCAAAGCGTGATCCACACGTAGCCCATGTCGAACTTGTGGCCCAGCAGGACGAGCACGAACGACAGCTCCACCAGCGTGGGGATGATGGTGTACAGCGAGTACGACACCAGCGTCTGCAGCGCGCCGCGGCCGCGCTCGATGTCGCGCGTGAGTCCGCCGGTCTGGCGTTCCAGGTGGAAGCGCAGCGAGAGCGCGTGCAGGTGCTCGAAGGTCTCCAGCGACACGCGCTTGGCCGCGCCGAAGGTGGCACGCGCGAACACGATCTCGCGCAGCTCGGTGAACAGCGTCATCGCCAGCCGCAGCCCGGCGTAGCCCAGCAGCAGGCCCAGCGGCACCACCAGCAGCGCGCGCGGATCGGTGGTGGAGATGTTGAGCGCGTCCACCAGCTTCTTGAGAAGCAGCGGCACGCTGACGCTGGCCACCTTGGCGCCCACCAGGAACAGCAGCGCGATCACCATGCGCACGCGGTACTCCCAGAAGTACGGCATCAGCCGCTTCAGGGTGTACCAGTCGCTCCGCGGCTGGGTGGCGGGCGTGGCGTCTCGGGCGGCGGCGGGCGGGTTCGGGTGCATGTGAGGCGCAGGTGGGGGCGACCCGGACGATAGCAACAATCGTGGCCAACGTCCGGCGCGGGACTCGGGTAAACCCTTTCAAGCACAATCGCGGACAAGCAGATCGAAGAAAGATTCCCCGATGACCCACGCCGAACTCCAAGCCACCGCGCAAGCGCCCGCCTCGCTCCCGTCCGACAAGGAACTGGTGATGCGCGTGCTGCCGATGCCGGCCGATTCCAACGCGAACGGCGACATCTTCGGCGGCTGGATCATGGCCCAGGTCGACCTGGCCGGCTCGGTGCTGCCGGTGCGCATCGCCAAGGGCCGCGTGACCACGGTCGCGGTGAACCAGTTCGTGTTCAAGCAGCCGGTGTCCATCGGCGACCTGCTGAGCTTCTACGCCACGGTCGAGCGCGTGGGCAACACGTCGATCACGGTGCGCGTGGAGGTCTACGCCGAGCGCAATCCGGCCGACGTGCAGGTGGTGAAGGTGACGGAGGCCAACCTGACCTACGTGGCGATCGACCGCGAAGGCAAGCCGCGGCAGATTCCGCGCTGATCGGCCTGTCGCACAGGATCCGCGCCTGAATCAGCCGATCGCCTCGGCCACCTGCCGGCCCCATTGCCGGTAGCCCAGCAGCCCCGGGTGGAAGCCGTCGCGGGCCATCCAGCCCTCGGGCGTGGCGTCGTCCTTGCCAGGCATGCGCGGCGCCTCGGGCAGCGGCAGGTGCAGCCGCGCGGTCTGGCCCGCGAGATGGCGCGCCAGCGCGTCGTCCAGGTGCGCCGCGTCGCGGCCCAGGATCCATCGCAAGGGCAGCGGCAACAGCGGGAACGTGCCCATGGGCGGCAGGCCGCAGTGCCACGTGTGCGTCACCTGCGCGCGCGTGACCGCGAGCGCGTGGATCTCGTCGAGCGCGGCCAGGAAGGCGGCCGTGCGGGTCTGGCCCACGACGTCGTTGACGCCGAGCGCCGTCACCAGCAGGTCGGCCGTCTGCAGCGTTGCGCCCGCGAGCGCGCGTGCCGCGTCGCCCGCGGTGTGCCCGCTGGTGGCCACCAGTTGCCAGCCCACCGCGGCGCCGGTGCGCTCGGCCAGTGCCTGCGCCAGCTGGCCGGCGAAGGCCTCGTCCTGCGTGCCCACGCCCACGCCCGCGGCCGACGAGTCGCCCACGATCAGCACGCGCAGCGCCACGCGCCCCGTGCCGGCCACGCCGTGGCGCTCTCCGGCCGCCTCGGGCAGCTTCAGCGCGGTGGCGCGCACGCGCTTGCCCTGCACGAGCAGCACGGGCAGCAGCGCGAGCTTGAGCGCCAGCGTCCCGAGGCGGAACGGCACCGCCAGCGGCAACGCGGGACCGCGTTCGCGGGGGGCGAGCGTGAGCTCGGAATTCATGAACGGCTGCGTGTCGATCAGAACTTGGAGAAGTCGGGCTTGCGCTTCTGGAAGAAGGCCTGGAACGCCTCCATCGCCTCGGGGCTGCGCAGGCGCCTGCCAAAGATGCCGGCCTCGACCTCGATGGTCTCGTCCACCAGCGCCTTCTGGCCGCGGCGCATCAGCGCCTTGGTCTCGCGCACCGCGCCCGGGGGCAGCGCGTTGAAGCGCTCGGCCATGCGGCGCGCGTGGTTGACCACCTCGGCGGCCGGCAGCACGGCGTTGGCGATGCCCAGCTCCACGGCCGTCTCGCCGTTGAAGGGCTCACCCAGCAGCAGCAGCTCGGTGGCCTTGGCGTGGCCCACGCGTTGCGGGATCAGCAGGCTGGACGCGTACTCGGGCACCAGGCCCAGCGTGACGAAGGGCATCGCCAGGCGGGCCTCGTCGCTCACGTAGACCAGGTCGCAGTGCAGCAGCATCGTCGTGCCGATGCCGATGGCGCCGCCGGTGACGGCCGCCACCACCGGCTTGCCGCAGTCGGCCAGCGTCTTCATGAAGCGGAACACCGGCGAGTCCTCGCTGGACGGCGGGCGCTGCATGAAGTCCTCGAGGTCGTTGCCCGAGGTGAAGATGCCCGGCTGGCCGGTGATCAGCACGGCGCGGATCGTCGCATCGGCATCGGCCGCGGCAATGGCCTCGGCCATGGCGGTGTACATCGCCTGCGTGAGCGCGTTCTTCTTCTCGGGACGCGCGATCTCGATGACGGCGACGCCGTTGGTGTTGACGGTGCGGATGGTCATTGCGGAACCTTCTGTTGTCTTGGTGCGATTGTCTCGCGGACGAAGAAACGGCGGCAGGGCCGACGGAACGCGGGTAGCGAACCGGTGACTTCCTGCCGCCGTCGATGAACGGCCTCGATCAGAGACGTTCGAAAATGCCCGCGGCTCCCTGGCCGGTGCCGACGCACATCGTCACCATGCCGTACTTCAGGTTGTTGCGGCGCAGCGCGTGCACGACCGTGGCCGAGCGGATCGCGCCGGTGGCGCCCAGCGGGTGGCCGAGGGCGATCGCGCCGCCCATCGGGTTCACCTTGGAGGCGTCGAGGCCGACGGTGTCGATCACGGCCAGCGCCTGCGCGGCGAAGGCCTCGTTGAGCTCGATCCAGTCGAGTTGCGAGATGTTCAGGCCCGCCGACTTGAGCGCGGCGGGGATCGCCTCGATCGGGCCGATGCCCATGATCTCGGGCGGCACGCCCTTGGACGCGAAGCTCACGAAGCGCGCGAGCGGCGTCAGGCCGAACTGCTTGAGGGCCTTCTCGCTGCACAGGATCAGGCAACCGGCACCGTCGCTGGTCTGCGAGCTGTTGCCGGCGGTGACGCTGCCCTTGGCGGCGAACACGGCCTTCAGCCTGGCCAGGCCTTCGAGCGACGTGTCGGGACGCGGGCCCTCGTCGGTGTCGACCTTGCGGCTGGTGACCGTGATCTCGCCCGTGGCCAGGTCCGGCGTGCGCGTGAAGACCTCGACCGGCGTGATCTCGTCCTTGAACTGGCCGTCGGCGATGGCCTTGATGGCCTTCTGGTGCGAGGCCAGCGCGAACGCGTCCTGCGCCTCGCGCGAGACCTTCCACTTCTCGGCGACCTTCTCCGCGGTCAGGCCCATGCCGTACGCGATGCCGATGTTCTCGTCCTTGTCGAACACGTGCGGGTTGAACGAGGGCTTGTTGCCGCTCATCGGCACCATGCTCATGCTCTCGGCGCCGGCGGCGATCATCACGTCGGCCTCGCCCACGCGGATGCGGTCGGCCGCCATCTGCACCGCCGACAGGCCGGACGCGCAGAAGCGGTTCACCGTGATGCCGCCAACGGTATTGGGCAGGCCGGCCAGCAGGACGCTGGTGCGTGCGAAGTTCAGGCCTTGCTCGCCTTCGGGCATCGCGCAGCCGACGATGGCGTCCTCGATGGCGGCCGGGTCGAGCGTGGGCACCTGGGCCAGCGCGGCCTGGATGACGGCGACCAGCAGGTCGTCGGGACGCGTGTTGCGGAACATGCCGCGACCGGACTTGCCGATCGGCGCGCGGGTGGCTGCGACGATGTAGGCGTCGGAAAGTTGCTTGCTCATGTTGCTGTGTCCAATCAGTTGCGGACGGGCTTGCCGGTCTGGAGCATGCCCATGATGCGTTCTTGCGTCTTGGGGTTCTCGAGCAGGCCGCAGAAGTGCTTGCGTTCGAGCGCCATCAGGTACTCCTCGGTCACCAGCGTGCCGGCATCCACTTCGCCGCCACAGCAGACGTCGGCGATCAGGCTGCCGATGTAGAAGTCGTGCTGGCTGATGAAGCCGCCGTCGCGCATCGCCACGAGCGAGGCCTTGACCGTGGCGATGCCGGAGCGGCCGGCCACGGGGATCAGGCGCTTGACCGGCGCGCGGTAGCCGGCGTCGAACATCGCCCTGGCCTGCGTGGAGGCCACGTGCAGCAGCTCGTCGATGTGCGGCACGACGATGTCGGAATCGAGCAGGTAGCCGATCTTGCGCGACTCGAGCGCGCTGGTGCCCACCGTGGCCGAGGCCGCGGCGACCACGCCGTCCTTGAGGAAGGCCAGCAGGTCGGTGCCCGGCGCCTTGGCGGCGTTCTCGGCCGCGCGGCGCGCGATGTAGGCGAGGCCGCCGCCGCCCGGGATCAGGCCGACGCCCACTTCCACCAGGCCCATGTAGCTTTCCATCGCGGCCACGCGCGACGCGCAATGCACGGCCAGCTCGCAGCCGCCGCCCAGCGCGATGCCGCGCACCGCGGCCACCACCGGCACGGTGGCGTAGCGCACGCGCAGCATCATGTCCTGCAGCTTCTTCTCTTCCGGCGCGATGCCCTTGGCACCCGACTTCATGAAGACGGGCATCAGGGCCTCGAGGTTGGCGCCGGCGGAGAACGCCTCGTCCGGCGACCAGATCACCAGGCCCTTGTAGTCCTTCTCGGCGATCTCGACGGCCTTGAGCAGGCCCTCGGTGACCGTGGGCGAGATCAGGTGCAGCTTGGCGGTGATGCTGGCGATCAGCACGTCGCCGTCCAGCGTCCAGACGCGCACTTCGTCGTTCCTGAACACTTCCGTGCCCGACTTCAGCGGGTTGGCCGCGCCGGCGCCCAGCACCGTCTCGGGGAAGGGCTGGCGCTTGTAGACGTCGAGCTGCGACGGCGGCAGGTACTTGCCCTGCGATGCGCTCCAGGAACCCTCTGGGGTATGCACGCCCTCCCGTCCGTCGAACACCCAGTCGGGCAGCGCGGCGGACGACAGCGCCTTGCCGGCCGCGATGTCTTCCTTGATCCACTCGGCGACCTGCTTCCAGCCGGCGTCCTGCCACAGCTCGAACGGGCCCTGCCTGGAGC